>Ga0318494_10001077_pt1 | contig 10535 bp, 9 predicted proteins | sample GRESIP108b1f24_FD_203293 | JGI IMG/M metagenome (GOLD analysis project Ga0318494, IMG submission 203293) | Tropical soil microbial communities from Luquillo Experimental Forest, Puerto Rico - GRE.SIPMG.108b1f24 | ecosystem: Environmental > Terrestrial > Soil > Tropical forest > Bulk soil... | reverse complement strand
GCCGAGGTGATCGGCTAACCGGCGGAGCGGACCCGGCGCGCGATCACCGACGTGACCGTCGTGTAGGCGAGCGCGCACAGGCCCTGGGCGGCGAGGATCGCGCCCATCAGCAGCAGGTAGCCCTCGAAGCGGCCGTCCGGTGCGCGCACCATGTCCACCACCTCGATGCCGCCAAACGACACCGCCGCGAGCGAGAACGTGCCCACGGCCCAGGGGAGCCACGCCGGGCGCGGGCCGCGCACCACGAACGCGAGCGTGAGCAGCGCGTAGGCCAGGAACGTGGTCGCGATCCCCGCCCACATGCCGATGTGCCCCGGATCGCGCGCCGGCACCACGACCGCCGCCACGAAGAAGAGCCACAGCGCGATGAGCCCCGTGGCAAGGGCTCCGAGCAGGACCGGGGTTCTGAGCACATGTGGAGCTTGCTCGACCCCGGGCCGTGCGGCAAGGTGCGCGCCGGTCTGCTGCGGGCGTCGTGATCCCGCGCGGCGCCCTCGGGAGGGCCGGTGTCGGTCAATTCGCTGTTCGTGCTGTGCGTGCTGCTGTTCCTGGACAACGCCACGCTCGCGGCGTTCACGACGCCATTGCTGCTCGCCTACGCGCCGCACTTCGAACCCTGGCAGGTGGGCGTGTTCGGTGCCGCAGCGGCGGGGGCCGGGAGCACCGTGCAGCTGGTGCTCCTCCGCTGGCTCCTCTCCACCGACTGGCCATGGATCAGGCGTTTCGCTCCCGGGCGCGACAAGGTCGAGCAGGGGCTCAAGGGCTCGCCCTCGGCGACATTCCTCGCCATCTTCATCGCGCGCGCCACGCCGATCCCGGACGGCCCGATCAAGCTCGTCGCCGCCGCCGGCCGCTACCCGCTGCCGCGCTATTTCATCGCCGTGCTGCTCGGCGGCATCCCGTACTTCGCGTTGCTCGCCTGGCTCGGCCACGAGTTCCCTGTGCCGCCATGGGTGCTGCTGGCGCTCGTGGTGCTGATCGCGCTGGTGTTCCTGTTCGAGCGCTGGAGGAAGCGTGGCCGCAGCCAGGCAGGTGCCTAGGACCCGGAGCCCGCGAAAGCCCGGGAGCCAAGCGAGCCGAGCCGTAGGCGAGGGCACTGCCAATGCAATCGGCGTCGACACCGGCGGCACGTTCACCGACGTGGTGGCGTGGCGCGGCGGTGAGCGCGTGGCGTTCAAGGTGCCGTCCACGCCGCGCGAGCCGGCGACGGCGGTGCTCACGGGGCTCGCGCGCGCCGGCGCCGGCCGCGGGACGCGCGTGCGCCACGGATCCACCGTGGCCACAAACGCGCTGCTCGAACGCAAGGGCGCGCGCGTGACGCTCGTCACCACGGCGGGCTTCGAGGACGTGCTGGAGATCGGCCGCCAGGACCGCCCCGACATCTATGCACTGCAGCCCGCGCGTACACCGCCACTGGTACCACGCGAGCGGCGCATCGGCGCGCGCGAGCGGCTCGCGGCCGGCGGCGGCGTCCTCGAGGCGCTCACGCCGGGCGAGGTGGCGAGCACCGTTCGCCGTGTGCGGGCCACGCGGCCCGAGGCGATCGCCGTGGGCCTGCTGCACGCGTGGTCGGCGCCTGCGCACGAGCGGCGCCTGGCGCGCGCGCTCGAGGCGCTCGGCGTGCCGGTGAGCTCCGCCTCGGAGCTCGTGCCGGAGATCCGCGAGTACGAGCGGCTCGCGACCACGGTGGCGAACGCGTTCCTCGCACCGCGCGTGAGCCACTACCTGCAGGCGCTCGCGCACGGCGCCGGAGGCGCCGAAATTCAAATCGTCCTCTCGCACGGCGGCACCGCACCTCCCGAGCAGGCCGCGCGCGAGCCCGTGCGCCAGCTCTTCTCCGGGCCCGCCGCGGGCCTGCGCGCCGCACTCGAGGCGGCGCGTGCGTGCGGTCACGAGCGGGCGCTCACGCTCGACGTGGGCGGCACGTCCACCGACTGCGCGTTCCTCGGCGGGCGCGACACCGGCCGCGACGGCCTGCCGAGACGGCGCGGGCGCGAGGTGGCGGGCGTGCCGGTGCTGCTGCCGACGCTGGACGTGCACACGGTCGGCGCGGGCGGCGGGTCGATCGCGCGCGCCGACGCGGGCGGCGTGCTGCGGGTGGGCCCCGAGAGCGCCGGTGCCGATCCCGGGCCCGCGTGCTACGGCCACGGCGGGCCGGCCACCGTGACCGACGCGCTCGTGGTGCTCGGGGCGATCGCCGGTGACACGCTCGCCGGTGGCGCGCTGGCGCTCGACCGTGCCGCCGCGCAGCGGGCCATGGCGGCGCTCGCGCGCGACCTCGAGCTCCCGCATGCCGAGCGCGCGGCCGAAGGCGTGCTGCGTGTCGTCGAGTCGCACATGGCGAACGCGCTCCGCAAGGTGTCGGTGGAGTGCGGCGAGGACCCGCGCGGCGCGGCGCTGGTGGCGTTCGGCGGTGCCGGCGGGCTGCACGCGTGCGCGCTCGCGGAGTCGCTCGGCACGGCCGCCGCGATCTGGCCGCGCGACGCCGGCGTACTGTGCGCGCTCGGCGCGCTCGCCGGGGGCTCGCGCCGCGAGCGCTCGCGCAGCGTGCTGAAGACCGTTCGCGACCCCGGCGACACGCGGGCGCTCGCGCGCGAGATCGCGCGGCTGGAGCGCGAGGTGCGCTCGGCGATCGCGCCGCGCGACCGCGGCCGTGTCCAGCTCGAGCACCGCGCGCAGGTGCGGGCGCTCGGCCAGGCGCACGAGCTGACCGTGGCGGCGCTCCCGCTCGCGCGCCTCGCCGAGCGCTTCCACGACGCGCACGAGAGGCGCCATGGCTTCGCCGACCGCGAGTCCCCGCTCCAGGTGGTGACGCTCGAGGTCGGGGGCTGGCTCGAGGAGCCGCTCCCGGCCGAACGGCGCCGCGCGCGGGCGCCTCGCGCCTCGAGCGAGGCGATCGAGGTCTGGGATTGGGGCCGCCGGCAGCGCGCCCGCTTCCTTCACCGCGACAGCCTCGAGCCAGGCGAGCGCGTGGCGGGCCCCGCCGTGGTCGCCGACGACGGCGCCAGCCTCTGGGTCGCGCCCGGCTGGACGGCGCGCATGCACGAGACCGGTGCGCTCGTGCTCACGCGGGGGGCGAGGTGACACGCGCGCGGCCGATCCAGGCGGACGCGGTGACGCTCGCGCTCTATCGCGGCCTCTTCGCCGCGTGCGCCGAGGAGATGGGCGCCACGCTCATGCGCGCCGCGCACTCACCCAACATCACCGAGCGGCTCGACCACTCCTGCGCCGTGTTCGACGCGCAGGCGCGGCTCGTTGCGCAGGCCGCGCACATCCCGGTCCACCTCGGCTCCATGCCGCGCGCCGTCGAGGCGGCGCTGGCGCTGGCGCCGTTCGCGCCCGGCGACGCCGTGCTCCTGAACGATCCCTACGACGGCGGCACCCATCTGCCCGATCTCACGGCCGTCACGCCGGTGTTCCTCGGGCGGGAGCGGCGGCCGTCGTTCTTCGTCGCGAGCCGCGCGCACCATGCCGACGTCGGGGGTGCTGCTCCCGGCTCGCTGCCGATCGCGCACGAGGTCTATGAAGAGGGCGTGCGCATCCCGCCGGTGTTCGTGCGCCGCGCCGGACGCGAGCAGGAGGGCGTGATGCGGCTGCTGCTCGCGAACGTGCGCACGCCGCACGAGCGTCGTGCGGACCTCGCGGCACAGCTGGGCGCACAGGTCACCGGGGCCCGAAGGCTCGAGGAGCTCGGCGAGCGCGACGGCGCGGGGGCGCTGGAGCGGGCTGCCGAGGCGCTGCTCGAGGCCACCGAGCGCCATGCGCGCGCGCTCGTGCGCCGGCTTCCGCAGGGCACGTGGCGGTTCGAGACCGCGCTCGACGACGACGGCCTCGGCCACGGGCCGCTCCCGATCCGCGTGGCGCTCGACGTCCACGGCGGCCGCGTGCGCGCGGACTTCAGCGGCACGTCGCCGCAGGCCGCGGGCCCGGTGAACGCCGTGCGCGCCGTCGCGCGCGCGGCGGTGTTGTACGTCGTCCGCCTCGTGCTGGGTGAGGACGTCGCGGTGAACGACGGGCTGCTGCGGGTGATCGAGGTTGTCTCGACGCCGGGCTCGCTCGTGGATCCCAGGCCGCCCGCGGCCGTGGGCGCGGGCAACGTCGAGACCTCGCAGCGCATCGTCGACGCTGTGCTCGGCGCGTTCGCGCGCGCGCTGCCCGATCGCGTGCCCGCGGCGAGCAGCGGCACGATGAACAACCTGCTGATCGGCGGACACGATCCGCGCACGGATCGGCCGTTCGCCTACTACGAGACGCTCGGCGGCGGCCACGGCGGCGGACCGCTGGGTCCGGGCGAGAGCGCGATGCAGGCCCACATGACGAACACGCGGAACACGCCCATCGAGTCGCTCGAGCACGCCTACCCCCTGCGCGTGCGGCGCCTGCGCGTGCGGCGCGGCACGGGCGGCGGCGGGCTCCACCGCGGCGGGGACGGCATGGAGCGCACGATCGAGCTGCTCGTGCCCGCTCGCGTCACCGTGATCGCCGAGCGGCGTGTGCTCGCGCCCTACGGGCTCGCCGGCGGCGATCCCGGGAGCCCCGGCCGCACGAGCATCACGCGAGCCGTTCGCGGCAAGCGCGTGCGGCAGCGAGATGTAGTGATGCCCGGGAAATTCACGATTGACCTTGCGGAAGGCGCCCTGATAACCGTCGCGAGCCCGGGCGGCGGAGGTTGGGGCCGCGCAACACGCGCTCGGAAGCCGCGACCCGCACGCCGGGGCTGAACTCCGCGCTGATCGGAGGCCCCATGCGTCTCTCGCTGCGCGCCGTGCCCGTTTTGATCGCCGCCGCGTCGCTCTCCCCGCTGCTGTTCCTCTCCACGCCGGGCAAGAGCACGCCGCTCTACTCCACGCGCACGGGCCTCGCCTGTGTGAATTGCCATTTCGACCCCAACGGTGGCGGGCCGCGCAACGCGTTCGGGTTCGCGTTCGCGAAGAACCGCCACTCGATGGACGCCGAGACGAGCGGCGTGTTCAAGGACCTCGATCTCACGAACAAGGTGAGCGAGCAGCTGCCGCTCTTCTTCGGCGTCAACTCGCGCCTCATGGCGCTCGCCGACGACGCTCAGGACCCACCATCCGGTCTCGACCGGTTCGGTTTCTTCCAGATGGAGACGCAGCTGCACCTGGCGTTCCAGCCGCACCGGTTGCTGACGCTCGTGTACACGACCGATGGCTTCGGGACCGACCCCAATCCGCGGGTGACGCGCGAGGCCTGGGGCATGCTGGGATCCGCCGCCGACAAATACGTGCGCGCGGGCGTCTTCCGGGTTCCGTTCGGCCTGCGGATGGACGATCACACGGTCGCGACACGGAACGGGTTCACCGACTTCCAGTCTCCGCAGACGTTCGTGCTGCCCTATGACCCGCGCATCGGGGACCAGGGTATCGAGGTGGGCGGATCGAAGGGCGAGTTCCAGGGCAGGCTCGCGTACACAGATGGCAGCAGTTCTCCGTTCAATGGCGGGCCGGACCCGCGCACCCACGCACAGGCGTTCTCGGGCAAGCTGGTGTACACGGACCCGAGGTACCAGGTCGGTCTCTCCGGCTACGACGAATGGGTGCCGGCGACTGGCGCGGGCAGCCGCACGCGCGCGCAGCGCTGGGGCACGTACGGGACGACGCATCGGGGTCAGGTGTCGCTGATCGGCGAGGTCGTATCGGGCACGGACGAGCTGGCCACGGCCACGACCGGCAGCACGAAGGTGAACAAGCTCGGCTGGTTCGTGGAGGGCGACTACCAGGCGAGCCGGGGCGTCAACTTCCGCCTGCGTTACGACCGCCTGGAAGGCGCCCGTGTCGGCGACAGCGTCATTCGCGACCTGAACTCCTACGATCGCTACGCGCTCGAGGGCGAGGTCGTGCCGGTGCCGTTCTGCCAGCTCCGGTGGACGCTGCGGCTGATCGACCCGGTCGGCGACCGGCCAGCGACCTACAGCGACACCGAGAAGCAGGCGTACATCCAGGCGCACTTCTCGTACTGAGGTGCGAGTGCCCGTCAGGTCCTGAGCGCCGCCAGCCGCTCCGCGACAACCCGTCGTGTGAGCGGCGTGCAGTCGGCGGCGCTCACCCGCAGGGCGGCTTCGGGCACCAGGTCGAGGAAGCGATCGTTCTGCAGGCCGACCAGCACGGTCGGCCGTGACGCGGCGTGCGCGCGCAGCGATGCGATCCGTTCAGGCGTGAGCGGCACGCGTGAAGCGATCGCGATGACGTCGGCCGCGGGCGCGGTGCCGCCGTCGGGGATGCCGGCGTGGCGGAGGGAAGCCGCGAACGTCGGGCCCTGCTTCCATTCGCTCTCCTCCACCACGCGCCAGCCGCCCGCGCCGGGCGCGTGGCCGTCGACCTTGAGCGCGCCGGTGACGAGCGCGGCCAGGCGCGGTTCCCAGTCGCGCGGCGTGAAGTCCTCGATCGGCAGCGCGAGATCCTCGGCCGTGGGCTCGGCGTGTGCGGCGTCGAACGCCGCGAGGCGCGGGCGGGTGGCATCGAACAGCTCGCGGTCGACCTTCCCCTCGACCACGGCGTCGGCCATCGTGTAGCGCGCGCGGCGCACGTCCTCGCTCCAGTGCGCGTAGAGCAGCAGGTCGCATCCGGCGGCGAGCGCCGCAAGGCCGGCCTCGGCCGGCGTGCGGCCGGCGGCGGCGCCCTGCATCTCGAGCGCGTCGGTGATCACCACGCCCTTGAACCCCAGCCGCTCGCGCAGCACGCCCTGCACGACCGGGCGCGAGAACGTGGCCGGCACGCCGGGGTCGAGCGCGGGGTACACGACGTGCGCCGTCATCAGCGAGTCCGCACCCGCGTGCGCCTGGAACGGCACGAACTCCCGCGCCGCGAGCGTGGCGGCGGTCGCGTCGCACACCGGCAGCGCCAGGTGCGAATCCGTGCGCGTGTCGCCGTGCCCCGGTGCGTGCTTCAGGCACGAGGCCACGCCGCTGCCGGCGAAGCCCGCGAGCCACGCACCCGCGTTCGCCGCCACCTGTGCGGGCGTCGTGCCCCAGGCGCGCGGGCCGATGACCGGGTTGTCGGGCTCGCTGTGCACGTCGGCGACCGGCGCGAAGTCCCAGTCGAAGCCGAGCGCGTGCAGCCGGTGCGCGGTCACGTGCGCGATCCAGCGGATCGTCTCCGCGTCGGCCGCGCGCGCGAGCGTCGCGGCGTTGGGCGGCACGGTGAGATGCCCGGCGAGCTGCGACACCCAGCCGCCCTCCTCGTCGAGCGACACGAACAGCCGCCGCGGCCGCGCCAGCTCGCGCAGCCGTGCGGTCACGCGCCGGGCGTCGGCGAGGTCCTTGAAGTCGCGGGCCGCGAACAGGATGACGCCGGCGGGCGGGAACTGCGCGAAATCTTTCTCCCACGCCGGCGAGAGGCCATCGGGAGGGATGCCGATCACCATGCGGCGAGCGATCACGCGCTGGGCGTCCATGCGCGGGCCACGGTGTCCGAGCGCGCGGCCCATGTCAACGCGCTGTGAGGTATGGGACCGGTCATCACGCGTGCACCCGGGGCCGCAGGGGGAGGCCCGGACGGCCCGCTGGTCGCGATGGAGAGCGCGGTCGTGCAAAACGCTCGTTGGGGGCGCATCCGCGGCGGGGTAGACTCGTCCATTACCCCGGTCATCCCATCCTCAAGCCCGTCCCATCCCCGAACCGAATCCCGTGGAGGTGCTCGTTGCGCGCGGACCCGCGCCATGGAAGGCCCTCGAACGCGTCCGCTGGCGTGCGGGCGGCCGTGGCGGCGCTGGCGGCGCTCGCGGTGTCCGCGTCCGCGCATGCGGCGGCTCCGGCCGCGGCGCCCAAGCCCGAGGCCGCTGCCGCGACAGGCGACGCCTCCGTGCGCAAGGCGCTGGTGATCGAGGGCGACAACCACGTCTTCATGATCAGCGCGCCCGAGGGCTGGGTGCTCGACGACACGTCGGGCATGGGCTCGCGCATCCGCTGCGTGTTCTATCCCAAGGGGGAGAAGTGGACGACGGCGTCTACCGTCATGTACGTGAACCCGCTCCACGGCTACGGCGTCAAGGCGCGCACGGTCTCCGCGCTCATGGCCGAGGACGAGAAGTCGTTCCACAAGAACGCGCCCCACGGCAAGGTCAGCAACGGCGGGACCATCCAGACCACCGGCAAGAAGACGGCGGTCGTGCGCTACTTCTCGTACGATGGCGGGCCCGCGCACGAGGCGGTCGCCTACGTGCCCGAGGCGGATCTGGTGATGCTGCTCGTGCTGTCGTCGAAGACGCCGGAGGGCTTCCAGGGCGCGCTCGACGCGTACCGCCAGATGGTGCAGAGCTACGCTTGGGTGGCCTCCAACGCGGAGATGGGCCGATGACCAGGCGCGCGCGCGTGTCGCAGAAGAGCCTGCGCTTCACCGAGAGCGTGATCCGCGAGATGACGCGCCTCGCGAACCAGCATGGCGCCGTGAACCTCTCCCAGGGCTTCCCCGACTTCCCCGCGCCCGACGTGATCAAGGAGGCCGCTGCGCGCGCCGTGGCGGCGGACGTGAACCAGTACGCCATCACCTGGGGCGCGAAGAGCCTGCGCGACGCGCTGGTGGCGAAGCAGCAGCGCTTCACGGGGCTCGCGTTCGATCCCGAGCGCGAGGTCACGGTGTGCTGCGGCGCCACCGAGTGCATGGCGTCGGTGATGCTGGCGCTCGTGGATCCCGGCGACGAGGTGATCGTGTTCGAGCCGTACTACGAGAACTACGGCCCCGACGCCATCCTCTCGGGGGCGGTGCCGCGCTTCGTGCGGTTGCGTGAGCCCGACTGGAGCTTCGATCCCGCCGAGCTCGCGGCGGCGTTCAGCGCGCGCACGCGTGCGATCGTCGTGAACACGCCGAACAACCCCACCGGCAAGGTGTTCTCGCGCGCCGAGATGGAGCAGATCGCGGCGCTGTGCCGGAAGTGGGACGTGATCGCGGTCACCGACGAGATCTACGAGCACATCCTCTACGACGGCGCCGAGCACGTGAGCATGGCGGCGCTGGACGGCATGCGCGAGCGCACGGTGACGGTCTCGGGCCTGTCCAAGACGTGGAGCGTGACCGGCTGGCGGATCGGCTGGTGCCTGGCACCGGCCGACCTCACGAACGCCATCCGCAAGGTGCACGACTTCCTGACCGTCGGGGCCCCGGCGCCGCTCCAGGAGGCGGCGGCCGTGGCGCTGTCGATGCCGCAGGACGGGAACGCCGGGAGTTCCTCGTCCCCGTGCTGCAACGAGCGGGCTTCAAGCCAATCCCGCCACGCGGCGCTTATTACGTGATGACCGACATCTCCGGGTTCGGCTTCCCCGACGACGTCGCCTTCGCCCGCTGGCTCGTGGCCGAAGGCGGGGTCGCGGCGGTGCCCGGATCGAGCTTCTTCTCCGACCCTGCGGCCGGCTCCCAGCGCCTCCGCTTCCATTTCGCTCGGAAACGCGAGACTTTGGAAGCCGCCGCCGAACGCCTGCAGTCCCTGCGGTCGCGCCTCCCGGCGCGGCCGGAGTCCCTTACCCGGGGGTAGCACCCACATGCCAAAGCCTCGTCGTTCCTCCCTCGGTCCGTTCGGCATCGCCATGGCGCTGTCGCTGCTCCTCGGCTTCGGGTTCGCGCGCGCGCTGTCGGCCACTGACGACCTGCGCAGCCAGCTCGACCTGTTCTCGCAGGTGCTGTTCACGGTGCAGAACAACTACGTCGAGCAGCCCGACAACGAGAAGCTCATCCGGGGCGCGATCGACGGCATGCTGAAGACGCTCGATCCGCACACCACGTTCCTGCCCAAGCAGCGCGCCGCGGCCATGGACGAGAACTTCCGTGCGGAGTACTCGGGCATCGGCGTGTCGTTCGACATCGTGGACAACAAGATTGTGGTGCTGTCGCCGATCGAGGGCACGCCCGCTTATCGCCTCGGCATCCGCGCCGGCGACAAGATCGTCCAGGTCGACGGGAAGCCGCTCAAGAAGGGCCTCGTCACCGACGACGTGTTCAAGCTGCTGAAGGGCCCCACCGGCACCATGGTGGACGTGGACATCGAGCGTCCGGACGAGTCCGAGCTGCTGCACTTCTCAATCGAGCGCGCGAAGATCCCGATCGAGTCGGTGCCGTACGCGTACATGATCAAGCCGGGCGTCGGCTACGTGCGCATCATCCGCTTTGCCCAGACCACGGGCGACGAACTGGAGAAGGCGATCGGCAACCTGCGCGCCCAGGGCATGAAGAACCTGCTCGTCGACCTGCGCGCGAACTCGGGCGGCCTGCTGAACCAGGCGGTCGACGTCCTGGACCAGCTCGTGCCCGAGGACAAGAAGCTCGTCTACACGCGCGGCCGCATCCAGTCGTCGAACACCGACTACTACTCCACCGACCGCAAGGGCAAGTGGACCGACGGCGCATTGATCGTGCTGGTCGACCACGGCAGCGCATCGGCGTCGGAGATCGTGTCGGGTGCCATCCAGGACCTCGACCGCGGGCTCGTCGCCGGCATCAACACGTTCGGCAAGGGCCTGGTGCAGAACCAGGTGAACCTGTCCGAGGGCAAGCTGCTGCTCACCGTGGCGCGCTACTACACGCCGA
>Ga0318494_10001076_pt1 | contig 10538 bp, 7 predicted proteins | sample GRESIP108b1f24_FD_203293 | JGI IMG/M metagenome (GOLD analysis project Ga0318494, IMG submission 203293) | Tropical soil microbial communities from Luquillo Experimental Forest, Puerto Rico - GRE.SIPMG.108b1f24 | ecosystem: Environmental > Terrestrial > Soil > Tropical forest > Bulk soil... | reverse complement strand
CCCCACGCGATGTGCAAAGACTGCCGGAAGAATAGGCTTGAACGGATCGGTCATTTACGCTTGAACGCACCAAACCTTTCGGAAGAGGGAAATACCCATGAGACTTCCGCGCCGTCGATTTCTGCATCTCGCCGCCGTCGCGATCGGGACGCTTGCCGCACCGGGGCTGGCATCGGCGCAAGCCTATCCCACTCGCCCCATCCAGGTCATCGTTCCCTTTGCGGGTGGCAGCGCCAGCGACGTGGTCATGCGCATTCTGCTCGACCGGATGGGAAAATCCATCGGGCAGCCCTTCGTCGTCGACAACCGGCCGGGGGCAGGCGGCAATATCGGCACCAACGCGGCGACGAAGGCAGCGCCCGACGGCTACACGCTGGTGATGGGCTCGACCGGGCCGATGGCCGCCAACAGAACGCTTTACCGCGATCTCGGCTACGACCCGGAGAAGGATTTGGAGCCGATCTCGCTGTTCGCGCACTTCCCCATTCTCATCGTGGTGAGCTCGAAGCTGCCGGTGAAGTCGGTGGCCGAATTCGTCGCCTATGCGAAGGCGCGGCCGAAACAGCTCAACTACGGCTCCGTCGGTATCGGAAGCTCGCAACATCTCGCCGGCGTCTATTTCGAACAGGTGGCGGGACTCGAGCTGACCCACGTGCCGTACCGCAACATCGCGCAATACGTGCCGGACCTGATCGCGGGCGCGGTGCCGGTGGGATTCCAGTGGCTGCCGAACGTCAGCGCGCCGCTCCAGAGCGGCGACGCCAAGGCGCTCGCCGTTGCGGCGAGCAAACGCATGACCGCGCTTCCCGACGTTCCCACGGTCGCGCAAGCGGGGATCAAGAACTACGAGGCGTCGGGATGGCTCGGATTGTTGGCGCCCCACGGGACACCAACGCCGATCATCGCCAAGCTCAATGAGGAGCTGGTCGCAGCCGTCAAAGATCCGTCGGTAACCGCTAAGATCATCGAGCAGGGCGCGGAAGGCGTTTCCACCACTCCCGAGGAACTCGCCAAGTTCATCGCCTCCGAGTCGGCCAAATGGCGCGACATCATCGTCAAAGCCGGCATCCCTCCCATTCAATAGCGAGCTTATCGCCCATCGGATCAAGCATGCGGCGGCCATCCGATCGGATGCGCCTCTTCGATAAGCTTGGCCAGTGACAGAATGCGCGGCTCCTCGAACCGCGGCGCGACGATTTGCAAGCCGACTGGCAGCCCGTCTCGAGTCTTGCCGGCGGGGACGCTGCCGGCTGGCAGGCTGACGAGCGTGATCAGGAACGCCGGCGCGATCCAGTCGATGTAATGGTCGAATTTTCGTCCGTTGATCTCGTTCGGAAAATTCATCTCGACCGGATAGGGCTTCACCGGCGCGGCCGGCGTCAGCAGGATGTCGAAGCGCTCGAACAAGTCGAGGAAGCGGTGAAACAGCCGCTGGCGCGCGTGCTCGGCGGCCGCGAGGTCGAGCGCGGTGACCTTCATGCCGGCCTTCACATTGCCTTTCAGGTTCTCGCCGAACGCTTCGACTTGCGCGAGCCGGGTGAATTGCCGTCCGACCATCCAGGCGCCGCGCCAGGTCTTATAGGGATCGCGGCCATCGGACGCATCGAAGGCGATCTCCTCGACGGCCGCGCCGGCATCCTGCAATCGCCGTGCAGCTTGCCGGCAGATGGCATCAATCTCGGCATCGACCCCGATCCCGGCGATGTCCGATGCATAGGCGATGCGCAACCCGCGCGCATCCCTGCAGCGGTCCACCTCCGCGAGCGCACTCAACCAGGGTGGCGCAACCGAGATCGGCGAGAGGCGGCTCAACCCGATCATCGCGTCGAGCACGAGCGCCGCGTCCTCGGCCATGCGTGCCAGCGGACCGTGCACTTGCCCCGGATCCCACAACAGCGGCGTCGGATGATTTGGGATCAGGCCGGGCGTCGGCCGTATGCCTATGATGCCGCAAAACGCCGCCGGAATTCGGATCGAGCAGCCGAAATCGGTTCCCTGCGCGATCGGCACCATGCCGGTCGCGACCGCCACCGCCGAGCCTCCGGAGGAGCCGGCCGGGCTGAGCGCGGGATTCCAAGGATTGCGCGTCGCGCCGAAGATCGCGTTCACCGTGTTGGCGCCGGTCGCAAATTCCGGCGTGTTGGTCTTCGCCACCACGATGGCGCCGGCGGCTTTGAGCCGGCGGACCGCTTCGGCATCCTCTGCGGGGACGTGATCCTTGTAGAGCGGCGAGCCGAACGTGGTGCGGATGCCGGCCGTCGGCGTGACGTCCTTGATCGCGACGGGAAGCCCGGCAAGCGCTCCAAGGCGCTCCCCGCGCATCACCGCGGCCTCGACGGCGCGAGCGCGCTCGTTTGCCTGCTCGGCCGCGAGCGTCACGATGGCGTTAAGCTTGGGGTTCACGCGCGCAATCACTGACAGATGCGCGTTCAAAACCTCGACCGGGCTTACTGCGCGCGACTTGATCATGGCGGCGAGCTCGCGCGCGGCCTTTCGCGTCAAACTCTTATCGGCCATCGATCCATCACTTTCCCGACCAGTGGACGAACTGGCGCTCGACCAGCAGAAACACGAGATTGAGGCCATAGCCCAGCCCGCCGGCCGCGAAGATCGCCGCGTACATGTCGGGCATGGCGAACAATTGCTGCGCCTCGAACACGCGCTGACCGAGGCCGTCGGTCGAGCCGATGAACATCTCGGCCACGACCACGATCACCAGCGCCAGCGAGACGCCATTGCGCAACCCGACGAAGGTCTGCGGTAGCGATTCGAGCAACATGACGTCGGTGAGGACGCGGATTCGCGACGCGCCCATCACCTTGGCGGCCAAGAGCCGCGTCTTGCGCGCGTGCATCACCCCGTAGGCGACGTTGAACAGAATGACCAGCGCCGCTCCGAACGCGGCGACCGAGACCTTGGTCTTGTCGCCGACCCCGAACAGCACCAGGAACAGCGGGAACATGGCGGAGGCCGGGGTGGAACGGAAGAAGTCGACGACGAACTCGACGGAGCGGTAGACCTTCTCGGACGCGCCCAGGAGAATGCCCAGCGGGATTGCGATCGCCGCCGCGATCAGCGTTGCGAGGATCGTGCGCTCCAGCGTCCGCATGAAATCGAAGCCGAGCCGGCCGCCGGTCATCCCGCTCCACAGCGCGCGGAACGTGTCGATTGGCGACGGCAGCAGAACGGGATCCACGACCTGATACCACACGGCCAGATACCAGACGACGATCAGGCCGACGACGCCGATGATCGGAAGGTAAGGATCGAAACGCGTCATCCCTTGCGAACCTCCCGCTGGAATATGTCGAGGCAATGCGCCTTGATTTGGACGAAGTCGTGCTGCGACAGCGTCGCGTCGGTGCGGGGTCGCGCGGCGTCGTAGTGCACGTAGTCGGCAATGCATGCCGGACGGCGCGAGAGCAGGAGAATGCGGTCGGCGAGATAGACCGCCTCCTCGAGGTCGTGCGAGACGAGTACCGTCGTCGTTCCCGTCTCCACGAAGATGCGCTGGAGCTGGTCGCGCATGAACAGCGTCATCTCGTAGTCGAGCGCCGAGAACGGCTCGTCGAGAAAAAGAATTTGCGGTTCCACCACGAGCGCTCGCATGATCGAGACGAGCTGCTGCTGGCCGCCCGACAGCTCGTAGGGATAACGGTTGAGGTCGATCTTGACGCCGAGGCTGGCGACCATCCGCTCCGTGCGCGCACGCCGTTCGGCCTTCGGCAGCTTCATCAGTTTGAGCGGATATTGGATGTTGTCGATCGCGCGCAGCCACGGGAACAGCGCCTCGCGATAGTTCTGGAATACGTAGCCGAACTTGATGTCGAGAAGGGGTTTTCCGTCGAACAGGATTTCGCCGCCGTCGGTCGGGATCAAGCCGGTGATCATGTTGATCAGCGTGCTCTTGCCGCAGCCGTTCGGGCCGAAGATCGACATCAGCTTCCCACGGGGGATGTCGAGGTCGAAGCGGTCGTAGACGACCGCGTCGGTGAAATGCTTGGTCAAGCCGCGGATGGTGACGTGGGCGGATGCCGCAGACTCGGCAGCCGCCTCGACCGTTCGCACCACCGAACTCTCCCGCCCCAGGGGCAATCGATCCCTCAGAAGGTTTGCAGATATTTGCTCACGTCCACCTTCTCGGTGAGCGTGCCGGTTTGCACCGAGAAGTCGATGAATTTCTGGTAGTCCGCCTTGTCCTTGGCCGTGAGATCCTTGGCCATGAAGTATCGGATCATGGGAACCGTATCGACGACGTCGTCGGGCGTGAACGTGTTCTTGAGCAGGTGCTTGCGTGCCTCTTGCGGATTGGAGTTGATGAGCTCGACCGCCTTGCCCCAGGCCGCCGTGAAGCGTTTGGCGACATCCGGCCGGCTCTTGATGAAGTCGCTGGTGAGCGCGCAGCCGCCGACGAAGGCGTTGGCATCGGGATCGCCCAACACGTAATGGGCGATGACACCCGCTTCGATGGTGGTCGCGATACCCATCTTGCGCATGGTGGAGGCGTTGGGCTCCAGCGTATAGCCGGCATCGAAGGTGCCGGCCTGCATCACGTTGACGTGCTGGCCCATGTCGAGCTGGTCGATGGTGTAGTCGCCGTCCTTCAGCCCCACCGCTGCCAGCGCCGCCTTGGCCATGGTGACGTTGGCGGGTCCGGGCGCGGACATGATCTTGGCGCCCTTGAGATCCTTGAGCGAGGTCGCTGGGAAGCCCTTGCGGACGACGAACTGCTCCATCTGGTAGGTTTTGTTCTGGCTGTTGACCGAGATGTACATGGCGACGCCGGGCTTTTTGATATTGGCGTTCATACCTTCGATCGTCACCAACACGGCGGCGCTGTCGATCTGATTGGTGATCATCGCGGCCACGTTCGGCGGACCACCGATCAGCCGCACCATTTCAGGCTCGAGGTTCTGTTCCTTGAAGAAGCCGCGCTCGAGTGCCACGAAATAGGGCAGCGACGAGCTTACCGGGAACACGCCGACCTTGACCTTGTCCTGCGCCGCCGCCGGCGCGGCAAGCACAACGATCGCCGCGAGGGCCGACATGACGCGCCGTAGCGTTGACACATGTTTGTTCATGGTAACGTCTCCATCTCTTGGCGGGCCGTATCTATGCGAGAGACCAAGCAAGCCGCGTGCCGCCAGCCCTAGTCTCCCGCATCGATGATGGCAATCACCGGCCCTCCGCCTTGCGGGCCCTGATGCATCGCATCGACTGATACGAACACCGCCGGATCCCCGATCGCTGCCGCCGCTACGCCGCCGACCGCGGCCTTCGCGTGCCGATGATGGTGCACATCGGAATCGTCGAGCATGATCTGGCGACGCCCACGCAGCGTGCCGCGGCGGTCGGCCTCGCATTTTATGAAGCAGTTCACCAGCCGACCCTCGAGATCTTGGAAGCGGGGGCGCGCCGGCAGATCGAGGCCGGCATTGCCGATGGCGTCGTAGATGCCGTCGATGTCGAGCGCATCCCGCATCACCGCATGGCCGATGCGATAGCGCCCGCCGGCACCGGCCCTGTTGCCGAGAAGCACGACCTGCGCCTGCGTGAGCTCGACCCCCGAGGAGCACGAGGCAACCGAGGAGTAAAGGTTGAGATCTTGGCAGATTTGCTCGGCGCGCGGCATCGCGATCTCGCCGAGCGCCACCGCGATCCCGAGCGCGGTCGTACCGTTCGAGACGCCCATGGAGTCGTGGACCTCGCAGGCGACGTGCTGGCCGCGCGATTGCGCGTCGCGCACGGAATCGATGGTGAGCAGCGGCGTCTTGGTCTGGACGAAGTGCACGTCCTTCGGATCATCGATGGCGGCATCGCGCATCGCGGCTTTGACCGCTTGCGCGACCTTCTCCACCATCGCCGGCCGGCCGATGTCCTCCGGCAAGAGCTCGGCGCTCATCGCGGTTCCGATCGTCAGGCGTGACTTCGATGCCGGGCCGGTCTTGCCGTTCTTGGCGAACACGGTCGCATGCGGCGTGATGACGCCGTCGCAGCCACCGGACCAGACCATCGGGATGGTGGCAATCTCCGCCTCGCCGCGCTTGCCGTGCCGTTGCAGCGCGCGGCGAAAGGCCTGATCGGCCAGGATGCGCGTAAAGTCGTTCACGCCGCCGTTTCCTTCGGTCTTGCCGATGACGGCGATCACTTCGTCCGCGGTGAACTGCCCGCGGGCGATGCATGCCTCGAGCCCGGAGGCGTCCTGCACCGTCTTGAGCTCGACCTTTGCGACCTCGATCGCCATCCGCCCTTAGCCCTCACGTCTTTGTGTGCATTCGCGGCGCGCATTCGCCCCGCACCATCCGTTCGTAGCCTGGCCCGCGGTCGATCATCGGCGGTGGCGAAGCACGTTGCGCGCGCAGATCGGAGCGCAGCTTTGCCGTCGCCGCCGCATCGAGATCATAGCCGTCGGAAGCCGCGCGGGTGCGCAGCACGACGCCATAATCATCCCGCGCCGCCTCATACGACACGCGGCCCTCGGTCACATCGCGCTCCACCAGCTCCGGCTCGCGCTCGAGCGGATCGCCCCAGCCGCCGCCGCCCGTCGTGACCACGCGCACCACCTGTCCCGCCAGGACGGGCTCGCCGTCGACCAGGCCGCCGAGGTCGCGCGCCACCCCTTCGAGGTCGAGCGTGACGCAGAACGGTCGTCCGGCCGCGCCGCCGTTGACGCCGTAGCAGCCGAGCCGCACCCGGTCGGCGGTCACGATGGTGCGGCAATCCACCAGCGCGCGGTAGTGCTTCTCGTATCCCAGCCCACCCCGCCGCTTGCCGGCGCCGCCGGAATCCGTGCGCAGCGCGAGCTTCTCGACCAGCAGCGGAAACCGCGTCTCGGTGAACTCGGCCGGCTGATTGCGCGAGTCCGGCACGATGTGGATGGCGTCGCTTCCGTCGGCATAGTATCGGCCGCCCGAGCCACCGCCGAGCACCTCGCGCGAGAGAAAGGGCTTGCCGTCGGCGTCGCGACCGAAGAAGCCGGTGTAACGAATGGTCTCCTGGTCGGCCGGCATCCGGCCTTGGACCGCCTGCGCCACCAAGCCCGCCGAGCGCGCATTGGTCGCCGCCGGCCATTGCGGCGTGATCAGCGTGCCCTTCGGCGGGAAGACCACGTCGAACACCTCGCACACGCCTTCGTTGACGTGAATCTCGGCGGCGCGCTCCGGCGTATCGGCGAGGTTGCGCAGGATCGGCGCGATCCATTTGATCAGAAAGGCGCCGCCGGCATAGTCCGCCGGCCAGTTGATCGGACCGCTCGACTGCGGATCGGTGCCGGTGAAATCGAGCGTGATGCGCTCGCCGCGCTTGATCATCTTCAGCGCGAGCTTGTGCAGCTTGGGATCGCTGACGCCGTCGTGCTCGACATAGTCCTCCCAGGAATATTCGCCGTCGGCGATCTTCGGCAGCAGATCGTGGCGGTAGATGTCGCGGCACTTGTCGAGGATGGCCTGGAAGCAGGCCTCGACTGCCTCGCGTCCGAAGCGCGCGAACAACTCCTCCATGCGGCGTGCGCCCATGACGCAGGCCTGCACCTCGCTGTCGAGATCGGCAGCGAGCATTTCGGGGACGCGCGAGTTGCGCTTGATGATGGTGAATACCGCATCGTTGCGCACGCCTGCGCTGTAGAGCTTGATCGGCGGAACCGCGAGGCCCTCCTCGAACACCGTGGTCGCGGTTCCCGGCATCGAACCCGGGACGCGCCCGCCGATGTCGTCGTGGTGGCCGAAGGCCTGGATGAAGGCGACGACCTCGCCATCGTGGAACACCGGCACCGTGCTGCAGAGGTCGGGCAGATGGCCGATGCTGCCCTCGGTCAGATACGTGTCGTTCATCAGAAAGACGTCGCCCGGCCGCATGGTCTCCAGCGGAAAGTCGCGCACCACCGCGTTCGGCATGGCCGAATAGGATCGTCCCGTGAGCTTGCGGCAATGGCGGTCGAACAGGCCGACGCGGTAGTCGTGCGCCTCGCGGATCATCGGGCTGCGCGCGGTGCGCTCGATGGCGTATTCGATCTCCGCCTCGATGGAATTGAGCGTGCCCTCGACGATCTGCAGCACAATCGGATCGACGTCGCGCGCTGCCGCCGGCTCCGAAAGCTTCGCCATCGCCGACATCGTGGTCATCGAACGCCTTCCGATTTCACTTGAGCGGAACGGACCATCAGGATGCCGTGCGGGTCCACCTCGAGGTGCTGAGCGGGAAAGACCACGGTGGTAGAGCCGAATTCCTCCACGACCGCGGGCCCCTCGAGCCGAAAACCCGCCGGCAGCACCGCGCGCTCGTAGACCGGCGTGTCGCGGAACGCGCCGTCGAAGTAGACCGGGCGGACAGACTTGCGCGCCGGCGTCGAGGCCCCGCGCGCGGCGAGCTTGGGTATATCCGGCCGTTCGATGAGCCCGAAGCCGGAAACACAGAAATTGACCAGCTCGATCTTCTGTTCCCCGGCGTAATTGTAGCCGAACGTGCGCAGGTGCGCGGCGTGGAAGGCGTCGATGAGCGCGACGAGGAACTCCGAATCGACCGCGCGGGCGGGCGCCGCGACGCGGACCTCCATCGATTGGCCGGCATAGCGGATATCGGCCTCGCGCGTGACGCGGATGCGCGCAAGATCGATCCCATCGCGTTCGAGACTGTCGACGGCATCTTTCTCCAAGCCGGCATAGAGCGACGCGACGGTCGCGAGATCGATCGCGTCCTCGTGCATCACCTTGGTGATGATGCGATCGGTGCGCCAGTCGACCGCGAGCAGCCCGAAGGCGGACAGATTGCCGGGATCGCGTGGGACGATGCACGCCGTCATGCCGAGCAGCTCCATGACCGCCGGCGATTGCGCCGGCCCGGCGCCGCCGAAAGCCAGCAGCGCGAAACCGCGCAGATCGATGCCGCGCTGGATCGTCATCTGCCGAATGGCGTTGGCCTGGTTCCAATTGGCGATCTCGATGACGCCGTGGGCCAGTTGCTCGACGCTCATCGCGCCGGGAAGCCGCTTCGCCAAGATCGCTAGTCCTTCGCGCGAACGCGCGGCGTCGAGCGCCACGCCGCCGCCGATGAGCACCGGAGGGATGCGCCCGAGAACAAGATTGGCATCGGTGATGGTCGGCTCGGCGCCGCCGTTGGGATAGCACATCGGGCCGGGTTCGGCGCCCGCGCTCCTCGGCCCGACCTTGAGGTGGCCTTCGCGGCTGATCCAGGCGATCGATCCGCCGCCGGTGCCGATGGTCTTGATGTCGATCATCGGGATGCGCACCGGATACGCGCCGACGGCGCCGCCGTTGGTCACGTGCGGCTTGCCGCCTTCGATTAGGCAGAGGTCGGTCGAGGTGCCGCCGGCGTCGAGCGCCACCACGTCGGGGAAGCCGGCGACCTCGGCGACCACCGCGCTCGCGAGCGCGCCGGCCGCGGGACCCGACAGCGCCGTCGTGATCGGCTTGCCCAGCACCTGATCGGCGCTCGCAACGCCACCGCTCGACTGCATGACGAGGAATGGCTTGTCCTTCAAGCCGGGGCCGAGCTTCTCGTGCACGCGATTGAGATAGCGTTCCATGTGCGGCTTGACGAAGGCGTCGACCAAGGTCGTGACCGCGCGCTCGTACTCGCGGTATTCGGGCAACACCGCGCAGGAGAGCGACAACGTGCAGCCGGGATAGTCCTGCGCGAAGATGTCCGCGACGCGCCGCTCGTGGGCGGGATTGGCATAGGAGTGGATGAGGCAGACGCCGATCGCGCGGACGCCTTGGTCGCGGAAGAAATGCGCGGCAGCGTGCACGCTCGCCTCGTCCAGCGGGCGAATTTCCTCGCCGCGAAAATTCAGGCGCCCGCCGACCTCGCGCACGCAATGGAGCGGCACGATGCGCTCCGGCTTCACCCAGAAATAGGAATTGCCGTAGCCCACGGGTACCGACTGGCGGGCAATTTCCAAGAGATGGCGGAAGCCGGCGGTGACGATCAATCCAAGCCCGCTGATCGGGCCCTGCAGAAGTGCGTTGGTGGCGACCGTCGTGCCGTGGGCAAGGCCGGCGACGTCGGCCGGCGAGACGCCAGCCGCCTCGAGGATCGCGCGTACGCCGCGCACGAGGCCGATCGCTGGATTAGCCGGCGTGCTCGCAACCTTGGTGACGCGCATGGCGCCGGTGCCGCCATGGACGGACACGATATCGGTGAAGGTGCCGCCGGTATCGATGCCGATCCGCAAACGAGGCTGCTGGACCGCTGGTGACATGCCGCATCGGCTCCCGAGGGGATGCAATCGACCCTGTTGTGGCCGAGATACGCTGATGCTTCAACTCCCCGGAATGAGGCCTTTCGGCAGCGAGAAGCAGTACTTCGCGATGTCTCCGGCGCGCGTGTACCAGACCCGGTCCTTGTGCTTGTGCTCGACGCAATGCTTGATGGCTTGCCGCACCGGCCGAAGGCGGAACGGCTGGCCGACGATGAAGCCGTGCAAGGACAGCGCATAGACGAGCGGCTGGCGCTCGGATTGCTCCAGCAGTTCCTCGAACTGGTCGACGATCATCTCGGCGAACTGGCGGCCGGTGTGATCG
>Ga0318494_10001068_pt1 | contig 10557 bp, 11 predicted proteins | sample GRESIP108b1f24_FD_203293 | JGI IMG/M metagenome (GOLD analysis project Ga0318494, IMG submission 203293) | Tropical soil microbial communities from Luquillo Experimental Forest, Puerto Rico - GRE.SIPMG.108b1f24 | ecosystem: Environmental > Terrestrial > Soil > Tropical forest > Bulk soil... | reverse complement strand
GTCCACGCGTTCTTCAAGGCGCGCCGGCCCGAGTTCGGCGGCAAGACCCTCGAGCAGTACCTGGAGCAGCTACGGATCGCGGTCAGCCTCCGCGAGCGCGAGTCCGCGGCGCTCGCCAAGTACCTGGCGCGCTTCGCCTGAGGAAGACGATGCCCACGAGGATTCCCGGACGGGTGGTCCTGAGCTCGGCGGTGATGATGGTCGCGCTGTTCGGCACGGCCGCGTCCGTGTCGTGGGGCCAGCACGGCCACGGCCATGCCGGGGGCCATCAGGCGGCCGAGGTGTGCTCGGCCGAATTCGACAAGGTCGTCGGCGAGGGCCGCGGCTTCGGTCTGGCCTTCGCCGCGGACCAGAACGGCTATCCGGGCCCGCTACACGTCCTGGAGCTGAAGGACCAGCTCAAGCTCACGGCCGATCAGGAGGCGAAAGCCCAGGGGCTGCTGCACGCGATGTTCGCCGAATCGAAGCCGAAGAGCGCGCGGCTGCTCGACGCCGAGGCCAAGCTTCGGCGCCTGTTCGCCGACCGCGCGGCGGACGACGCGGTCCTGCGCGCCGCGGTCGCCGAGGTCGAGCGTGCGCGCGGCGCGGTGCGGCTGGTCCATCTGCTGACCCACCTCAAGACGCGCGATCTACTCACCGAGGACCAGCGCCGGATCTATCACGAGGCGCGCTGGAGCGGCCGCTAGCGCTTCTCGTCAGGCGCGTAGCGGCGGACGCGCACCTTCTCCATTGTGATCAGGCCGCCCTGCATCAGGCGGTCGACCTCCGGGAGCACCGCCTCGAGATGCTCCTCCGTGTCGACGACCTCGATCACGAGGGGGAGATCCTCCGAGAGCCTCAGAATGTTCGAGGTGTGGATGACCGAATTCGCGCCGAAGCCGGCGACGCCTCTCACGATGGTCGCGCCGGCGAGCCCGCGCGCGCGGAGCAGCTCGAGCAGCACGACGTGCAGCGGGCGGTGGCCGGCTCGATCGGACTCGCCCATGAACAGACGCATCAGGACCTGCTCACCGTCGATCGTCCGCATGACTACCGTACCCCGACGATCAGTCGCCCCACCGCGATGCCGAGGAAGCACACGCCCACGCAGAGCACTGTCGTCACCAGGACATTGACCCACGCCTGACCCCACGCGCCGATCTGCGCCAGCCGGAGCGTCTCGTAGCTGAAGGACGAGTACGTGGTGAGGCCTCCCATGATCCCCACGGTCAGGAACAGCCGCGTCGTCTCGGGGATGAGCAGGCTCGTCGTGCCGACCTGCTGGATGAGACCGATCAGGAAGGAACCGACGACGTTGACGATCAGCGTGCCGTACGGAAAATCGGCGCCGAGCCAGCGCGCCGCCACGCCCCCGGTCAGATAGCGCAGCCCGGTCCCGACGGCGCCCCCGAGGCAGATCCACACGAAGCGCTCCACCGATCGTATCCTCCTGTCGCGCGGCTCACGTCGGGTCGACCCCGCCTGGAGCGACTGCCGTCAGGCGATGTCAATCGGCTCGTCGACGTACACCGTGTACGTCCGCGGCCGGCCGCGCTCGGCGTCCTTCGGGTCGACGTACATGATGGACGTCCGCCCGCGGATCTCGCGCGGAAGGATCGCGACGCGGACGAAGCTGGTCGGCTCGTCCTTCGACGCGACCGCCAGCACGGGCTCGCGCCCGCTCTCGAACCACGCGCCGCCCGGCGCCACCTTCCGCGGCGGCGCGTCGCCCACGGCGACCTCGAGCGCGCCGGCGATCAGGCAGCGGATGCCGCCGCCGCGGTGGCGATGCGGGAGCGCGACGCCACCGGGCGCGAAGTCGACCCGATCGGCGCGCATCAGGTACTCGGCGCGCGGGTCGAGCTCGATCGGGTGCTCGAGCAGGACCCGCGTGTCGCTGCCGGCCAGACTCTCGCTGGGCGCCGCGCCGTGGAGCAGCTCGTAGCGCAGCACCGAGGCGCCCGTGTCGCCCGCGACGACCCGGCACGCCTGGGCGCCGTGCCACGCCTCGCCCTCGGCCATTCGCGTCTCACGCGATGCGCTGGCCACCGTCACACCGCCGCGGCGCACGTAGAGCACGCGGTTGCCTGCGCCGAGCGCGCCGCACCCGGCGGCCGGCAGCGTGTCCTCGCACAGCTGCAGCGTGTAGCTCGCGTTTTGGACCGGCACGGCCGTCATTGTACGCTGCGCGGGCTCCGTGATACGTTGCGAGGTCATGAGAGCCGTGATGCTCGGGCTCCTCCTCGCGGGTGCCTGGCTCGGTGCTCCCCTCGCGGTTGCGGCGTACTCGGTCCAGGAAGCGATCCTGCGCGTCAAGCCCGCCGTCGTGCTGATCACGACCAAGGTGGACGGTGACGTCACCCTGAACTGCGGGAGCGGCCCTGTCTCGGTCACCCCGGCGCCCTTTATCGAGACGGGGACCGGCTGGTTCGTGGACGGTCGCGGCTACGTCATCACCAACGCTCACGTCGTGGACCCGGCGCATCGTCTGCCGCCCTGGGTAACGCACGAGCTCAAGAAGAAGGCGGTCGATCAGGCGTGCGTCGAACCGCAGCTCAAGAAGAAGGGCCTGATGCAGGGGCAGCATCCCGACATCGAGGAGCAGCTCCGCCAGGCCGCGAGCGGCGCTCTGGCCAATGCCAAGCTCGAGACACAGACCGAGATCACCGTCCTGCTGTCGAACGGGACGAAGCTCACGGCCGAGGTCCAGAAGTTTAGCCCGCCGCCGTCGGTCGACCCCACCGGCAAGCCGACGCCGGATTCAGGCCGCGACCTGGCACTCCTGCGGGTGAAGGACGGCATCTATCCCGCGATCGGCCTTACGATGCGCGAGGTGCAGATCGGCGATCCGGTGCACATCCTCGGCTTTCCCGGCGTCGTGCTCTCCCACGAGCTCCTGAACCAGAACGTGACCCTCGAGGCATCCGCCACCAACGGCGCCGTCTCCGGATTCAAGATGGACGTCATCAACCAGGACCTCATCCAGACCGACGCGCCCGCGGCGCACGGCAACAGCGGAGGTCCGGCGATCACCGACGACGCGACGCTCGTCGGCGTGATGCAGTTCGTGTCGCTCTCGGCGTCGGGGGCGAACGTGCAGGGATTCAACTTCCTGATCCCCGCGCGAGACGTCGGCCGGTTCCTGCGCGGCACCGAGGTGACGAAGCCCGGCGAGAGCAAGTTCAATCCGGTCTGGGCGGCGGGGGTCGAGCTCCTGCTGGCCCAGCGCTACAAGGCCGCGCTCGCGAAGCTCACCGAGGCCAACGAGCTGCTGCCGAACCTCACCGACGTCAAGCACTCGATTGCGCTGGCGCAGGAGAAGATCAAGAACCCGCCGCCCGAGCCGTTTCCGTGGGCGCTGGCGACCCTCGGCGTGACGCTCGTGAGCGTGGGCGTGTATGGCGGGATGTGGGGCAAGCGGTGGTGGAAGAATCGCTTCCGGGTCACGCCGACGCAGGTCATCGGCTTCATCGAGCGCGGGCTCAACCCGGCGCTGCTCGACGTGCGGACCAAAACTGATTTCGAGACGAGCCCGCTGAAGCTGCCCGGCTCGACGCGGCTCGAGCCCGAGGAGGCCGAGCGCGCTCCGATCAACTTCGAGCCCCAGCAGATGATCATCGCGTACTGCACGAGCCCCGAGGAGCAGCAGAGCGCGCGGGTCGCCCACATCCTCCGTCAGCGCGGCTTCAAGACCGTCCGCATCCTCAAGGGCGGCCTCGGCGGCTGGACCAACGCGCGCCTGCCGGTCGAGGCGAAGTCGGCGCTGCCCTCGGTCGGGCTCGAGCTCTACAAGAACCTCTCGCTCGGCGACATCGAGCGGCGGCGGTTCCGGCCGGGCGAGGTCATCTTCAAGGAAGGCGACGACCCGCAGGGCGAGGCCTACGTGATCCACTCCGGCACGGTCGAGATTCGCCGGCATTTCGACGGCGAAGAGCGGGTGTTGAACCGCAACGGCGAGGGCCAGCCCCTGGGCGAGATCGGGCTCTTCCGTAAGGGCGCCCGCTCGGCGAGCGCGGTCGCGGCCGACAACGTCGAGCTGCTCGTCATCAAGGACGAGCGCCTCGAGTGGCTCGTCCTGAACCGCCCCAAGTTCGCGCTCGAGCTCATCAGGCGCCTGGCGAACATGGTGGTCGCCACGGACCAGGAGCGCGCGCACACGGGCGGCGTCAGATGACGCCGCGCTCGCGGAGCCGCGTCAGCTCGGCGGGCGCGAGCCCGAGCTGGCCGCAGTAGATCTCCTCGTTGTGCTCGCCGGGCCTTGACGGCCCGGCGCTCTCGATCCGTCCCGGTGTGAGGGTGAGCTTCGGCACCACCCCGGGCATCGTCAGCCGGCCGATCAGCGGCAGGGCCGCCGATACGATGTTCTCGCGCGCGCGCACGTGGGCGTCCTCGAACAGGTCGCGCACACTCGCGACGAGCGAGGACGGCACCTCCGCCGCCTCGAGGGCCGCGAGCGCGTCGGACGCGTCGCGCTCGCCCACCCAGCCGGCGACGAGCTCGTCGACCAGCGCTCGGTGCTCGAGCCGCGCCGGCGTCGTGGTCATGCGCGGATCCGAGGCCAGGTCGGGGCGGCCCATCGCCTGACTCAGGCGCGCGAACATCCGGTCGTTGGTTCAGGCGATCGCGATCCACCGCCCGTCGCGAGTCTGGTAGTGGTTGTGGGGCACCGCGCTCTCCGTGCCCGAACCGATCCGCTCGCGCACCCGGCCCGTGCCGCCGAACACGGCGATCGCGTCGTCGAGCACGCGCAGCACCGGCTCGTAGAGCCCGAGATCGACGACCTGGCCCTCGCCGTTCCGCTCGGCGTGGCGCAGCGCCACGAGCGCGCCGACGGCGCCGAATACGCCGGCCAGATAGTCGGGCACCGTGGGGGTGCCGGGCGAGACCGGCGCGCGATCGGGATAGCCGGCTAGATACGCGAGGCCGCCGACGGCGGCGGCGATCCGCCCGAAGCCCGGACGCTCACGGTTCGGGCCGGTCTGGCCGAACGCCGAGATGCGCACCATGACGAGCGACGGCCGGATCCGCGCGAGCTGGTCCACCCGAGATTCCACCGCTCGAGCGTCCCGGGCCGGAAGTTCTCGGTGACAACGCTCGCCGAGGCGACCAGCCGGCGGATCAACGCCTGCCCCTCGGGATCCCTCAGGTTGCACGTGATCGACTTCTTGTTGCGCGCCTCGACGAACCACCAGTACGAGCCGCCGGCGGACGGCGTCACCGGCCGGCCCAGCCGCCGGAGGTCGTCGCCGACACGCGGCTGCTCTACCTTGATCACATCGGCGCCGAACTCGCCGAGGAGTGTCGCGCAGACGGGTGCCGCCAGATAGGTGGCGAGATCGAGGACGGTGACGCCGGCGAGGGCCTGGCGGGGCTCGGACACGGCGGTCATCTTACCGCGCCCGTGCTACGATTCGGCCGGCTCGGGCCCGGCTCGCCGCGCCCGCGCCGCGTGGTGCGCGCTGCAGGCCGTCGCGGGGCTGGGGCCCCGCCGGCCGAGGCGCGCCTATTAATCGAGGATGCGATGAAAGCGATGCTGGCCCGCGCGTGGGGCGATCCGTCGACGCTCGAGTATGCCGACGTGCCGACGCCCCGGCCGAACGCGGGCGAAGTCCTCATCGAGGTCCGCGCGATCGGCTGCAACTTCCCCGACATCCTGATCGTCCAGGGCACGTATCAGCACCGGCCTGAGCTGCCGTTCAGCCCCGGCTGCGAGGTCGCCGGCATCGTGCGCGGGATCGGCCCCGGCGTGACCGAGGTCGGGCTCGGCGAGCGCGTGTTCGCGACGATGGCGTGGGGCGGCTACGCCGAGGTGGTCGCAGTGGATCAGCGCCATGTTTACGCGCTCCCCGACTTCATGACGTTCGAGGAAGGCGCGGTGTTCGGGCTCGCGTACCAGACAGCCTGGTGCGCCCTCGTCCATCGCGCCGGGCTCAAGCGCGGCGAGACCCTGCTCGTGCACGCCGGCGCCGGCGGGACCGGGCTCGCGGCGGTGCAGCTCGGCCGGGCGCTCGGCGCCCGCGTGATCGCCACCGCGGGATCGGCCGCGAAGCTCGAGGTCGCCCGCGCCAACGGCGCCGACGTCTGCATCGACTACCGGACCGAAGCGTGGATCGAGCGCGTGAGCCACGAGACGCACGGCGCGGGCGCCAACGTGATCTTCGATCCGGTCGGCGGCGACGTCTTCGACGGCTCGACCCGCTGCATCGCCTTCGAGGGCCGGCTGCTCGTCGTCGGCTTCGCGGGCGGGCGCATCGCGGACGTCGCGGGCAACCGCGTGCTCCTCAAGAACGTGAGCGTGGTCGGCGTGCACTGGGGGCTCTACCGGCAGCGCGACTCGATCCGCGTGCGGCGCTGGATGGTCGAGCTCCTGAAGCTCGCCGAGTCGCGCCAGCTCACGCCGGTCATCTGGCGCTCGTTTCCGCTGGAGCGCGCGTCGCGGGCGCTCGGCTCCATCGCGGCGCGCGAGAGCTACGGCAAGGTGGCGCTGATTCCGTGATCAAGCTCCCGCTCAAGCGCCTCGATCCCTCGATCGACCTGCCCGCCTACGCGCGCGAGGGCGACGCGGGTCTGGACCTGCGCGCCGCCCACGACGCGACGCTCGCGCCGGCCGGCCGTGCGCTCGTCGGCACCGGCCTGGCGGTCGCGATCCCAGGTGGCTACGCGGGGCTCGTCCTGCCGCGCTCGGGCCTGGCGCTGAGCCAGGGCGTCACGGTCCTCAACGCGCCGGGCCTCGTGGACGCCGGCTACCGCGGCGAGCTCAAGGTGTTGCTCGTCAACCACGGCGATACGCCCGTCACCGTGCGCCGCGGCGAGCGCATCGCCCAGCTCGTGATCCAGCCGGTCGAGCGCGCCGAGCTGATCGAGGTTCGCGAGCTTCCGGCGAGCGAGCGGGGCGCCGGCGGCTTCGGCTCGACCGGCGTCTGATCGTTTCGACGGCCCGCGGCCGCCAGCCCGCCGCGGATCAGTACCCGCCGCCGCCGCTCGCGCGTTCGCAGAAGTTGGTGCGCCACATCCCGCCGCTCCGCTCGCACTCCTGTTGCGCTGACATGACGGGCGAGGTCATCGCCATGTCCGCGCAGCCGGATACGACTGCCGCCAAGACCAAGAGGACGAAGCCTGTGGACACTGTCCTAGCCATAGGCGCCTCCCCCGAAGAAACGCGCGGACCGCCGCGACGGGTCCGGGCCCCGACCAAAGGCTCAGTCGCCGGGCGCCATGAACGGATACCGGAAATCGGTCGGCGGCACGAACGTCTCCTTGATGGCGCGCGGGCTCACCCAGCGCAGCAGATTCAGCACGCTGCCGGCCTTGTCGTTCGTGCCCGAGCCGCGTGCGCCCCCGAAGGGCTGCTGGCCCACGACGGCCCCGGTCGGCTTGTCGTTCACGTAAAAGTTACCGGCCGCGTGGGTCAGGGCGTCCGCGATCCGGACGATCGCCGCGCGGTCGCGCGCGAAGACCGCGCCCGTCAGCGCGTAGGGCGATCCGCTGTCGCAGATCTCGAGCGCGGTCTCGAGATCGAGATCCTCGTAGACCCACACGGTCAGCACGGGGCCGAAGATCTCCTCGCGCATGAGCTTGAGACCGGGGCGCTTGGCCAGCACCACGGTGGGCTCGACGAAGTAACCCTTGCCGTCGTCGCAGCCGCCGCCGGCCAGGATGGCGGCATCGCGCGACTGCCGGGCGTGGTCGATGTAGCCCTTGATCGTCGCGAAGGCGTTGGCGTCGATCACGGCGCCCATGAAGTTGGTGAAGTCGGCGGGATCGCCGACCCTGATCTCGCCGATCTGCTGGAGCAGACGCTCCTGCACCGCGGGCCAGAGCGACGCCGGGATGAACGCGCGCGAGGCGGCCGAGCACTTCTGGCCCTGGTACTCGAACGCACCGCGGGTCAGCGCGGTGGCGAGCGCAGGCACGTCGGCCGACGCGTGGGCGAAGACGAAGTCCTTGCCGCCGGTCTCACCGACGATCCGCGGATAGGAGCGGTACTGGCGGATGTTCCGGCCGACCGTCTCCCACATCCCCTGGAAGGTCGCGGTCGATCCGGTGAAGTGGATGCCGGCCAGCGCCGGCGACGCGAGCGCCAGATCGCCGACCTCGGCGCCGGAGCCCGGCACCATGTTGATGACGCCGGGCGGCAGGCCCGCGGCCTCGAGGATCTCCATGATGAAGTACGCGGCGTAGAGTGCCGTCGAGGCCGGCTTCCAGACGACGGTGTTGCCGAGGATCGCCGGCGCTGTCGGCAGGTTGCCGCCGATCGACGTGAAGTTGAACGGCGTGACGGCGAACACGAAGCCCTCGAGCGCCCGGTGCTCGAGCCGATTCCAGGCGCCGGGCGAGGACAGGGGCTGCTGGCGGTAGATCTCCTCGGCGAACGCGACGTTGAACCGCCAGAAGTCGATGAGCTCACACGCCGCGTCGATCTCGGCCTGGTGCGCCGTCTTCGACTGACCGAGCATCGTCGCCGCGTTCAAGGTCATCCGGTAGGATCCGGCCAGGAGATCGGCGGCTCTCAGGAAGATCGCCGCGCGCTCGTGCCACGGCAGCCGTGACCAGTCGTGGTGGGCGGCGCCGGCGGCGTCGACCGCGCGCTGAACTTCGGAAGCGCCGGCCTTGTGGCCGACGGCGAGCACGTGGCGATGGTCGTGCGGCATCACGATGTCCATCGTGCGGCCCGTCGTGACCCGGCGCCCGCCGATGCGGGGCGTGATCTCGACGACCTGGCCGGCCATCCGGTCGAGCTCGGCGCGCAGCGCCTTTCGCTCGGGGCTTCCGGGGGTGTAGGCGAGAACCGGTTCGTTGCGGGGAGCGGGCACGCTGAAGATCCCGTTGCTCATGCGGACCTCCCTCAGCTCAGCTTACCTCCGGCGGGCCCCTGCCTCCGCCTCGTCGATCTCGCCGCGTGTGCGGGCGCGCGCGACGTATTCGGCGACGGCCGGCGCCGAGGCCGCGTCGAGCGACGCGAACTGCACGCCCGCCTTCTCGCCGCGGCGCGAGACGATCGTGCCCTCCGCGACGAGCCGCAGTCCCAGATCGCCGCCGCCGAAGCGGACCTCGATCCGGGTGCCGGCGGGCCAATCGTCCGGAACGCCGGCCAGCCCGAGCCCACCCTCGCTGATGTCCACGGTGCGCACGCGGCAGACCCGGCCGCCGTCGGCCGCCGTGAGCTGCGCGGCCACGTCCAGCGCCGCGCGCGGGTGTCGCCGCATGCTGGAGGGCATGACGCCGTAGATCTTCACGGGCTGCGATTTGCCCTTCACCGTGACGGTGTCGAGCTCGCTGGTAGGGAACTGGCCCTTCACGTACGCATAGGTGAACTCGCTGACGATGATCGCGACGCCATAGTCCTTCGTCACCGACTCGAGCCGGGCGGCCAGGTTGACGGTGTCGCCGACCGCCGTGTACTCGTTGCGCTGCCGCGACCCGAGGCTGCCCACGACGGCCTCGCCGGAGTTGATGCCGACGCCGCAGCGAATCGACCCGCCGAGCTTCGCCTGCCAGCGCGCCGAGAACGGAATCACCCGCTCCTGGAACTCGAGCGCGGTGCGGACCGCGTTCAGCGCATGCGAGGGGTCCTCGTACGGCGCGTTGTAGAGCGCCATGATGCCGTCGCCCATGTACTTGTCGATAGTGCCGCCGTGGCGGAAGACGACCTCGGTCATCAGGGTGAGATACTCGCGGAGCATCTCGTCGACCTGCTCGGGCTGCAGGCGTTCCGAGATCGTCGTGAACCCCCGGATGTCGGAGAAGAGCACGGTGACGAGCCGCCGCCGGGGACGCAGAAGCCGCCCGTCGCGATCGCGAACGACCGCGCGCAGGACGTCGGGCGAGAAGAACCGCGACAGCCGCTGCTTCTCGCGCTGCTCACGCACGAAGTTCTCGACGACCGTCGCGCCGTAGCCGAGCACCAGGCCGAACGTGACGGCGACGGCGCGGATCCAGACGTCGGCCCGGGCGAACGCGACGTACGCGACCGCGATGCCGGCGGCCAGCAGGAGCGCCGTGACGACGAGCGCCCGAGCGGCCCGCAGCCGCACGGCCAGCACCGATCCGGCCAGGGCCGCGGCGACCGCCAGCATGGTCGACGCGACCCTTGGGACCTCGCGCACTGGATCGCCTCGCACCAAGGTGTCGACGGCGTTGGCGTGGATCGCGACGCCCGGCATGGTGCCCGCGCGGGCGAACGCGGCGGCGAAGACGTCGTGCATCACTTCGCTCGTCGACCCGATGAGGACGATCTTGTCCCGAAACAGGTTCTCGGGCACCTCGTTCGCCACCACGCGGTAGTACGGGATCCGCTCGAAGGCCTCGAGGGGCCCTCGGAAGTTGACGAGAACGTCCGTGCCCGCCGGAAGCGGCCGGGTGGGAAGCCCTTTCGCCGTCACCACTTGGTGCAGCCGCGCGTCGAAGGCCAGCCACAGCTCGTGGCCTTTCATCGGGTCGGGCACAGGTTGCCGAACGGGCACCCGCCGGACGTGGCTATCCGGGTCGGGCTCGACGTTGAAGGGCGCCACGCCGGCGGCGCCCTGGCGAATGATCGGCAAGGGCATGGTGACGACTTCGCGCTCCGTTCCCCGGTCC
>Ga0318494_10001067_pt1 | contig 10557 bp, 9 predicted proteins | sample GRESIP108b1f24_FD_203293 | JGI IMG/M metagenome (GOLD analysis project Ga0318494, IMG submission 203293) | Tropical soil microbial communities from Luquillo Experimental Forest, Puerto Rico - GRE.SIPMG.108b1f24 | ecosystem: Environmental > Terrestrial > Soil > Tropical forest > Bulk soil... | reverse complement strand
AAGCAGGGCTCCCGGGGGTCCGGACGCCTAGGTCCGGTCGCGTGGTCTCGTCCCGCCCGGCTCGGGGACGAAGTCGCCGGCCGCCAGCCGCAGCTCGCGGAACAGGTCGAAGATCTCCTTGAGCTGGCCGGGCTCGTACCCGCCGAGGCCGAACTCCGCCGCCATCAGGTCCCGGGTGGCCCGCTCCACCACGTCCCGGCCCGCGTCGGTGATCTCGGCGAGGCGGCCCCGGCCGTCGGCCGGGTTCGGCCTGCGGACCACCATCTGCTGGCGTTCCAGGCGGCTGATGATGTTGGTGACGCTGGTGGGGTGCACCATCAGCCGCTCGCCGATGACCCCGAGCGGCAGCGCGCCGCGGCGGCTGAAGGTGAGCAGCACCAGCGCCTCGTACCGCGCGAACGTCAGCCCGTACGGCCGCAGCAGCGCGTCGAGCTCGCCGAGCAGGATCTGCTGGGCGCGCATGATCGAGGTGACCGCGGCCATCGACGGCGAGGGCCCGAATCTACGTTCCCAGATCTGCGCCGCCCGGTCGATGGGGTCAAACGGCAACTCCAGCGGCTTACCCACGAGTACAACCGTAGCCCCGTCAACCTTCTCACTGATTCAGCAGTTCATCGGCGGCCTGGAACGGGTCCAGGGTGCCGTCGGCGACCTGGCCGGCCAGCTCGTCGAGCCGGCTCGCGGCCAGCCGCCCGCGCAGCGCGGCGAAGGCCAGCGCGGTGAGCTCCTCGCGCGCCCGGGCCAGCCGCCTGTGCTTCAGCTCGCCGGCGCCGTTGAGCCAGGACCAGTGCTGGTTCAGCCGGTGAACCAGCTCCTGGATCCCCTCGTTCTTCACCGCCACGGAGGTGACGATCGGCGGCTTCCAGTCGCCTTCGGCGAGGTCCGCCAGGGCGATCATGTTCCGCAGGTCCCTGACCACGAGCTGGGCGTCCGGCTTGTCCGCCTTGTTCACCACGAACAGGTCGGCGACCTCGAGGATGCCGGCCTTGGCCGCCTGGATCGCGTCGCCCATCCCCGGCGCGAGCAGCACCACCACGGAGTCCGCCAGCGAGGCGATGTCGACCTCGTCCTGGCCCACGCCCACCGTCTCCACGAGGATCAGGTCAAACCCGACCGCGTCAAGCACGCGGATGGCCTGCGGCGTGGCCGCGGCCAGCCCACCGAGCTGGCCGCGGTTCGCCATCGACCTGATGAAAACGCGATCGTCGGTGGCATGGGCTTGCATGCGTATCCGGTCGCCGAGCAGCGCGCCGCCGGTGAAGGGGGAGCTCGGATCGACCGCGAGCACCGCCACCCGGCTGCCCGCCGCGCGGTAGGCGCCGACCAGCGCGCTGGTCACGGTGGACTTGCCCACCCCGGGGGCGCCGGTCAGGCCGATGACCCGGGCCCCGCCGGTGGCCGGCACAAGGTCCCTTATGACCGAACGGACCCGAGGTGACTCGTCTTCGACCAGGGACAGGAGCCGGGCCAGGGCACGCGTATCGCCGGCCCGGGCCGCCTCGAGCGTGTCGGCTGTGCTTATCTCGGGCACCGGGCGGCTAGCCGTGCACCCGGAACAGCAGCGCCTCGCCCTGCCCGCCGCCGCCGCACAGCCCGGCCGCGCCAAGCCCGCCGCCGCGGCGGCCGAGTTCGTAGCACAGGTGCACCGCGAGCCGGGCGCCTGACGCCCCGATCGGGTGGCCGATGGCGATCGCGCCGCCGTTGACGTTCACCACGTCGGGGCCGACGCCCAGGTCCCGCATGGACTGGATGGCCACCATCGCGAACGCCTCGTTGATCTCGATCAGGTCCAGGTCGGATACTGTCAGGCCGGCCTTGGCCAGGGCCTGCTTGATCGCGTTGGACGGCTGGGATTGCAGCGAGTTGTCCGGGCCGGCCACGTTGCCGTGCGCCCCGATCTCCGCGATGACGTTGAGCCCGGCCCGTTCGGCGTACTCCGCGGACGTCACCACGACGGCGGCCGCACCGTCCGAGATCTGGGATGCGGTGCCGGCCGTGATCGTGCCGTCCTGGCCGAAGGCCGGCCTGAGCTTGGCCAGGGTCTCGACCGTGGTGCCGGGGCGGATGCCCTCGTCCTCGGTGACCGTGAGCTGCTCGCCACCGCGTTGCGGGATGGGAATGCCGACGATCTCGGCGGTGAACAGGCCATTCTTAGTGGCCTCGGCCGCGCGCTGGTGGGACATGGCGGCGAACTCGTCCTGCTGCTCGCGGGTGATGCCGAGCTTGCGCCCGCTCCGCTCGGTGGACTCGCCCATGGACAGGTGGTCGAAGGCGTCGGTCAGCCCGTCGAGCGCCATCGAGTCCTCGACCGTGACCGGCCCGTACTTGTAGCCGGCCCGGGAGTTCACCAGCAGGTGCGGCGCCCGGGTCATGGACTCCATCCCGCCGGCCACCACGACGTCGTGCTCGCCCAGCCGGATCAGCTGCGAGGCGAGCGCGATGGCGTCCAGGCCGGACAGGCACACCTTGTTCACCGTCAGCGCGGGGATGGTCATCGGGATGCCGGCCGCCACCGCGGCCTGCCGGGCGGTGATCTGGCCCGCGCCCGCCTGCAGCACCTGCCCCATGATGGTGTACTGGACCCGGTCCGGGGCGACGCCGGCCCGCTCCAGGGCCGCCGCGATCGCGGCGCCGCCGAGCTCGCTGGCAGACTTGCTGGCGAGGGCTCCGAGCAGGCGGCCGACCGGGGTCCGCGCCGCGCCGACGATGACCGGCTGACGTGAATTACTCATGTCTGTAACGATACCTAGTGGTGTCCGGAAGGAAATATGGTGCTATCACTGCTCACCCGCCTTGATCACGTCGGCATCGCGTGCCGGGACCTGCGCCGGGCCATCGACATGTACCGGGAGACGTTCGGCCTCACGGTGGTGCACATGGAGGTCAACGAGGAGCAGGGGGTCCGCGAGGCCATGCTGGCCGTGGGGCCCGCCGGAGCCGGCCCGGGCTCGCTGGGGGTGAGCTACATCCAGCTGCTCGAGCCGCTGTCGGCTGACACGCCCGTCGGCAAGTTCATCACCCGGCGCGGCGAGGGCATCCACCACGTGGGATACGGGGTCGCGGACATCAACGAAGCCCTGGCCAGCGTGGCGGGGACCGGCGTCAAACTGGTCGATGAGCGGCCAAGACACGGGTCCATGGGGGCCTCGATCGCGTTCCTGCACCCGGCCGATCTGGGGGGCGTGCTGACCGAGCTCGTCCAGGCGCCCACCCTTCCGTGATGCCTCATGCTGTCGATAAGGTGATTTAAGCGGACGGATGGGATAGAGAACTCTGATGGACCCGCCAAATCACCCGAGTAAGAGTAGTGTGCCTGTCACCGGGCGAGAGTCGTACCCGCATGGCTGACACCCGCCGTAAAATTCCGTCGCCTTCACGTCTAGCCAGGATTACGCCATATGCAATCGGACATTGACGCCCAGCTGACCAACTTCTTCGAAGACGCCCCGCCGCGCGAGTTCGCGACGGTGATGAGGGGCTACGACCGCCATCAGGTTGACGAGCACATCAGGCAGATCGAAGCCGAAGTGCGCCAGCACCGCGAGCAGACGCAGACCATGCGGCAGCAGCTGTCTGACGCGCATCGCCAGATCCAGGAGCAGGAACGCCCGACCTACTCCGGTCTCGGTGCCCGCATCGAGCAGCTGCTCAGGCTGGCCGAAGAACAGGCCACCGAGCTCGTCCAGGCGGCCAGGTCAGAGGCGAACGAGATCAAGGCAGCAGCCAAGGTCGACGCGGCGGAGTTCCGGGCCGCCGCCGAGAACGAGGCCACCGAGCTGCGCGCCAACGCCAAGCGTGAGACCGATGATCTACGCGGAGCGGCCGAGCGGGAGGCCGACTCGATCCGGACCACGGCCAGGCGCGAGGCCGACGAGCTGACCAACACCACCGAGCGCGAGGTAGCCAAGCTGCGGGCCACCGCCGACCACGAGGTCGCGGACAAGCGGGCCGCCGCCGAGCGCGACATTGCCAAGCTGCGGACCAGCACGGAGCGCGAGGTGGCCCAGCTGAAGGCCACCGCCAAGCGCGAACGGGATGAGATTCTCACCACCTCCAAGCGCCAGGCCGACGAGATGCGCAGCCAGGCGCAGCGGATCCTGGAGGAGAGCGAGGCGCAGCGGGCCCAGTCCGAGGCCGAGTTCGAGATCCAGCTCGCGGCGCGCCGGGAAGAGGCCGAGCGGCAGGAAGCCGAACGCCTCGCCGCCGCCCAGTCCGCGACGCAGAAGCTCGTCTCCGAGGCCGAGCAGCGGGCCTCCACCGCCGAGCAGCGCGCGGCGAAGGCTTCGGCCCAGGCCGACCAGACCCGGCGGGATGCCGACTCGCATGCCCGGCAGCTGGTCAGCAACGCCAAGAAGAACGCCGACCAGATCGTCACCGGGGCCAAGACCCAGGCCGATCAGCTGCTCGCCGAGACCAAGGCCGACGCCGAGCGCCGCCGGGCCGCCGCGCAGCGCGAGGTCGATGAGCTGACCAGGCAGAAGGACAGCATCGCGACCCACCTGGCGCAGGTGCGCCAGCTGCTCGGCGGCCAGCTGCCCGGCATGGACGCCGCGGCGATGCAGGCGCCGGCGCCCAAGCCGGCCATCGCGGCCGAGCCGGCTCCGGCCGCTCCCCCGACCCAGGCGGCCCCGGCGGCCCCGGCGGCCCCGGCCGCTCCGGCCGCTCCGGCCGGCGGACCGCGCAACGGCAACGGCGGCTCGGTGGCGCCCACCACCGTGCAGTCCGCCCAGCAGTCCGGGCACCAGGCCACCCAGGTCTCGCCGGCGCAGCAGCGCCCGGCCAACGGCGCCCCCCCGCCGGCGACCCAGGCCAGCGCCAAGCAGTCGGCCAACGGCAAGGAAGACGACGAGGACTGGTGGACTGACTAACCCGCGTTTTCCGCGAGGGGCGCGCGCCGGCCACCTGGGTCCGGCACGCGCCCTTCGTTGTTTACGTCACCGGGACGATGGCGGCCCGGACCAGGCGGCCATCGTCGACCTCGAGGACGCCGAGCGTGCCGTGCGGCTGGCGCCTGCGGTCGGTGGGCGATCCGGGGTTGAAGATGCGCAGCCCGGGCGCTGACGCGTCGAGCGGGATGTGCGAGTGCCCGAACACCACCAGGTGCGCGCGGGGGAACCTGCGGCGCATCCGCGTCAGCCGCCCCGCCGCCGCGCCGCTGTCGTGCACCATCGCCACGCCGAGGCCGCCCAGGTCGAATTCCGCCGTCCTGGCCGCACCCCATTCGGCCACGTCGGGGCCGTCATTGTTGCCGAGCACGGCGGTCACCGGGGCGTACTCCGCCAGTTCAGCGAGGACCGCGGCGGTGCAGACGTCGCCCGCGTGCAGGACGAGGTCGGCCCGGCGCAAGTGTTCGGCCACCCGGGGCGGGCAGACCCGCCACCGTCGCGGCGCGTGAGTATCAGCCAGGACGACGACCCGCACGGCACCCATTCTTCCCGTTCGCAACCCCGACCTCCTTGCCGCCCGCTACCCCGAGCTTCCTTGCCGCCTTGCCGTCGCTAGCTTCCTTGCCGTCGCTTCCTGGCGACCTAGCGTCCTTCAAAAGCGACGCTATGTAACATCTGGGCGGCTTGATTCAGGATCGGCCTAGCTTCATGGTGTTCTTGTGCTCCTGAGATGCTCCCGTGACCCGTGATACGAACGTCAAGGTCCCGCCGGTCCGGCTAATAAGGCGTGGATGCCACAGCCATGCTGTTTGAGCGACGTGGATGTGGCATCCATGTCGTATGGGTAGGCGGCGGGCCGGTATCACGCGTCACGAGAGTACGACGGGGACGCAAGGGCACCGCGAGTGCCGGCGGGCCTGGGAACGCGCCGTCACGGCGTCGTGGGTCCGCCGGGCTCGTCTACGTGGCGGGTGTCGATGTCGTGGATGGTCGGCATGACCGAGGTGAGCGCTCCGCTGGCCTGTTCGGCCGCCTTCCGCTGTCTGTGTCGCGTCTCCGCCTGCGCCGCGGCGGCGGCGAGCCGCCGGGTGGCCTCGCGGCGGCGGCGCTCGCGCTTGATCACCTTGACCGCCCGGTCGGCGGCGGCGGCCACCAGGACCACGAGCAGGACGACCAGGACAGCGATCAGCACTCGCACGGGCATCTTCCGTTCCGGCGTTCGGGCCCAGGGGATGGTCCAAGTAAAGCCGGTGCACACAGGATTTTCCAAACCGCACGTATGCGCCTAACTCGGGCGAGCGTGGCTTCGTGACTGCTACGATGCTCGCTCCGGCGACCCAGTGCGCCGGCCTGAAAGGGGAAGTGGGGGCCACCCGGTTGAACGGGCCGGGTGGCCCGAACACCGCCCAGCCCCTCAGCCGCGCGGGCCCTCAGCCGCGCAGCAGGCCGAGCAGCCAGCTGGGGCCGAGAACCTCTGCCCCGGCCGCCAGGCACCGCTCGCGCAGCTCGCGATCGGCGGTCACGACTACGCGCCGCCCGGGCAGTTCGCGCACCATGGCCACGATCGTGTCGTCCCCCGAGCCGCGCGCCTGGACCACGCGCACCTCCCCCGGCCGCACCGGCTCGGTCCCGCCGGCGTCCGCGTCCGGCTCCGCCGCGGCTCGGCCGGCTCCGTCGGCTCGGCCGGCTCCGTCGGTTTGGCCGACTCCGTCGGCTCGGCCGGCTCCGTCGGCTCGGCCGGCTTGGCCGGGCGGCGCCAGGCGGGCGGCCGCGGCCCTGGCCGCGCCCTCCAGCACCATGACGAATCCGGGTCGGCCCGGCTCGCCCGGGCCTGGCTCCGGGCCCCGCCCGTCCGGCGGGATGGCACGGCCGCTCGCGGCCAGCCGGGCTATCTCGGCGTGCAGCCGGACAGCGGCGCCGGCCCGGTCCCGCCACCAGCCGTCGGGGCGCGAGCCCATCACGTTGGCGACGTCCACGACGATTGTCACCAGTTGCCCGCCGATTCCCATCCCCTCCGCACCGTAAGCTGGCCGCATGGCAGACGTGAAACTCGCCCGGCAACTCACCGAACAGGTCACCAGGCTACGACAGCACCAGACGGCACCGCTGATCCTCGAACTCGACCTGACCGACGGTATCGGCGAGGGCCCGGTCACGGATCCGCTGTCCGCGATCCTGTCCCGGCGCCGGGTGAGGCTGCCCGACGTCCTCGAGGGGCTGCGGCGCGCGCGGCGGGACGACCGGGTCCGCGCCCTCGTGGTCAAGGTGGGCGGCGGCCGGATCGGGCTGGCCCGGATGCAGGAGCTGCGCGAGGCGGTCAGCGAGTTCCGCGAGTCGGGCAAGCTCACCGTGGCCTGGTCGGAGACCTTTGGCGAGTTCACCCACGGCAACGTGCCGTACTACCTGGCCACCGCGTTCGACCGGATCTACCTGCAGCCTTCCGGCTCGGTCGGGCTCACTGGGGTAGCGGTCGAGCAGCTGTTCCTGCACGACGCGCTGGCCAAGGCCGGCGTCGCCTTCCAGAGCGCCAAACGGTACGAGTACAAATCCGCCGCCGACAACCTCACCGAGCGCGGCTTCACCGGGCCCACCCGGGAGGCCGCCGAACGCCTGGCCGCCTCGGTCGTCGAGCAGATCACCACCGCCATCGCCGAGCGCCGCGGCAAGACCGTGGAGCAGGCCCGCGCGCTGCTCGACCGGGGGCCGTTCCTGGCCGAGGACGCCCTGGCCGAGGGCCTGGTCGACGTGCTCGCCTACCGGGACGAGGTCTACGCGGACGTCCGCAAGGAGGCCGGGCCGGACGCGGTCCTGCAGTACGTCGCGCGCTACCAGCGGTCGCACGCGCTGGCCCAGCGGGCCAGGAAGCTGCCCAACCCGCGCGAGCGCTTCGTCGCGGTGATCTACGCCTCCGGACCGATCAGGCAGGGCCGCAGCGGCCGGAGCCCGCTGGGCGGCGGCGCGATAGGTTCGGACACGGTGGCGGCCGCGCTGCGCTCGGCGACCGAGGACGAGCGGGTCCGCGCCGTGCTGCTGCGGGTCAACAGCCCAGGCGGATCGGCCGTCGCGTCGGACACCATCTGGCGCGAGGTGGTCAGGACCCGCACGGCGGGCAAGCCGGTCGTGGTGTCGATGAGCGACGTGGCGGCCTCCGGCGGGTACTACATCTCGATGGCGGCCGACGTCATCGTGGCGCAGCCGGGCACGCTCACCGGGTCGATCGGCGTGATCACCGGCAAGCCCGTGTTCGAGGAGGCGTTCGGGCGGATCGGCATCACCACCGATTCGGTGTCCGTGGGCCAGGGGGCGACCATGTTCGCGCCCACCCATCCGTTCAGCGAGGACGAGTGGCAGCGGATCAACCACTGGCTCGACGCGATCTACCGCGACTTCACCGAGAAGGTGGCCTCGGGCCGGCGGATGACGGTGGAGCAGGTGCACGAGATCGCCAAGGGGCGGGTCTGGACCGGTGCCGACGCGGCGCAGAACGGCCTGGTCGACGAGCTCGGCGGGATGCCGGCCGCGGCCGAGATCGCCCGCCGCCGGGCCGGGCTGCCCGTCGACGCGCCGCTGCGCGCCTACCCCCGGCTGAGCCCGTTCGATCAGCTGCGCCCGCCGGAGTCGAGCGAGTCCCGCCCCGCCGCCGCGGCCACGCTGGACCTCCGCTTCGCCGACGCCTGGGGCCCCGCCTGGCGGCTGGCGGCCCAGGCCGGCCTGTCGCCGTACGGACCGCTGATCCTCCCGGGCCGCTGGGTCATCAGTTGACCGAACGGACCGGCTTTCCCGCCCCCGCGACGGCGGATCTCGCCGCGGCGTGGGCGGCCTGGGCGGGCGCGGTCACGCTGGTGACGGTGGCGGACGGCCGGGACGACATCGGGGCCACGGTCAGCTCGTTCAGCCCGGTGTCGGCCGAACCGCCGCTGGTACTGGTGTCGCTGATGTCCGGCTCCTATCCGGCGGAGCTGTTCAGCCGCCCGGAAGAGCCGGTCACGCGGTTCGCGGCGACGCTGCTCTCGGCCGGGCAGCGGGTGCTGGCCGGGCGGTTCGCCGCCGCGGGACGGCCCGGCGCCCGGCTGATGCTCGACGACGTACCGCACCGGCGCGGCCCGCGCTCCGGGGCGCTGATCGCGGCGGGCGGCCTGGCCGCGCTGGAGTGCTCGGCGGAGCGGCTGGTCACCGCCGGGGACCACCTCGTGGTCGTCGCCGGGGTCACCGGCGTGGTGTACGTGGCCGGCTCGGGCGAGCCGCTCATCAGGTTCCGCGGCCGCTACCTGCCCGCGAGGTGAGGAACACACCCGTCCCGTCGGCCTCTCCTGCACGTGTATTCGCTCACCAGTACGATTGAGCTTAACTTTTTTCCGGGGAGGATTCGGGCTTTGGGGAAGAAAAGGGGGTCTATGGTGCACCGGATCTTCCCCGAAGCCCCTTTCTTCCCCGATCTTCTCGCCGCTGGCCGCCTCACGATGCGCTGGCGCACCGGCGTCACGGCTTGCGGCCGCCCGGTGGAGGAACCACTTGTGGTTCGGCTAGGAAACCGCGCCCGCGACCAGGCGGCCTGCCTGCCAGACGGCGGCGATCTGCGGGACGCCGGGACGGTAGGCCAGGTAGGCGTGCGACGGCGCGTCCAGCAGGATCAGGTCGGCCCGCCACGTCCGGGATCACCGTCGTTGCCGATCAGTTCGCCGATCCCGGCGATCAGCGTGCTTTCCCCAGCGGACACGGCACAAGCTTCCCATTCCCCTAGTGGCCCGCGCAGGCCAGCAGGATGGCGCGGATATCGTCCCCGGCGGGCTGACGCGGCGCGTTCGCCAGCACCTCGTCGTCGAGGGCGTCGGCGGTGATCTGGCCGAAGTCGGCCTCGGTGACGCCGAACTCGCCGATCAGCCCGTTCAGCCCGACCTTGTCCCGCAGCTCGGTGACGGCGCCGATGGCGGCCTCCGCGTTGCGCCGGTCGTCCGCGTGGGTATCGCCGGCCCCGAGGGCGAAGGCCACCTCGGCCAGCCGCTGCGTGCGGGCCGGCAGGCTGAAGCGGAGCACCCCGGGCAGCAGCATGGCCAGCGCAACGCCGTGGGCGATGTCCCAGCGGGCCCTGAGGGAGTGGGCGATGGCGTGGCACAGGCCGAGGCCGGTGTCGAACATCGCGACGCCGGCCATGTGCGCGGCCAGCAGCATCTGCGACCGGGCCGCGAGGTCGGCGCCGTCCGCGTAGGCGCGCGGCAGGCCGGCCGCGATCATCCGGATCGCCTGCAGCGAGATCCCGTCCGACCACGGGTTGGGCCGGGCCGACAGGTAGGACTCCAGCGCCTGGGTCAGCGCGTCCAGCCCGGTCGCGGCGGTCAGCGCCGGCGGCAGGTCCACGGTCAGGGCCGGGTCGAGGATCGCCGCGGCCGGCATCGAGCTGGCGTTGCCCACGTAGAACATGCGGCGGTCCGCCGGATCGGTGACCGAACCGATGGCGTTGGTCTCGCTGCCGGTCCCCGCCGTGGTCGGCACGGCCACGATGGGCAGCGCCGGCATCGCCAGGCTGCCCCGGTGGTCCAGGTCCCGGCCGCGCTGCGGGTTGACCGCGGCGAGCGCGATCCCCTTGGCCGCGTCGATCGGCGACCCTCCGCCCACCGCCACCAGCGCGATCCGCAGGACGGCGGGCGCGGGCGGGACGGAGTGGGCGGCGAGC
>Ga0318494_10001061_pt1 | contig 10570 bp, 7 predicted proteins | sample GRESIP108b1f24_FD_203293 | JGI IMG/M metagenome (GOLD analysis project Ga0318494, IMG submission 203293) | Tropical soil microbial communities from Luquillo Experimental Forest, Puerto Rico - GRE.SIPMG.108b1f24 | ecosystem: Environmental > Terrestrial > Soil > Tropical forest > Bulk soil... | reverse complement strand
AGGTAGTCCTCGAGGAGTTCCGTGGCGGGCTCGTGGTGGTCTCGCACGACCGCGTGTTCCTGGACCGCGTGGCGACCGAGGTCCGCGAGCTCGAGCACGGGCAGCTCACGCCGTACAGCATGCGCTTCTCGCTCTACCTGGAGGAGAAGGAGCTGCGGCGCGAGCAGGCCGCGGCCGCGAACGCGCAGCTCGACGCCAAGATCGCCCAGCTCCAGCGCTTCGTGGAACGCTTCGGCGCCAAGAACACGAAGGCGTCGCAGGCCCAGAGCAAGCGCAAGCAGATCGAGCGCCTGAAGAGCCAGCATGTGGTGATCCCGCGCCGGGCGCGGGGCCTGCGCTTCGCATTCCCTGATCCGCCGCATGCCGGCCGGACGCTCGTGCGCCTGCGCGACCTGTCGTTCGGCTACGACGGCGGCCCCGACGTGATCGCGCACGCGAAGGTGGAGATCGAGAACGGTGAGAAGCTCGCGATCGTCGGCGCGAACGGCGCGGGCAAGACGACGCTGCTGCGGCTGATCGCGGGGCAGCTGGAGCCCCGCTCGGGCACGCACGAGCAGCCGCCGCACACGAAGGCCGGCTACTTCGCGCAGCACGCGGCGGAGACGCTGGACGGCCGGCTCACCGTGCTGGAGTCGCTCGAGGAGGTGGCGAGCGATGCCTGGCGGCCGCGGCTCCGGAGCCTGCTCGGCACGTTCCTCTTCTCCGGCGACGACGTGTTCAAGCCCTGCCGTGTGCTCTCGGGCGGCGAGCGCCAGCGCGTGGCGCTGGCGAGGCTGCTGCTCCAGCCCAGCAACCTGCTGCTGATGGACGAGCCCACGCACCACCTGGACCTGGCCGGCAAGGAGGTGCTGGAGGATGCGCTCGCCCAGTACCCCGGGGCCCTCGTGGTGGTGACGCACGACCGCTCGCTCATGGCGCGCGTGGCGACGCGCGTGATCGAGGTGAACGGCGGCCGCGTGGTGCTCTACCCCGGCGGCTACGACGACTACGAGTCGGCCCGGCTCGCGCACGTGACCGAGGGCCCCGGTCCGGCGGTGCGCGAGCGCGCGGCGGCCAGCAGCAAGGTCGCCGTGGCGGCGCGCCCGCCCACCGCACGCGGCGCCGCCACGGCTCCGACGGCGCCCGGCCCGTCCCGGTCCGATCGCGCCTCGCAGCACGCCGCCCGGAAGCGCGAGCGCGAGCTCTCCCGGCTCGAGGGCGACATCTCGGCGCGCGAGGCCCGCGTCGCCGAGCTGGAGACGGCGCTCGCCGACCCCGCGCTCTACCACGACGTCGCCCGGTCCAAGGATCTCGTGGCCGAGTACGAGCGCGTGCGCGCGGAGCTGGAGTCGCTCTGGCAGAGGCTGTCGGAGCTGGGTTGAGAATGGCGAGCGTTGACGCGCGCGCGGGCGGTGCGTAGGTTCCCCCGCCTATGGCCGACGTCACGCTCCGCACCTACGTGTTCCTGGACGCGCTCCAACCGCAGCTCGCGGCGTTCATCGGCACCACGGCGCGCGGGTTCCTGCCCGTGGCCGGCGACGCGTCGATGTTCATCGAGACCGCGCCCGGGCTGGTGATCAACCGCATCACCGACGTGGCGCTCAAGGCCACCGCGGCCACGCCCGCGATCATGGTGGTCGAGCGCGCGTTCGGGCTGCTCGAAATTCACCACCGCGACCAGGGCCAGGTGCTGAACGCGGGCAAGGCGGTGCTCGACTACTTGGACGTCGGCGAGAAGGACCGCGTCCAGCCGCGCATGGTGAGCGACCAGGTGATCCGCGCCGTGGAGCCCTACCACGCTCAGGTCATCAACAAGATGCGTTACGGCGACCAGCTGATCGCCGGCGAGTCGCTGTTCATCCTCGAGAGCGAGCCCGCGGGCTACATCGCGTTCGCGGCGAACGAGGCGCTGAAGGCCGCGCGCGTGAAGCTCATCGACGCGTCGCTCTTTGGAGCCTTTGGCCGCATGTACCTCTCCGGCCCCGAGGCCGAGATCGACGCCGCGCGCGACGCTGGGATCCGCGCACTGACGACGGTGAAGGGCAAGGCCGACTCAGGCGCCGGCGCCCGCGCCTAGGCCCCGGCCCGGTCCTCGCGCGCCACGTTCCACGCCACCACGAACGCGGTGGCCATGAGCGCGCTGCCGAGGAAGAACGGCGCGCCCGGCACGTACAGCCCGTGGTGCGGCTGCAGGGAATACGCGTACACCTGCGTGAACAGCACCGGGCCGATGATGCCGGCGATGCCCATGATGCTGGCGTTCGTGCCCTGTAACAGCCCGTACTCGTTCGGCTGCACCTTGTGCGCCATGAGCCCCTGGAGCGGCGGACCGGTGAAGAACATCACGCCAAAGACCGGCACGGTCGCCATCATCGCGCCCCCGTTGCCGGCGATCGCGTAGCCGAGGAAGCCGAGCGCGCCGCCGGTGAGACCCATGAGCAGGGTACGCCGCTCGCCCAGTCGCGCGACGGCGGGACGCACGAGCGCTCCCTGCACCACGATCGTGCACGCGCCGACCGCGGCGAGCAGCAGCCCGACCGTCCGCGCGTCCCAGTGATAGCGGTGCTCGGTGTAGAGCACGAACGTGCTCTGTAGCACCTGATGCGCGAGCATGTAGAGCCCGTAGATGGTGACGAGTCCGATCAGCCCGCGGCGCGTGCCGAGCAGCGCCAGCGCCCCCACCGGGTTCGCGCGCCGCCACTCGAACCTCCTGCGGTGCTCATGAGAAAGGCTCTCCGGCAGCACGAACCAGCCATAGAGCGCGTTGACGAGCGCCAGCACGGCGGAAACCCAGAACGGTGCGCGCGGGCTCAACCCGCCCAGCAGGCCGCCCACGGCCGGCCCGAGCACGAAGCCCATGCCGAAAGCGGCGCCCATCAACCCGAAGCTCGCGGCACGCCGCTCCGGCGGCGTGACGTCCGCGACGTACGCGAGCGACGTGGAGAAGCTGGCGGCGGTGATGCCCGAGATGAGACGGCCCACGAACAGCCAGCCGAGCGACGGCGCAAGCGCCATGAACACGTAGTCGAGCCCGAGTCCGAGGCACGAGAGCAGGATCACGCTCCGGCGCCCGAAGCGGTCCGAGAGCGAGCCTAAGACGGGCGAGAACACGAACTGCATCAGCGCCCACGCCGTCCCGAACGCGCCGAACACGCTGGCGGCGCGCGCCGTGTCGCCGCCCATGAAATGCTCCACCAGCCGCGGCAGCACCGGGATGATGAGCCCGATCGCGAGCACGTCGATCAGCACGGTGACGAAGATGAACGCGACGGCGGCCCGGCGTGGACCCGGGGCGTTCGCAGAGGCCCGGCCGGCCGTGCCCGCGGTGTCGAGCTCGCTCATCCGAACAGCTCGCGCTGCGGCCAGCGGTCGCGCGGCTCGACCGTCGCGAGCCCGAGCCGCCGCTTCATCTCGTTGGCGCTCGCCGGCGAGTGTCCGGCCCAGTGGTTGTTGAAGTAGCCGTAGATCTCGCGCACGCGGCCGAGCGCGCCCTTCAAGTCGACCTCCCAAGCGTTGAACGAGCGCGAGCGGTCGATCTGCACGCGGTCGTAGCGCTCGATGTCGCGGCGGTCGCCGAGCCAGCGGAGGTATAGGAAATCGGCGGTGATCTCGGTGACGCGCGACAGCTCGCGCCACTCGGTCCACGCCACAGACACGCCGCGGCGCCTGAGCAGCTCCCAGGTCTCGGGCCGGTGCCAGGACTCGTGGCGGAACTCGACCGCCATGCGCAGGCCCTCCGAGCGCGCGGCCAGGAACGTGTCGAGCACGCGCACCGTGCCGTCGTCGCGCGTGAACTCGGCGGGCATCTGCGTGAGCACGGGGCCGAGGCGCTCGCCGAGCGGCTCCATCGCCCGTGCGAACGCGGTGAGCGCGCCGGCCGAATCGCGCAGGAGCGCCTCGTGCGTGATGTCGCGCGGCAGCTTGGCCGCGAAGCGGAAGCTTTCCGGCGTGTGCCGTGCCCACGAGCGCGCGATCGTGGGCTTGGGCGCCGTGTAGAACGTGGTGTCCAGCTCCACGGTGTCGAACACTCCGGCATAGAACGGCAGCCGGTCCTCCTGCTTCGAGCCCGGCGGGAAGAAGACGCCGTTCCAATCGACGTACGACCAGCCCTGCGTGCCGATGCGGATCGAGGCGGCCATCGAGCTACCTCGCCTCGGAGTGCGTGGGGGGCGTGCGTGACGCCGGCCTGGTCGCCGACTTCGTCACAGCCGGCGGATTCGCTGGGGCCTGCGTGACCCCCAGGTGGCTCGTGAGGAACCGGCTCACGCGCCGCTCGTACTCCTCGCGGTGGTGGATCCACGCCTCGGTGTGCCTGACGTCGTCCAGCGTCCACGCCTCGCCGGCCAGGCCGAGCGACGAGGTGAGACGGTCCACCTGGAGGCGTGAGAAGCGATCCCCGCGCCGCGTCTGGATGAGGAACACGGGCCGGCCGTTGAGCGCGCGCAGCGCCTCGGTGACGTCCATCGCGCCCGGGTCGTGTCCGGTCACGAGCTTCCCCACCCCGCGCCCGATCGGCGCCAGTGGCCAGGCCGGCAGGTGGAGCACGCACTCGAACCCGTCGGCGATCGCCAGGTCACCGCTCGCGAACGGGCAGTCGGCCACCACCGCGGCCACGTCCGGTCGCTGCGCCGCGAGCGTCAGCGCCGTGGCGCCGCCGAGCGACTCGCCGAACAGCGCCACGCGTGCGTGCGCCAGCTCCGGTCGCGCGCGCAGCCAGTCGAGCGCGGCACGCCCGTCGCGCAGCTCCCAGTAGCCGAGCGTCGTGGGCTTGCGCGACGTCGCGCGCGCCGAGCGGAAATCGATGGCGAGCACGTGCAGCCCCAGCCGGTGCATGAATGCGGCGTAGCGCCACATGCGCCGGTGGTCGCGCGCGTAGCCGGCGAAGAGCAGCACGGCGGCGGGCTGCGTGCCGCGCAGGTACCAGCCGTCCAGGTGGTCGTCCTCCCCCACGGGGATCCGGACCGCGTGGGCCCGGGCATCCAGGTTCTCGGCGCCGCCCAGGTCCGCGGGCACCGTGGGATAGAGCGCGAGCCAGGCCGAGCCCACCATGAGGAGGAGCAGCGCGCTCACGAAGAAGATCACGGCTTTACGCATGGCGCGACACCCTAGCAGATGTCTTTGCGCGGTCCGGGCGCCATCACGCCGCGCCGGGAGCGCGCACGAACCTCCTGGCCAGCACGTAGGCGACGGGACCGAGCCCGATCGCCGCGAGGGCGCCGATGACGGCCGGGAGGCCGAACTCGGGATCCTTCGTCTCCAGCCACAGCACGACCATGAGGATCGCGACCGGGAACGCCGCGAGCACGGTGACGCCCAGCGTGCCGAGCGGGATGCGGAACGTCCCCTTGAGCTCCGGCTCGTTCCGCCGGAGCGCGATGAGCGCGCCGAACTCGAGGAACAGCGCGAGCGCGTAGAGGAACACGTCGGCCACGACCAGCCACTGGAGCTGCATGAGCGCGAACACGGAATAGCAGATCGCGCTCGCGAGCACGGCCGCGACGGGCGTGCCCCGTCGATCCACGCGCGCGAGCAGGCGCGGCAGCAGGCCGTCGTCCGCCATCGCCAGCGGGATGCGCGAGTACGCGAGCAGCAGCGAATTGAAGAGCGAGAGCGCGCTCAGGAGTCCCGCGAACGCGATCCACGCCGCGAGCGCCGGCCCGAGCGCGCCGGCCGACGCACGCGCGATGTCGGGCCAGCCGCCCTCGCGCCACGTGGTCCAGTCGCTCGCGGCGAGCGTGGCGCCGAGCGGCAGCAGGTAGCCGAGCGTGACGAGCGGCAGCGTGAACGCGAGCGCGCGCGGGTAGGCGACCGAGGCGTCCCGCACCTCGCCCTGCACCGTGCTGGCGTTGTCCCAGCCGGTGTAGTTCCAGAGCGCCAGCGACAGGCCGACGCCGAGCGCGCCGAGCGCCCCCTCGCCGCCCTTCGCGAACGGCCGCCACGGCACGTGCGCCGCGTACGGGAGCGCGGCGAGCGCCAGCGCCAGGAAGCCGAGCAGGATGAACGAGCCCGTGACGACGGCGGCGCGGCCCACGGGGCGGGCGCCGCGCAGGTTCAACGCGGCGCCGCTCCAGATGACGGCCAGCGAGATCACCCACTGGCGCACCCAGCCCAGCCCGGGCAGGAAGTAGGCCAGGTACTGGTTGAACAGCACCGGGTAGAGCGCCATGTCCACGATCGAGTACATCCACGTGAGCCACGCGTTCTGGAATCCCCAGAACGGTCCGAACGCGCGCCGCACCCAGCGGTAGTAGCCGCCCTCCTCGGGCAGCATGCTCGCCAGCTCGCCGATGATGAGCACCTCGGGCAGCGACCACAGCAGCGGCACCGCCACGAGCGTCAGGAGTGCGAGCCCTGGCCCGACCTGGGCGACGAGCGTCTCGGTGGTGAACGCGCCGCCGGAGGTGCAGAAGAACAGCACGAACACCAGCGCCAATGTCCCCAGCGAGCGCTGGAGCTTGAGTGGCGGCCTGGCCCTGCGGGCGCCGGCGCTATCGCTCGACGGTCAGCCCGCGCGGGCCCACGTACTCGCTCATGGGCCGGATCAGGTGGTCCTCGGCGTGCTGCTCGATCACGTGCGCCGCCCAGCCGGCGCAGCGGCCGCAGGCGAACAGCGCCACGAACGACGCGGGCTTCAGGCCCAGCGACTGGAGGACGAGGGCGGTGTAGAACTCGACGTTCGTCTTCAGGCCCCGTCCCGGCTTCACCTCGTCCAGCACGCGCAGGACCGTGCGCTCCACCTCGCGCGCGAGGTCGAACAGCGCCTTGTCGTGCAGCACCGCGCCGCCCATCTCCTCGGCGACCGCGGACAGCACCTCGGCGCGCGGGTCGCGCACCTTGTAGACGCGGTGCCCGAAGCCCATGATGCGCCGCCCCGCGGCGAGCTCGTTGCGCACCCACGGCTCGGCGTTCGCGGTGGACTTGATCTCGAGCAGCATGTCGAGCACGGGGCCCGGCGCACCGCCGTGGAGCGGACCCTTCAGCGCGCCGATCGCGCCGGTGACCGCGCTCACCATGTCCGAGCGCGTGCTGGCGATGACGCGCGCCGTGAACGTGGACGCGTTCATGCCGTGGTCGATCACCGTGACCCAGTAGGTGTCGAGCGCCTTCGCCGCGATGGGGTCGGGCTCCTTGCCGAACACCATGTAGAGGAAGTTCGCCGCCAGCGACAGGTCGTTCCGCGGCGCGATCGGCTCCATGCCAGCCTGCAGGCGCGTGTGCGCGGCGATCACGGTCGGGAACCGCGACACCAGCATCTTGGCGTTGTCGAAGTCCGCGCCCGGCGAGATGTCGTTCGGGTTCCGGAGGTCCAGTGACAGCGCCGCGCACGCCATGCGCAGCGTGTCGATCGGCGGCGCCCCCTTCTTCGCGGCCTCGCGCACGAGCTCCATCGTGGTCTCGGGCAGCGCACGCTGGGCGGCGATGGCGCGGGTCAGCTCGTCGCGCTCCTCGGCCGACGGCAGCCGGCCCTTCCACAGCAGATGCGCGGCCTCCTCGAACGTCACCTTGCCCGCCAGCTCCTTGAGCTCGTAACCGCCGATGATGAGCACGCCGTTCTGGCCGTCGACATGGCTCAGGCGCGTCTGGGCGGCGACCACACCATCGAGGCCGCGCGGCTTGGCCTCGGAAGTCATTCCGGACATGAAGTGCTCCTGGGGGTTCGGTGGGAGGCGTCTCGCGCGGGAACGCATGCGGTTGCATCCGAGCCTCAGGACTATCCCACCCTGCCGGGACCGCTGCAACGCGCCGGGATCGATCAGGCCGTCCCGAACTCGGCGAGGAATTCGGCCGTGTGCTCGCCGACGGCGGGCGGCACGCGCCGCACGGGAGCTCGCACGCCGTCCGCGAGCCACGGCAACGAGAACAGTGCGGTCTCGTCGCCACCCGGGAATCGATGCGTGGCCACCATGCCGCGCTCGGCGAGCACGGGATCGCGCACCACGTCGAGCATCTCGCGCACGGGTCCCGCGGGCACGCCGCAGCGACGGAAGCGTTCGATCCAGGTCGCGAGCGGCTCGGCGGTGAAGCGCCGGGCGAGCCAGCCCACCACCTCGGCGCGGTGGAGCAGCCGTCCCGGGTTCGTGGCGAGCGTCCCGCGCGCGCGCTCGGGCTCGCCGATCGCCTCGCACACGCGCGCCCACTGGCCGTCGTTTCCCACCGCGAGCACGAACAGCCCGTCGGCGGCCGCGAACGTCTGGTACGGCACGATCGTCGGGTGCGCATTCCCGTGCCGGCGCGCGGGCTGCCCGGTCGAGAGCGCGGACTGGCTCACGTTGACGAGAGCGTGCACGCCCACCTCGAGCATCGCCACGTCGAGGTGCGCGCCGCGGCCGAAGCGGAGCCGGCCCACGAGCGCGCCGAGGATCGCGCTGGCGGCATGGACGCCGGTGAGCACGTCCACGAGCGCCACGCCCACCTTGATCGGCGACCCGCCGGCCTCGCCGGTGATCGCCTGCAGTCCCACGAAGCCCTGCATGACGGCGTCGTAGCCCGGCAGCTGGGCGTACGGCCCGTCCTGCCCGAAGCCGGTGATCGAGCACACCACGAGCGCCGGGTTCGCGCGGCGGAGCGTCCCGGGATCGAGGCCGTACCGCGCGAGCGTGCCCGGCAGGTAGTTCTCGACCACGATGTCGGCCGTGGCGGCCGCGCGCAGGATCGCCGCGCGGTGGCCGGCGTCGTTGAAGTCGAGCGCCGCCGAGCGCTTGTTGCGGTTCGCCGACAGGTAGTAGGCGCTCGTGCCGCACACGAACGGCGGCCCCCAGGCGCGCGTCTCGTCGCCGGCGCCGGGACGCTCGACCTTCCACACGTCGGCGCCGAGGTCCCCGAGCATCTGCGTGGCATAGGGACCGGCGAGCACCCGCGACAGGTCCAGCACGCGGATGCCCGCGAGCGGTGCGTGCGCTTCGCCCTCGAGGTGTGCGTGAGGGGCGGCCTCGCCCTCGCGGTTCACGCGAGCGCGCGTCCGGCCAGCTCGTCCACGAACGGCCGCGACTCGAGTGGGCGACCGGTGGCGCGCCGCGTCAGCTCGCGCCAGTCCCAGCGCCTGCCGGGGGCATAGAACTCGCGCTGGAGGAACGCGCCCACGTCGGGCGAGCGCACGTAGCGCGGCCACGCGTCCGTGCCCCCGCCGAGCACGCGGCGGAGCAGGTGATCCTGGAGCTGCGACGCCAGCATCTCGCCCAGCTGGTAGTTGTGGTAGTAGCACGGCGCGACGCTGAAGTGGATCTTCGCCGCCCAGTCGGGCGCGTGCCGGCCCTGCGGGCGGGACACCCACTGGAAGCGCTCGACCAGGTCCCACCACAGCGTGCGCAGGTCCTGCTCGGGGTTCCTGTAGACCGCGCGCTCCATGTGCACCATCACCATCTCCCAGCGCGACTGCACGAGCAGCTGCTGGCGCACGGCGCGCGCCGCGGCCTCGGCCTGCCGCTCCAGCGCGCGCGCGTCCGCGCCGGCCCACGTGGCGAGCCACACCGGGTTCTTCGACAGCCGCCCGAACAGCATGGCGCTCGCCTCGGTCGTGAGGATGTGCGCCTGCCCGCGCAGCACCCACGGCAGCGAGCGGTCCAGGTTCCGGTCGTACACGGCGTGCCCCAGCTCGTGCAGCATCGTGCCCATCCAGCGCTCGGTGGGGCGCACGTTGCAGAGCACGCGCACGTCGTCGCCGCGGTCCATGCTCATGCAGAACGCGTGCTGGCACTTGCCGGGGCGCTCGAACAGGTCGGAGCGCGCGATCACGTCGCGAACGTCGAAGCCCACGGCCTTGAAGTAGCGCTCGCTCAAGCCGACGAGATCGAGGTTCGCGTAGAAGGGATCGAGGCTCACGTCCGCGGGGGGCGCCTCCTGGAAGAACGGGTCGGCGTAGTGCCACGGGCGGAGCGCGTCGGCCGCGATGCCGAGGCGGCGCGACAGGTGGGCGTCGAGCGCGCCCTTGTACGCCTTCCACAGCGGCGTGGTCTCGCGCTCCAGCTCGTCGAACAGCTCGAACAGCTCGCGCTCGGACAGCTCGTCCAGCTCGAGCGACATCGAGTAGTAGTTGGCGAAGCCGAGCTGCCGCGCGCCGTCGTTCCGCAGGCGCACGAGCCGGAGCAGGTCGGCCTCCACCTCGGCGCCGACCTGCTTACTCGCCTCCCAGGCGCGCCGGCGCAGGCCCAGGTCGTCCGAGTCGCGGAGCACGTCCACGATGCGGTTGTCGCTGACGCGCTCTCCGTCCAGCGTGGCGCGGAACTGGTTGAATCGGCTCTCGAGGGATTTCTCGAGGCGCACCTGCTGCTCGATCATCTCCGGCGGCAGCTGGCGCGCGCGGTGCGCGAGGTGGAGCAGCGTGAGCTGGCGGTCGAGCAGCGGGTCGGCCAGCGCGCCGGCGTCGCACAGCCGCGACAGCATCGCGAACGGCTCGCGCCGCGCGAACATCTTGCGCATCGCGGCGTCGAGCCGGGCGCTCTCCTCCTCGTAGCGGGCCTCGCCGGTCGTGTTCGCGAGCCAGAAGGCTTCATTGTGCTTGAGCTCGAGCGGCTGGATCTCCGCCACGAAGCCCCCGATGAACTCGGAGAGCTCGCGCTCGCGGGCGCTGGTCACGGTGTCGGGGGTGGGCACG
>Ga0318494_10001054_pt1 | contig 10593 bp, 13 predicted proteins | sample GRESIP108b1f24_FD_203293 | JGI IMG/M metagenome (GOLD analysis project Ga0318494, IMG submission 203293) | Tropical soil microbial communities from Luquillo Experimental Forest, Puerto Rico - GRE.SIPMG.108b1f24 | ecosystem: Environmental > Terrestrial > Soil > Tropical forest > Bulk soil... | reverse complement strand
CGTCCATGCCGACAGCCCGGGCGTCGGTCAGCACCTCCAGGTTGGGCCGCGACCTGGCCGGGTGCAGGTAGGCGTCGGCCGCCGACCAGCGGCGGCCGTCCCGCTGGGTCACCTGGTAGAACCCGCAGCCGTCCTGCTGCGGGCCGTTGAAGTCCTCGTTCTCGGCCAGCCCGCACTCCCGCGCTGCCGCGACCCACGCCCTGGTCAGCGGCGACCTGTACTTCAGGTCGGAGACGGTCAGCGGGCCACCCGCGCCGTGGTAGGGCGAGGCGCCCCGGGTGTTGTCCTCGGCCCGGCGGAAGTAGGGCACGAGGTCGGCGTAGCCCCAGCCGGTGCAGCCGTACTCGTCCCGCCAGGTGTCGTAGTCGTGGCGGGCGCCCCGGATGTAGATCATCGCGTTCATCGACGACGAGCCGCCGAGCATGCGGCCGCGGGGCCAGTAGATGGCCCGCCCGCCCGCGCGGTCCTGCGGGACGGTGCGGTAGTCCCAGTCGTAGGTGCTCTGGAAGAGCAGGTTCAGGGCCGCCGGGATGTGGATCTCGTCGGCATCGTCGGGCGGGCCGGCCTCCAGCAGCAGCACCCTCGTGGCGGGGTTCTCCGACAGGCGCGCAGCGAGGACACATCCGGCGCTGCCGCCACCGACGATGACATAGTCGTACACGGCCACCTTCTCAACCACGGTCCGGGCGCGTAGGCGACAACCTTACCGGCGTGAGCGGCCGCCGGGCACTGGCCCGCCGCGTCGGGCCGGGCTGTGCCAGCCCGACCCGCTACCGTGAGGTCATGCCGAAGAACCGCCGGGACCAGCCCATCGTTTTGTCACGCATCTACACCCGCACCGGCGACGACGGGACGACCGCGCTCGGCGACATGAGCCGGGCGCCCAAGACGGACCCGCGCCTGGTCGCCTACGCCGACGTGGACGAGGCCAACTGCGCCATCGGGGCCGCCCTCGCGCTCGCCGAGTTCGGCGACGGCATCACGGCGCTGCTCACCCGGGTCCAGAACGAGCTGTTCGATGTCGGCGCGGATCTGTGCAACCCCATCACCGACAACCCGCCCTACCCGCCGCTGCGGATCGACGACACCTACGTGACCGCCCTGGAGCGCGACTGCGACGAGCAGAACGCGGACCTGCCCACGCTGCGGAGCTTCATCCTGCCCGGCGGCACGCCCGGCGCGGCGCTGCTGCACACCGCCCGGACCGTCGTCCGCCGGGCCGAGCGGAGCACCTGGGCCGCCCTGGCCGTGCACGGTGACACGATGAACCCGCTCACCGCCCGCTACCTCAACCGGCTGTCGGACCTGCTGTTCATCCTCGCCCGGCGGGCGAACCTGCCGGGTGGCGATGTGCTCTGGAAGCCGGGAGGCGACCGCCAGCCCTCGTGATCACCGGCCTGGCTGCGGCCGTGTCAAAAGTCAGCCGAGCCAGCGGTCGTAGGAGCCGGGCGGCGCCGCTTCCAGCCAGGCCAGGAAGCCGGTGAGCGCGGCTTCGCCCATGGCCAGCTCCACCGGATCCGGGCTCTCCGCCGAGTGGCACGTGATCACCACCATGCCCGGGCCGAGGAACACCGCCTCCGCCGGGTCGGCGTCCCGCCGGGATTCGACGGACAGGGTCCGGCGGGAGAGCGTCTCCTCGGGGGTGAGCAGGACTCCGACGCCGTTGTACCAGCGCAGCTCGTCAGCCCCGTAGGCGGCCAGCCCCAGCCGCCAGGTTCCGCCGGGCTTGCGCAGCCCGCACTCGACGGTGCCGCCGCCCCGGTCGAGCAGGATGCGGCGGCCGGCGATGCCGGCCGCCGCGAGCACGACAATGATCAGGAAGGCCACCAGGATCCAGGCCGCGTCGAGCGCTAGTGCTTTGCTCATCCCGGGCCCGGTCGCTGCCTCTTGTCAGGACTGCTCGCCCGCGGCCCGCAGCCGGGCCCGGGCGTATCTCACCTCGGTCGGCTCCTCCTCCGGCGGCACCGGGCCGACGCCCTCCAGCGCGGCGTCCAGCTCCGCCCGGACGGCGCTGGTGTCCACCCCCGGTCCCAGCTGGGCCTCGCGGGACAGGATCGACACCCGGTCGTCCGCGACCGCCAGGAAGCCGCTGCTCACCGCGGCCACCACCTCCTGGCCTGCGGATCCGTCGCTGTCCTCGGGGTCGATGATGCGGACGAGGCTGCCTTCGGCCAGGATCCCGAGCACCGGGCTGTGACCGGTCAGGACGCCCAGGTCGCCGTCCAGGGTCTTGGCGATCACCATCTGGGCGCGCCCGGACCAGATCTCGCCGTCCGGAGCCACCAGCTCTACCCGAAGCGTCACCGCGCTACCTCACTCGCTCGTCTTGCCACGCCCGGGCCGTGGCCCGGCGCGGTCCGGGGTTCGCCGCTCACTGGCGCTCCAGTTCCTGGGCCTTCCGCTCCACGTCCTCGATCCCGCCGGTCATGTAGAACGCCTGCTCAGGCATGGAATCGTACTTGCCCGCGGTGACTGCCTTGAACGAGGCGATGGTCTCGCTGAGCGGGACGAACACGCCCGGCTGGCCGGTGAACTGCTCGGCCACGAACATCGGCTGCGACAGGAACCGCTCGATGCGCCGTGCCCGCTTGACGGTGACCTGGTCCTCTTCGGACAGCTCGTCGATGCCCAGGATGGCGATGATGTCCTGCAGCTCCTTGTAGCGCTGGAGGATCCGCTGCACCTCGCGCGCCACGTCGTAGTGCTCCTGGCCGACGTAGTTGGCGTCCAGGATGCGGGAGGTCGAGTCGAGCGGGTCCACCGCCGGGAAGATGCCCTTCTCGGTGATCGCCCGGGACAGCACGGTGGTCGCGTCCAGGTGGGCGAACGTGGTGTGCGGCGCGGGGTCGGTGATGTCGTCGGCGGGCACGTAGATGGCCTGCATCGAGGTGATCGAGTGGCCGCGGGTCGAGGTGATCCGCTCCTGCAGCTGCCCCATCTCGTCGGCCAGGGTGGGCTGGTAACCCACGGCCGAGGGCATCCGGCCGAGCAGCGTGGACACCTCCGAGCCGGCCTGGGTGAACCGGAAGATGTTGTCGATGAACAGCAGCACGTCCAGGCCCTCGGCGTCGCGGAAGTACTCGGCCATGGTCAGCGCGGACAGGCCCACCCGCAGCCGGGTGCCCGGCGGCTCGTCCATCTGGCCGAACACCAGCGCGGTGTCCTTGATGACGTTCGACTCGGTCATCTCGATGAACAGGTCGTTGCCCTCACGGGTGCGCTCGCCGACGCCGGCGAACACCGAGACGCCGCCGAAGTTCTTGGCCACCCGGGTGATCATCTCCTGGATGAGCACCGTCTTGCCCACGCCGGCCCCGCCGAACAGGCCGATCTTCCCTCCCTTGACGTACGGGGTGAGCAGGTCGAGGACTTTGAGGCCGGTCTCCAGGATCTCGGTCCTGGGCTCGAGCTGGTCGAACGGCGGCGGGTCGCGGTGGATGGGCCAGCGTTCCTCCACCTTCAGCTCCGCGGTGGGCACGTCCAGCGTCTGGCCGAGGACGTTGAACACGTGGCCCTTGGTGACCTCGCCGACCGGCACGGTGATCGGGCCGCCGGTGTCGGTCACCGGGGCGCCGCGCACCAGGCCGTCGGTCGGCTGCATGGAGATCGCCCGGGCGGTGTCGTCACCCAGGTGCTGCTCCACTTCCATGGTCAGCGTCCTGGTCTCATCGTCCAGCGTGACGTCCACCTGCAGGGCGTTGTAGATGTCGGGCATGGCCTCGGCGCTGAACTCCACGTCCACGACGGGGCCGATGACCCGTGCGACCCGGCCGGTCTGCGCGCCGGTGGCTGCGTCGCCGCCCGCGGCGGCACTGGAGGCGGTTGCGGTCATGATGACACTCACTCTTTCCCTGCGGAGGCCTCGGCCAGCGCGTTGGCGCCGCCGACGATCTCGCTGATTTCCTGGGTGATCTCGGCCTGTCGTGCCTTGTTGGCCTCAAGGGTGAACTGCTCGAGCAGGTCGTTGGCGTTGTCGGTAGCCGACTTCATGGCTCGCCGCCGGGACGCGATCTCCGAGGCGGCGGCCTCCAGCAGCGCGTGGTAGATCCGGCTCTCGACGTACCAGGGCAGCAGCGCGTCCAGCACGTCCGGCGGGGAGGGCTCGAATTCGTACAGCGGGAACGCCCCGGCGGGCGGTGGCTCCGCGCTCTCCTCGATCTCGATCGGGAGGATCCTGCGCACGACCGACCGCTGGGTGAGCATGCTCACGAACTCGCTGTAGACGCAGTAGATCTCGTCCACCCCGCCCTCGGCGGCCGGGCGGCTGAACGCGCCGAGCAGCGCCTCGGTGATCTCACGCGCGTTCTCGCTGCGCGGCGTCTCCGAGAACCCGCTCCACTCGGCGGCGACCTCCCGCTCGCGGAACCGGTGCCAGGTGATGCCCTTCCGGCCGGACACGTACGTCATCTCGGCGACGCCGCGCTCATCGAGCAGCGCGCGCAGGCCCTGCGCCTCGCGCAGGACGTTGGCGTTGTAGCCGCCGGCGAACCCCCGGTCGCTGGTGAGGATCAGGAGCGCGGCCCGCTCGGTGCGCTCGGGCTCGCGGACGATCGGGTGGTCGATCTGCGCGGACCGGCTGACAACCACCTCGACGGCCTGGGTGATCTCCCTTGCGTAGGGCGCCGCGTCGCGGACCCGCTGCTGCGCCTTGATGATCCGTGAGGACGCGATCAGCTCCTGGGCACGGGTGATCTTGGCAGTGGACTGGATCGACCGGATCCGCTGCCGGATGGCGCGAAGCTGTGCTGGCATGCTCTGCCTTCCCCGGCCTAGGCCTGCGCGGGCGGCGGTGGCGGCGCGCGCCTGGTCACTTTCTCGCGGTCGATGTCCTCTTCGTCCGTCGCCTCGACTTCGCCCGTTGCATCGACCTGATCCTCGCCGTCGCCCGTGACGAGCATCTCCCCGCCGCCGATCTCGAAGCCCCGCCGGAACTCCTCGATCGCGTCCTTGAGCATGGTGGCGGTGTCGTCGGTCAGCCCGCCGGTCTCCCTGATCGACGCGTACACCCCGTCGTGGCTGCGCTGCAGGTAGTCGAGGAAGCCGTTCTCGAACCGCCGGACGTCGTCGACCGGCACGTCGTCGAGGTACCCGCCGGTGCCAGCCCACACCGAGACCACCTGCCGCTCCACCGGGAGCGGGCTGTACTGCGGCTGCTTGAGCAGCTCCACCAGGCGCGCGCCCCGGTCCAGCTGAGCGCGGGAGACCGGGTCCAGGTCGGAGGCGAACGCGGCGAACGCCTCCAGGTCGCGGTACTGGGAAAGGGCCAGCTTCAGCCCGCCCGCGACCTTCTTCATCGCCTTGATCTGCGCGTCGCCGCCCACCCGGGACACCGACCGGCCCACGTTGATGGCCGGCCGCACGCCCGAGTTGAACAGGTCGGTCTCCAGGAAGATCTGTCCGTCGGTGATGGAGATGACATTGGTCGGGATGTAGGCGGAGATGTCGTTGGCCTTGGTCTCAATGATCGGCAGGCCGGTGAGCGAGCCGCCGCCCATTTCTTTCGACAGCTTGGCGCACCGCTCGAGCAGCCGGGAGTGCAGGTAGAACACGTCCCCGGGGTAGGCCTCGCGGCCGGGCGGGCGGCGCAGCAGTAGCGAGATGGCCCGGTACGCCTCGGCGTGCTTGGAGAGGTCGTCGAAGATGATCAGCACGTGCTGGCCCGCGTACATCCAGTGCTGGCCGATCGCCGACCCGGTGTAGGGGGCGATGTACTTGTAGCCGGCGGGGTCGGAGGCGGGGGCGGCCACGATGGTGGTGTACTGCATCGCGCCCGCGTCCTCCAGCGCCTGCCGCACCTGGGCGGTGGTGGAGCCCTTCTGGCCGACCGCCACGTAGATGCACTTGACCTGGCGTTCCGGGTCGCCGGACTCCCAGTTGGATTTCTGGTTGATGATGGTGTCAATGGCGATCGCGGTCTTGCCGGTCTGCCGGTCGCCGATGATCAGTTCCCGCTGGCCGCGCCCGATCGGGGTCATCGCGTCGATCGCCTTGATGCCGGTCTGCAGCGGCTGGCTCACCTTGGCGCGCTGGACCACCGAGGGGGCCTGCAGCTCCAGCGCCCGCAGGACCGTGCCCTCGACCTCCCCCTTGCCGTCCAGCGGCAGCCCGAGCGGGTCCACCACCCGGCCGAGGAAGCCGTCTCCGACCGGGACCGACAGCACCTCGCCGGTCCGGCGGACCTGCTGGCCCTCCTCGACCTTGGTGAAGTCGCCGAGGATGACCACACCGATCTCACGCACGTCCAGGTTGAGTGCCAGGCCACGGATCCCGCCGGGGAACTCGAGCAGCTCGTTGGCCATCGCCGAGGGCAGGCCCTCCACGTGCGCGATGCCGTCGCCGGCGTCGGTGACCAACCCGACCTCCTGCCGGGAGGCGCCCTCCGGCTCGTACGCCTGGACGAAGCTCGCCAGCGCGTCCCGGATCTCGTCGGGCCGGATTGTCAGCTCCGCCATGGTCCTCGCGTCTTTCTCGTTGGAATGTCGGTTGTCTGCCCGTCGGTTGCCGCCGGGCCCGCGGCCGGGCCGCGCCCCTCGCGGAGGCGGTTGCGCCCCGTCATCAGGACGCCAGCCGCTGTCGTAGCGTGGCGAGCCGGCTCGCCACGCTGCCGTCAATGAACTCATCCCCGATCTGGACGGATATTCCACCCACGACCCTGGGATCGACAACGACATTCAGGTGAACATCGTGGCCGTAGGTCTGCGACAGGGCAGCGGCGAGCCGCCCACGCTGATCTTCGGTGAGCCCGGTGGCGACCCGCACGACGGCGATCAGGCGCTGCCGCCAGGCGGCGACCAGCCGCCCGTACTCGTCCAGCGTCGTCTCCAGGTTACGTCCTCGCGGGTAGATAGCTGCCTGGGTGATCAGGCGGAGCGAGGCCGGGCTCACCTTGGCCGCCAGCAGCGTATCCAGCAGGCTGCGCTTGCCCTCGTCCGGCCCCTCATCCTCCAGGGCCGACCGCAGGGCGGGCTCGGCACCGAGGATCCTGCCGAACCTGAACAGCTCATCCTCCAGGTCGTCGAGCTGGCCGTCACGCTCGGCCGCGGCGGCGGTCGCCAGCACGGCGAGCTGCTCGGCCGCGTCGGCCAGGTCCCGCGGCGAGGACCAGCGGCTGTCCGCCATGCCGGAGACCAGCTCCACGGTGGGCACGGAGACGCGGCCGTCCAGCAGCCGCCGGGCCAGGCCGCTCCTGGCCGCGGCCGGGCTGGTGGCGTCGGTCAGCGCCCGGCGCACCCCCGGCTCCCGGTCGAGCAGGTGGGTCACCGCGAACAGCTCCTCGCCGATCACCGCAGGGTCGGCCCGGTCCGCCAGCGCGGCCGTCAGCTGCTCGCGCGCCGTGATGAAGGATGCGCGGCTGGCGCCCCTCATCGCAGCGTCTCCCCCGGGCGGCCCGTGACCGCCCTCGCAGGTGTGCGGTGGCTGGTCATCGGGTGGCTCTTTCGGCCTGCTGATCCAGCTCGTCCAGGAAGCGCTCAACGACGCGCCGCTGTCTGGCCTCGTCGGTCAGTGACTCGCCCACCACGCGGCTGGCGAGGTCCACAGCCAGCCCGCCGACCTCGGTCTTGAGCGACTGGATCGCCTGCTGGCGGTCCGCCTCGATCTGCGCGTGCGCGCCGTCGATCAGGCGGCGGGCTTCCGCCTGCGCCTGCTCGCGCATCTCGGCGATGATCTGCGCGCCCTGCTCCCGGGCTTCCTCCCGCAGCCGGGCGGCCTCGTGCCTGGCCTCGGCCAGCTGCTCCCGGTAGGCGGCGAGGGTCCGGTCGGCCTCGGCCTGGGTTTGCTCGGCCCGCTGCAGGCCGCCCTCGATCGCGTCGGTCCGTTCCGACAGCGTCTTGTTGAGCCTCGGCAGCAGGACCTTCCAGAGCGCGAAGAAGATGATGCCGAACGTGACGAGACCGACAATGAGCTCGGTCAGGTTCGGGATCAGCGGGTTCTGAAGCTGTTCGGCCGCTACGTGCACCATGGCGGCTACCTCTCCGTCTGGGCGTTATCTGGTGCTGAGGAAGAACGGGACGGCGATGCCGATCAGCGCCAGCGCTTCGGTCAGCGCGAAGCCGATCCACATGTAGGTGGTGATCCGGCCCGTGGCTTCCGGCTGCCGGGCCATGGCCTCGATGGCGTGCCCGAAGACCAAGCCGATGCCGATGCCCGGCCCGATCGCGGCCAGGCCGTAGGTAATCTGCCCCAGCCCGATGAGCTGCAGTGTGTTGTGGGTGGCCGCGACGACGGTCGCCAGTGAGTCCATGTCTCAGTTTTTCCTTTCCGGCCGGCGGTTCTGTCCGCCGGGGTTCTGAGGAGGTCGGGTTAGTGCGACGTCTCCAACGCGTCAGCGATGTAGAACGAGGTGAGCGTGGCGAAGATGAACGCCTGGAGCCCTGTGATCAGCACCTCGAGGCCGGTCAGGATGATCGTCAGCAGGAACGACGTGACCGAGAAGAGCAAGCCGATCGAGAGGCCGAACAGGTACCAGGACGCCAGCCCGAACACGAGCAGCAGCAGGTGCCCGGAGAGCATGTTGGCGAAAAGCCGGATCGCGAGGGTGAACGGGCGGACCAGGATGTTCGAGAACAGCTCCACCGGGGCCAGGAGCGGCAGGATCCACCAGGGCGCCCCCTCGGGCACCGCCATCCGCTTGAAGTAGCCGATCGGCCCCTTGGCCCTGATCCCGATCGTGATGTACGTGACCCACACGACCAAGGCGAGCCCGGCCGGGAACGCGATCTTGGACGTCGCCGGGAACTGGATCAGAGGGATGAGACTGAACAGGTTCATGATCCAGACGAAGAAGAAGATCGCAACGATGAAGGGCAGGTACTTGTCGCCCTTCCTGCCGAGCTGCTGCCGGAGGATCTGGTCGCGGACGAACAGTATGCCCAGCTCGCCGAGATTCTGCGTGCCGCGGGGGACGAGCTTCGGCTTCCGGAATGCCACGTAGAAGAAGACCAGGATGATCACGGCGGCCAGCACCGCGAGCACGACGGGCTTGGTGATCGCGATGCCGCCGACGGTGAAGATCGGCTTGAAGTAGAAGTCCGAGATCGACGGCGCCGGGTAGCCGCAGCCCGAGAAGATGTGGCAGCCGCTGGCCGTGGTCAACGGGTGGACGTCACTCACGGTTGGCTCCTTGCGGCAGCCGCCCGGGCGCACCCGGGTGGCAGGTCAGTGCGGTCACGATCTGGTGACCCGGAAGATGACGAGGGCGATCGCGCTGGCCAGGCCGACCAGCATCCCGATCGGGAACAGCACCGGCCAGCCGGTCCAGCGGGCGGCCAGCCACCCCACGAACCCGTACAGCGCCATGCCGCCGATCATGTAGGACAGGATCGCCCAGCCCTCGCCAGGCGGGCGCGGCTGCGACGGGTCCCGGCCGCTCCCCGGCGCCCCGCGGCCGTTCCCCGGTTGCCCGCGGCCGTTCTCCGGCGCCCCGCCGTCGCTCACCGCGCACCCGGCCTGGCCCGGCGCTCCCGGCGCGAGCGGACACACCGGCCATGGGCCGCGGTCCCCCTCCCTGCGGTCCGGTCGCGGTCACGGGTCACCGTTTTCTGTCCGGCTCGACGTACGGCATCTTCAGCCGGATCGACGAGATCATCTGCGCGGCGCTGTAGGCCAGCACGCAGACGATGACGGTCAGGCCGAAGAGCTTGTCGTTGAAGGCGGTCGAGTTCTGGAAGCTGCCGAGCAGGATGATCAGGACGATGATCTTCACCAGGAAGGTGCCGACCGCCGCCGCCATCATGGCCTGGGGGCTCACCTTCGCCGCCCGGCCCACGACCAGCACGCTGATCCCGAAGAACGCGATCACCAGCGCGACGCCGAGCGCGGCGCCCAGCAGTCCCTTGGCCCCGCCCAGGACGCCGCCCAGCACGATCATGAGCAGCGCGACAGGGGCTGTGAGCATGGCAGAACGCCGCAGGATCACGGCATAGTACGCCGGCATCTACCAGACTCCGGGGTCTCGATGGTCGCACTGACGGCCTGCACACGCGGCATGCCATCCCCGCCGAACGCGCTGCGCGGGGCAGCCGCGAGACGGGAGTGGCGCATGTGCGCCGCCACGTGTGCGAAACGTATCACGGACCCCTCACTCGCCTTTGAGCGGCTGCTCGTGAAAGATATCACAAGCTCCTTTACCAGAGCTTAACCAGGTCATCCCCGGTGGTTGAAACGGCTGTCAGGGGTCGACCGGACGCGAAGTCGACCGCGGCAGCACCGGTCACGCCGACGGCGCACGGCCGGTCACTACCTGGCTATGCGGACGGCGATGGCGGGCCTGGCGGTGCGGGCGGCCGCGGCGAGGAAGACGAGGGCTTCGGTGGCCACGGCGAGGCCGGCTGCCCAGCCGGCCCGTTCGGCAGCGGCGGCGAAGCTCCCGGCCACCGTGCGGAGGAAAGCGACGGGCCGTTCGGACGCGGTTGGGATCGCTCCGCCAGCCCGTCCGGCCATCGCGGCGACGGTTCCGGCCACCCGTTCTGCCGCTGGGAGGAGAAGGCCGACGGCGGCTCCGGGGATGGCGCGGCGGCGTCCGGCCGGCCCCACGCCGGGCCAGCCAAGGGCGGCTCATCACCCGGCGGGACGGGGTGGAACGCCGCCTGTGGC
>Ga0318494_10001047_pt1 | contig 10607 bp, 7 predicted proteins | sample GRESIP108b1f24_FD_203293 | JGI IMG/M metagenome (GOLD analysis project Ga0318494, IMG submission 203293) | Tropical soil microbial communities from Luquillo Experimental Forest, Puerto Rico - GRE.SIPMG.108b1f24 | ecosystem: Environmental > Terrestrial > Soil > Tropical forest > Bulk soil... | reverse complement strand
CTCACGCCGGTCGAGCGGGCGCGCGTCGTGGCCGCGCTGCTCTCGGTCGCCGACGACGCCGTGCTGCGACGGTGCCTGCTGCAGACCCTGCTCCCGGGGATCGTCTCGGTCGCGCGCGCCCTCGGCTTCGGCGCCGGCGTCGCCGACGACCCCCGCACCTTCCTCGCCGACACGCTCGGGGAGGCGGTCGAGCTGCTCGAGGAGTGGGCCGGGCAGCGCCGCCCCTACGCCGCGCCCGATCTGCTCGGCGCCCTGCGCTGCCGGATGCGCCGGCGCCTCCTCGCAGAGAAGGCGAGGCGCGTCGAGCTGACGAGGGTGCCCGAGCGCCCCGCACGCGCCGACCCGATCGGCGACGCGCTCGTCCGAGCGCTCGGTCGGGCGGCCGCCGCGGGCGTAACCGATGTGGACCTCGTCTACGCGCGGTGCGTCCTCGGGTTCGGCGCGACCGAGCTCGCGACCGCCGCCGGCGTGACGACCGGCGTGCTGCGGCGACGGCTCGCAAGGGCGGCTCGGACCTTCGTTGCGACGCCGTCGTAACCTCCACGCGATGCGCCGACGGCGGCTCCCGACCGGGGGGTTGGTGTCGCTCGCGGTCGTGCTCGCCGCGCTCGCCGTTGTCGTCGTCGCCGGGGCGCCGACGCCGCGCACGCGTGTCGTCGTCGAGCAGCGCACGCACACGATCTGGCGCACGACGACGCGGGGCGTGTCCGAGCGCGGGCAGCGCCGACCACATCGCGCCACCAGGGAGTGGGCGCGTGCGTACGCGGTCGTGGCCCACGACGGTTCGACCGGCGCACGACGCCCGCCCGAGGAGCACGTCGCGGCGCCCGCTCCACCTGAACCGACGACGTCGCCGACGGCCACGACCACGACGACCACGACCACAGGCCCCCCGGCGACGACCACCACCACCGTGCCGGCACCTGCACCAGCCCCCGCTCCGACCTCCCGCGACGGGGTGTTCGAAGGGGGCGCGACGAGCGCCTCCGCACGCGTCGACGCGGTCCACGCGGTGACGGTGGTCGTGCCGGCTGGCATCCAGGTCTCGCTCTCCGTCGTCTGCGGCCTCGCCACCTGGTCGACGACGTCGATGACGAAGGCGACGGTCCACGTGCTGAGCGGCGGCGCCGCCTGCACCGCGACGTTCTCCATCCCGACCTCCGCGCCGCAGCCCGCGCGCTGGCGGCTGACGACGGCGTGAGGCCGCGATGACCGCGCGCCGCCGGATCGGGGTGCTCGAGGGCGCCCTGGTCGTCGCGGCGCTCGGGTGCGTCCCGTTGGCCCTCGCCGCCGCGCTCCGCGCCCCGGTCGTCGAGTCGCTCCACGGCCTCGTCGACGCGTTGGTCGTCCTCGCAGCCGTGACGTGGGTGACGGTGACGGTCGGGCTCGGTCGCCTCGTCGTGCACCGCGTCCGCGGCGGTGCCGTCGAGCCGGGGCCGATGGGATGGGCGGCGGTCCGCGTCGCCGCGGTGGTCCTCCTCGTCGCGCCGTTCCTCGACTCGTCGACCGGTGTCGCCGCCCCGCACCGCTCGAGCCCCGGCGGCGACGTGGCGGGACGGGGGGCCATCGCGACCGCCGTCGCTGCGCCGAGCCACACCGTCAGCTCGGCGACGCCGGCTGACCGTGCGGTGCGGTGGGCCCGGCGACCGCACGGTGCACGCTGCCGGCACGCGCGCTCGACGCCCGCGCTGCTCGGCACCGGGGTGCTCCTCGTCGCGCTCGCCGCGGACGCCCGTCGGCGCAGCCGGCTCTCCCGACGGGTCGGGCTCGACACCGCCGCCGCGGTGGACCTCGAGACGGCGCTCCTGGCCGGACGGGCCGCGCCGTGGCCACGCCTGGCATCGGTCGCCTCGGCGCTGGGTGCGTGCGGTCGGCTCGACGCAGCCGTCCATCTCGTGCTCGCCCACGGCGAGGCCGCGCTGGCGGACGGCACGTGGCGGTTCGACCCGGCGACCGCGCACCGGGAGGTGCGGGGCCTCGTGATCCCGCTCGGCGAGCTGGACGGTGCCGTGCACGTGCTCCTCGTCCCCCGGGGTGTGGCCCTCCCCCTGGCGGGGCCGGGCGCGCGAAGCTGCGTCGAGGACGCCGTCCGTGTCGGCGCCGCGTCGGGCCTCGGGCGCACGACGCTCGCCGGCCAAGCGAGCCTCGAGCGTGCGCTCGCCCTTCGGGCCGACGATGAGGTCGTCGTCTGCGTCGGGTCGCCCGACGCGGTCGAGCCCGAGCTCCGTGCCCGGTGCGTGGTCGTCGACGTGGCCTCGCCGACCCCCCTCGTCGAGGTCGGCGACGACGTCGTCGCGCTCCCCGACGGGCGGCTCCTCGCGCGCGAGGCGCTCACCGAACCCGTCCGAGCCCTGCTCGACGGAGGCCACGACGCACCGCTTGACGCGACCTCCCCGACCCCTCTCGTCGTTGAGGACCGCGGCGTGGTCGTGCGGCTGCTCGCGTCGGTGCCGCGCGTGGACGGCCTGGCCGCGCCGCTCGAGCCCGGTCGGGAGCGCCGCTCGGTCGAGCTGCTCGCCTACCTCGCGCTGCGCGGCGGGGACCCCGTCACCGGGGAGCGGCTGCGCGTCCGGGTGCTCGGGACCGACGCCGCCGACGCGGCGGCGAAGACGCTCTTCAACGTCGCATCAGGGCTGCGGCGCGCGCTCGGCGAGGGCCACTTCGGCCAGCGGCTCCCAGCGGCCGGCCGAGTCGGGCGGTACGCCGTCACGCCGGATGTCGTCTGCGACGTCGCCGTCCTCGAGGCGAGGGTCGCGACCGCGCGGGGCTGCGAGCTCGAGGAGGAGCGGATGGCGTGGCTCCGCGCCGCGCTCGAGCTCATCGAGTCCGAGCCGTTCGCGACGGTGCTCGAGGGCTACGAGTGGTTCCTCGCCGAGGGCCACCTCTCGCGGCTGCAGGCGGCGTGCGAGGCGGCCGCGTGCGAGCTCGTCGACCTCGCGCTCGCCCACGGCCTCCTCGAGCTCGCTGCCTACGCCGTCGACCGTGCGGCGCTGGTCGACCCCTACAGCGAGCGGCTCGCCACCGCGGCGGCGCTGCTGGCCGCCGCGCGGGACGCTCAGGCGAGCTTCGAGGCGATCGTGCCCGCGGCCCGCAGCACGGTACCGTCGGCGCCAGCGACGACGTAGCTGTGCGTCGGCGAGGCGACGGCCTCGGCCACCAGGTCCTCGAGCAGCTCGAGGAACGGCCGCTTGGGGTCGATGAACAGGTACCGCGAGAGCGAGCCAGGGATCGTGTTGATCTCGTTCGCGAAGGTGCCGTCAGCGCCCTCGAGGAAGTCGATGCGTGCGATGCCGCGAACGAGGCACGCCGCCGCGATGGTCGTCGCGGCGCTGCGCACGCGTGCAGCCGTCGCATCGTCGAGGGCGGCGGGCAGCTCCCGCGGCGCCGCCGCCATCCCCTCGCCTGCCACGTACTTGTCCGCGTAGCCGAGGATCTCGCCGTCCGCCGACGCACGCAGGGGCCGCTCGATCGCCGAGAGCTCGAGGGCGGGGTGGGTGCGGACCGCGACCTGCAGGTCCCGCAGGTCGGCGCGGTAGGGCTCGAGCACCGCGCCGGCGACGAGGTGGGGGTTGACGAGGAGCCTGGCCCGCGCGGTCGCGAGGTCCCCGACGACGTCGATCCCGATCGAGGACCCGCCGAACCGGGGCTTGACGATGTAGGGGCCCTCGAAGCCGACGGCGTCGGTCCGGTCCGTCAGCTCGACGCGCGGCAGCGCGGGGACGCCGACCGCGGCCATCACCGCGGCGAACGCGAGCTTGTCCATCCCGATCGCCGCCCCGGGGACCGACGGGCCGGCGTAGCGGACGCCGGCGAGGTCGAGGGCGCCCTGCAGCGTGCCGTCCTCGCCCGGCCCGCCGTGGGTGCAGCAGATCACCGCCTCGAGCTCGAGCCGCCGTGACCGACCCAGGCGTCCCTGGGCGTAGAACCCGCCCTCGGGGCCGCAGAGGAGCGAGAGCGGTTCGGCCCGCGGGGGGGCGCCGTCGAGGAACGCCTCGGCCTCGAGCCCGGGACCGACGCCGACGAACGCACCGGACTTCGTCCAGTAGATCGCGACGACGTCGCGGCCGCCCGCCACGAGCTCCCGGCACGCCTGGAGCCCGGTGAGGATGCTGACGTCGTGCTCGGGGGCCGGCCCACCGAACAGCACGCCGATCTCGCCCACGCGCCCTCCTCGACGGTCGGTCAAGGGTAGTGGTCGGGCAGGTCGTTCTCGTAGAGGACGGCGTCACCGTGGGTGAGCGAGCCGCGTACCCACTCGACGGCGCGCTCGCGCGACGCAACGCGCACGACCGCCGCCCCGCCCTGGGTCGCGCCGCGACGCAGCGCCGCCTCGTTGGTCCGGCCCACCACGACGACCGCGGAGGCGAACCGAGCCGCCGCGCCGGCGAACGCCTCGTTCTCGGTCTGCTGGCGACTGCCGAGCTCCACCATCCCGGGGGTCACGACCACCCTGCGTCCGTCGATCGGGAGGCTCCTCAGCAGCTCGAGCGCGGCGCCCGCGCCGGCCGGGTTCGCGTTGTAGGTGTCGTCGACGACCAGCACGCCCGAAGGCGCCGACGCGACGGTGAGCCGGTTCGGCACCGGCGCCACGTGCGGGAGCCGCGCGGCGAGGGCCGCGGGCTCGGCCCCGAGGGCCACCGCCGCGGCCAGCGCGCTCGCGAGGTTCGTGGGTTGGATCCCCGGGATCGGCGAGATGACCAGGAGCGGCTCCCCTCCGAGCGCGACGTGCCAGCGCTCCCCCGCGACCGCCACGCGGGCGTCGACGTCCGCGCGGTCGGACCCTGCGGTGCGGACGTCGCGGCCCTGGGCACGGAGCGACTCGGCCAACGCGGCCAGCCGCTCGTCGTCGGCGTTGCACACGACGACCCGTGCGCGCTCGGTGACCTCGGCCTTCGCTTCGACGATCCGTTCGATCGTGCCGAACCGCTCCAGGTGCACCGGGCCGATCGCGGTCAGCACGGCCACGTCGGGCGGGCACCACGTGCAGATCTCCCTGATCTCCCCGACGCCGTAGGTGCCCATCTCGGCGATGAACACCTTCGTGCCGTCGGCGAGCTGGTCGTTGATCGCCATGGCGAGCCCAGCGCGGTTGTTGAAGCTGCGCGGCGTCGGGACGACGCTCATCGAGCCGGAGAGCAGCTCGGCGAGGTGGTGCTTGGTCGACGTCTTGCCGTAGCTCCCCGTGATCGCGACGACACGCGGCCGCACCTGCTGGAGCCGACGGCGTGCCCGGCGGACCCACGGCCCTGCCAGCCGCACCTCGACGGGCGCGAGCACCCACACCGCGACGTCGACGACGAGGTCGCAGACGACGACGATGGCGGCGGCGACCGCGAACGGCGCCGGCGTGAACGCCGCGCCGACGCCGAGGGCGACGAGCACCGCCGCCGACGTCGCCGCCAGCGTGCGCAGCCGGCGCGTCCAGGCGAGCGCGCTCGTCCGGCCCCGGAGCGTGAGGCCGAGGGGGCCGACCACGCCCACCGCGCCGGTCACCGCCGCGAGGGGCCAGAGGCCGATCGCACCGATCGCGGCCGCCACCCCGAGCGCGCCGAGCGCGATCGAGCCCCTGGACGACGTCCACCACCGGACGGCGAAGCGCGTCACGGCGCCGGGCAGGTAGTGCTCGCGCTGCGCGACGCGGAGCCAGCGGACCCACCCGCACCCGGTCCCGAGCGCCACCGCGGCCGAGACCGCGGCCGTCCCAGCCGCGCTCAGCGCCGACCCCGGAGCAGCGCCGCGGCGCGGTCCGCCAGCTCGCCCGGCGCCTCGACGGGGACGAGGTGGCCCACCCCGACGAGGACCGAGAGCGTCGCGGTCGGGGCGATCGACCGCGCGGCCTCCGCCACCCGGACCGGCACCGTCGTGTCGTCGGCACCCCACACGAGGTCGATCGGGCAGCTGGTGGCGGCCAGCTCTGGCTCGTAGGACTCCTGGACCACGGTCACGAGCACGTCGCGCACGACGCCGGAGGCCGCGCGGTAGTCGGCGGAGCCGTACCGCTTGCGCGCGGCCTCCAGCCGGGCGGGCGAGACGAGCCCGAGCCGCGCGAGCCGTCGGATCGCTCGGTACCGCTGCGAGACCTGCGACGTCGGCATCGCCGAGCGCACGAGCGGCACGCCCGCGAGGACGACCCCGGCGACCGAGGCCGGGGACGTCGCCGCCAGGCAGATCGCCACGCGGCCGCCGAAGGAGTGGCCGACGAGCACGATCGGCCCTGCGGCCGCGGCGGCCGCGGCGACGAGCGGACGGAGCTGCGTGGCGTACCCGCGTGCCCCCATGGGCTCGGCCGGCGGCGGCGTCGCGCCGAACCCGGGGAGGTCGATATAGAGCGACGCGACGTCGTCCGACGCGAGGGCGGCTCCCACCGCGGCGAAGTCGTCGTGGGTGCGACGCCACCCGTGCAGGCAGACCACGCGCGGTAGCCCGTCCCCGCTCGAGGCGCCGAAGACGGCGCCGTCGAGGAACGCCTGCAGCACCGAGCCGAGGCTACCAAGGCACCTCGGGTGTCCCGGGCCGACGCGCGGTCACGACACCTCGGTAGGTTCGACCCGGTGACGCGCGCGGGGGACGGCGACGCGCTCGGCTTCACGCCCGAGCAGCTCGAGGCGATCGAGGCCGACGACCGGCGCGTCGTCGTGCGCGCGGGCGCCGGCACCGGCAAGACGCGCGTGCTCACCCAGCGCGTCGTACGCCGCGTCCACGAGGAGTCGATCGACCCCGCCCACGTGCTCGTCGCGACGTTCACGCGCAAGGCAGCCGGCGAGCTGCGCACGCGGCTCACCCGCGCCGGGGTCGAGGGGGTGCGCGCGGGCACGTTCCACCGCGCCGCGCTCGAGCTGCTCCGGTCGGTGCGCGCCGCGAGGGGCGAGCCCGCGCCGGTCCTCGCCACCGACCGCCACCGGCTCTTCACCGAGGTGGCGGCGGACCTCGGGCTCACCCTCCCCGCGCCCGCGATGAGCCGGCTCGAGGCCGAGGTGGCCTGGGCCAAGTCGCGCCGGCTCGACTCCTCGACGTACGTGCAGGGCGCGCGGCGCGCACGACGGCGCATCCCGACGTCCGCCGAGCAGATGGTCGCCGTGCTCGACGCGTACGACCGGGTCTGCCGCCGGCGCGGCGTGCTCGACTTCGACGGGCTGCTGGAGGCCGCGACGCGGCTGCTCGAGGTCGACGAGGCGGTCCGCGACGCGTTCCGGTGGCGCACGCGGCTGCTCTTCGTGGACGAGCTCCAGGACATGAACCCCGCCCAGTTCGACCTGCTCGTCGCGATGGCGGGCGAGGACCCCGACCTCTTCGCCGTGGGCGACCCGAACCAGTCGATCTACGGCTGGAACGGCGCGGACCCCGAGCTCCTCGAGACGCTGGTGGCGCGCTGGCCCCCCACCCGGGTGCTCGCCCTGCCCCGCAACCACCGCTCGACGGAGGTCATCGTGCACGCGGCGACCGCCGCCCTCGACCGTGGCCCGCTCGACCTGGTGGCCGCGACCGAGGGAGGGCCGCTGCCGAGGATCGTGCCGTTCGACGACGACGCCGCCGAGGCCGCCGGCGTCGCGTCGTGGTGCCGCCGCGTCCACGGCCCGGGCACGACGTGGCGCCAGACCGCGGTGCTGGCGAGGACCAACGCGGCGCTCGACCCGATCGCGACCGCCTGCGAGGCGGCCGGCGTCCCGGTCCTCCGCCTCGGCACGGAGCACTCGCCCGCCTCGGACCTCGGGGCCGACGTGCCGCGTCGCTGGGACGCGCCGGAGGCTCCCGACTGCGTCGTGCTCTCGACCATCCACCGCGCGAAGGGGCTCGAGTGGGACCACGTCGCGGTCACGGGGTTGCAGGAGGGCACGCTGCCGATCTCGAGCGCGTCGACGCCCGAGCAGCTGGACGAGGAGCGCCGGCTCCTGTACGTCGCAATGACCCGCCCCGAGCGCGAGCTGCTCTGCACGTGGTCACGGCGGGACGGCGCGGCAGCTCGGTCCCGGTTCCTCGTGCCGGTGGCGGCCGTGCTCGACGCGCTCGCGTCCGAGCGTCGGCCGCTCGAGGGTGAGGCGCGCTCGGCGCGGATCGCCGAGCTGCGCGCCGCGCTCCCGCCGAGATCGCAGCAGTAGCCTCCGCCGGGTGAAGGGAGCCGACGCCCTCGTCGCCTCGCTGCGGGCCTCGCTCGGCGAGGACCGGGTGACGGTCGGCGCGGCGATCAGCGAGGACGACTGCCACGACGAGTCCCTCACGCAACGGCCGGTCCGCCCGCTGTGCGTCGTGCGGCCCCGCACCACCGGGGACGTCGTCTCGGTCGTCCGCGCGTGCGCCGAGCGCGGGACGCCCATCGTCCCGCGCGGCTCGGGGACCGGGCTCTCCGGCGCGGCCACCGCGCGCGCGGACGGGGTCGTCGTGGCGTTCGACGCGATGGCCGCGGTCAAGGAGGTGGACCCGGCCAACCAGGTCGCCGTCGTCGAGCCCGGCGTCACGCTCCGTGCCCTCGACCTCGCCCTCGGCCCGGCGTCGCTCCGCTACCCGGTGTACCCGGGCGAGCTCTCCGGCTCGATCGGCGGCAACGTCAACACGAACGCCGGCGGGATGCGCGCCGTGCGCCACGGCGTCACCCGATCCCACGTGCTCGGCCTCGAGCTCGTGCTCGCCGACGGCACCGTCGTGCGCACGGGCGGCAAGGTGATGAAGTCCTCGTCGGGGTACGACCTGACCCAGCTCGTCATCGGGTCCGAGGGCACGCTGGCCCTCGTGACCGAGGCGACGCTCCGGCTCTCCCCGGTGCTCGGCCACGCCGCGACGCTGCTCGCGCCGTACACCGACGTCTCGGCGGTCGCCGCGGCGGTGCCCAGGCTCATCGCCTCGGGCCTCGCCCCGTCGATCCTCGAGTACCTCGACGCGGTCACGATGGTCGGGATCTCCCGAGCCGCCGAGCTCGAGTTCGGCGTGCCGGACGAGACCGCCGCCAAGGCCGCGGCGTGGCTGGTGGTGCTCCTCGAGACGCGCACCGCGTCGGGGCTCGAGGCCGACACCGAGGCCGCCGCCACGCTGCTCGCCGACCTCGGGGCGATCGACGTGTTCGTCCTTCCCTCGGCGTCGGCGCGGGCGCTGATCGAGGCGCGCGAGCGCGCGTTCTACGTGGCCAAGGCCGCCGGCGCCCACGAGATCGTGGACGTCGTCGTGCCGAGGGCCGCGGTCGCCGACTTCTTGGGAGAGGTGGCGTCGCTCGCCGACCACCACGGCGCGTTCGTCGCGGGGTGCGGGCACGTCGGCGACGGCAACGTGCACCTCTCGGTGTACCTGCCGGACGAGCCCCGCCGCGAGGCGCTGCTCGACGCGCTCTTCACCGCCGGCGTGGCCATGGGCGGCCAGGTCTCCGGCGAGCACGGGATCGGGCTCGACAAGCGCCGGCCGTACCTCGCGCTCACCGACCCCGCCCTCCTCGACCTCCAGCGGCGGATCAAGGCGGTCTTCGACCCGCGGGGGATCCTCAACCCGGGCAAGCTCCTGGAGACGGACGAGCCGACGCGAGGGCTGCGATGAAGGGCGCGGTCTCGCTGCTGCGCACGCTCGCGGCGAACGGCGTGACCACCTGCTTCATGAACCCCGGGACCTCAGAGATGCACTTCGTCGCCGCGCTCGACGACGTCGCCGAGGTGCGCGGCGTGCTCTGCCTCTTCGAGGGCGTGGCGTCCGGCGCGGCCGACGGGTACGCGCGGGTCGCCGGGACCCCCGCGGCGACGCTCCTGCACCTCGGCCCCGGACTCGGCAACGCGTTCGCGAACCTGCACAACGCGCGGAGGGCGCACTCGCCCGTGCTCAACGTCGTGGGCGACCACGCGACGTACCACGGCCGGTTCGACGCGCCGCTCGAGAGCGACATCGCCGCCATCGCCGGCGCGCTCGAGGGGTGGGTCCGGCGCACCACGAGGGCCGACGACGTCGCGGGCGATGCGGCCGACGCGATCGCCGCCAGCCTCGGGCCGCCGGGCCGCGTGGCGACGCTGATCCTCCCGGCCGACGCCACGTGGTCCGACGTCACCGTGGAGCGCGACCCCCCGCTGGTCGCGCCCACGGCCGCGCCGCGCGTCGCGGCCTCCCACGTCGCGGCGGTGGCGGCGTCGGTCGCCGGGCGCCGCTGCGCCCTCCTGCTCGGCGGGCCGGCGCTGCGTCGCCGGGGGCTCGACGCGGCCGCGCGCGTCGCCAAAGCGACCGGTGCCCGCGTGCTCGCCGAGACGTTCCCGCCCGTGCTCGACCGCGGGGACGGGCTCCTCGCCCCCGAGCGGCTCAACTACCTCGGCGAGCTCGCGCTGCAGCAGCTCGACGGGTGCGACGTGCTCGTCCTCGCGGGGGCGTCCGCCCCGGTCTCCTTCTTCGCGTACCCGACCGTGCCGTCCTCGCTCGTGCCTAACGGGTGCGAGGTCGTCCCGCTCGCCGGGCTCGACGTCGACGTGCCCGCGGCGCTCGAGGACCTGGCCGACGCGGTGGGGGCGGCGGCGCGAGCCGCGCGTGCGCCCGCCGGCAAGCGGCCGGACCGCCCGACGGGCGCGCTGACAGCGGCCGCGCTGTGCGACGCGGTCGGGGCGCTGCTCCCCGAGGGGTGCGTCGTGGTCGACGAGTCGAACACCTCGGGC
>Ga0318494_10001045_pt1 | contig 10612 bp, 9 predicted proteins | sample GRESIP108b1f24_FD_203293 | JGI IMG/M metagenome (GOLD analysis project Ga0318494, IMG submission 203293) | Tropical soil microbial communities from Luquillo Experimental Forest, Puerto Rico - GRE.SIPMG.108b1f24 | ecosystem: Environmental > Terrestrial > Soil > Tropical forest > Bulk soil... | reverse complement strand
CCGCGGCGCCGCGCCAAATCCTTGTTACATTTGGCATGACTCATATAGGGGAGTATCAATGGCGACAACAAGCAAGAAGGCGGTGCCGGTGAAAAAGGCTCCTAGCCCGGCAAAGAAGGCCGCATCCAAAGCTGCTGCATCGAATAAGCCCGAGCGGGTTTACTTCAAGCAGTCAGAGTTTCCGCTTACCACGTTGCAACATGCGCAGAAGATTGCCTCTGCGTTGGTAGACAATTTTGCAGGCGACTCTGCACCACCACCTGACGTAGCACTTGCGCTTGGGATTAGTCCCACGAGCAGCGCTTGGCCCGCCTTGGCCGGAGCATCAATTGCTTACGGTCTTTCTGAAGGCGGAATCAATGCGAACAGTATCAAACTCACAGCCTTGGGACGCCGACTGGTTGCGCCCGAAGCCGAGGGGGAGGACCTAATCGCGCGCCGGGAGGCAATTCTGCAGCCGCGCCTCCTTCGCGAGTTTTTCGAGAAGTATCGTCGCGCGAAGCTGCCAAACGATGTCATCGCGACGAACGTATTGAAGACACTCGGCCTGCCAGCCGACCGTACGGCAAGTGCGCTGGAGATCATCAAGGCAAATGGCACCTATGCAGGCGTCATCAGGTCAACTCCAACCGGACCTTTCGTCAGCCTGGATTCGCCAAGCGTCCCGGTCCCAGCCGCAACAGCTGAAGTTCATGACACCGGTATGGTGAACCCTGCTGACCTCGACGAAGGCCTTCGCCCTTCCGCCCAGCGAGTGTCGCGGCCGGAGGCGCCAGACGTCGCCGCTTCCTATGAAAACAAAGATGTGGACTCAAAGGCCAATCGCGTCTTCATAACTCATGGTAAGCAACGCGCGATTGTTGGCCAGATCAAGGAACTCCTCATCTTCGGTAAGTTCGAGCCAATTGTCTCGATTGAACGCGAGTCGACAGCTATCGCTGTTCCTGAGAAGGTGTTCGAGGATATGCGTTCGTGCGGCGCAGGTGTATTGCATGTCGGCGCAGAAGGCCACTACCTCGATAGAGACGGTAATCAGCACGAAAAACTGAACGACAACGTGCTTATCGAGATAGGCGCAGCAATGGCGCTTTACGGCAAGCGAATGATCCTGTTGGTCGAAAAGGGGGTGAGTCTGCCCTCGAACCTTCAGGGGCTGTACCGATGCGAATACGAAGGCGACAAGCTCGACTACGAGTCGACGATGAAATTGCTGAAGACCTTCAGCCAGTTCCGATAATCACCTATCCCCGCCGCAGCTCGTGGCATGGAACTTTGCAGCGAAGTCGGTCGTACTTTGGCGTCATGCCAACGCTTTCTGAGCGGTGCAATCTGCCCCTGAGCTTGCGAAGAGGGTTGCACATTGGCGCAACAAGTCCACAAACGGCCCCATTGACCGCTTCCTGCGCTAGCTGACTTTCACCGTTTACCGCCGAATGTCGCCAAACAGCCTGAACCAACACTTTTTCATTTGAATGCGCCGCCGTCGGGGCCTGAAGCGCTCCACGCCGCAAGATGCTACCCTGCACCTTCCCCTGAACCAGAAAGAAGGAGCAATGGCATGCAAGCGTATCTGAGTTTCGACGGCAACTGCGCCGAGGCCTTTGCGTTCTACGCCAAGGCGCTGTGCGGAGCGATCACAGCCTCGCACACCTTTGGCCAGTCCCCGATGGCGGGCAATGTGCCCAAGGAGGCGCAGGGGCGCATCATGCACATCGCCATGCAGGCCGATGGCATGACGCTGTTTGGCAGCGACCTGATGCCCGGCATGCCCTTTGAAGGCTTCAAGGGCTTCTCGCTATCCGTGCAGCGCCAGGGCGTGGACGTCGGCGCTGCCGTATTCAAGGCGCTGTCAGGTCACCATGCCGTTTGCCAAGACCTTCTGGGCCGAAGGCTTTGGCATGCTGGTCGACCGCTTTGGCGTGCCCTGGATGGTCAACTGCGAGCACTGAGCAACCATCTCCCCCTATCCCTGGGGTGAGTGTGTTACCAAGTGTTGCAGATGGTAAAAACCGGTGCCTATAATGCGCCGAATGTAAGCGGCCACCCTGCCCAGACGGGTCCACAGGATAGTCAGCGCCGCACTCTGCACAGGCCCCGTTCCACGTCCACACCGAACCGTTTATGCGCCATGCTCTGATCGTTTTGCTCACTGGCATGGCCTTGTGCGGCGGTGCCCTGGCCCAAGGTTTCAAGTTTTCCAACGAGGACAACGCCGACAAGGCGCACGAGGCCGAGCAACAGGCCCGCGTGCAGGCCCTGCTGTCCACGCCGTGCAAGAGCAAGATCAAGAACCAGAAGATCATGGTCCTGATCGGCGAGAGCCATGACGGCGTGGTGCAGGCCAACCAGTCCAGCTACAGCGGCCACTTCGACGCACTCAACACCCGCCTGCAGGGTCTGGGCCTGAAGACCGTGACGCAGGCACAGATCAAGGCGCAGGTGGCACAGGCCGAGATCGATGCCTATTTCAAGAACGACCCGGATGCCGCCCTGAGCGCATCCAAGCGCCTGGCGGCGCAGTACATCTTGCGCGGGTTGATCACCAGTCAGGCCGCCTACAACACCATGGTGCGGGTCAACCAGGTGGCCATCCGCATGCAGTTCACACTGACCGATGCTGGCGGCCGCGTTCTGTCGCAGACCAGCGCCGAGAACGCCAGCTATTCAGGTGTGGACACCGCCGGCATGGCGCTGACCTTGGTGAACGAAAAGGCCGACGAGGTGGTGGCCCAGCTGTACAGCGACTATTGCCGCGCAGCCGGCGCCAAGTGATCTGACGTAAGCGAGCGATCTGGCAGCAGCCGGGATCGCGTGATGATTCTTTTTAGATGGGGAGCAAGACGATGAGCCAAGATTTCCGTGCATTCAAGACCACCGCCGCCACGGCGCTGCTGGCACTGGCCGCCTTGGGTGGCGCGGTGCAAGCACAACCCACTTTCGGCAACCCTTCGCCCACAGCCGGAACCTCCACCTCGGACAAGGCCAATGCCGCAGCCGATGCGGCCGCCTACAAGGAGGTGGACTATGTCAACAAGAACAAGCGTGGCCCGGCGTTGATCGTGATCCCCGGCGAGATCAAGAGCAACAACGCCAACTTCACCCAACGCTTCCTGCCCAACAATATTGCCGACTTTGCCGAGCTGGAGTTGTCGCAGGCCAACTTCCCGGTACTGGAGCGCACCAACATCGGCCCGCTGCTTAACGAGATATCCCTGGCCTACAACCTGGGCGACCCCAACGCCGCCCGCAAGACCATGCAGATGGGCAAGCTCAAGACCACCAAGTGGGTGGTCAAGTTCGACATCCTCAAGGCCGAGCAGATTGCCGAAAACAAGAAGGGCTTCGATGGCCGCGCCGTGGGCGGATTACTGTCCATCTTTGGCGGTGGCAGCATGGCCGGCCAGGCCGCCGGCACGGTGGCAGGCTCGGTGCAGACGGGCGACAGCACAGGCGTGTGGCTGATCGGTATGCGCTACAAGATCATGGACGCCAACACCACCGAGCAGGTTGCCAGCGGCTACAAGGATTTGAAGATGGAGGTGGGCGCTACCTCCACCAGCGTGTTGGGCGTGTCCGATAGCGCCAAAGGCGGCGTGGGCCTGGACACCATGGTGCAGCGCCTGGTGCAGACCCTGGTCTGGGACATCGACTCCAAGTACAAGTAAACACTGAACCCCATGGCCACCATCACACGTCTCGGTAAATACATCATCCGCCGGGAACTCGGCAAGGGCGCCATGGGCGTGGTGTACGAGGGCTTCGACCCCGTCATCGAGCGTACGGTCGCCATCAAGACCATCCTGCCGCAGCAACTCGACAGCGAGGAAGCCACCAAGGTGCTGGCCCGCTTCAAGCGCGAGGCCCAGGCCGCCGGACGCCTGAACCACCCAGGCATCGTGGCGGTCTACGACTACGGCGAAGAAGTGCCCGACGAAGACCACACCATGGTCGCCGGCGAGGCCGCCACCCAGGCGCGTCAGCGCATGGCCTACATTGCCATGGAGTTCGTCCAGGGCCGTGAGCTGCGCGACTACTTCGAGGCCAACGAACGCTTTGCCCTCAAGGACGTCGAGCGACTGATGGGTGAAATCCTGGACGCCCTGGGCCATGCCCACGCACACGGTGTGGTGCACCGCGACATGAAACCGGCCAACCTGATCGTGCTGCCCAGTGGCAAGGTCAAGGTGGCCGACTTTGGCATCGCCCGCGTCGAGAAATCCGAGCTGACGCAGGTTGGCACCGTGATGGGCACGCCGGCCTACATGTCGCCCGAGCAGTTCATGGGCCAGCCGGTGGATGGGCGCAGCGACATCTTCTCCTGCGGCGTCATCCTGTATCAGTTCCTGACTGGCGAGAAGCCCTTCACCGGCAATTCCACCACCATCATGTTCAAGGTGCTGCACGAGGAGCCGCTGGCACCCTCGCTGCTCAACGTGGCCCTGCCCGCCGCTTTTGACCAGGTGGTAAAGAAGGCCATGGCCAAAAACCCGGACGACCGCTACCAGAACGCCCAGGAGTTTGCCCAGGCCATCCACGCCACGCTGAGCGCCCCGGCCAACCAACCCGCTGCCGACCCCGACCAGACCCTACCCAGCATGCCGCCGGCTGCCCCAGCGGCAACCCCGGTGGCGGCGGCACCCAACACCCCAGTGCGTGCCACCGCGCCCGCGCCGGCGTCGCCGCCCAAGTCGGCACCCGTGGCCGGCCCAAGCCCGGTGGGCGATACGCCGCACAAGTCGCAAGCCGCCTTGGTGGCGGCCGTGCTGGCCGGCGTGGCCGTGCTGGGCGCCGGTGGCTACCTGTACCTGCGCGGCGGCTCAGGCAACCCCACGCCGGCCGTGGCGCAGGCCCCCGCCAGCGCCATGCCCGAAGGTGCTGCCTCCACGCCGGCTCCCGCGACACCGGTGGCCGTGGCGCCCCCGGCCGAGCCTGCATTGGAGCCCGGCACCCTGGTCATCAGCGCCCTGGGCCTGGTGGACCCGAAGGACGCACGCTTCAGCGGTGACGCCGCCACCGCCCAAGCCGAGTCGCGCGCCGACGCCATGCGCCAGTTGGTGGAAAAGGCCGTGGCCCTGTACGTGGACAAGGACTCCATTGCCAAGAACTACGCCGTGCTGGATCGCAAGCTGCTCTCGCAACCCAGCGGCTTCATCAAGACGGTGATCCAGGAGGGCGCGGCCACCACCGGGCAAGACGGCCTGGTGCAGACCGAGGCCCGCGCCGTGGTCAAGGTGCGCGACGTGCAGAAGTCGCTCAACCAATTGTCCAAAGATGAGCGCATCGAATTCATCCGCAACAACGGCGACCCCAAGGTGTCCATCCAGATGGCCATCCGCAACGCGGACACCACGCAAGCCTTGCCGCCGGAACGCTCCATGCTGGCGGAGAACGTGCTCAAGGAGCGCATCAAGTCCTTCGGTTTTCGCGTCTGGTCGGCGGACGGTGAACTGCCCGCCGGTGGCAAGGCCCAGCCCTCGGATTTTCAGATCCAGGGCGAGGTCAAGCTCAAGACCCTGTCGGCCAAGCTGCCCGCCTCGGGCCTGACCATCACCAAGACGGCGCTGACCTCGTGGACGCTCAAGGCCGTCGACAAGGCCAGTGGCGAAGAGGTCTACCTCAACACCATCAGCCCCTCCGGCAAGAGCTGGGCCACCGAAGACCAGGCCCTGACCGAAATCGGCAAACTGGTGGGCGACGAGTTCTCCAAGAATTTCTTCCTGGAGCACTTCAACTTCGCGGCGCAGAAGGTCATGCTCAACGTCAGCGGCTTGCCCGATGCGGGCAGCGCGAAGCTCCTGCTGCGCGAACTGCGCGGCTTCCGCCAGGTTTTGGACGCGCAGGCGCTGGGCGACGGCGGCAAGTACCAGCTGCAGCTGGCCGAGGGCAACGCCAGCGATCTGGTTCTGGACGGCGTTCTCAAGCCGCTCAACACCAAGATGGGCCAGGCCTGCTTCACCCTGGCGGGCGCCAACGGTGCGGACATCAGCGTGACGTACTCTGGCGCCTGCGCCGACGCGGCCGTGCGCGCCAAGCTGGACACCCTGCCACCGGCGGGCCTGCAAAGCGCTGCCGGCGCACGCGGCAAGCTCGCGCAGGGCAAGACGAGAACCTAGGCGTCAGGGCGCCTAGCCGCGCACCGTGAAAGTCACGGTCTCGGTGCCGGGCAGGTCCACCGAATGCCCGAAACCGATGCGGCCGCTGCCGCGCAGCATCAACTCTTCGCGGCGCAGCACCACCTCGGCCTCATTGGCGAAGGCCACGAAGGTGCCGTTGGTGCTTTGGTCCACCAGAAAGAACTTGTCGCGCCGGCGCTCGATGCGCGCGTGCTGGCGCGAGGCGTTGCGATCAGCAATGACGATGGCACATTGGGCATCCCGCCCGAGGACGATGCCCTCGTGATCCAGCTCCCAAGATTGACCGCCGTGTTCCAACCGCAAGGTCAGCGGCTTGCTGGCAAAAGCCAGGGACGAGGTGGACATGGTCAGCTCTTCACCGCCCTGCCAGATCACCTCGCGCACATCCACCTCATCGCCCTTGCCCTTGATGGACAGGGCCGCGATGGAGCGCGTGGACAGCTGCAGCATGGGCGACAGGCCGGCCACGGTAGCTCCGGTGGTGATGATCTGCATGCCTTTGGCCAGACCGGCCATGCGCGCAGCCAGGTTGACGGTGTCGCCGAATACGTCGTTGTTCTCTTCCAGCACCGGGCCGAAGTGAAAGCCGATGCGCACACTGCGCTTCACGCCCGAGACCATGGGCAGAGCCATGATCTTGTGGTGCATGTCGGTGGCGGCCAAGCAACCGCTGTCGGCGTTGGGCAGCACACACATGATCTCGTCACCAATGGTCTTGACGATGCGCCCCTGGTACTGCTGCACCACGGCGCCCAGGGCGGCCAGGCACTCGTCGATCATCTGCTTGGCCTGGTCATCGCCAAAGGTCTCGTACAGCCGGGTGCTGCCCACCACGTCGGCAAACAGCACTGCCCGGGTCACGCCCGTGCGCGCGGACGTTGCCTGCGTGATACCGGCATGCACGGTGTCACCAGAGGGCGATGGTGGAGGGGCGTCGGAGGTGTCCATGGCTGCTTGGATGCTCGTTTGATTCTATACAGATGCTTTGCGTCCACCATTCCCAAAGTCGGCCGCATTTGCCACAATGCCTTTTTTTAAGGGGAAACCATGAAACTGCACCTCGGTATCGCCTGTCTGCTTAGCCTAGCCGCCACGGCATCGGCCAACGCCCAAAACATGAAACCCGGCCTGTGGGAAATTTCCACGCAAATGCAGGGCAGCGGCCAGACCGGGAAAGCCATGGCCGAGGCGCAGAAGCAAATGGAAAGCATGCCGCCCGAGCAGCGCAAGATGATGCAGGACATGATGGCCAGCAAAGGCATGCAGATGGGAGGACCGGCCGGTGGTGGCGGCATGACGATCAAGGTCTGCATGACCCAGGAGATGGTGGACCGCAACGAGGTGGGCCGCCAGCAACCGGGCTGCACCCACACCTATGGCCAGCGCAGCGGCAACACCATGAAGTTTTCCTGGGTCTGCACCCAACCGCCCAGCAGCGGCGAAGGCCAGGTCACCTTCACCAGCCCCGAGGCCTACAGCATGAAGATGACCAGCACCTCCACGGTGCGCGGCAACCCGGAGGAGAAGATGGACATGCAGACCAGCGGTCGCTGGCTGGGTGGCGACTGCGGCAACATCAAGCCGCTGGCGGTGCCCAAGAAGTAGTCCGGCCTACGAATAACTCCTGGCGCCAAAGATGGCGCTGCCCACGCGCACCAGGGTCGAGCCGCTGGCAATGGCCGCCTCCAGGTCGGCACTCATGCCCATGGACAGGGTGTCCAGCGCCATTCCGGCCAAATTCATCTGATCAAATAGGGCTCTAGCCCTCGCAAACACTGCACAGGCAGCTACAAAATCAGGAGCATGTTCGGGGATGCACATGAGCCCGCGTAGCCGCAGACGCGGCAGCGCGGCCACCGCCCGGGCCAGCGCCAGCGCCTCGTCCGGCGCCACGCCCGACTTGGTGGGACCACCGTCCACGTTCACCTGGATGCAAACCTGCAGCGGCGTCAGATGCGCCGGACGCTGTTCGCTCAGGCGCTGGGCAATCTTCAAACGGTCGATGGTGTGGACCCAGTCAAAGTGCTCGGCCACCAGGCGCGTCTTGTTGCTCTGGATCGGGCCGATGCAGTGCCACTCCAGCGGCAAGTGGGCCAGCGTGGTGATCTTGTCCACCGCCTCCTGGATGTAGTTCTCGCCAAAGGCGGTCTGCCCTGCGGCATGGGCGTGCGCCACTGCATCCGCCCCAAAGGTCTTGGAAACGGCCAGCAGGCGCACCGTTTCCGGCTCACGTCCAGACGCCTGGCAGGCCTGCGCCATGCGCTGGTGAATACGGTGGAGATTGTCGGCAATCATGGTCATAATCACCCTAGCGTAACAAACCCAGCCCCTACCCAGAGAGGACTCCGTGGACATTACCCAACTCCTGGCCTTCAGCGTCAAGAACAAGGCCTCCGACCTGCACCTCTCCGCTGGCCTGCCGCCCATGATCCGCGTACACGGCGACGTCCGCCGCATCAACGTCGAGGCGTTGGACCACAAGCAGGTCCATGCCATGGTCTACGACATCATGAACGACTCGCAGCGCAAGCACTATGAGGAATTCTTGGAGGTCGACTTTTCGTTCGAGATCGATGGCTTGGCACGCTTTCGTGTCAACGCCTTCAACCAGAACCGCGGCTCCGGCGCCGTGTTCCGGACCATCCCGAGCAAGATTCTGACGCTGGAGCAGCTCAACGCCCCCAAGATCTTCGGCGACCTGGCCTTGAAACCTCGCGGCCTGGTGCTGGTGACCGGCCCCACCGGCTCGGGCAAGTCCACCACGCTGGCGGCCATGGTCAACTACCTGAACGAAACCGAGTTCGGCCACATCCTCACGGTGGAAGACCCGATCGAATTCGTGCACGAATCCAAGAAGTGCCTGATCAACCAGCGCGAGGTCGGCCCGCACACGCTGTCCTTCGCCGCCGCCCTGAAGTCCGCCCTGCGCGAGGACCCGGACGCCATCCTGGTCGGCGAAATGCGCGACCTGGAAACCATCCGCCTGGCGATGACCGCCGCCGAAACCGGCCACCTGGTGTTCGGCACGCTGCACACGTCCAGCGCGGCCAAGACCATCGACCGGATCATTGACGTGTTCCCGGCCGAAGAGAAGGAAATGGTGCGGGCCATGCTGTCCGAGTCGCTGCAGGCGGTGATTTCGCAGACCCTGTGCAAAACCAAGGACGGCCAGGGCCGCGTGGCCGCGCACGAGATCATGCTGGGCACCAGCGCCATCCGCAACCTGATCCGCGAGGCCAAGGTGGCGCAGATGTACTCCAGCATCCAGACCGGCAACAGCGTGGGCATGCAGACGCTGGACCAGAACCTGACGGATCTGGTCAAGCGCAACGTGATCAGTGCCGCCGAAGCCCGCAGCAAGGCCAAGATTCCCGAGAATTTCCCAGGCTAGCGGACTCCCCCGGCACGACCCCAGCATTGAAAAGGAGGTGCTCTCATGGAGCGCGATCAAGCCACAAAATTCATCAACGACCTGCTCAAGCTGATGGTCGGGCGCAATGGCAGCGACCTGTTCATCACCGGCGACTTCCCACCAGCGATCAAGGTGGACGGGAAGGTGACCAAGGTGTCGCCGCAGCCGCTCAACGCCGTGCACACGCTGGCGCTGGCGCGCTCCATCATGAACGACAAGCAGATTGCCGACTTTGAGCGCACCAAGGAAAGCAATTTCGCCATCTCGCCGCCGGGCATCGGGCGCTTCCGCGTCAATGCCTTCATCCAGCAGGGCAAGGTCGGCATGGTGCTGCGGGTGATTCCCATGGTGCTGCCCACCATCGACGGCCTGGGTGTGCCCCAGGTGCTCAAGGAAATCGCGCAGGCCAAGCGCGGCCTGTGCATCCTGGTGGGTGCCACCGGCTCGGGCAAGTCCACCACGCTAGCGGCCATGGTCGACCACCGCAACGAGAACTCCTACGGCCACATCATCACGGTGGAGGACCCGGTGGAGTTCGTACACCTGCACAAGAACTGCGTGGTGACCCAGCGCGAGGTCGGCCTGGACACCGACAGCTGGGAGGCGGCGCTCAAGAACACGCTGCGCCAAGCGCCCGACGTGATCCTGATGGGCGAAATCCGCGACCGCGAGACCATGGAGCACGCCGTGGCCTTCGCCGAAACCGGTCACCTGTGCCTGGCCACCCTGCACGCCAACAGCGCCAACCAGGCGCTGGACCGCATCATCAACTTCTTCCCCGAGGAACGCCGCGCCCAGTTGTTGATGGACCTGTCGCTCAACCTCAAGTCGTTGATCTCACAACGCCTCATCCCCAAGCAGGATGGCAAGGGCCGCGTGGCGGCGGTGGAGATCATGATCAACTCGCCGCTGATTTCCGACCTGATCTTCAAGGGCGAGGTGGCCGAGATCAAGGAGATCATGAAGAAGAGCCGCCAGGCCGGCATGCAGACCTTCGACCAGGCGCTGTTCGACCTGTACGAGAAGAACCAGATCACCTTCGAGGACGCGCTGCGCAACGCCGACT
>Ga0318494_10001044_pt1 | contig 10616 bp, 2 predicted proteins | sample GRESIP108b1f24_FD_203293 | JGI IMG/M metagenome (GOLD analysis project Ga0318494, IMG submission 203293) | Tropical soil microbial communities from Luquillo Experimental Forest, Puerto Rico - GRE.SIPMG.108b1f24 | ecosystem: Environmental > Terrestrial > Soil > Tropical forest > Bulk soil... | reverse complement strand
TCTTGTCACAGAGCACCCAGAACACCCAGCCGCAGGCCGGCCTCATGGCCCGGCAGAGCACCGATCCGACGTCGCCGTTCTACGCGGTGATCGCCTATCCCAACGACCTCACCGAGGGCAACCCGCTGCCCGACATCGTGATCTGGTACCGGACCGCGTTCGGCGGCACATCGCTGGAGCTGACCAAGCTGTACCCGGCCAGCAAGCCGATCTATCTCATGATCCAGCGGAAGGGCAATCTATTCAGCACCGGTTACTCTACGGATGGAGTCAATTACCAGCTGATACCGGGCACCACCGTGGACATCAACATGCCAGCCACCACATTGGACGGGCTGGCCGTCAACTCGGGCTCGTCCACAAACACCGGTACGGCGTCGTTCAGCAACCTCTCGGTCGGAAACCCGATCACTACCACGATGACGCCACAGGCCCCGGCGGACCCCTGTCCGTCGAGCTGGACCTGCACCGACGTCGGCAGCCCGAACCCGCCGGGTGACACCACGAGCAGCGGGCCCGGCAGCTTCACCCTCAACGGCACGGGCACCGGCATCACCCTGGGCAGCGCCGACTCCTTCCACTACGCCTACCAGCAGGTGACCGGAAACGAAACGCTGAGCGCTCAGGTGGTCACCCAGCCGGGGTCACCGGCGACGGCACAGGAGGGGATCATGATGCGGGCCAACGCCAGCATCACCTCGCCGTACTATTCGGTGACCCTTAATCCCGGCGGGTCCGCGACCATTCAGTGGCGCACCTACGACGGGGTGCCCAACCGGACCGGCAAGCTGGCGCTGCCGTCTGTCAAGTCCCCCGCGTACGTGGAGATCGTCCGCTGGCAGGACCAGAACCTGAACCAGACCTTCTTCTCGGCGCTGACGTCCACCGACGGAACCAACTGGACTCCCGTGCTCGGCTCCACCCAGGCGATCGCCATGGGCTCGAGCTACCTGGCCGGGCTGGCGGCGACCGCGAACGCGCCCCGGGTGGCTCCGCCGGTGGCCTACAACAACGTGACGCTGAGCGCGGCGAGCAGTCAGCCGCCTGGGATCTGCGCGGCGACTTTCACCTGCGCCGACGTCGGCACCGACATCCTGCCCGGCAACCAGGTGTACCTCACGCCGCAGCAGGGCGGCGGCACCGCGGGAACCTGGACCATCCAGGGCGGCGGTTCGGACATCTGGTCGAACTTTGACAACTTCCGGTTCATCTCGCAGAGCTTCCCGCAGGACCCGGCCAACTCGGCCAACGGCGACGGGACCGTCAGCGCAAGGGTGGTCTCCCAGGTCAAACCGGGCGGGCCGTGGATGAAGACCGGTGTCATGATCCGGTCGAGCGCCACCGACCCGCAGGCGCCGTACTACGGGGTGTTCGTGACCCCGAGCAACGGCATCGCCGTACAGTGGCGCGGCTCGGAGAACGCCCAGACCAGCCAGCTGCTCAGCTCGGCGGGCACGACTGCCCCGGTGTGGCTGATGGCCAGCCGCTACACCGACACCGCGCATAACACCGTTTATTACAGCGCCTACATCTCCACCGACGGGGTGAACTTCACCTTCATCCCGGGGTCCACGATCACGCTGAACCTGCCCGGGCCGCTGGTGGCCGGCATCGCCAGCGACTCCTATAACGCGACCGCCACATCGACGGCCACCGTGGACAACTTCGCGTCGTTGCCCGGCTCCCAGCCGCCGCCGTTCATCTGCCCCGCCACCTGGTCCTGCGCCGACATCGGTGGCGCGCTGCCGCCGGGCCAGGACCAGCTGACCAGCTCTGGCACCTGGAACGAGATCGGCGGCGGCGGCGACATCTGGGGCGCGGCGGATGCCTTCCATTTCGCCTGGCAGACGCTTAGTGCCGACGGAACCGTGACGGCTCACGTCACCGCGCAACAGGCGACCGACCCGTGGGCCAAGGCCGGTCCGATGGTGCGGGCCAGCACCGACCCGGGGTCTCCGTATTACGCGGTGTTCGTGACCCCTGGCAACGGGATCGCGGTGCAGTGGCGCGCCACCCAGGGCGGCTCGAGCAACCAACTGACCACCTCGGGTGCGGTACCCGCCTACCTCATGATCGGCAAGTACACCACCACAGGGAGCAACCCGCAGACCTACTACACCGCTTACACCTCACCCGATGGCAACACCTGGACCGCGGTCCCGGGCTCGACGCAAGCGCTGAGCATGACCGGATCGCTGCTGGCCGGGTTCGCGATCACCTCCCACAACCAGGGCACCGGCTCGGCCGTCACCCTGGACACCGTCAGCGTCGCGCCCGGTGAGTTCCAGCCGCCCGGCCTGTGCCCGGCCACCTGGAACTGTGCCGATATCGGCGCGGTGACCCCCGCGCCGGGCGGCCAGAACCTGTCCGGGGCAACGTGGACCGTCCAGGGCGGTGGCGGTGACATATGGGCGACCTCGGATTCGTTCCATTACATCTGGCAGACGCTAGCCGCGAACGGCACGGTGAGCGCCCAGGTGACGTCGCAGACGAACACCGACCCGTTCGCGAAGGCCGGCGTCATGATCAGGGATTCGTTCGATCCCGGGTCTCCCTACTACGCGGTGTACGTCAGCCCGGGCAACGGAATCCTTGTTCAGTCGCGGGACGCCGTCGGGGACAACTCCGTCCAGGAGACATCCGTGCCTGGCAATACGCCGGTATACCTGCAGATCACCCGCACGGGCACGACCTTCACGGCCGCGACATCCACCGACGGGGTCAACTGGACGCCGATTGCCGGCTCGAGCGCCTCCCTGCCCAACCTGGCCGGAGCGGAACTCGCGGGCCTCGCGGTCACCTCCCATAACACCGGTGCGCTGGCCACGGCCGTGTTCAACGGGGTGACAATTACGCCCACGCCATGACGCCCGGCACATGGCGAGCCCGGCAGGCCGCGGCCGGGCTGGCTGCCTCCATGGCCCTGGTCACCGCCGGGGCCGTGGGATGCACCAGGGACGACCCGCCGCGCACGGCGTCTTCGCTGCCGGTCTCGTGCGCTCAGCTTGCGGCCGCGCCGACCGCCGCCCCGGCGCGGGTCAACCCGGGGCGGCCTGCGATGGGCTTCGACCCGTTCAACACCTTCGGCACCACGTTCGATCAGGCCTTGATCGTCGCGATCGTGAAGGCCATGGCCCGCAACGGCATGCGCGCCGGCGGATACCGCTACATCATCCTGGACGACGGATGGCAGGGGCCGCGGAACGCGAGCGGCCAGATCACAGCGGACCCGCGCCGGTTTCCGTGCGGGATGAGCCGGCTGGCGCAGTTCGTGCACGGCGAGGGCTTCCTGCTGGGCCTGTACGCCACTCCCGGGCCTCGGTCCTGCGCCGGCCGCACCGGGAATGCCGGGCATGCCGCCGCGGACGCCCGCACGTTCGCCCGCTGGGGCGTGGATTACGTCAAGCTCGACTGGTGCTACGCCAGCTACGCGCCGATGGCCGCCGCTGAATTCGCCCGGCAATGGCGCGCGGCCATCGGCGCCACTCACCGTCCGATGATCCTCAGTGTCAACGCCGGCGGCTCCCCGACCGTCGCGCCGTGGGCTCACCGCCTGGCCAGCAGCTGGCGGATCGGCGGCGACATCTGTGGCAGCTGGTACAACCAGACCCGGCCACCGCGGCCGACGGCACGCCGTTGTTACCACGACCGCCGATACCACATGGGGATCTTTGATTACCTGACGTCCCCGGTGCTGCGGCGCGCGGAGAAGTACGCCGGTCCCGGCCACCACCCCGATCCCGACATGCTGGAGGTGGGCACGCTCGCCGAGGCGGCGGACGGGCAGGACCTCAACCAGGACGCGCTGACGTTCAGCGAGGCCGGGACTAACCTCTCGATGTGGGCCATGTGGTCGGCGCCGCTGATCGCCGGCAATGATCCCCGCGCCATGACCGGGACGGATGTGGCCAGCCGCATTCTGCTCAACCGGCAGATCATCGCGATCGACCAGGATCCGCTCGGCATCCCGGCGAGCTTCGTCCTGCGCCGGGGGCCCTGGCAGGTCTGGTACAAGCCGCTGTCCGGCGGCCGGGCCGCGATCGCGATCGTGAACCTGGGCAGCCGGCCCGCCACGGCGAGCTTCACCTGGGCGCGGCTAAGCGTGGCGCGCAGGCCCGCCAGCGTCACCGACCTTTGGGCGCGCCGGAGGCTACGAGTGACCGGCGGGCTGCGGGCCCGGCTGCAACCGCACGCGACCGCCGTCTATCTCCTGACGCCCCGCTGATCAGCCCACGGTCACCCCGTCCATGGTGACCGTGCCCAGGGTGCCGGTGTTGTGCGAGGTGACCGCCAGCCCGGCGAGCAGGCTGGTGCCGAGGCCGAGTGTGGCCGCCGAGCCGGGGATGAGCGTCCAGGTGACCCCGTCGGGCGAGGTGTAGGCGGTGAAGGCGTTGCCGGACCGGGTGATCTTCAGGTACACCGGCGCGGTCCCGGCCGGGTTGGCGATCTTCGTGGTGGTGCCGCCCTGGGCGGACCGGACCTGGACCTTGATGCCGGCGCCAGGGGAGACCAGCACCGCGTAGTTCGGTGCGCCGGGATCGGTGGTGGCCCGCAGCATGACGCCGGCCTTGGCGTTCGAGCTGGTGTTGGCCTGCGACGCGACCCGGGCGGTGAGGCTGCCGTCGCCGGACAGCGTCTGCCAGACGAACCGGAACTGGTCAGCGGTCCCGGTGATGTCGGCCCCGCCCGCCTTAATGGTCCAGGTGCCAGTGTTCGGGTCGAACGACTGGCTGCCGGGCGGAGCAGGGCTGCCGATGTCCGCGCAGTTCCACGGGGCCGGGCAGGGCTGGGGCGGGGCCGGCCCGGGTTGGCCTGCGGGCAGCGCCACATCGCCGAACGTCGCCGTGTTGACCGAGGCCGGATCCCCGGCGGTCACCGCGAGGCCGGCCAGCGCGCCGGAGCCGAGGTTCAGGCTCACCGACGAGCCGGGCACCGGCTGCCAGGTGTAGCCGTCGGCCGACGTATAGGCGGTAAGGGTGCCGGCCTTGTTGCTGACCCAGACGTAGGCGGGGCCGCTGCCCCCGGGCAGGCTGGCGACCGTCGTCGTTCCGCCGCCCTGGACGGTGCGGTCCTGGACGGTCACGCCGCCGTTTGCGCTGACCAAGGCCGCGTAGTACGGGGAACCCGGGTCGGTGCTGGCGCGAAGCATCACCCCGGCCGCGGCCGATGCGCCCGGCGCGGTCTGCGACAGCACCGCGGCCGTGATGCCGCCGCTAGCCTGAGTCGGCTGGTAGGCGAAATGGAATTGATCGGAGGATCCCTGGATGCCGGTGCCGCTGCCGCCGATGGTCCAGGTGCCGCTTCCGGAATCGAACGACTGGCTGCCCGCCAGCGCCGGCGAGCCGACATCGGCGGAGTTCCAGTTCGTGGCCGAGCCGTTGACCCACATCACCCGGACCGCGGTCGCCGCGAAGCTGCCCACCGTGGTGACGCTCGCGGTCACCAGGTCCTCGCCGTCGCCGGATCCCGGGTAGGTGAAGGCCGCCTGCCCGTTGAAGTTGGTGATCGCGGTGCCGGTCAGCCCCGCGTCCGGCCCGCTGGTCACCGCGAAGTTAACCGGGACGTTGGGCAGGCCGGTCCCGCTGCCGTCAAGGACGGTCGCGGTCTCGGTGACCTGGCTCCCGGTGGCCTGCGTCACCGTGGCGGGCCCGAGGCTCATGGTGGCGTCGGTGTTGCCCGTGGCGCCGATCGGGCGCCACTGGATCGACTCATTGTGCTTGGGCGGGCAGAAGCCCGCGTCGATGCCGCCCGTGTCCAGCACGTGGGTGCTATCGGCCAAGGTGGTGGTCACCCCGCCGATCGTGAGGCTGACCGTCGGCGGGATGGTGATCGGGGTGCAGTTGTTGCTCGGGTACCCGCTGGTGTCGAAGTTGTCGTACCCGGGGTTGGTCGCCGGGGGATTGGCGGCCAGGATCACGCTCTGGCCCGGCGGCACCGTGAACGGGCCCCACAGGTTGTTGAACAGCTTGCCGCCGGAAATCGAGGAATGCATGTCCACCGTCACGTTGCTGACCGAGACGGGAGTCGTGCCGGTGTTGTCCAGCCTGATCGCGCCGGTGTCATAGCAGACGGTCAGCGTGCCGCAGGCGGTCTGGCCCGGGACCGTGTTGCCGAGGAAGGTGGTGTTGGGCGAGCCGGCCCACGGCACCGGGAAGGCAGCCGGGTCGGGGGTGTTGATCTCCTTGTCCTCGGCGTAGCCGACCGAGACCGCGAGCCCGCTCGCCAGAGCGGCGTTGTGCCCGCCCGGCCGGGCGGGCGGACGCGCCAGGGCGGCCGTGCCCGCCCGCGGCGCCGCCGCGCTGCTGGTGGTGGCCGCCGCGGCCGGGGCGGCCACCACCGCCATCGCGACCGGCAGGATGATCGCCGCTATCAGACTCATCCGGCGACCTGTTCTACTGCGCATTCCTTGCCCCCTGCTCCCCGCGAGCGGGCTCATGGTGTGGTGGCTACCGAGTTGTAGACGACGGTGCCGAGCTGGCCGGTGTTGTGTGAGGTCACGGCGAACCCTTCGAGCAGGCCGCCGGTGAGGTTGGCCAGCGTCTTCGTGGAATTGGGCACCAGCGTCCAGGTGCTGCCGTCCGGGGAGGTGTACGCCGAATACGTGGTTCCGCTCCTGACGATCTTCACGTAGACCGGCACCGTGCCGGCGGTGGCCACCTGGCTGCTGGAGCCGCCCTGGGCGGCGCGCCATTGGACCGCGACGCCGTTGGATGGCGTGGCGAAGATCGCGTAGTACGGGGATCCGGGATCGGTGGTGGCGCGCATCATCAGCCCGCCCTTGGCCCACGCGCTCGTGGCCGTCTGCGACACGATCTGCGCGCTCATGCTTCCGTCGGCGGCCAGTGCCTGGTAGACGAAGTGGAACGAGTCGGCGGTGCCCCAGATGTCGTTTCCGAAGCCGGTCACGTTCCAGGTGCCGCCGGACAGGGTCTGGCCGCCCGGGCCGGGCACCACGGTGCCGATGTCGGCGCAGGTCCAGGCGCTGGGGCAGGCCCCCGGCGGGGCCAGTTCGGTTGCCTGCACCGACACCGTGTCGAGCGTCACCGCGGACGCGGTCCCCTGGCTGTGTGAGGTGACCGCGATACCAGCCAGCAGCGGGCCGGTCATGCTGATCACCTCGGTGGAGCCGGGGACGGCGGTCCAGGTGCTGCCGTCCGGCGACGTGTACGCGGTGTAGTAGACCTGGCTCCCCGAGGTGTACCGGCCCACCATCAGGTAGGCGGGAACGGCACCGGACGTGAGCACCTGGCCCGACGTCCCGCCCTGCGCGGTCCGCCACTGCACCGCGATCCCATTGCCGGGGGTCACGAAAACGCCGTAATAGGGCGAGCCCGGGTCCGTCGTGGCCCGCAGCATCACCCCCGCCTTGGCCCAGGCCGAGGTGTTCTGCTGCGCGGTGACGTGGGCGGTCACGGTTCCGTCGGCCGCCAGCCCCTGGTACGCGAAGTGGAACGAGTCGGCGGTGCCCCAGATGTCTCCGCCGCCGCCGGTCTCGGTCCAGGTGCCGCTGGCCAGGCCGTCGGTGCCGGGCGGCAGCGCACCCCCGATGTCGGTGCAGGTCCATGCGCTCGGGCACGCGTTGGGCGGTGCCTGCGGCGGGCCCTGCGCAAAGCCGTCGAACGTGGCGACGGTCAGGTTGGTGGAACTGTTGGCGTCGCTGGCCAGGCCCGCCACCAGCGGGCCGGGCAGGTTCAGCGCCACGGTGGACCCGGGAACGTAGGTCCAGTTCACCCCGTCGGTGGAGCTATAGGCGCTGTAGTACGCGGTGCCGTTGGAGGTGTACCGGGACGCCTCCACGAAGACCGGCGTGGCGGTGGCCGGGCCGACAAGCTGGTTGGTCGGGGCGGCCTGGCTGCTGCGCCACTGTACGATCACCCCGTGCTGGGGGGTGGCGAAGACCCCGTAATAGGGCGCCTGCGGATCGGTGCCCGATCGGATCATGACACCCGATCTCATCCACGGCCCGCCCCCGGACTGGGAGTCAACGTGAGCGCTGACGGTCCCGTCGCCGTTGGCGTTGCTGGCCGCCGGGAACGGCTGGTAGGCGTAGCGGAACTCGTCGTAGACCGACCAGATGTCGCCGCTGGCCTGCAGCGTCCAATTGCCGTTGCCGTAGAGCACATTACCGGCCGGCACCCCGGGACCGCCGATGTCCGCGCAGGTGAACCCGTTCGGGCAAGCCGACTGCGGGGGCGAGCTGGCCGCCGCCACGCTGGCGCTGGCAAAGGTCGCCGCGGTGGTGGCGCCGGCGTTCCCCGACGTTGCCGCCAGGCCGGCCAGGTAGTTGCCGGATCCCATGTTGATGGGGACCGACGAGCCGAGCACCGGGGTCCAGGTGCTGCCATCCGTGGAGGTCAGCGTCGAGAAGTAGGTGCCCGGCGGGCTGGCGTTGCCGTCCTGCCAGCGGACGATCTCCAGGTAGGCGGGCGAGGTGACCGACGTGAGCGGGATCGTGTGCGTGTACTTGATTCCGTCGTTGACCCGCCAGCTGATGGTGGCCGAGCCGCCCGGGTTGAGGTACACGCTGTACATCGGCGCGGTCGGGCTGGTGCTGGCCCGCATCATCAGCCCGTCCTGGGTCTTGGCGGAGGCACCGGACTTGGTAGCCACCTGGGCGCTGAGGGACTGGTTGCCCGACACGGTCTGGTAGACGTAGTGCACCGAGTCCGAGCTGCCGCCGAAGCCGGTACCGGTGCCGGCCAGGGTCAGCGAGCCGCCGGAGCCGGTGGTGTCTCCCGGCGGGGTGGGGTTGCCCAGGTCGGCGCAGCTCCACCCGGATGGGCACGGGTCGGCGGGCGCGGGCGGCGCCATCGTGGTCGTGGCCGTGGCCCCCACGTTGATATTGGCGAACGTGGCCTGGCCGTAACTGGTCGAGGACCCCGATGCCACCGCGATGCCCTGCATGGTGGTGGCCGGCAGGTCGACGTCGGCCGTGGAGCCCGGGATGAGCGTGTAGTTCGTCCCGTCCGCGGACACCCCGGCGCTGAACAGGTTCCCACTTCGCTGGATCATGACCGACTCCGGCGTGGACATCGGGACGGTGGCCAGCAGCGTGGGGTTCTTGGACCACGCCGAGCGGTACCAGACCTTCAGGTGCGGCGGCGAGTCGTTCGGGTAGCCGAGGATGGCGTAGAACGGCGAGCCGATCGCGGCGGTCTGGCGCACCATCAGCCCGGCCTGCTGGGTGAGGCCCGCCTGCGGGGCCTGCGAGACGATCTGGGCACTTGTCTGCGCGTCGCCGGTGACCGGCTCGCTGATGAGCCGGAACTGGTCGCCGGTGCCCTTGATGCCGCTGCCCGCCGCGGTCACGGTGAGGTTGCCGCCGGAGGACTGCTCGCTGCCCTTGGCGGGGCCGTGGATGTCCTGGCAGGTGAACCCGGTCGGGCAGTTCGGGTCGGCCGGCGGCGTTTTCGGGGCGCTGCCCTGGCCGAAGGCGTACAGGACGCCGCTGATGGTGCCGACGTAGAACTGCCCGTACGCGACCGACACCGCCCCGTAGACCGCCGACGGCAGCACGTAGGAGTACAGCAGCTGGCCGTTGGCGGCGTTGACCACCTCGAACGTCGACCCCTCGACCAGGCCGATCATGCCGTTGACGTACGCGGGCGTGCCGAGAATCGGCTGGTCGGTCTGCCGGCTCCACAGGACCGTGCCGGTGCCGGGGTCGAGCGCGGTGAGCGAGCCACCGGAGCCATGGCCGTTCTGGACGTTGTGGCCGCCGGCGTAGTACAGCACGCCGTTGGCGAACATGCCGGAGGCGATGGTCCCGTCGCCGCAGGTGGGGCAGTTGCCGCCGACCGCGATGCTTTGCTGCCAGACCGGCCCGGCCGCCAGGTTGTTCCGGTTGAACGTGTACAGGATGCCGTTCTTGTTGGCGACGGAGAGCAACTGGTCACCGGCGGTGTCGGTGGTCAGCGTCGGGGTCGTGCTCCAGTCGGAGTCGGAGATCGAGGCGCTGAACGGAAGCTGCCACGAACTCTCATACGCCAGGTTGGACGCGTTCAGGGCGACGATGGCCTGCGACTGGGTCTGCGTGTGGTCGTTGAGCGTGCCGGTGGACACGAAGATCGTGTTGGTCGCCGAGTCGTAGGTGGGGGTGGTCCACACGCCGCCGCCGACCTGGCCGTTCGGCACGAAGTTGTAGGTGTTGACGATCTGGCCCTGCTGTGGGCCGGAGATGGCCACCTGCAGGAGCTGTCCCTGGACCAGGGGGTTGTCGCAGTTGCTCGCGATGCCGATGTAGGCGTAGTTGCCCACGATCAGCGGGCTGGACCAGTTGTAATGGGCGCCGGCCTGGCTGTTGTCGCCGGTGTAGACGCTCCACAAGACCGCGCCGGTGCTGGCGTCGAGCGCGTAGAAGTCCGGGCCGCCACCGCCCACGTAGACCACGCCGTTCACCACGGCGGCGGCCGACGTGACGCCGATCGTGCTGGGGTTACAGCCGGGGTCGGTGGTGATGCCGGTGTTGGTTTTCCAGATCAGCGCGCCGCTGGTGGTGTTGATCGCGTACTCGTAGCCGTCCCAGGCCCCCACGTACGCCGTGGTGCCGACGATGCTCGCCGACGTCGCGATGGGGCCGCCCGCCTGATAGGTCCAGCTCACCGCCAGGTTCGGCG
>Ga0318494_10001038_pt1 | contig 10632 bp, 14 predicted proteins | sample GRESIP108b1f24_FD_203293 | JGI IMG/M metagenome (GOLD analysis project Ga0318494, IMG submission 203293) | Tropical soil microbial communities from Luquillo Experimental Forest, Puerto Rico - GRE.SIPMG.108b1f24 | ecosystem: Environmental > Terrestrial > Soil > Tropical forest > Bulk soil... | reverse complement strand
GATCGGTGTAGACCCACTGCCCCGCCGGCCCAGGCGCAGCCGGCCGCGGCCGAGACGCCGTCGGGGCAGTGGGTCTACACCGATCAGTACGGCTGGGTCTGGATCCCGTACGGCGACGTCTACACGTACGTGCCGCAGTCGGGCGACGGCGAGCCGTACGAGTACGTTTACTATCCGTACTATGGCTGGTGCTGGGTCGCCGCCCCGTGGATCTGGGGCGTCGGGCCGTGGCCGTACTTCGGCGCCTACGGCGCGGTTCACTTCGGGTGGTACGGCTACGGGTACTGGCGGACGCCTTGGCTCTACCACTACCGGCCGGCGCCAGCGCCCGTGCCGTTCCACGGCGCCCCTCCGTTCCACGGCGGGATCCGGCCGACGCCGGTCCGGGGCATCCCGCCGCCCGCGCCAGCCGGCGCTCGGGGGGTGGTCGCGCATCACGGCACGGGAGGAGGCGGCGGTCACGGCCATGGCGACGGACACCACTGAGCCGCGGCGATCGCCGGAACGGATGACGGCTCGGAAGCGCATGAGGGCCGGCGCCGTCTGGGCGGCGCTGCTCCTGCTCGCGTCCGCGTGCGTCGTCGCGGCGCCGCCGCCGCCGCCACCTCCGCCCCCACCGCGGGTCCTCGCCGCGCCCCAGGCCGTGGCGATCGCGACGCACTACGCCCGCTCGCGCGGGCTCGTCATCGACTACACCCAGGACGTGCGGCTCGATCGATTCGGCCGGTGGCACGTGGATCTCGGCGGCGCCGGAGGGCGCGACCGCGCGCTCGTCACGATCGACGGGTTCTCCGGCGGCGTGCTTGCCGCGCGGCTCCGCGGGCCGGGGGGCGCGTGGGTCCCGCAACCGCCGCCCGCGGCGCCGGGCGGCGCGCCCCAGACGGCTCCTCCCACGACGCCGCAGCCCTCCGCGCCCCCGTCTCCGCCGCCGGCTCCGCCTCCTCCGCCGTCCAGCGGCTGAGCGCGGCCGCCTCAGGCGGGCGCGGCGCCCCGCGGGTACGACCCGAGCACGTACAGTCGGTGAACGAGGGCGCCGACGCCCTCGACGGCGCCCGCGCCGGCCGGGTCGAGCCGGTGGGCCTCGAAGTCCACGAAGAACACGTAGTGACCGACGGCCTGCTTCGTCGGGCGGCTCTCGATCTTGGAGAGGTTGATGCCGCGCCGCGCGAACTCGCCCAGCACCTCGTACAACCCACCGGGCCGGTCCCGATCGAGCGTGAAGGCGATGCTCGTCCGGTCGTCGCCGGTCGGCGCCTCGTCGCTCCCGGAGAGGAGCACGAACCGCGTGAAGTTCTCGTCGACGTCCTGGATCTCCTCGGCCAGGACCGCGAGGGCGTAGCGCTCCGCTGCCGCACGCGAGCCGATCGCCGCCGCCCCCAGAGCGCCCTCCGCCACCTGGCGCGCGGCCTCCGCGGTCGAGTGCGTCGGCTCGAGCACCGCGCGCGGAAGCCGCTCGGAGAGGAAGCGGCGGCACTGCCCGAACGGCTGGGGGTGCGACAGGACGCGCTTCACGTCCTCGAGCCGCGTGCCGGCGCGGGCGAGCAGGTGCTGGCGAACGGGCAGGAGGAGCTCGCGGCGGATGAGCGGGCCGTGCTCGTGGACGAGGAGGTCGAGCGTGGCCCCGACGCTACCCTCGATCGAGTTCTCGATCGGGAGGAGCGCCGCGTCTACCTCGCCGCGCCGGAGCGCCGCGTAGGCCTCGGCGAAGCTGGGGTACGGGAGGGGGTCGCCGCCGCGCGCGAGATCGCAGCGCAGGACGGCCTCCTCGCTGAAGGTGCCGGGCGGGCCGAGGTAGGCGATGCGCACGCCGACGTTGTACCGCACCCGGCGCGCGCGCGGGGCGCACGAGCGCCTTCATGGCGAGGAAGACGACGAGGGAGAGGGCCGTGACGCCGAAGTCGACCCGCTCGCGTCGCGAGAGGGCCCCAGAAGGCGGGGGGCGAGCGGGCCCCACGCATCGACCGGGGCGCTCCCCGCTCACTCGCGGCGCGCGAGGTCGCCGATCGTGTAGAGCAGCTCGCGCACGTCGAGCGGCTTGAACAGCGTCGCGTCCGCCGGGAGCAGCCGCCGCAGGTGGGACGTGTGCACGCCCGTCGTGACCACCACTGCCACGCGGGCGAGCGACGGATCGCGCCTCAGCTCGGCGAGCACCGACGCGCCGTCGAGGCGCGGGAGAAGCAGATCCAGGACGACGACCTTGGGCGCGCGGGCGCGCGCCGCCTCGAGCGCGGCGACGCCGTCCGCCGCAACCTCGACGGCATACCCGGCGCGCGAGAGGACGTCCGCGAGGGCGTCCCGCTGCAGGTCGTCGTCGTCGACGACCAGGACGCGGGCGGGCTGGGGCATGTGGCGCGCACTGTACGTGGGGCCCATGAGCTCGCCTAGAGACCCGGACTAGCAGGGTCCCGCCTGCCCTACCCCGTTCGACCCGCTCCTGCGAGCGCGACGATCTCGCGCAGGTCGTCCACGACACGCTCCGCGCCGGCGCGCTCGAGCGACGCGCGATCGGAGACGCCCCACGACACCCCGATCGCCCGCACGCCCGCGGCGAGGGCCGCCGCGACGTCGTGCGCCGAATCTCCGACCAGGAGCGCGTCCGCCGGCTCCCGCTCCAGGCGCGCGAGCGCGACGAGGACCGGCTCCGGATCGGGCTTGCACCGCGCGCAGGTGTCTGCGCCGACGATCGCGCCCATGAACGGGAGCACACCGATGTGACGCAGCGTCCGGAGCGCGCCCTCCTCGGTCTTCGCCGTCACGACGCCGATCGGGTGGCCGCGCGCCGCGAGCGAGGCCACGGTCTCGACCGCGCCCGGGAACGGGCGCGTCATCCGGTCGTGGTGCGCGATCCAGAACTCTCGGTAACGCGCGAGCAGCGGCTCGACGTCCTCCGGGCACCGCGCGAACTGGGCGAGCTGGGAGCGGAGCGGCGTGCCGATGCCGGCGCGCCACGCGTCGTCGCTCGGAGCGGCGCCGTAGCCCTCGAACGCGTGTCGCACCGCGGCGAGAATGAACGGGACGGTGTCGACGAGCGTTCCGTCGAGGTCGAAGAGGGTTGCGATGGGCGCGCGTCGGGACAAGGGACCCGAGAGCATAATCCAAAATCTCGCGCCGCCCCGGGCGCGCGTGCCTAAGCTTTGGGACGAGATGACGGGCGCAGCGATCATCCGCTGTGAAGCGGGGGACGCGATCGTGCTTGCGGTGCACGGGGCGTTCGACGGCGCGTCGGCGTGGGCGCTCCGCCTCGAGATGGAGGCGTCCCCCGCCGACCGGTTCGTCGTGGACCTCACGCACGCCGAGGAGGCGTGCGATTTCGCGGCGGGGATCCTGGCGGCCTTCGCGCGGCAGCGCTGGCGTGACAAGCGGATCGCGTTCCGGCCGGGGTCCTCGGAGCACGCCCGCCTCCTGTCGGGCCACGGCCTCGCCGTCCTGGACGAAGACGAGCCGCTCCATTCCGCGCTGCCGTCCGACGCGCCCTGCTCCGCGGAGCCGCCTGCCGCCGCGTAGCGTCGCGTCCGCCGCCCGCGTGCGGACGGTCCCGCCGCCCGTTATCCAGGTGGGCGAGGTCTCCTCGATGCACGCTCCGACCTTCCCGTCGCTCCCCGTCGCGCTCGCGCTCGCGTGCGCCAGCCCCTCCGCGAAGGAGCCGTTCCAGCCCGTGTCGATCGACGACGTGCAGCGGATGCTCGGCGAGCGGGACGTGGTCGTGATCGACGCGAACGTCCCGGAGGTCTTCGCCGCGCACCACCTGCCCGGAGCCCGCCACGTCGGAACGGCGCCGCTCACGGCGCTCCTCCCGCCGGACCGGGAAGCGCAGCTCGTCTTCTACTGCACGGGACCGCGTTGAACGGCGAGTCACGAGGCCGCCCGTGAGGCGGCCAAGCTCGGCTACAAGCGGCTGTACGTGATGACGGACGGGATCGACGGCTGGGTGAAGGCGGGCAAGGCGGTCGAGACGGGCGGGAGCTGATCGCCCGGCGCCCGGGGGATGTCCCACGCCCGCGGGAGCGCAGCACCGCGCCGCGGCGATATCGCGCCGGCCGCGCGGACCCGCGATCTCTCACGGTGAAGTGCCCCGCGCACACGTGCCCACGACCAGGAACGTGGGACTGCGCGCACGGCCGGTCCGCCCCAATGTGATCGTGTCGCTGCCGGATCAGGTCGCCCGTCACCCAGGCACCTGGAGATCCCATGGACACCGTCCATTTCGTGACGAATCACGCGGCGCTCTGCGGGGCGCCCGATGCCCGGTGGTGCACCATCCTGCGCGAGGCGGTCACCTGCCCGGAGTGCGTCCGGCGGATCGCGCTCCGCGATCGGGACCGCGGCGCGGGGACTCCTCCCTCGCCCAAGGCGGCGCCGTGAGGCGCTCGATCCCGCTCGCGACCCAGCGCGAAGGACCGAGGCGACGACGCTCCGGCCTCGCCCTGCGCGCAGTCCCACGCAGGGCGTCCCGGACTCACGGTGGTGACGGGCCCGCTTGAATCGGGGACACCACGCAGCGTAAACAAGAGGCGTGAGCGACTCCGCCCCTGCACCACAGTCAGTGCGAGTGCTCGTCGTCGACGACGAACCGCTCGTCGGCAACGCGATCCGGCGCATCCTCTCCGACTGCGACGTGACGTTCGACGCCGACCCGAACCACGCGGTCTCGCGCATCGTGACCGGCGAGCGGTTCGACCTCATCCTCTGCGACCTGCACATGCCCGCGCTCGACGGCACGCAGGTGCTCGAGGCGGTGACGCGGATCGCGCCAGAGCTGCGGCGGCGCTTCGTCTACATGACCGGCGGGGGGTTCGCCTCCGGCGATCAGGACTGCCTGGAGTCCTCGCCGGCCGGCCACCTCTTCAAGCCGTTCACGCCCGGCGAGCTCCGCTCGATCGTGAGGTCGGTCGCCGCGGCCGCCTGAACATTTCCAGGGGGGCTGCGCCCTCCCCAGCGTTCCCTGGGGCCCCTACCCGCGAAAGTGCCGCGCTTGCGCCCGCGCCGCTCGCGTGGTCTACGCGGGCGATGCACCCCGACGCCGTCGCCGCGCTCCGGTGCCCGCTCTGCCGTGCGCCGCTCGCCCGCGCGGGGGCGACGCTCCGCTGCGGCGCCGGCCACGCGTTCGACGTCGCGCGCCAGGGCTACGTGAGCTTCCTCGTCGGCAGGCCGTCCGGCCTCGTGGGCGACGACGCGGCGATGGTCGAGGCCCGGTCGCGGTTCCTCGCCGCCGGGCACTTCGCTCCGCTCTCGCGCGCGATCGTCGAGGTGGCCCGCGCCGCCGTCACGGGTCCGGGCCTCGTCCTGGAGGTGGGCGCCGGCACGGCGTACCACCTCGCGCAGGTCCTCGCCGCCCTGCCCTCCCGGGCCGGCGTCGCGATCGATCTCTCCCGCCACGCGGCCCGGCGCGCGGCGCGGGCGCACCCGGGCATCGCCGCGCTCGTCTCCGACGCTCGCAGCCCGCTGCCGCTCGCGGACGGCTGCGCGGCGCTCGCGCTCGACGTGTTCGCGCCTCGCCGCGGCGACGAGCTCCGACGCGTCCTGCGCAACGACGGCAGCCTCCTCGTCGTGACCCCGGAGCGCGATCACCTCGCCGAGCTCCGCGGCCCGCTCGGGCTACTCCAGGTGGATCCCGAGAAGGAGCGCCGCGTCGAGGAGGCGCTCGCGCCGCACTTCGAGCGCGAGGAGGTGCGCCCCCTCGCGTGGGAGCTGTCGCTCGGGCGCGAGGACGCCGTGGCGCTCGCGTCGATGGGGCCGTCGGCCCGGCACGTCGCGCCCGCAGAGCTCGCCGCCCGCAGCGCCGCGTGGCCTGCGCGCGCCCGCGCGACCGCGTCCGTCGTGGTCGCGACCTGGCGGCCACGGCGCTGACGCCCCTACATTGGTCGCCATGGATCTGGAGCTCCGGGGCAAGATCGCGGTCGTGACCGGCGCGAGCCGCGGGATCGGCAGGGCGATCGCGGTCGCGCTCTCCGCGGAGGGGGCGCGGGTCGCGATCGGCGCGCGCGGCGCGGCGGGGCTGGACGACGCCCGGCGAGAGCTCGAGGCGGCAGGGCCGGGGCCCCACGTCGCGGTCGCCTGCGATCTCGCGACGGCCGAGGGCGTCGAGGCGCTCGTCGCGGCGACCGTCGAGAAGCTCGGCGGCGTCGACCTGCTCGTCAACAACGTGGGCGGCTCCGGCGCGCGCACGCTCGCCGACACGACGGAGGACGACCTCAGGGCCGTCCTCGACCGGAACCTCTACCCCGCCTTTCGCGCGACCCTCCGCGTCCTCCCCGAGCTGCGCCGAAAGGGCGGCGGCGCGGTCGTGACGATCGCGTCGGTATACGGCCGAGAGGCCGGCGGCGCGCCCTCCTACAACGTCGCCAAGGCCGCCGAGGTGAGCCTCTCCAAGGCGCTCGCGCGCGAGCTGGCGCCCGAGCGGATCCGCGTGAACTGCGTCGCGCCGGGCTCGATCTGGTTCCGTGGGGGCAGCTGGGATCGGCGCCAGCAGGCGGATCCCGCAGGGATCGCCGCGTTCGTCGCGCGCGAGATCCCTGGCGGCCGCTTCGGCCGCCCGGAGGAGGTCGCGGACGTCGTGCTGTTCCTCCTGTCGTCGCGCGCGAGCTGGGTGAACGGCGCGTGCTGGGTGGTGGACGGGGGGCAGAGCCGGGCCTTTTGACGCCATGAGGGAGGCGCGTTCGTTCGGTGCCGATGCCTGGGCCGGCCGCTACCCCGCGGCGTGGCTCGCGACGTCCGCGACCGTCGCGCCGCGTCCCCTTCGCGCGAGGCGGCGGCGGGTGCGGATGCTCCTTCCGGCGTTCGTCGCCTGGCTCGCCGGCGCCCTCGCGTCCGCGGCCCCGGCCTACACCCTCGCCGCGGAGGATACGGTCGGGTTCCCCTGCAACTCGCGCATCTACGCGGACGAGGTCAAGCAGGGCCTCGTCGGGCTGCCGCGCGGGGATCTGTTCTGCCTGCTCGTCGCGGACCCCAAGGCGATCCGCACCTTCGTGACCTACCTCGCCGGGAGGTTCCCGACCAACAGCGGGACGATCTCCGCCGCCTCCGTCGGCGTCGGGGTCGGCTGGCCGTTCTTTCGGCTCAACGGCGAGCGCGTCGGGGACGGGCTGCAGCTCGGGATCGATGCCGCGGTGTTCTCGCAGTTCCAGATCCAGACCAACACCCACGATCTCCTGAACGCCGACTACCTCGTCGGCTTCCCGCTGACGTTCCGCAGGGACCGCTTCTCGGCGCGCCTGCGCGTCTACCATCAGAGCTCGCACCTCGGGGACAAGCTGCTCACGCGGCCGGAGAACGCCATCAGGCGCCAGGACGTGGCGTTCGAGGCGGTGGAGGCGATCGCCTCGTACGAGATCGCGTTGGCGATCGCCTCGCACGAGATCGCGTTCCTGCGCGTGTACGGCGGCGGAGAGGTCCTCTTCGACCGCGCCCCCCGCAACCTGGGGCAGACCCTGCTGCACACCGGGCTCGAGGCTCGCCGCGAGGTGAAGCCCGGCGCGCGCCTCGTCGCGGCCCTCGACTTGAAGGTCGGCGAGCAGGACAGCTGGACGCCGGCCTGGAGCGTCCGCGCCGGCGTGGAGTTCGCGTTCTCCCGGAAGCCAGGCGACCCGCTCCGCGTGTGGAGCATCCTCGGGGAGTTCTACGAGGGTCCGTCGCCTTACGGTCAGTTCTTCCTCCAGTCGACGCGGTTCGGGGGGTTCGGATTCCAGCTCCAGCTCTGATCGGCGCCGACGCCCGGCGCCGATCCGGACACGCCCCGCCGAGGTCCCGTCAGGAACCGGCGCCGCGCCCGTCTCGCCTCCGGAAGAGGCCAGCACCGGGGGACGTGGGCCATGACCGACGCGACCGTGTTTCCAAACCCGCTGCCGCCGACGATCGCCGTCGCGGCGGCGGGCGCGCGCGAGGCAGCGGGGCCCGCCCCCGCTCGGCGCCGCGATCCCCTCGGCTACCGGATCGGGGTGGCGGTCCTCGCGCTCCTCGTGATCGCGGCGACGCGCGGCGCGTTCGCCTGCGAGCTCCGGTCGGCGCGCACCGTGGCCGAGCTTCTCATCGCGCTCGCGGCGGCGACGCTCGGCGCGTTCGGCGGGCTCATCGCGCTCAGTGCGCCGTCGGCTGGTCGCTCTTCACCTGCTGGAGCGTCTGGCCCGCCGTCCGGCTGGGCTCCGCGTCGGCGACGTCCGCGAGGCTGATCACTCCCACGAGGCGGCCCTGATCATCGCAGACCATGATGCGAGACTTGCGGTGGTCGCGCATGAGCCGCTCCGCCTCCTCCACTTCGTCGCCCGTGCGGCCGGCGATGGGGTCGCGCGTCATGAACGCGCCGATCTTCTCGTCGGCGGAGCGCCCCTCGGCGAGCACGCGGATCGTGAGGTCGCGATCCGTCACCGCGCCGACCGGCTTGCCCTCGTCGTCGCAGATCGGCACGAAGCCGATGTTCTCCTCCTTCATGAGCTTCGCGCAGCTGCGCACCGTGTCGGTCTCGCCGCAGCACTTCGGTCGGCTCATCAGCTCGTCCACCCGCATGGCGTCCTCCTGAACCGGGTTCGTCCCTCACGGTGCGAACGGGCCCGTGAGGTTGCAGAGGACACATCCGCGCCGGGCTCATCGGACGACGGCCTTCCGAACCGGCCGCCGTGCTCCCGCTCGCCTCTCCGCCAGCGCGGATCCGCGCGCGGGCTCCACCCGCAGGAGGTCGGCGCCTGCGCGCTGCGGTAGGCGCCAGGCGTCGCGAAGACCGCGCGTACCCCACCGGGCTGGACTGAAAGCCCGGCATGCGGCAGAGTGGCGCATTCCGTGCCGTTGCAGTCCCTGGAGTGCCTCGCCGTGGGGGCTCGCCCCGCGATGTCTTTACTTTCGGGTTTCACGATTGGACGCAACGCGTCCAAGCTGTACTACCCCATGGTCGAGTCCGTCCGGTCGGCGCTGCCGATCGTCGACGAGTTCGTCGTGGCGCTCGACAAGGGCGACCCCGACGACGACACGGAGGCTCGCCTCAGGGCGCTCGCCGAGCCGAAGCTCCGGATCATCGATCGGACGTGGGACCCGCGGCGGTTCGAGTCCGGCTCGATCTTCGCGGACGAGACGACGTTCGCGCTCGAGCAGTGCCGCTCGACCTGGTGCCTCTACCTGCAGGCGGACGAGGTCCTCCACGAGGACGACCTCCCCACGATCCTCGAGTGGTGCGAACGCTACCGGGACCGCCCCGACGTCGACGGCATGCTGTTCGAGTACCTCCACCTCTGGGGCGACTACCGCCACCGCCTCGACACGCACGGCGTCTGCCGCCGGGAGATCCGGATCGTGCGGAGCGGCATCGGCGCCTACTCGTACCGCGACGCCCTCTCGTTCAGGAAGGGCGCCAACCAGAAGCTGCAGGTCGTCCGCATCCCCGCGCACGTCTACCACTACGGGTACGTGCGTCCGCCCGAGCTCCAGGCCGTGAAGAAGCGCGTGCAGGAAGGGATCCACGAGGGGCACGCGGTCAGCATCGCGCAGGCGAGCGAGGGCCCCGCGCCGTCGTACGACTACGGCCCGCTCGGCGACCTCCCGGAGTTCACCGGCACCCATCCGCGCGTCATGCACGACTTCATCGCGCGCTTCAGCTGGGGTGACCGGCTCAACTACGGCAAGCGGCGCCGTGGCGATCCCGTCCTCCACAAGCACCAGCGGCTCAAGTACCGCCTGCTCACCGCGTTCGAGCGCACCTTCACCGGGAATCACGAGGTGATCGGCTGGAAGAATTACGAGCTCGCCCGTCCCTCGCCGGCGCCGCGCCTGCAAGCGGTGCGGGCGAAGACGCGCGCCGCGCCCGGCTACGAGATCCCGGTGCTCATGTACCACCAGGTGCTCCAGTCGAAGGACCAGGCCGGGCGGTTCGACACCTGGGTGCTCCAGGCGGCCCTGCGCCGCCAGCTCGAGAAGCTCGCCCGGGACGGCTACGAGACGGTGACCTTCCGCGACCTCGACCGCCCCGGCGGCGCGCGGCCCCGGATCATCCTCACGTTCGACGACGGGTACGAGGACAACTACACCACGCTGTTCCCGCTGCTGAAGGAGTTCGGGTTCACCGCGACGATCTTCATGGTGACCCAGCTCCGCTCGAACGCGTGGGACTCGACCCAGGGCGAGCCGTCGATGCCGCTCATGACCCCGGAGCAGGCGCGGGAGATGGCCGCGTACGGCGTCGAGTTCGGCGGCCACACGCGGACGCACGTCGACGTGGCCCGCGCGCCGATCGAGGTCGCGCGCGCGGAGATCGCCGGGTGCAAGGCGGACCTCGAGGCGTGGCTCGGCGCGCCCGTGGTGAGCTTCGCGTACCCGTACGGCGCAACGAGCAACACCGCGAAGCAGCTCGTGAAGGAGGCGGGGTTCCGCTACGGGATCGCGACGAAGAGCGGGCCGCGCGTCCTCCTCGAGGACCCGTTCCAGATCCGGCGGATCGGCGTGTCCTACCGGACCGGGATGCTGAAGTTCCGGATGAAGACGAGCGGGCGATACCACGACCGGATGAACGGGTTTCCTTCGGCGCTCATCCGGCGCGTCGCCTGAGTCGCTGCGAAAGGAACCGCGCGCCGCTGCGGCTCGCTTCTCGAGACGCGCCCGCACCCCGGCGGGCGCGCGGTCTTCAGTTCTTCATCGTTCGCGCGTCCGCCGGGG
>Ga0318494_10001033_pt1 | contig 10657 bp, 13 predicted proteins | sample GRESIP108b1f24_FD_203293 | JGI IMG/M metagenome (GOLD analysis project Ga0318494, IMG submission 203293) | Tropical soil microbial communities from Luquillo Experimental Forest, Puerto Rico - GRE.SIPMG.108b1f24 | ecosystem: Environmental > Terrestrial > Soil > Tropical forest > Bulk soil... | reverse complement strand
ATCCGGTCCTGGAACTTCGGATCGGGGAGGATCTTCCGCTTCTCGACTTCGCGACGACGAGGCATCGAAACCTGTCCTTAATCGGCTAGCTCGGGCGCTTCGCGCCGTACTTCGAGCGGCCCTGCTTGCGGCCCTGGACGCCCACGGCGTCGAGGGTCCCGCGGATGATGTGGTAGCGAACGCCGGGGAGGTCCTTCACGCGGCCGCCGCGGATGAGGACGACCGAGTGCTCCTGAAGGTTGTGCCCGACGCCCGGGATGTAGCTCGTCACCTCAAAACCGTTCGTGAGCCGAACGCGCGCCACCTTGCGGAGCGCGGAGTTCGGCTTCTTCGGCGTCGTCGTGTAGACGCGCGTGCACACGCCGCGCTTCTGCGGCGACTCCTTGAGCGCGGGCGCCTTCTTCTTGGTGAGGAGCCTCTCGCGCCCCCCGCGCACCAGCTGGCTGATCGTCGGCATCGTTCGCGTGCTCTTTCCGCAACAAAAACGCCCCTCGGTGCATGACGCGGGGCGCGTTGGAGATTCCCGTCGTAAGGGCGGCGGATTATACGGACAGCCCCTCGGGTGTCAAGCGCATTCCCGCAATACCTTCCGACACCTGCGCCGCCCCACCACGAGGGGACGCCAAGCGCGCCCGAAACGAAACGTTACCTCACGAGCCCGTGCCCGGGGGCCGGGCGCGTGCTCGGGCTCGGGCGCGATCACGGGAGGAACCCTTTCCGCCCTGCGCGGCCCACCGCCGGCGCGCGACCAACCGAGCGGCAGGTGTGTCGAGCTCCGCCAGGAGCGCGCGCATCGCCGTCGAGACGCCGAGGGTCGCGATCTCCGCGGGAGGCGTGAACCGCGCGCCATCGCTGAGCTTCGCGAGCTCCGGCACGCGGCAGGCGTAACCCTCGAGGGTGAGCGCGCGATGCGTGAGCACGCGCTCCGCTCGCGCGACGAGCGGCCCCACCGCCGCCCCGTCGCCGAACCGCGCCCGGAGCGCGTCCCGGAGCGCGAGCGCGCCGTCCGCGCCGGGGCCGACCTCCGCAGCCGGGAGCTGCCACAGCCCCGCGAACAGCCCTCCGCGCGGCGCGCGCACGAGCAGGATCGCGCCGTCCTTCCGCGCGACGCCGCAGGCGAGCCGCAGCGCGACGCGCGCCCGGCGGCGGCGCGGCACCGGGATCTCCGCCACCCGACCGGACGCGTGCGCCGCACAGTGAAGGACGATCGGGCAGCGCGCACAGGCGGGCGTCGGCTTCCGACACACGGTCGCGCCGAGCTCCATGAGCGCCTGGTTCAGATCGCCCGGGCGATCCTCGGGGACGAGCGCGCCGGCGAGCGCCCAGAGCCGCTCGCGGACCGCGCCCGCAGCGGGATCGCCCTCGACGAGGAACACGCGGGCGAGCACGCGCGCCACGTTGCCGTCCACCGCGGGCGCGCGGATCGCGAAGGCGATGCTCGCCACCGCGCCTGCCGTGTACGGTCCGAACCCAGGTAGCGCTCGGAGCGCCTCGAGCGACGCGGGCAGGCGGCCGTGGCGGGCGAGCGCGGCGCGCGCCGCGACTCGCAGGTTCCGGGCACGCGCGTAGTAGCCGAGGCCGCTCCACAGCGCGAGCACGTCGTCCTCTCGGGCGCGCGAGAGCGCCTCGAGCGTCGGGAAGCGCGCGACGAAGCGCTCGAAGTAGGGGACGACGGCCGCCACCTGCGTCTGCTGGAGCATCACCTCCGCCAGCCAGACGCGGTAGGGGTCCGCGCCGCGCTGCGGGAAGCGCCATGGGAGCGCGCGGCGGTGCGCGTCGTACCAGGCGAGGAGGCGCCGCCGGAGGGCGGCGCGGCGGGCGGACGGGACCGGCACGCCGAGAGGCTACGGGCGGGCGCGCGCCCCGGTCAAATCGAGCCTTCGCGAAAAGGCCCGAGCCCGAGCCCCGGCGCTTCGGGCTTCGGAACTCGGGCCAGGGCACGGGCTCGGCGCGTTCCAGCCTTTACTTCAGCCGCTTCTCGCACGCCTCCCAGTCGATGTTCTTGAAGAACGCGTCCACGTACTTCGCGCGCTCGGTCGCGAGGTAGTCGCGCATGAACGCGTGCTCCCACCCGTCCATCACGAGGATGGGCGTGAAGCCGGTCGGGACACCGTCCTGGTGGAGGGTGATCCAGTGGTTCGAGAGCCACCCGGTCGACGGATCCTGGAACGTGATCACCCAGCCCACGCCGGGCATGGTGGCGACCGCGCGGAAGTCGGCGAGCCAGGTGTCGTACTTCCCGAACGACGTCTCGAGCGCCTTGCGGAGCTTTCCGCCCGACGGCGGTTCCGCCTGCGCGCCGCCCTTCAGGTTCCCGAAGTAGTACTCGTGGTTCACCATGCCGTCGTACTCGAACCCCATGCGGCGGGTGAGCTCGGCGTAGACCGGATCGGCGCCCGAGGCCTTCCCGTCGTTGCACAGCGCGAAGAGCTTCTCCGTGAGCGTGTTCGTCCGCTTCACGTACCCCTCGTAGAGCTTCAGGTGCTCCTCGATCTGCTTGTCGGAGATCCCGGTGAGCCCCCGGACCTTGGAGAAGTCACGCGGGGTGTAGCTCTTCACGTTAGCCATGTTCCCTCCGTGGCCTGCCGGCCACACGGTGCGGGGTTCGAGTTGCCCCGGAGTTAGTTTTGGCCCCCGAATGCGTCAAGGCGCCGTTCGGGGCCCGGCGGGGGCGGTAGCATTCACGGATAGCCAACGCCGGGTTGCCCGCTCCGTGCGCCCAGCCTCGAGCCCGACCACGACCGCGACCTCGCTGCCGCGGCCGTTCATCCCGGGCGTAGCGCCGAAGGCGCGGAGTCGAGGGACGACCGCGACCTCGACCGCGACGCCCGCGCCGCCACGAGCAGCGCTGCGTCTCGCACCCCGCCGCCCTCGGGTGCTAAGTTGCGCGCCCATGCCCGCCCGCGCTGGACGCAAGAGCCTGCTCGCACGCGCCGCGATCGCGCTTGTCGCGCTCCTGCTCGGCGCGGCAGCGACCCTGGCGGCGCTCTGGGTCACCCTCCCCGACGCGTCGCACCTGGCGCGCGAGACGCCGCGCACGACGGCGCTCATCGAGCAGCGGCGCGCCGAGGCGAAGGCGCGTCGGCGCACGCTCCGCGTGCGCCAGGTCTGGGTGGGGCTCGATCGCGTGTCGCCGCGCCTCGTCGAGGCCGTGCTCCTGTCCGAGGACGCGAACTTCTTCGGCCACGACGGGATCGACTGGGACGCGACGCGCGACGCCGCCGAGCACGACCTCCGCGCGGGAAGGTTCGCGCGCGGCGCGTCGACGATCACCCAGCAGCTCGCGAAGAACCTGTGGCTCGGGACGGAGAAGAGCCTGTGGCGCAAGGCGAAGGAGGCCGTGCTCGCCGAGAAGCTCGAGCGCGCCCTCACGAAGCGGCGCATCCTCGCCCTCTACCTCAACGTCGCGGAGTGGGGGAACGGCACGTTCGGGATCGAGGCCGGGGCCCGCGACCGGTTCGGGACCGCCGCGGGCGCGCTCTCGACGGCACAGGCGGTCGTCCTCGCCTCGATGCTGCCTGCACCGCGGCGCGCGGAGCTCGACAACCCCTCGCGCTGGCTGAAGCATCGCTCGCGTCGCCTGCTCGACCGCATGCGCGCCGCGGGGCGGATCTCCGCCGAGGAGCACCGGCACGCCAGCGCGGAGCTGGAGCGGATCCTCGCCGGCCCCGCGCCCGGAGACGACGCGGACGAGCCGCCGGAGGACTCGCCGGGTGACGCCGGTCCGCTCGAGCCCGCCGGCGAGCCGGAGGCGAGCCTCGCCCGGCCGTCGGTGCAGTGAACGAGCTTCAGCCCGCGCCCGACGCTCGGGCTCGGGCCGTGAGGGATTCGATCCCGGCGGGCGGCGTCAGCCGCCGCGGCGCCGCGCCGCGAACCACTCGAACGTGCGCCGGAGCCCGTCCTCGATTCGCACCTCCGGGCGCCAGCCGATCGCCGCCGCCGCGCGCGAGGGGTCGATGCACGAGCGCCGCTGCTCGCCGAGCCGCGGCGCGGCGTGCTCCGGCTCGCGCGCCACGCCGGCCGTGCGGGCGAGGTGCCGGTAGAGCTCGACGACGTCCGTCTCGGCCCCGGTCCCCACGTTGAGCGGTCCGTCGAAGCGCCGCTCGGCCGCGAGCAGGTTCGCGCGCGCGACGTCGCCGACGAACACGTAGTCGCGCGTCTGCTTTCCGTCGCCGTAGATCGTGCAGGGGCGCCCGTCGAGCAGCCGCCCGCAGAAGATCGCGACGACGCCGGCCTCGCCGTGCGGATCCTGTCGCGGCCCGTACACGTTCGCGTAGCGGAGCGCGGTGAACGGGATCCCGTAGTTCGCCCGGTAGACGTTGAGGTAGAGCTCGCTCGCCGCCTTCGCCGCGCCGTAGTTCGAGACGGGCAGCTGCGGGTGGTCCTCGGGGGTCGGGATCCGGTCGGTGTCGCCGTACGTGGCGCCGCCGGACGACGCGAAGAGCACGTGCTCGACGCTCTTCGCGGCGACCGCGCCCTGCATGAGGTTGAGCAGCCCGCCGACGTTCACGTCCGCGTCGAAGCGCGGCTCGGACATGGAGCGGCGCACGTCGATCTGCGCGGCGTGGTGGCAGACGACCTGCGGCCTCTCCTTCTCGATCGCCTCGAGCGCCGCCGCGCTGCGCACGTCGACCGGGTAGAAGCGCGCCCCCGCCGGCACGTTCTCGCGCTGGCCCGACGAGAGGTCGTCGAGCACGGCCACCTCCCAGCCCGCCTCGAGGAAGAGGTCGGCGATCGTCGACCCGATGAATCCGGCGCCGCCGGTGATGAGGATCCGCTTCGCCACGCCCTCGCCCCCCGTCTAGAGCTGCGCGCGGAACCAGGCGATGGTCCGCCGCATGCCCTCGTCGAACGCGACCCTCGGCTCCCAGCCGAGCAGCTCCTTCGCGCGCGTGATGTCCGGCCTGCGGACCCTGGGGTCGTCCTCCGGGAGCGGCCGGTGCTCGATCGGGCAGGCGCTTCCGACGAGGCGCTGCACGGCCTCGGCGAACTGGAGCACGGTGAGCTCGTGCGGGTTCCCGATGTTCACCGGGTCCTGGGAGGTCGAGTGGAGGAGCCGCCAGATCCCCTCCACGTTGTCGTCCACGTAGCAGAAGCTGCGGGTCTGGGCGCCGGTCCCGAACACCGTGATCGGCTCGCCGCGCAGCGCCTGGGCCACGAAGGTCGGCACGATGCGCCCGTCGTCCAGCCGCATCCGCGGGCCGTAGGTGTTGAAGATGCGCGCGATGCGGACCGGGACCTGCTCGTACCGTCGGTACGCGGCCGTGATCGCCTCGGCGAACCGCTTCGCCTCGTCGTACACGGCGCGCGGGCCGATCGGGTTCACGTTCCCCCAGTACGACTCGCGCTGCGGGTGCTCCAGCGGATCCCCGTACACCTCGGACGTCGAGGAGAGGAGGAAGACGGCGCCGGATCGCTTCGCGAGCCGGAGCGCGTTCTCGACGCCGTGGGACCCGACGTGGAGCGTCTCGAACGGCCGCTTCAGGTAGTCGATGGGGGACGCCGGCGAGGCGAAGTCGAGCACCGCGTCGACCGGGCCGCGGATCGCGTCCAGGGGCTCGCAGATGTCCGCCTCGAGGAAGTCGAAGCGCGGCTCCCGGGCGAGGTGCTCGAGGTTGCGCGGCGTGCCCGTGATGAAGTTGTCGACGCCGGTCACCCGCCAGCCCTCGGAGAGGAAGCGATCCGTGAGGTGGCTGCCGATGAACCCGGCCGCGCCGAGGATGATCACCCGCTTCTCGGTCATGGCGCCGGCAATCTACTTCTTCCCGCCGAGCTCATCGAGCGTGAGCTGGCCGGGGAGCGCGTGCCGGTACTTCTCGAGGACGAGATCGATCCCCTGCCGGATGTACTCGGCGACCGGCACCTTGGTCCGCTCGTGCAGGACCTTGAGCTGGTCGTTCTGCTCGGGCGTGATGTACACGGTGGTGGAGATCTTCTTGCGCGCCATGGCGTCCCGGTGCAAACGGAACGTAAGTGACCATGGACATACTGTCAAATAGCGTCACGCGCACAGTGGTGGTGCTCGGCGTCGCGGCCGCGCTCGGCTGCGCCACGGGGGGCGCCCCGACCGGCCACGCCGCGGGGAGCGCCGCGGCGGGGCGGAAGCAGGCGATATCGCGGCCCCCGGAGGGGAGCACGCCCGTCGACCTCGACGGCGACGGGAAGCCGGACGCCTGGACGCTCCCTGGCGCCGGCGGCGCGCCGGACGTGATCGCGTACGATCTCGACGGGGACGGCGCACCGGACGTCCTGCTCTCGTTCCTGGGCGGCCGGCTCGTCCGGAGCGAGCTCCTGCACGACATGGGGAGCGTCCCGGCGACCTCGACCGGCTTCGCGGACGGGCGCCTCGCCTCGAAGGTCCACGCGCACGACGGCGCCGGCGGCGCCATCGCGCCGGAGCAATGGCGCGACGGCGCCCCGGAACCCGGGGCCGGCGCGAGCGGCGGCGCGAGCGCGGCGCCCGGCGACCGCGGGCAGTGAGGCCGTCCGGCGGCCCCCGGTCTCCGGATCGGCCGCCGGGCGAGCGCGAACGCCGCGAGCTTCGCCGGCGTGGGGCGGCACGCGACGCGCAACGGCCGCGGCCATGGCCCGTCTCCACCCTGCCCTGCTCGCCTTCGTCGCGCTCGGCGCCGGCTGCGCCGCCCGCGCCGCGCTCCACCCGCGCACCGCCGAGGAGCTCCGCCGCGGGTACGGCTACCTCGACGCGCGCGATCTCGAGCGCGCCCGGATCGCGTTCGAGCACGCGCTCGAGTTCGACCCCGATCTGCCCGAGGCGCTGAACGGGCTCGGCGTCGTGGCGCGGAGCCAGGGGGAGCTCGCGGCGGCCCGCCGCCGCTTCGAGGCCGCCATCCGCATCGACGGGGACTTCGCCGAGGGGCACGCGAACCTGGGCGAGACGCTGCTCGTCGAGGGGCGCGGCGCCGAGGCGGAGGCGGAGCTCCGCGCCGCGCTCCGCATCGACCCCGACCTCGCCGACGCGCGCCAGAACCTCGCGCGGGCGCTCCTGCGCCGCGGGCTCGACGCGCCGGACCGGACGCCGCTCTGGGCGTCCGCGCGGCGCGAGTACCTGCACCTCCTCGAGTCGGAGCCCGAGCGCGCCGCCGCCCACCACGACCTCGCGTACATGGACTACGTCGAGGGCCGCTTCGCCCGCGCCGAGGCCGGCTACCGCCGCGCGGTCGAGCTCGCGCCCGCGTCGCACGAGGCGCTCCACGGATGGTGCATCTCGCTCGTCCGGCTCGGCCGCTGCGGCGAGGCGGCCCGCGCGTGCGAGCGCTGCCTCGCGCTCGCGCCCTCGGCCGACGCGTGCCGCAGGAGCCTCCGCGGCGCGCGGGCGTGCGAGTGAAAAAGGGAGCGGCCGCGCCGGATGCCGGCGCGGCCGCAGGACCTCGCGCTCTCGGGCGCGCGCTACGCCTTCGCCACGAGCTTCTTGCCGTGGTCGAAGCCGCGCTGGAACGCCTTCATGTTGAGCTCGATGGTGGCGGGCGGGACGGAGTCCTTCACCGCCTCGCGCGCGGCCTCCTCGGACACGAGGCCCGTCACGGCCGCGAAGAACCCGACCATGACGATGTTCATCACCATCTTCTTGCCGAGCTCCTCGGCGATGCGCGTCGCCGGGACGGCGTAGACCTTCACCGTGCTCGGCAGCCCGGTCGGCTTCACGAGCTCCTCCTCGAACATCGCCACCATGAGGTGCGGCTTGTGCACGTACGGGTAGAGGATCGGGTCGCTGTCGACGACCACCTGCGCGCTGCAGGCGGAGCCGCGCGCCTCGGGCCCGAAGGCCTGCGTCAGGCACGAGTGCTTGTTGTCGAACAGCGCCGCCGCCTTCCCGATGATGATGCCGCCCAGGATGACGCCCTGGCCGCCCAGCCCGCCGATCTTGATCTCCGTGGGACCCATGTTCTGTGTTCTCCTCTGGGCTACGCCTGCGACTTCGCGGCGCCGGGCGAGACGTACGGCACGTACTTCTTGCCGAGCGCCTCCTTATACCGCTGATCCATCGCGTCCTCGAGCGTCGGCCGCTCGCGGTCGACGAACTTCCCGACCGTGATCTCCTTGCGGTAGTCGAGCGCGACCTCGCGCGTGTCGACCCCGTGCCGGATGACGCTCTTCTCCTTGTAGAACTTCATCTCGTCGAGCCCCTCGCCGAGCTTGTTGCGGCGGAGGTACAGCGTGGGGCACGGCGCGGCGATCTCGATGAAGCGGAAGCCGCGCTTGTTGATGGCCTCGGCCATCGACTTCGCGAGCTGCTTCACGTGGTACGCCGTCCAGCGGGCGACGTAGACCGCGCCGCAGGAGTCCGCGAGCATCGGCATGTTGAACGTCTCTTCGAACGCGCCGTACGGCGTCGTCGAGGCGATCGCCGGGCGGAACGTCGTCGGCGTCACCTGGCCGCCGGTCATGCCGTAGGTGAAGTTGTTCACCATGACGACGAGGAGGTCCGCGTTGCGGCGGGCGGCGTGGATGAAGTGGTTGCCGCCGATGGCTGAGAGGTCGCCGTCACCGGAGTAGACGACCACCTTCAGGTCCGGGCGCGCGAGCTGGAGGCCCGTCGCGAACGGGATGGCGCGGCCGTGCGTCGTGTGGAACGAGTCGACGTTCAGGTAGCCCGCGACGCGGCCGGTGCAGCCGATGCCGGACACGACCGCGAGGTTGTCGAGCGGGATCTTCGACTCGTCGAGCGCGCGCGCGAAGCAGTTCACCGTCGTGCCGATGCCGCAGCCCGGGCACCAGATCGACGGCATGCGCTCCATGCGCAGGTACTTGTTGACGGGGTTCTCCTTGACCGGCGCGCTCATCGAACGGCTCCCAGGATGGCGTTGGTGATGACCTGCGGATCGTGGACGGTGCCGCCGACGTGCGGGACCGGGATGGTCTTGCACCGGCCCTCGACGATGCGCTGGACCTCGAGCACCATCTGGCCGAGGTTCAGCTCGGGCACCACGAACGCCTTCACCTTCTTGGAGAGCTGGAGGATCTCCTTCTCCGGGAAGGGCCACGCGGTGATGAGGCGGAACGAGCCGACCTTCGCGCCCTGCGCCCTCGCCTGCTGGATGGCGCGCTCGGCGATGCGCGAGGTGATGCCGTAGGAGACGACCACGACCTCGGCGTCGTCCAGGTCCTTCGCCTCGTACTTCACGATCTTGTCGGAGTTGAGGACGATCTTGTTCCAGAGCCGCATCTGCATCTTCTCGTGCTCGGGGACCGTCATCTTCGGGTAGCCGCGCTCGTCGTGCGTGAGGCCCGTGACGTGGATGCGATAGCCGTCACCCGGCTTCACCATCTCCGGCACGAGGCTGCCCTCGGCGGGCGCGAAGAGCTTGAACTCGCCCGGCGGCTTCTTCGTCCAGCGCCGCTCGGTGACCTTGATGTCCTTCTGGTCGGGGATGACGACCTTCTCCGTCATGTGCCCGACGACCTCGTCGAGCATCACGAGCACCGGGACGCGGTACTCCTCGGCCATGTTGAAGGCTTCGATCGTGAGGTCGAAGCACTCCTGCGGCGAGTTCGGGCAGAGCGCGATGATGCGGTAGTCGCCGTGCGAGCCGAACCGCGCCTGCATCATGTCGCCCTGGGCCGGCTGCGTCGGAAGACCCGTGGACGGGCCGGCGCGCTGCACGTCGAAGAAGACGCACGGCGTCTCGGTGATCGCGGCGAGGCCGAGGTGCTCCATCATGAGCGAGAAGCCCGGGCCCGACGTCACGGTGCAGGCCTTGGCGCCGCCCCAGGCGCCGCCGAGGAGCGCGATGGACGCTGCGAGCTCATCCTCGAACTGGAGGAAGCGGCCGCCGACGAGCGGGAACCGCTGCGAGAGGCGCTCGACGACCTCGGTCGAGGGGGTGATCGGGTAGCCGGCGGCGAAACGGCACCCCGCGGCGATCGCGCCCTCGCTGCACGCGTGGTCGCCGTCGAGGTAGTGGCTGCCGGTGAGGGTTCCGCTGGAAGTCGCGTTGGACATGTTGGCTGATCTCCCTAGGCAGCCTGCTCGAGCTTCTCGCGGTAGCCGTAGATCGAGAAGTCGGGGCACATGAGGCCGCACATGTCGCAGCCGTTGCAGAGCTCGGGCTTCGCGAGGACGGGCGGGTGGTAGCCCTTCGCGTTGTAGCCCTTCTCCAGCTCGAGGCAGTGCAGAGGGCAGAACTCGACGCAGAAGCCGCAGCCCTTGCAGTTCTCGCGGTTCACCACCACGATGCCTTGAAATTTCTTGTCCTTCTTGGGCGCCGGTGAGGCAGTGGTCATATCGCTCCTCTGGAGCCGGCCGGGCCCGACATTGGGTCTCGGTCGCTTTCGAGAGTGGACGGTCACTACTACGACCGCCACTGCGACATGCTGGACGCGGATCAATTCGCGGCGAAATTTTCGCAATGAAATTGCGCAGTTCATCGACCCATATGCTCGATGGATGATCGACCAGCAGGCTCGATGACGCCGGAAAGCGAGAGGCCCTCCCCCGCGAACGGGAGAGGGCCTCATCCACTTTCAGTGTCCGTAAACGGACGCTAGCCGATGGTCCAGGTGTCGTTGCCCGCCAGCAGCTTCTCCAGATCTCCCGCGCCCTTCTTCGCCTTCGCCTGGTTGATGAGCTGCCAGGTGAGGTCCTCGCACGTCGGCTGCTCGACGTTGCGGAAGACGCCGATCGGCGTCGGGCACCCGG
>Ga0318494_10001030_pt1 | contig 10669 bp, 10 predicted proteins | sample GRESIP108b1f24_FD_203293 | JGI IMG/M metagenome (GOLD analysis project Ga0318494, IMG submission 203293) | Tropical soil microbial communities from Luquillo Experimental Forest, Puerto Rico - GRE.SIPMG.108b1f24 | ecosystem: Environmental > Terrestrial > Soil > Tropical forest > Bulk soil... | reverse complement strand
CGCCGGGCGCCGAGCCTCGCCCCCACACAGACGACGACCCGCGATGAGCGGCAACCGGCGAGCCCTCACCACTCGGTGATGGGCTGGATCGCTCGCCTTCACGGCCGCAGCCCTCGGGCGTCGTGGTCCGGGCGCAGCACTCCCGAGGGAGCTTGCGGGTGCCGCTGCACGAGGCCCATCTCCGAAGGCGAACCCCACGGGAGCGCCGCATGGACCTCGGCTTCGAGACGATCGGCAACGCCACGCTCATCTTCCACGACGGCGGCCCGGTGCTCGCGACCGACCCGTGGATCGACGGCGCCGCGTACTTCGGGAGCTGGACACGCTCGCACGAGGTCCCGGCCGCGCAGCGCGCCGCGATCCACGCCTGCGAGCACGTGTGGCTCTCGCACGGCCACCCGGATCACCTGAGCCTCGAGTCGCTCGACAAGCTCCGCCACGCCGAGATCCTGCTCCCCGATCACGAGGGCGGCCGCATCCGTCGCGACCTCGCCGCGCAGGGCTTCCGCGTGCGCGTGCTCCCCGATCGCGAGTGGATCGAGCTCTCGCCGCGCATCGAGATCGCCTGCGTCGCCGACTACAACCAGGACGCGATCCTGCTCGTCCGGATCGGCGGCCGGCTCGTCGCGAACCTGAACGACGCCGGCGAGCGCGGCTGGTCCGAGTTCGTGCGCGGCGCGATCCGGGACCACGACGAGAGCTACCTGCTCCGCCTCTCCGGCTTCGGCGACGCCGACATGATCAACTACCTCGACGAGGACGGCCGGCGGATCACGCCGAACGCCGCGTCGCGGATCCCGCCCGGCCAGACGATCTCGCGGATGGTGGACCGGTACGGCGCGCGCTTCTTCATCCCGTTCAGCTCGATGCACCGCTACCAGCGGGCCGACAGCGCCTGGGCGAACCGGTACACCACCGGCCTCGACGACTACGCGCGCGGGTTCCGCTCGCGCCGCTGCGAGATGCTGCCGGCGTTCGTGCGCGTCGATCTCCAGCGGGACGCGGTGGAGCGCATCGACCCGCCGGAGAGCCGGGCGGAGGTCCAGCCGCCGGAGGCGTTCGGGGATCGCTGGGACGAGCCGCTCGCGCCCGGAGACTTCCGCGCGCTCGAGGCGTACGTCCGGCGGGTGGAGCACCTCGCGGACGCCTTCGACTTCGTCCGCTTCCGCGTCGCCGGCCGGGACCACGAGATCTCGCTCCGCCGCGACCGGGGCCGGCCCCGGCGTGGGATCACCTTCCAGGTGCCGCGGCACTCCCTCATGTGCGCCGTCGAGTGGGAGATCTTCGACGACCTGCTCATCGGCAACTTCATGAGGACGACGCTGTACGGCCTACCACCGGTGTCGGGCGGGCTCTATCCGGACTTCAGCCCGTACGTCGCGAAGTACGCGGACAACGGCGGGGCGCGCACGAAGCGCGAGCTCCAGGCCTACTTCCGGGCGTACTGGACGCGCGACCCGATCGCCTGGCTCCGCGATCAGCTCGACGCCCGCTGCGTGCGGCCGATCCAGGAGAACGGCGCCCGCATGCTCCGGCGCGCGCTGGGCGAGAGGTCCACTGCGTTCCGCGCCGCGCGCGAGTTCTACTGGGGCGCGAGGCGGCTGATGCCGTGAGCCCGCCCTCGTGGGCGCGGTGACCGCTCGGCCGGCCGGTGCGTGGGGGTCGGCCGGGTCGTGTCACCGTCGCCCCTCGCCGTAGCCGCGTCGGCGTCGTCCGCCGCTCGGCCTGGCGCTCCGCCGCGGCTCGCGCGCGCCGGCTGGAATCCGCTGCAGGTCGCGCGCGCTGAACTCGCTCGCTTCTGGACACCGCTGCGATCCGAGCCGCGCTCGCTCAGACAGCAGCGCGCGCTCGGAACTGCCGCCTCTGCGCTGCTCGTGCGCCTCGAGCTCGATTCGCGGCCCCGCGAGGGCCTTCGCGGGGCCGACGCCGACGCGGCCTCGGGAAACGGCGGGTGCACTGGGCCGACGTGCTTATCTTCGGCCGGCGCTTCAGGCGGCCGGGGCGTTCGCCGCCCGGTGAATTGCCTCTCGCGCGGTGACTGCACTCATGTTTCTCGCCATGAGCTGGCAATCGAGGTTGACCGAGTTCGAGGGTAATTTGCGTTCTCGCTCGCGCTCGTCGCAGGAATGCCCTTCTCGCTGCACCCCGCGCGCGTGTGTGCGCGCGCAGCGAGTACCCGAGCCTCTTTTCGTTCCTGCGCAACGGGCTCGGGCTCTCCGCCGGCGCCGCCCAGTATCGGAAGACCGCCGCCGAGCTGGTGCAGCGGTACCCCGAGGTGGAGGAGGCCCTGCGCCAGGGCAGGCTGTGCCTGTCCTCTGTCATCGAGCTGGCGAAGGTGCTGACGCCAGAGAACGTCCACGAGGTCCTGCCCCGGTTCTTCGGGCTCTCGAGCCGCGAAGCAGCGGCGGTCGCGGTGTCGATCCGGCCGGTCGAGCATCCGCCGCAGCGCGAGCTCGTGACGAGCCTCCGGTCGGTCACGTCCGCGCACCTCTCCGCGGCCCCAACGGACGCGGCTCCCACGGCACCCGCCCTGCGCCCATCCGCGGCCTCTGCTGACTCGCCCGCCGCGAACGAGCTTCGTCTGGACGACCGAGTTCGGGCGCCCGAACTGCCGGCAGCCGACACCAAGAGCGCGCCCGCCTCCCTCGCGCTTGTGGCCCGGACCAACGCCACGATCGAACCGCGCCCCTCGGTTGAGCCGCTCGACGGGGAGCGCGCCAGGTTGCACATCACGGTCTCCCGCCGGCTCCTCGCGAAGCTCGACGCCGCCAAGGCCGCGCTCTCCCACTCGCACCCCGGCGCAAGCTCGGAGGACGTCCTCGAGGCTGCCCTCGACCTGCTCCTCGCGCAGCGCGCGAAGCGGAAGGGGATCGTCGAGAAGCCGCGCAAGGCTTCGACCGCACCGATGAACGCGGAGACGATCCCCGCCGCCGTGAAGCGCGAGGTCTGGACCCGCGCCGGCGGCCGCTGCGAATGGAAGCTCGAGTCCGGCGAGCGGTGTGGCTCCGCTCTGCGGCTGGAGTTCGATCACATCCTGCCCCGCGCCCTGGGCGGACCATCGACGGTCGACAACCTCCGGGTCGCGTGCAGGGCCCATAACCAGCTCGCCGCTCGGCAGGCTTTCGGCGACGAGTGGATGGAGCGCTTCACGCGGGCGGCGCGGTCCGCCAACGCAAATGCGGCTCGACCGCGGTGCTATCCAGCCGAACCCGAGCACCCGGACCACGCCACCAGCGATGGCCCAACGATGCGATGAATCGCTCGCAGGCGCCTGACACCGTCGTCGCGCCGCACGAGAAAAGGACTCTTGTCGATCCTTACAGCCCCAGCACCACGTCGAGCCCGCGGTGGACTCCCACGAGCGTGTTGACCTTGCGTATCGCGAGCAGCGCGCCGTCCACGTAGGGCTTCGCGCTGGTGCCCGCATCGTGGCGGAGCGTCAGCGTCTGGTCCGGCATGCCGAAGATCACCTCCGCGCCGAGCACGAAGCCCGGCAGGCGGATCGAGTGCACCTGCGTGCCCGAGAGGTCGGCGCCGCGCGCTTCCCGCTGGCCGAGCGTCTTCTCCACCGGCACCTCCAGCTCGGGCCGGCGCACCTTCGCCATCCGTCCGGCGAGCTCTCGCGCGGTGCCGCTCGGCGCGTCCGGCTTGCCCCCGTAGGCGTAGTCGATGATCTCCCAGCTCGGGATGTACTTCGCCGCCATCTCCGCGAACTTCTGCAGGAGCACCACGGTGAGCGCGAAGTTCCCGCACGCGAGGACGCCGAGCCCGCGTTCCCGCGCGACCGCGTCGATCTGCGCGAAGTCCTCGTCGGTCAGTCCCGAGGCGCCCACCACGACGTGCGCCCCGCGCTCCAGCGCGGCGAGGACGTTCCCCTTCGCGCTATCCGCCCGCGTGTACTCCACGAACACGTCGCAGGCGGACGCGAGCGCCTCCGCGGCGCTGCCGAAGATCGGGGTGTCGAGGCGATCGTCGCCGAGCACGGCGCCGAGCTTCCGGCCGGCGTGCGTGCGCGAGACGGCGCCGACCAGCTTCAGGTCGTCGACCGCCGCGATCCCGCGCGCGAGCTCGGAGCCGGCCCAGCCCGTCGCCCCAGCGAGGCAAACCTTCAACATGCGTCCCTCCTCCGGCTGTTCGCCGTCACGCCCCCGCCGGATCCTGTCGCCCACCAGACCCGCCCGCCGCGAGAGCCGGGCGGCGCAGGCCACGCGCGCTCACGACCGTGATCCCCGCGAGCACCAGCGCGGCGCCGATGCCGAACGCGACGTCGACCCGCTCGTGCAGCACGAGCACGCCGAAGGTCACGCCGAACAGCGGCGTGAGGAACGAGAACACCGACACCTCCGACGCGACGTACCGCCGGAGCAGCCAGAACCAGGCGAGGTAGCTCGCGAACGAGATGATGACGCCCTGGAACAGCAGGCTCGCCCACGCGACGCGCGTGAACGAGACCTGGGTGACCTGGCCCGACACGGCGGCGGCGCCGACCAGGAGGACGCTCCCCACGGCGAGCTGGTAGAGCAGCGTCTTCGAGGGCGCCGCGTCGGACAGGGCCGAGCCGCGCACCACCACGGTCGTCGCTCCCCACGCCGCGCCGGCGAGCACGCCCATGAGGTCGCCGCCGAGCATCCGGAGCGACACGCCTCCGTGGAGCCAGCCGCCCGCGAACGCCACCGCGATCCCGGCGAACGCGAGGAGGATCCCGAGCCACTGGTGGCGGCGGAGGCGCTCGGCGCGGATGGTCCAGTGGAGCCCGATCGCCGTGAAGATGGGCGACGTGTAGACGAGCACCGCCATGTGCGAGGCGGAGGTGCGGCGCAGCCCTTCGGCCACGAAGAGGAACTCGGCGGCGAAGAGCGCGCCCGCGAGGAGCCCGGGCCGCAGCGTGCCGTCCCGGAACGACAGCTCCTCACCGCGCGCCCACATGAGGAGCAGCACGAGCGCGGCGCTCAGCCCGGAGCGCATGCCCACCTGCATGATCGGGACGACGTCGTGCGCCGCCAGCTTGATCGCGACCTGCTGCGCGCCCCAGAGCGCGCAGAGGACGATCATCGTCGCCACGACGAAGCCGTCGAGACCTTTCCGCGCCGCGCCCATTCCCGTGTCTCCTCCCATGTCAGAGATGATGCCTCTGGCGAGCCGCCTCGATATAGTGCGAATCGGACAATCGCTGCAGCGACGCCGCCATGGCGAGGCACATCCGCACCCCCTTCGACGAGAAGCTCCCGCACCCGGTCTACTTCCGGACGGACAGCCTGCAGCCGGACTCGTCGTACCCGCGCCACCGGCACCTCTGGGGCGAGTTCGTCTACGCGTTCAGCGGCGTGATGGAGCTGAAGCTCGCCGACCGCCACTACCTCGCGCCCCCGCAGTACGGCATCTGGCTCCCACCCGAGGTGGAGCACGTGGGGCTCAACCGGTACGAGGCGACGTTCTGCTCGCTCTACCTCGCGCGCGAGCGGTGCCGTCCGCTTCCCCGGGAGGCGAGCGCGCTCGCGGTGAGCCCGCTCGTGAGGGCCCTGCTCGAGCAGCTCCGCGCGCGCGGCATCGACACCCCTCGGACGCCGCCGGAGGACCGGCTCGTCGACGTGCTCGTGGACGAGCTCGCCGCGGCGCCGCGCCAGGGGACGTACCTGCCCACGAGCGACGACCCGCTGCTCCGGCCGATCCTGACCGCGCTGGAGGCGCGCCCGGACGATCCGCGGACCCTCTCGCAGTGGGCGCGGCGTGTGCACTCCACGGAGCGGACGCTCGTCCGGCGCTGCCAGCGCGATCTGGGGATGACCTTCGGCGAGTGGCGCCAGCGGCTGCGCATCGTGCGGGCGCTCGCGTTGCTCGAGGCGGGGCGCTCCGTCGAGTCGATCGCGCTCGACCTCGGCTACGGCAGCTCCTCCGCCTTCATCGCGATGTTCCACCGGATGACCGGGACCTCGCCGGACAAGCTCCGCAGGGAGTCGGGGGCGAGGTGAAGCGTCACCGGATCTTCGCGCCTCGCTGCGCGAGCAGCTCGCGCAGCACCGAACGGTGGCAGTGGGCCTCGTCCTCGCAGTAGCAGCCGACCGCGAAGACCGCCGTGCGGGAGAGCGCGGCGAGCAGGTCGAGCGTGCGGCTCGCCGCGGGCTCGGCCATCTCGTGGCGGAACCGCTTCACGAACGCCGCCCACTCCCGGCCGGTGCGCGCCGCCTGGGCGAGCTTCATCGTCTCGACGCTCGGCGCGAGGACCGGGTACCAGACGTCGTACCAGTCGTCGGAGGCGAAGCGCGAAGCCGGCACGCCGCGCGGGGGTCGCCGCACGGTACCGATTCGCAGTCCCTCGTGGGCGAGGCGAGGGGTGCCGAGGCGGACGATGGAGATCATGCCCCGGGTTCTATCCGAATCACTCGAGGGGCAGGGCCGCGCCCGCGAGGTGTCGCGCGGCGAGGCCGGGATCCGCGAGGAAGAGCGCGGTCATCTCCGCGACGTCGCGGCGGCGCGCGTCGAGGCCGCGGCGCCGGCTCGCCTCACCGACGGCGTCGAGCGCGTCGTCGTAGAGCGCCTTCTGCAGGAGGTTCATCCGCACGAGCGGCGGTCCCTCCTCATCGTCGGCGCCGAGCGCGTCTGCGCAGTCGGCCGCGTCGAGCGAGCTCACGCTGCGGCACGCCAGCGGACGGACGACGTGGATCCGGCACGCGCGGCGGGCGTCCAGGAACGGACAGCGGAACCCGGCCTGCGCCCGCTCGCGATCCTCGAGCCAGCGCACGCTCGCCTGGAAGTCGTCGAGCCGCCGCGCGAGCTGCGCGAGGTCGGCCGGAGCGCTCGTCAGCCGGAGGAAGCCGGCGATGGCCGCGCCCTCGACCGGGAGGGTCGCGACCTGGAGCGTGCAGCAGGCGGCACATCCGGGGCCGCACGCGGCGCGCGGCGCCGGCGCGAGCGAGAGCGCGCGGGTCACGACGGCGTCGACGTCGCGCAGGAGCGCCGCGAGATCGCCCTCGTCGCGCGCGCTGGCCAGGCGCTCCGCCGCGAGACGTTCCACTTCGGCGCGACAGCGCGCCAGCGGTAGCTCGCGCATGGATCCCCCCCGGGGAGACGAGCATCGTCCCCGCCGCAGGACGCCGGGATGTGGCCCGCTGCCGCACCCGCGCGGCGAACGGTCCCGCTAGCGCCCGCTCCGTCGAGCCTCTCCCTGCGAGGTGGATGCAACGGCGATCCCCGGGCGCAAGACCTCCGCGCGAACAGCAGAGAGGAGGACGTGATGAGCAAGGTCGTCGAGTGCGCGCAGGTGGACCCGAGCTCGGGCTGCAAGCACGTGATCCGCGGGAAGGACGAGGCGGAGGTGATGAAGAAGGCGGCGGAGCACGCGAAGACGCACGGGCTCCGCGACGTGACGCCTGAGCTCCAGGCCAAGGTGCGCGCCTCCATGCACGACGAGCCGTAGGACGGTGGGGGGCCTGCGAGCGCTCGCAGGCCCTCTTCCAGATTTGTCAAGCCGTCTTGCCCCTGAAGGGGGCACCCGTGTACCTAGTTCATGGTATGCGAGCGCACGTCAGGGTACTCGTCCCCCTCCTGGCCGTCCTTGCCCTCCTCGCGTTCGCCGCCACCTCACTGCTGAACCGGGCGGCCCGGAGCTGGTTCGAGCGGGACGTGGCGACCCGCGCCCGGCTGGCGGTGAGCGGCGCTCGCGAAGCCCTGGCGTCGCGCCTCGCCACGGAGGACCGCGGCCGGCTGGGCCCGCTCCTCGACGCGATCGTCCGCGACGAGCACATCCTGGGCGCCGCCGCCTGCGGCCCCGGCGGCGCGACCCTCGCCCAGACCCGGGGCCTGCCCGCGAGCTTCGCCTGCGACGCGGTCCTCCACCGCGACGGACGCCACCGGCGCGACTTCGACTTCTCCGACGTGGTCGGCGAGCGCGCGGTGCGCGTGAGCGTCGTGCCGGTCCGGAACGAGGACGAGCAGGCAGGCAGCGTCGTGCTCGTGCACGACATGAGCTACGCCGCGCGCCGGGAGGCGTCGATGCGGCGGCTCACGCTCGCGGTCTTCGGGATCGTGGCCGTGCTCGCCGCCTTCCTCACCGTCCTCAGCCAGCGCGTGTCGTGGCGCTGGTGGACCCACGAGCTCCGCCGGGTGCTGATCCTCAGCACCGGCGCACGGGCCTCGCGCTCGTCGCGCGGCCCCTTCCAGCCACTCCTCGCCGACGTCCGCCGGATGGCCTCCGAGCTCGTGGCCGAGGAGTCGCGCGCGAGCGGCGGGCCGTGGTCCGCGGCCCGGCTGCAGCGGATGCTGCAGCGGTCGTTCGTGGGCGAGGGGGTCGTGGTGGTCGCGAACCGCGAGCCGTACCTGCACCAGCGTCGGCCGGACGGCGGGGTGGAGGTGATGCGGCCCTCGAGCGGGCTCGTGACCGCGCTGGAGCCGGTGATGCGCGCCTGCTCCGGCACCTGGATCGCGCACGGCAGCGGGAGCGCCGATCGCGACACCGTGGACCGGAACGACCACGTCACCGTCCCGCCGGGCGAGGACTCGTACACGCTGCGGCGGGTGTGGCTCTCGGAGGACGAGGAGCGCGGGTACTACTACGGGCTCGCGAACGAGGGGCTGTGGCCGCTGTGCCACGCGGCGCACGCGCGGCCCACGTTCCGCGCCTCGGACTGGCGCGAGTACCGGCGCGTGAACGAGCGGTTCGCGGACGCGGTGTGCCAGGAGGTGAGCGGCCCCGATCCCATCGTGCTCGTGCAGGACTACCACTTCGCGCTCGTGCCGGCGCTCATCCGCGCGCGGCTGCCCCGCGCGAACGTCATCACCTTCTGGCACATCCCGTGGCCCACCGCGGAGCAGCTCGGCACCTGTCCCTTCGCGAAGGAGCTCCTCACCGGCCTCCTCGGCTCGAGCGTGCTCGGGTTCCACACGCAGCTCCACTGCAACAACTTCCTCGAGTCGGTGGACCGGTTCCTCGAGGCCCGCATCGACCGCGAGGGGCAGGCGGTCGTGGTCGGCGGCCGCGAGTCGCTGGTCCGGAGCTACCCCATCTCGATCGACTGGCCGAACCGCGCCGCGGAGTCCGCCCCGCCGGTGGAGGAGTGCCGCCGCTCCGTGCTCGCCGAGCTCGGCCTCCGGCCCGACGCGCTGCTCGGGGTCGGCGTGGATCGGCTGGACTACACGAAGGGCATCGAGGAGCGGCTCCTCGCCGTGGAGCGGCTCCTCGAGCGCTCCCCGCGCCTGCGCGGCCGCTTCACCTTCGTCCAGCTGGCGGCGCCGAGCCGATCGCTCATCGAGCGCTACCGCCAGCTCGACCAGGGCGTGGAGGCGCTCGTGGCCCGCATCAACGGGCGGTTCGCGTCCGGCGCCTGGCGGCCGATCGCCCTCCTCCGCGGGAACCACGCGCCGGAGGCCGTGTTCCGGTTCCTGCGCGCCGCCGACGTCTGCTACGTGAGCAGCCTGCACGACGGGATGAACCTCGTGGCGAAGGAGTTCGTCGCCGCGCGGGACGACGAGCGCGGCGTGCTCGTGCTGAGCCGGTTCACCGGGGCCGCCCGCGAGCTCACCGAGGCGCTCATCGTGAACCCGTACGACCTCGAAGAGGCGAGCGCGGCGCTCGCGACCGCGGTCACGATGCCGGCGCAGGAGCAGGAGGAGCGGATGCGCGCGATGCGCGGCCACGTGGCAGAGTTCAACGTCTACCGCTGGGCGGGGCGGATGCTCGCCGACGCCGCGCGGGTACGGCAGCGCGGACGGCTCTCCGACCGGCTCTCGATGGGCCCGCGATCGGTGGAGTCGGTGGAGGAGGTGCACGGATGAAGCCGATTCTCTCCCCGGACGGCCTCGGCCTGCTCGACCGGCTCGCGGCGCAGCACGCGCTGCTCGCCTTCGACTTCGACGGGACGCTCGCGCCCATCGTCCCCGACCGGCAAGCGGCCCGCGTGCCCGCCGGGATTCGCAGGATGCTCCGCGCGCTCTCGCTCCTGTACCCGTGCGCCGTCGTCTCGGGGCGGGCGCGAGCCGACGTCGCGGCGCGCCTCGACCGGATCCCGCTCTTCGCGGTCGTGGGGAACCACGGCGCCGAGGCGGGGTTCGGCCGGATCGACCGGACGCGCCGCGGGCGGGTCCTCTCCTGGGCCCGGACGCTGAAGAAGGATCTCAGCCTCGTGCCGGGCATCGACGTGGAGGACAAGGGCTTCTCGGTCGCCGTGCACTACCGCCACGTGCCGGCGCGCGCCGCGGCCCGCGCGCTCGTGATGACGGTCGCCTCCACGCTGGAGGGCGCGCGCGTCTTCCCCGGCCACGCGGTGGTGAACCTCGTGCCCAGCGAGTCTCCCGACAAGAAGGCCGCCCTCCAGGAGCTCCTGCGCCGCGCCGGGCGCCGCCCGGTGCTCTACGTCGGCGACGATCGCACCGACGAGGACGTGTTCGGCTGGGTCGACGTGGGCGTGCGCGTCGGACGGACCGCGCGCTCGGTGGCGCGCTGGTACGTCAACGCCCAGCAGGCGACGGAGGCGCTGCTCCGGGCCCTCGTGGCAGCGCGCACCCGGCACGACGGGCTGGGCGATTGCGCGGACCGGTTCGCCCTCGCCGTCGGCGACTGACCGGTACGACCGCCCGCCCGCCCGGAGTGGCCGCGGGCCGCGTCCCGCGCTACACTCGCCTCCGACGTCGCGGGACTCGGTCCCCGGCTCTATTTTCACATCGATACCGCGGAGAC
>Ga0318494_10001025_pt1 | contig 10684 bp, 12 predicted proteins | sample GRESIP108b1f24_FD_203293 | JGI IMG/M metagenome (GOLD analysis project Ga0318494, IMG submission 203293) | Tropical soil microbial communities from Luquillo Experimental Forest, Puerto Rico - GRE.SIPMG.108b1f24 | ecosystem: Environmental > Terrestrial > Soil > Tropical forest > Bulk soil... | reverse complement strand
CCCGCTCGTCCGGTTCGCCTTGTCGAAGCTCGCCTTGAACACCACCGGCACGCCGTGCTTCGCGGCGAGCGCCTTCACCTTCCGGGCGTGGGCGAGGGCGTGCGCCTCGCCCTCCATCACGCAGGGCCCGGCGATGAGCAGGAGCGGCTGGCCGTCGCCGACGTCGTATCCCCCGATCTTCGCGCGGACCATCAGGCGTTCTTCCCGAGCACCAGCTTCGTGACCTCGGCGCCCTGCCCCCGCGCCTTCAGATCGCGCGCCTTCACCGCCGCGGCGATGAACCCGCCGAACAGCGGGTGCGGCTGGAACGGCTTCGACTTGAACTCGGGGTGGAACTGGCAGCCGATGAAGTGCGGGTGGTTGTTCAGCTCGATCATCTCCACGAGCCCGAGCTCCGCGTTCACGCCGGAGAACACCATGCCCGCTTCCTCGTAGCGCGCGCGGTAGTCGTTGTTGAACTCGAACCGGTGGCGGTGGCGCTCGCTGATGACCTCGGCGCCGTACAGCTCGCGCGCCTTCGTGCCTTCCTTCAGCTTGCACGCGTAGGCGCCGAGCCGCATCGTGCCGCCCATGTCGGTGACGCCCTTCTGCTCCTCCATGATCGTGACGACCGGGTGCGGCGTCTTCTCGTCGAACTCGAGCGAGTTCGCCCCCTCGAGGCCGAGCAGGTCGCGGCCGAACTCGATCACCGCCATCTGGAGGCCGAGGCAGATCCCGAAGAACGGGATCTTCTTCTCGCGCGCGTACCGCACGGCGAGGATCTTCCCCTCGGTGCCGCGCACGCCGAAGCCGCCCGGCACCAGGATCGCGTCCACGTGGTCGAGCGCGGAGAGGTCGCCCTCCTCCAGCTTCGTCGAGTCGATGAACTCGTGGCGCACGCGCACGTCGTTGCCGATGCCGCCGTGCACGAGGGCCTCGTTCAGCGACTTGTAGCTCTCGGCGAGCTCCACGTACTTGCCGACGACGCCGATCTTCACCTCGCCCTTCTTCGGACGCTTCACCTTCTCGACGATCGACTCCCACTTCTCGAGCCGCGGCGCGCGGCTCCAGATGTTGAAGAGCTCGGCGAGCTTGTCGTCCACGCCCTCCTTGTGGAGCCAGAGCGGCAGCTCGTAGATCGACGACACGTCCATCGCGGTGAACACCGCCGAGGGATCGAGGTTGCAGAAGAGCGCGATCTTGTCCTTCATCTCGCGCGCGATCTCACGGTCGGAGCGGCAGAGCAGGATGTCGGGCTGGATGCCGATCTCGCGGAGCTCCTTCACCGAGTGCTGCGTCGGCTTCGTCTTCAGCTCGCCGGCGGCCGCGATCCACGGCACGAGCGTGAGGTGCGCGTAGACCACGTTCTCCTGGCCCACGTCGTACTTCATCTGCCGGATCGCCTCGAGGAACGGCAGCGACTCGATGTCGCCCACCGTGCCGCCCACCTCGACGATCGCGATGTCCGCCTCGCCCGACGACTCGCGGATCACCGCCTTGATCTCGTCGGTGATGTGCGGAATGACCTGCACGGTCTTGCCGAGGTACTCGCCCCGGCGCTCGCGCTGGATCACGGTCTGGTAGATGCGCCCGGTGGTGAAGTTGTTCCGGCGCGTCATCTTCGCGTGCGTGAACCGCTCGTAGTGGCCGAGGTCGAGATCGGTCTCCGCGCCGTCGTCGGTGACGTACACCTCGCCGTGCTGGAACGGGCTCATCGTGCCCGGATCCACGTTGATGTACGGGTCGAGCTTGAGGTGCGTGACCTCGAGCCCGCGGTTCTCCATGAGCGCGCCGATCGATGCCGCCGCGAGGCCCTTGCCGAGCGAGCTCACGACGCCGCCGGTCACGAACAGGAACTTCGTCTTCTTCGTCCGCTTCACCATAGATCGTTCCCTTTCGCGCTACGCGCCCCCCGCGCGCGCCCGCTCGACGAGCGCACGCGCCCGCTCCAGGTCTTCCGGCGTGTCGATCCCGAAGCCACGATAGGCCGTGGGTACGACACGAATTCGATGTCCGTGCTCGAGCGCGCGGAGCTGCTCGAGCGACTCCTCCTGCTCGAGGCGCCCGGGGGGGAGCGCCGCGAACAGATCGAGGAATCCGCGTGCGAAGGCGTAGATGCCCACGTGCGCGCGCGCCAGCGGGCTCGGGCCCCCGGCGCGTCGGTGGGGGATCGGCGCGCGGGAGAAGTAGAGCGCGTCTCCCTTCGCGTCGGTCACCACCTTCACCACCTGCGTCCGCTCGAGCTCTCCCTCGTCGAGCGGGCGGGCGAGCGTCGCGAGCTCCACCGACGGGTCGGCCGCCATCGCGACGAGGAGCGCCTCGATCGCCTCCGGCTCGATGAGCGGCTCGTCGCCCTGCAGGTTCACCACGATCTCCGGCGCGGGCGACAGCGTCCTTGCAGCCTGCGCGACCCGGTCCGTCCCGGTCGCGGCCTCGCCCGTCATCACCGCGCGCGCGCCCGCCGCGCGCACCGCCGCGGCGATGCGCTCGTCGTCGGTCGCGACCGCGACGTCGGCCACTCCGCGCGCGCGAAGGGCCCGCTCGACCACGTGGGCGATGAGGGGTTTCCCTGCGAGATCCGCGAGGGGCTTCCCCGGAAAGCGCGACGCGCCGTACCGGGCCGGGATGATGACGCAGGCTCGTCTCAAACCGGGGCCACCTCTTACGCGCACGGATCCCTGGAGTCAACCTGCGCCGAAAATTCCGATCGAGTCGCGGACTTGCGGGGCCCCCACCGGCGAGCCGAGGTGCGGGCGCGCGGTGCCCCGCGCGTGGGCCTCACCATGCGGCAGCCCCGGCGCTAGCTTGCCGGATGCCGCTCGTCGTCCACGTCGTCGGCGCACGCCCCAACTTCATGAAGGTCGCGCCGGTGATGCGCGCGCTCGCCGCGCGCGGCGCCGATCAACGCCTCGTCCACACCGGCCAGCACTACGACGCGCGCATGTCCGAGGTCTTCTTCCAGGACCTCGGGCTGCGCGAGCCGGACGTGCACCTCGGCGTCGGCTCGGGCTCCCACGCCGAGCAGACCGCGCGGGTGATGATCGCCTTCGAGCGCTCGCTCGCCGAGCTGCCGGGCGTCGACTGGGTGCTCGTGCCCGGCGACGTGAACTCCACCATCGCCGCAGCGCTCGTCGCCGCGAAGCGCGGCGTGAAGGTGGCTCACCTCGAGGCCGGGCTGCGGAGCGGCGACCGGACGATGCCGGAGGAGCTGAACCGGATCGTCACCGACCACCTCTCCGACCTCCTGCTCACGCCCTCGTCGGACGGCGACCGAAACCTCGCACGCGAGGGGATCCCGGGCGAGCGGGTCGTGCAGGTGGGGAACGTGATGATCGACTCGCTCGTCGCGAGCCTGCCCGCAGCGCGCGCGCGCCGGATCCCGGAATCGCTCGGGCTCGCCCCCGGCGGCTACGCGGTGGTCACGCTGCACCGGCCCTCCAACGTGGACGAGCCGGAAACCCTCGCGCGCCTCCTCGGCGCGCTCGCCGAGATCGCGGCCGAGCTGCCGGTGGTGTTCCCCGTGCACCCGCGCACGCGCGCGCGCCTCGCGGAGCCCGCGCTCGCCGGCGCGGCGGCGCGGCTCACCGCGGTGGAGCCGCTCGGCTACCTCGACTTCCTCTCGCTCACGAGCACGGCGCGGCTCGTGCTCACCGACTCCGGCGGGCTCCAGGAGGAGACCACGGCGCTCGGCGTGCCGTGCCTCACGCTGCGCGAGAACACGGAGCGGCCGATCACCGTGGAGGAGGGGACGAACGAGGTCGTCGGCACCGACCCCGCGCGCATCCTCGCCGCCACGCGCGCCGCGCTCTCCGGGAGCGGGAAGCGGGGCCGCACGCCGGCGTTGTGGGACGGCAAGGCCGGCGAGCGGGTCGCGGAGACGCTGCTGGCGCGCGTCGGGGGCGCGGCCGCCTAGCCGCGGTCGATCGCCCGTGCGAGCCGGGCCACACCCTCGGCGAGCCGCGCCGGCGCGGCGTGCGTGAAGTTGAGGCGCAGCGTGTCGCGGCCCTCACCCTGTGCGTGGAACTCGCCGCCGGGCACGAACGCGACGCCCTGCTCGAGCGCGCGCGCGAGGAGCGCGCCCGCGTCGGCGCCGCCGGCGAGCCGGGCCCAGAGGAACATGCCGCCCGCGGGCCGGTTCCACTCGAGCCGCCCCTGGAGCCGCTCGCGCAGGCTCGCGTCGAGCGCGTCGCGCCGGGCGGCGTAGGCGCGCCGCAGGCCCGAGACGTGCGCGTCGAAGGCAGGATCGCCGAGGAAGCGGTGGAGGAGGTGCTGCCCGAGCGTGTTCGTGTGGAGGTCGGTGGCCTGCTTCGCGAGCACGGCGGTGCGCACGAGCGGCGCCGCGGCGCACAGGAAGGCCACGCGCAGCCCCGGCACCGCGGTCTTCGAGAAGCTCCCGAGGTACACCGCGCGCGCGGGATCCATCCCGGCGACGATCGGCGCGGGCGGCTCCTCGTCGTACCAGAGGGCGCGGTACGGATCGTCCTCGACGAGCAGCGTGTCGCCGCCGGCAAGCACCTCGCGCACCTCGGCGCGGCGCCGCGCGCTCCAGCAGACGCCGCTCGGGTTCTGGAACGTGGGCGTGAGGTAGACGAGCTTCGGCCGGCGGCGCAGCGCCTCGGCGAGCGCGTCGGGCCGCGCTCCCTCCGCGTCGCAGGGCAGGAAGGTCACCTTCGCCCCGATGAAGCGGAACACCTGGAGCGCGCCGACGTAGGCGGGCGTCTCGACGAGCACCTCGTCGCCCGGGTCGAGGAAGAGCTTCGCGAGGAGGTCGAGCCCCTGCTGCGAGCCCTGGGTGACGACGATCTCGTCGGGCCCGCGGAAAGGGACTCCTGCGGGGAGGCGCTCCGCGATCCGGGCGCGGAGCCCCCCGTGCCCCTCGGTCTCTGCGTACTGCAGTGCGCGCGGCCCGTCGGTCGCGAGCACCTCGGCGGCGATGCGGGCGAGCGCGTCCACCGGGAAGAGGTCGGCGCCGGGGAGGCCGCCGGCGAGGGACACGATGTCGGCGCGGTTCACGACGCGCAGGATCTCGCGGATCGCGGAGGACTGGAGGTGGGCGACGCGCGCGGAGAACCGCTCGGCGGACGGGGTAGACGGGGCCATCGAGCGAGACTACGCGAGGCGGACCGGCGCGGGTAGGTCCCGGGCGCCCGCCGAGGTTATGCTCCCGCGGTGCAGGTCCGCATCCCGTTCAAGGTGGAGCCCAACTACCGCGGCTGGCGGCTCGACGCCTACCTCGCGCAGAAGATCCGCCGGCTCACGCCGGAGAAGCTCGCGTTCATCCTCGCGCACCGGCTCGAGCACGACGGCGAGGGCCCGCTCACCGCGGACACGCTCGTCACGCCCGGGCTCGAGTTCCGGCTCGTGCGCGAGGTGGAGCCGGAGCCCGAGACGCCGCTCCACTTCGGTGTCGTCCACGACGACGGTGCGCTCCTCGTGGTGGACAAGCCGGCCGGCCTGCCGGTGCACCCCACCGCCCGCTACTTCGCGAACACCTTCACCTCGCTCGCGAAGGCGCGCTTCCCCGAGCGGAAGATCGACCCCGCGCACCGGCTCGACCGCGAGACCTCGGGGCTCCTCGCCTGCGGCACCGCGCCCCCGCACACGAAGCGGCTCAAGGCGGCCTTCGCCGGAGGCCGCGTGGAGAAGGCCTACCTCGCGATCGCCGAAGGCTCACCTCGCGACGACCGCTTCGAGGTGGACGCGCCGCTCGCGCTCACCCAGGCGTCGCTCGTGCGGGTCCGGATGCACGTGCACGGCGGCGGTGCCCCGGCGATCACCGCGTTCGAGGTGCTCGGGCGGCGCGTCACGCCCGACGGCGCGCCGGTGGCGCTCCTCGCCTGCGCGCCGCGCACCGGGCGCCAGCACCAGATCCGGGCCCACCTGCACCACTCCGGCCTCGCGCTCGTGGGCGACAAGATCTACGGCCCCGACGAGGCGATCTTCGACCGCTTCACCCGCCGCGAGCTCACCGACGACGACCACGCGAGGCTGCGGCTGCCGCGCCAGGCGCTCCACGCCTGGCGGCTCGCCCTCCCGCACCCCGTCACCGGTGAGCGCGTGACGCTCGAGACGCCGCTCGCGCCCGACCTCGCCGCGTTCTGGGACCGCTGCACGCCCACCTCCGCGTAGCCCGGCGCCGCGATCGTCCAGGGTGCGCGGGCGATGCGGTGGGTCGCGCCGGAGACGGTGCCCGCGGCGCGATCGCCAGCCGAATCGTCGGAACCTGCACGCTCCCCGCCGGCGCGGGGCATGCAGTGTCTACTCGCCGAAAGGTGGGCGCGACATGACGATCGAGTGGACGAGCGACCTCAGCGTGGGGATCCCCGAGCTCGACCTGCAGCACCAGCAGCTCTACGGCCTCACGGGCCGGCTCCACGACGCGATGCGCGCGGGCGACCGCGCGGCGGTACCGGGGATCGTCGCATGCCTGCACGAGCTCGCCGAGGCCCACTTCGCCTGCGAGGAGCGGTGGATGGCCGACCTGCGCTACCCCGGCCTGCGCGACCACCGGGTCGCCCACGAGAGCTTCACCGCCGACCTCGCCTGCATCGAGCGGGCGCTCGCGGACCGCATCCGGCCGAGCGTGATGATCGATCTCGCGCACTTCCTCGGGCGCTGGATGCGCGAGCACCTGCGCGGCGCGGACCTGCCGTTCGGCCGCTGGGCCGTGCTTCAGCCCTGCTTCGCGCGGCGCGCGGCGCGCCCGGAGAGCACGCGCGCCTCCACCGCTTCCGCCTTCGCGATCCGGGCGCGCTGCTTCACGGCGAGCAAGTAGAACCGCTCGCGCAGCGCCGCGGCGTCGGCCTCGCCGAGGTCGCCGTGCTGCCCGCGCTCCTCGATCCGGCGTTCCACGGCGCGGGCGAGCGCCACCGCCACCGCGACCGACACGTTGAGCGACTGCACGAAGCCGCGCATCGGGATCGCGAACCGAAGGTCCGCGAGCGCGAGCGCCTCGTCGGACACGCCGCGGTGCTCGTTCCCGAACACGAGCGCGGTGGGCGCCGCGAACGATACCTCGCCGAGCGTCACCGCGCCGGCGTCGAGGTGGGTCGCCGCGATCCGGAAGCCGCGACCGCGGAGGTGCCCGAGGCACTCGGCGGTGGAGCTCCAGCGCACCACGTCGAGCCACTTGTCGGCGTTCTGGCTGATCTTGCGGTTCCGGTCGAAGGGCTTCATCGGCCCTTCGATGAGGTGCAGCTCCTGGACGCCGAAGGCATCGCAGGTGCGCAGCACCGCGTTCACGTTCTGCGGATCGCAGAACGCCTCGCACACCACCGTGAGCGTGCGAGTCCGCTCCGCCACCGCGCGGTCGATCCGATCCTTCCGCTCCGGGAGCAGGAAGCCCGGTTCGCCGAGCCGCGGCGCGTCGCCGGTCACGTGGCGCTCCTGCGCTTGCCGAGCTTCCGGCCCGCGCCCGGCTCGCGCTCCTTCGCGGTCGTCCGGAACACCTCGCGCGCCACCGCGTCGAGGAGCTCGGGGATCCCCTCGCCGGTCACGGCCGAGATCGCGAGCACCTTCGGCGGCTTCTTCCGCCGCGCGAGCGCGGTCGTGAGCTTCTTCGCCGCAGCCTTCGCCTCGGGGACGTCCACCTTGTTCACGGCGATGATCTGGGGCTTCGCCGCGAGCTCCTTCGAGTAGAGCTCGAGCTCGGCGTCGATCGCGTCGAGGTCCGTCTTCGGCGTGCGGCCCTCCTCGGGCGGCGCGCCGTCCACGAGGTGCACGAGCACGCGGCAGCGCTCCACGTGGCGGAGGAACTGGTGGCCGAGGCCGGCCCCCGCGTGCGCACCCTCGATGAGGCCGGGGATGTCGGCGACCACGAAGCTCCGCTCGCGCCACCCCACGACGCCCAGGTTCGGCACCAGCGTGGTGAACGGGTAGTCGGCGATCTTCGGGCGCGCGCGGGAGATGCGGCTGATGAGCGTCGACTTCCCGGCGTTGGGGAAGCCCACGATGCCCACGTCGGCGAGGAGCTTCAGCTCCAGGACGAGGTCCTTCTCCTCGCCCTTCGTCCCCTTCTCTGCGAACCGCGGCGCCTGGTTCGTGGAGGTCGCGAAGTTCATGTTGCCGAGGCCGCCCTTGCCGGCCTTCGCCACCACGAACCGCGTCCCCGGCTCGCCGAGGTCGGCGATCACCTCACCGGTCGCGGCGTCCTTCACCACCGTGCCGGGCGGCACGCGCAGCTCGAGCGGGGGGCCGTTCGGCCCGTTCATGTCCGAGCCCATCCCGTGGCCGCCGCTCTTCGCCTTGTGCTCGCGGACGTACCGGTAGTCGAGCAGGGTCGCGAGCTGCGGATCCACCACCAGCACCACGTCGCCGCCGTCGCCACCGTCGCCGCCGGCCGGCCCGCCGCGCGGGATGAACTTCTCCCGCCGCCAGGCGACCGCGCCGTCGCCGCCGTCGCCGGCCTTCACCTTGATGCTGACCTCGTCGACGAACTTCATCGGCGCTCCACGCCGGGGTGGGCCCCGACGGCTCTGCCGGCGAGCGGGACGCAGCCGCCGGGAAAAAAAACAGAACGCCGCGGGCCTCTCGGCGCGCGGCGCTCGGAAATCCTGCCGCTCGCGCGGCTTGGCTAGGCCTTCGCCGCCTCGACGGGGATGATCGACACCACCCGGCGGTCGCCGCGCACGCGCGAGTACTTCACGGTGCCGTCGACCAGCGCGAAGAGCGTGAAGTCCTTGCCCTGGCCCACGTTCTGGCCGGGGTGGATCTTCGTGCCGAGCTGGCGAACGAGGATGTTGCCGGCGACGACCTTCTCCGAGCCGTAGATCTTCACGCCTCGGTGCTGTCCAGCGGAGTCACGCCCGTTGCGGGACGAGCCCTGTCCTTTTTTGTGAGCCATGGTTGCTTCGTCCTTCCTGCGCTACGCGCGGACCGCGGTGATGAGGAGCTCGGTGTAGGGCTGGCGGTGACCGCGCTTCTTCGTCCAGCCTTCCTTCTTCTTACGGAAGTGGATGACCTTCTTGTGCTTCCCGTCGGCCACGATCTGCGCCTCGACGGCCGCGCCCGCGACGGTCGGAGCCCCGACCTTCGCCTGGCCCTCGCCGCCGACGAGCAGGGGCTCGAACGTGAGCTTGTCGCCCACGCCGCCCGAGAGCTTCTCCACCTTGAGCCGGTCGCCCTGGCTCACGCGATACTGCTTCCCGCCGGTCTGGATCACCGCGTACATCGCCGCTCCTCGAGTTCTCTTGTGGAGTGTTTCGGGGCGGCTCGCAGCGCGCACGCGCGGACGCCCGGAACTCCGGAAGGGCGGTCTTTTACGATCGGTCACTCTCGTTGTCAAGGAATCCGGGACGTTGCGTCCGGCACGATGTCGTGGAAGCGCGTGTAGTCGATCTGGCGGAGGCCGTCGTCACGCGTGGAGAGCACGTCCACGAAGCGCGAGCCGAATGCCACGTCCTCGGCCCGCCACGCATAGCGCGCGTGGACCGTCTGCGCGAAGGTCTCGTCGAAGCCGATCAGGATGGCGACGATGCTCATGTCTTCCGCGGTCATCGAGCGCGCGTCGAGTCCGTGCAGCGGGCTCTCTCGGGTGATGGGGTGGATCGCCGTCCAGGTGAGCGCGAAGAACGGGTTCTGCCCGCGCACGAGCTTGAGGTCGTGGACCCGCCGCACCGGTACTCCCTCGGCGGTGACCTCGTCGCGGACCAGCGACAGCGTGAGCCGGGCCTCGACGATCTGGTTCGCGCGCTCGTTCGCCATCCGCACGAGGAGCGAGGGGATCCGGTCGAACATCGTGACCACCGCGACGCGGCCGAAGAGCACGCGCGCGGTGGGGCGCGAGAACTTGGAGAAGACGAGGCCGGTGACGAGCGCCAGGCCGAGGAGGCCCACGAAGGCCTCGATGGTGACCAGCACCTCGGCACCGAAGGTCTTCGGCGCGAAGAGGCCATACCCGATCGTGGCCATGGTCTGGACGCTGAAGAAGAAGAGGTCGGAGAAAGAGCCCGGCTGCACGTGCTCCACGGAGTCGCCGAGCGCGAGGTACCCGAGTGCGAAGAGCGCGTTCGCGCCGACGTAGGCGACCGCGACGAGGAGGAAGAGCCGCTTCCAGCTCGTGGTGAGGAGCGCGTGGTAGAGGTCGCCGAAGGGCCGCCGCGGCTGGCCGAACGCGATCACCTCGCGCGACGAGACGACCACGCCGGGGATCCGGGTCGTGCGCGCCATGAGCGGGCTACGACGTCCGCGGAGCAGGGGGGGACGGCTCGGCGAGCCCGAAGTGGGCCGGCGACAGCCCCTTCCACTCGCAGTAGCGGCGCAGCTCACGGCGCGCGAGGTTGAAGGCGACCGCGAGGACGAGCACGTCGTCGGCCCAGCCGATCGGGCCGAGCACGTCGGGGATGAGGTCGAACGGCGCGAGGACGTAGGCCGCCGCGGCGGCGAGCGTCGCGAGCGCCCGCCAGGATGCGGGGGAGTAGCGGCCGGAGACGAAGTCGGTGGCGAGGAGCCAGAAGAGGCGCAGCCGGGAGAAGAGCCCCTTCGGCGCCGCGCGTGCCCACCACGGAGGCCGATCGAGGAAGTGGGCCACGCGGCCCGCCCGCGCCGGCATCGAGCCCCTCGTCACGTCGCGCGCCCGCGCCGCGAGCTCGCGCGCCGCGGCGTCGCGACAGGAGAGGCAGGCGGCGTTCGAGCCGGGGCTCTTCCCGCAGGCAGGGCAGGTCTTCGGCACCGCGGGAATCTAACGGGCCCCCGCGAGCGCGGCGCG
>Ga0318494_10001016_pt1 | contig 10717 bp, 9 predicted proteins | sample GRESIP108b1f24_FD_203293 | JGI IMG/M metagenome (GOLD analysis project Ga0318494, IMG submission 203293) | Tropical soil microbial communities from Luquillo Experimental Forest, Puerto Rico - GRE.SIPMG.108b1f24 | ecosystem: Environmental > Terrestrial > Soil > Tropical forest > Bulk soil... | reverse complement strand
CCGAGGTCTTCCCATTCATCCAGGAACGGCCGCGAGACGCTCGTCTGCAGGTATTGCCCGTGGTGGTGGTCGTGGTTCCAGATGCTGGTCGGCTGGTGATAGCGCCCGATCCAGATCACCGTGTCCTGGGACGCCTGCCAGCCGAGCTGGAAGCGCTCGAGGTCGCCCTCGTGATCAGATACCAGATACTCGCCGAAGAGCTTGAATGGCCCGCGCTGGATGCTGAAGAGCGTGTCGAGCTGCACCACCTGGTCGACGATCTCCGTGACCGGCGCCGTACGATTGAAGGTCCCGACGGCCTGGGCGCTCGGCATGAACAGGAACTCGTACTGCCAGGGGTCGCCGCGCGCGAGCGGCGAACACAATAAGAGCCCGGCGATCAGCAGGTAGGAGACGCGCATGCGTATGCCCCGGCGAGGTAAATGAGGTGTGTCGTGCAGGCAGTACCTGGAAGGGCCGATTCGATCGGTCGGAACACCTTTCCTGGGTTAGCGGAGGGCATTGTTCTTATTGGACCCACCCGAAATTGAGTACAGCATTTCCCCCAGGGGAAGTATATGGGGTATGACCCACCCCCGACCCGGTACCGCCGCACATTTTCGCGGAGGAATCCGCCTCCGGCGGGCGACATATTCACCTACCCCCCGCCAGCCCGTACCATGCGTGCGGGTCGTACCACGTCGCCTTCTATATAGAGTGTTCCGCAGGCCGGTTTCGAGACCTTGGTGCAGCCGCGCGCTGGGCGCGCTGCTCGTGCTGTGCGCGTGTGCCGCGCCCGCCGGCGACAGCCCGCCACGCGAGTATCTCGATGAGGAGACCGGGGCGACGGTCACCCTCCAGAGCGACGCGCTAGTGTTCGCCTATTCGCGTCGCGAGCTGGCCGCGAACGCGCGCGATTACGTGACGCTGCAGGCCGCGGCGGTGAATCGCGCCGGCAAGTTGAGCTATGTGCTGATCAGCTACGTCTCGTCCACCGTCGATCCGCGCATGCGCGAGGAGCCGCTGCTGATTCCCGACCAGCTCCTGCTGCACGCCGACGATCGGCGCATCCAGCTGAATGCGCGCGGGCACAGCGCGCGCGAGGCGGGCATCGGTATGGAGGTGGATGTGCCCTCCGGTGCCAAAGGACCGCCGACCGTCTACCCCACCGACCTGGCGACGCTACGGTTCATTGCCGAGTCGCGCCATCTGGCGCTCGCGCTCGACACCGAGCGCAGCACACTCGTCTATGACCTGTGGGAGGACCGGCGCACGGCTCTCGCCCGCTTCGTGCGCCACATGAGCGGTGCGGACTGACCGCGCCGGATCTCACTCCCGCCACAGCAGCGGAAAGAGCGGGTGCTCCATCGGCGCCCCCGCAGGTAGCTCCGCGGTCAGGCCCGGAAAATCAGGCGAGGTCGGCCAGCGCCGCGGTGCGTGGCGGATATCGTCACCCAGCAGGCGCACCGAGAACACCCGCCGCCGTCGGCCGGCACTCACGCCGGACGCGGCGTGCAGCGTCAGCATGTGAAAGCACACGGCATCTCCGGGCTCGAGCTCCCAGCCGAGAATGCGGCGGGCGCTGCGTTCGGCCTCGATGTCCGGCAGATCGCCCAGGCTCCCTTCCGGAAACCAGCGCGCCTGGGCATCACGGAACGAACGTGGCATCAGCCACGGCCCGAGGTGCGAGCGGGCGACGAATTCGAGCGTTGACTCACGAGGCACCGCATCGACCGGGATCCAGAAGCTGCAGTTCTGACGGCCATCGATGTTGTAGTACGGCTGGTCCTGGTGCCAGGGTGTGCGCTGCCGCGTGCCCGGCTCCTTGGTCAGCATGTGATCGTGGTAGAGCCGCGCGCTGCGGCTGCGCATCAGCGCCGCCCCGGTCCGCCCGAGCGCCGACTCGAATATCAGCCGGCGGTAGTGGGCGTTGTCCCGCCAGCAGCAGAAATCCTCGATGAACCAGCCTGGATCGTCGCGGTCGCTCGCCACCTTGGCGCGCGGGCTCGGATGCGCGAGGTTCTCCTCGATCCCGGCCCGCAGCAGCTCGATCTCGGACGGCCCGAGGAGCGACCGCAACACGACAGCGCCATCCGCATGGAAGGCGTCGATCTGCGCGTCCGATACCGAAAGGCTCATGCCCATGGATTGTGGCGAGGTAGCGGTGCCCGCACAATGAGCGCGCCGACGCCGGAGTAGAATCGCCCGATGACGAGCGACGCTCCCGCACCCTCCCGGCGGCGCGATCGGGGTCGCGCGCCGCGCGCGACCGGGCCCACGCTCGCTCCGCTGCCGCGCCTCGCCAACCGCTTCCCGCCACTCGAGATCCTCAGCCGCGAGCAGCTCGAGCGCATCCTCGCGGCCGCGTACCGCGTCCTCGAGGAGGCGGGACTCGAGATCCGCAGCGCCGCGGCGCGCGATGTGTATCGGCGCGCCGGGGCGCTCATCGATGAGGCGACACAGATAGTCCGCCTGGGACGCGATCTGATCGAGGCGCAGCTGGCCCACGCACCGGAGCGCTTCGTGCTCCACTCCCGCAACCCCGCTCGCCACCTGCACGTCGGCGACAACATCGTCAACTTCGGCCCCGTGAACGGCGCGCCGAACATCCGCGACCTCGAGAGCGGCCGTCGCTACGGCGACATCGAAGCGTTCCGCAACATCCTGAAGCTCACCCACGCGCTCGGCATCCTGCACTGGCAGGGCGGCATCGTGGTGGAGCCCGTGGACGTGCCCGTGCCGGTCCGCCATCTCCTCACCTACCAGGCACACATCGAGTGCGCCGACATCGTGTGGGCGGCGCGCGGAGTCGGCGGCGTGCAGGCCCAGGACGCGATCGCGCTCTCGGCCATCGAACACGGCTGCACGATCGAGGCGCTCGCGGCACGGCCGACACTGATGACGGTGACCAACGTCAACTCGCCCCGCCGCGTGGACGAGGAGATTCTCGAGAACATCATGACCATGGCGCGACACGGCCAATGCGTGGTGATCACTCCCTTCACGCTGATGGGCGCGATGGCACCGGTCACCCTCGCCGGCGCGCTGGTGCAGCAGACGGCGGAATCCCTCGGCATCATTGCGCTGTGTCAGCTCGTGCGCCCCGGCACCCCGTGCGTGATGGGCGGCTTCACCTCCAACGTCGACATGCGTACCGGCTCCCCGGCCTTCGGCACGCCCGAGTACGTCCATGCGGTGATCGCCGGCGCGCAGCTCGGCCGGCTTCTCAAGCTCCCGGTGCGCACGAGCGCGGTGAATGCCTCACCGGCGGTCGATGCACAGTCCACCTACGAGACGGCGTTCTCGCTTCAGGCGGCGATCCTCAGCCACAGCCACCTCATCAACCATGCGGCGGGCTGGCTCGAAGGCGGACTCTCGGCATCGCTCGAGAAGATCGTGGTCGATGCCGAGCTGCTGCGGAGCTGGGCCGAGATCCTCAAGCCGCTCGACTTCAGCGACGACGATCTCGCCGTGCAGGCCATCAAGGAAACGGCCGCGGGCGGCCACTTCTTCGGTGCCGCGCACACTCTGGCGCGCTACCAGTCGGCCTTCTACCGTCCGCTGCTTTCGGACTGGTCGAGCTTCGAGGCCTGGACCGAGGCGGGCGCGCGCAACGCCACCGAGCGCGCGAGCCTCATCTGGAAGAAGCTGCTCGCGGCCTACGAGCCACCGCCGCTCGATCCGGCCGTTCGCGAAGCGGTCGCGGAGTACATCGCGCGCCGCCGGCGCGAGCTCGGTCACACGGGTGAGACGTGAGCCCACGGCTCATGAACGCCCGCATGTATGCGGTCACCCCGGCGGTCGAGGCCGCCTGGCGCGCGCTGCTCGAGCACATCACCCGGGAGGCCGAAGTCGCCCTCGATTACCTGCCCTACCCTGCGCCACAGCCGCTCGAGACGCTGTGGTCACGGCCGGATCTCGGCGCGGTATTCATGTGCGGCTATCCGATCGCGCTGAAGCTCGCACCGGTCGTGCCGATCGCCGCGCCGATCCCGAGGGTGAAGTGGGCCGAGGGGCGAGCCGTGTATCGCACCGACCTCATCGTCCGTGAGGACGCACCCTGCCGGACGCTCGAGGACACCTTCGGCGGGCGGGCCGGCTGGACGGTCGAGCACTCCCACTCCGGCTTCAACGCGCTGCGCCATCACCTGCTCGCCTACCGAACCCCGCAACGGCCGGCGCTCTACGGGCAAATGGTCGGCAACCTCGTGACCGCACGCAACGTGCTCGACAGCGTTCGTGCCGGACGCATCGATGTCGGGCCCCTCGATGCCTATTGGCACCTGCTGATGGCCCGTCACGCGCCCGACCTCACGGACGGCGTGCGCGTACTGAGCTCGACCGAAGTGGCGCCGATGCCGGCATTCGTCGCCGCCGCCAGCGCTCCGCCCGACATGATCGGCCGGCTGCGCGGCGCCTTCCTGGCCGCCCGCGGGCAGAGCTGGTTCGCTCCGCTGGCGGATCCGCTGCTGCTCGAGGGCTTTGCGGAAGTGGGCGAGGAGTCTTACGCGCCTCTTCTGCAGTGGGAGCGCGCGGCAAAGGCTGCCGGCTTTGACCGGCCGGCCTGATCGACCCGGCAGCTTGATCCAGAAGGAGTGATCGCGATCACCATCGAGGGGTATATCAACATGTTGATATCGCCTGCAAGGCCGCTCGAGGGCTTTGCCGAGGTGAGCGAGGAGTGGTACGCGGCCTGATCGACCCGGCAGCTTGATGCAGAAGGACTGATCGCGATCAGCATCGAGGGGTATATCAACATATTGATATCGCCCGCGAGGCCGCTCGAGGGGGGCGCGCGGCAAAGGCGCCGGCTTCGATCGGCCGGCCTGAGCGACCTGCGCGAGGTGCGGGACTTAGACGCCCTGCCCCTGCGGCACGCGGCCCAGGGGATGCGGCAGCACGTCGTGGCGTCGAAACAGATAGCGGCGCGCCACGTCGAAGTACGTGGAGTAGACCAGCCCGCCGTTCTCTGCGATCAACCGCTCCCGCAGCAGGCGGTAGCGGGCGTTGTACTCGTACCAGGGGATCCCCGGTTCCTCGTGGTGCAGCGAATGCAGATTGTTGAACAGGAACAGGGGTCCGAGGATCCACGATCGCTCGACCAGGGCGATGCGCTCGCGTATGCCGGGGCCCCAGCGATGCTCGGCAAAGGCGCGAATCAGCAGCAGGCCGTTGGCAGGGACCACCATGGCCACGAGGTAGATCCACAGCGGCATGCCGCATACGAGCTTCAGCCACAGGATCACCGGCACGCACCACGCGAGGTGCTCGAGCCAGACGCGCCGCACGTTCTGCTCGTTACGGATCAGCGTGCGCTTTTCGGTGTGCAGAAGCGTCTGCGCTTCATCGCGCAGGAACATACCGATGCGCCAGAAGGAGCCGAGCACGACACGGCCGGCGAGCGTCTGCTGGATCTCATGGAAGAAGCGGCTGACAGCGCTGAGCCGCGCCAGATCCTCCGGCCTCCAGTAGTAGGACTCGGGATCGTCGAGGGGGTCGGTGAGGCGCGGGTTGACGTGGTGTGCCCGGTGTGTGTGGTAGTAGCGGTCGTATGGCAGCCACAGGGACAGCGGCAGTATGGCGAAGAGTCGGTTGAGACGGTCCCAACGCGTCGGGTGACCGTGCACGATCTCGTGCTGCAAGGAGCTGTGCAGCGTGATCAGAACGACGGTGATGGGCGCGACGATCGCCAGTGGCCAGCGCGTATAGGCAAAGGTAATCGCCAGCCAGCCAACGTAGTCGGCCAGTATGAGAAGCAACGTCGGGATTTCCACCGAGACGCGCGGACTGCGACGAGTTACGGGCGCCCCGGGAGAGTCCCGCAAGGGCGGAGTTCCGATGGACATTCCAGAGTGATTCTAGACCAAATGTTCCCGTGGCGTCGCCTAAGGTGTCGCTTTTCGGGAACACGGTCTCAGTCGAGCGGCGTAGCGGGGCTCAGGCGACGCTCGAGCGCTGCCAGGGCGTCGTAGAGCAGCACGGCCATGAGAGCGGTGACGAGCCCACCCTGGAGGATGAAGGCAGTATTGCTCGAGAGGAGTCCCGCGATGATCACCTCGCCGAGACCCTTGGCGGCAACCGTCGAGCCGAGCGTCGCGGTACCGACGTTGATGACGAGCGACAGGCGGATCCCCTCGAGAATCAGCGGCATGGCGAGCGGCAGCTCGACCCGGCGCAGCCGCTGGCCAGGACTCATGCCCATTCCGCTCGCGGCCTCCAGCACCGCCGGAGGGCAGCCGCGGACGCCGGCGATCGTGTTCTCGAAGATGGGCAGCAGCCCGTAAGCGAAGAGTGCGATCAGGGTCGGCTTCTCGCCGAAGCCGACGAGCGGCACCGCTACCGCGAGCACCGCGACCGGCGGAAACGTCTGGCCGATGTTGACCAGCGTGCGCGACAGCGGCAGGAACTGCGCGCCCGCCGGGCGTGTCACGAGGATCCCGAGACCCACCGCCGCTACGGTGCTGGCGGCCGCCGCGAGCAACACCGTGGCCAGCTGGGCGAGCGCCAGCGAGAGGAGATTGCCCTGGTCGTAGATCGGCGGGGCACCGTAGTGCGTGAGCGGAGCGAACAGCGGCGCGAAAGCCTGCGGGAAGAGCAGGAACGTCAGGAGCAGCGCGAGGGCCCCGAGGCGCAGGAAGTTCGCGAACGACATGCGTCAGGGGTGGGCGCGCGCGAGGATCGCCGCGATGGTGAGTTGCCCGCGCGCTGCGCCGTCTTCGCCGAGCACGACCGCCGAATCCGCCCGACGCCACAGAAGCTCGGAGAGCACGTCACGGAGCGATGCCGATGAGGCCACGCGCGGACCGTCGGAGCTCCCGGGCAGCGCGGCCTCCCCCGCGCTCGTGAGCGAGAGCAGCTTCAGCGCCCGGTCACTGAGCCCGGTCATGCGCGCCACGAAGGAGTCGGCCGGGTCGGTGAGTAGCGCCGCCGGACGGTCGTACTGGAGCAGCCGCCCCTGGCTCATCACCGCGATGCGCTGGCCGAGGTGAAACGCCTCGTCCATGTCGTGCGTCACCAATACCACGGTCGTGCCGAAGCGTCGCTGGATGTCGAGCAGGTCCTCCTGCGCCTTGGCGCGGATGATGGGATCGAGGGCCCCGAAGGGCTCATCCATCAGCAACACGGCCGGCTCGGCGGCGAGCGCGCGGGCGACGCCGACGCGCTGCTGCTGGCCGCCGGAGAGCTGGTGCGGCAGGGCGCCGGCGTAAAGTGCCGGATCGAGCTGGAAGATCTCGAGCAGCTCCGTGACGCGGCCCCGGATGCGCTCCTCCGGCCAGCCGAGGAGCCGCGGCACGGTGGCGACATTTTCGGCCACGGTCCGGTGCGGAAAGAGGCCGTTGCCCTGGATCACATAGCCGATGCGCCGCCGCAGCAGGTGCGCCGGCTCGCTGCGGGTGTCGGCCCCATCGAGCAGCACCCGGCCGCTGGTCGGCTCGACCAGGCGGTTGATCATGCGCAGCAGTGTCGACTTGCCCGAACCGGAGGTGCCCACGATCACCGTGATCGAGTTGTGCTCAACCTCGAAAGACACGTCATCGACGACCGTCGTGGCGTCGTACTGCTTGCTGAGCCTCTCGATGCGGATCACAGCCTTGCCCCGGCGGATGCGGAGGCGCTGCGATCGAGAGCCTCGATGAGGGCATCGAGCAGCACCGATGCCGAGAAGGCGAGCGTCACGATCGGGATCGCCCCGAGCAGCACCAGGTCGATCGCGTTCTGCCCGATCCCCTGGAAGACGAACGTGCCGAGACCGCCGCCACCGATCAGCGCGGCGATGGTCACCATGCCGATGTTCTGCACCAGCACCACGCGGATCCCGGTGAGGATGACCGGGAGCGCAAGCGGCAGCTCGATGCGCGAGAGCACCTGGGAAGGGGTCATGCCCATGCCGAGCGCCGCCTCGACTGCCGCACGCGAAACGCGCTGCAGGCCGACGACCGTGTCGGCGACGATCGGCAGGAGCGAGTACAGAAAGAGTGCCACGACCGCGGGGGCTGCGCCGATGCCGCGGATGCCCAGCGCCGCCGCGGCCGGCACCCTGGCTGCGAGCGCCCCGAGCGGTGCCATGAGAATGCCGAACAGCGCGATCGCCGGGATGGTCTGAATGACATTCAGCGTGCCGAGCACCGGCGGCCGAAGGCGCGGCACGCGGTGACACAGGACACCGAGCGGCAGCCCCACGATCAGCGCGGCGATGAGCGAGCCCCCGGCGAGCCACACGTGCCGGCGGAGCTCGCTCGGGAAGCGGCCGGCATTGACCGCGTACTCGCGCAGCACCGACAGGTTGTCGAAGGTCCCGTGAGCGATCGCTGCGCCGGCAATGCCGAGCGTGAGCGCGAGCAGCAGCACGCGCACGATCGGTCTGGGCCGCATGCGCGTGATGGCGTCCGTCGCCATGAGCCCGAGGCACACGAGCAGTACCCAGGCGGCGCCTCCCGGGGCGATGCGCACCACTTTGTTGCCGGGAGGCGTAAGCGCATTGGCGGCGGCCGCCACGGCGAGCCCGAGCACCACGATGCCGGCGACCGCTGCAGCGAGGCGCCGCCTGGCATCCGCGACACCGAGGGCGACCGCGGCGGCGCCGAGCAGCACGGCCTGAAAGCCGATCGCTGCCCAGAATGGCAACACCTCGTACAGCGCGCGCGGCTCGCCGGGCACGATGCGGTTCGACTTGAAGACCACGAAGGGCAGCCCGATGAGCGCCGCGGCGCCGGCGACCGTGAGCAGGAGCCCGAGCCGGTCGACCCGCTGCCGAGGCGCGCTTATGGCCAATGCTTCGTCCAGTCGCGTTTCCTCTATCTCAGCAAGCCCTTGCTCTTCAGGTAGTCGACGGCCACGGCTTCGTCGGACTCGCCGTTGATCTGAACGCGTGCGTTCAACTGCTGCAGCGTCTCGGGATCGAAGCTCTCCATCAGCGGCTTCACGATCGCAGCGATCTGCGGGTACTGCCGCAGGACGCTCTCGCGAATGACCGGCACCGGCGCAAATACCGGCTGGTCGTGTCGATCGTCCTCGAGGACCTGCAGATGCGCTGCGGCAATGCCACCGTCGGTGCCGTACACCATCGCGGTGTTGGCACCACTCGTGCCGGCCGCGGCGGCCGCGATCGTCGCCGCGGTTTCGCCGCCGGCGAGCACAATGAGCTGCGATGGGCGCAGCGTGAAGCCGTAGGTTCTCTCGAGCGAGCGCAGCGCGCCGGCGTTGGCGAATTCCGCCGAGCAGATGAGCATCACGTCGCCGCCGCCGGCGACCCAGCGACCGAAATCGCTCATCGTGCGGACGTGGTTTGCCTGCGCGACATCGCCGCGCACCGCGAGGGCCCAGGCATTGCTCGCCCGCGCGGGAGTGAGCCAGACGATGCGGTTAGCGGCGTAGTCGAGCCGCGAGCCGAGCTCGTAACCCTGCTCGAGGTCCTTCCAGGCGGGGTCCGCGATGTCGTTGAAAAAGAGCAGCCCGGCGTTGCCCGTGTACTCGACGTACAGGTCGATCTCCCCGGCGAGCAGCGCCTGGCGCACGACCGAGGTCGCACCGATGCGCAGGCGATCCACGGTCGGAATGCCGCGGGCCTCCAGCAGCAGCCGGATCATCTGTCCGAGCATCGCCGACTCGCTCGAGAGCTTCGAGGAGACGACGACGGCAGCCTCGAGTGGCGATACCACGGCGAGCGCCAGGAGCGCCGCTGCGCAGAGCGACTTCAGGATCTTCGCCAAACCGGCCCTCGTCTCGGGTGCGCGACTCCGGGCGCACGTTGTCGGTTGTGGCCCGGCGCGTCAAGCATGATTTCCGGGGATGGCCCGCCTTATGATGGCGACACCTCATGAATTCCCCGCAGCCGCGCCCGAACCCATCGACTCGAAAACGCACCACCGGCGGCCGCTATTCCATCTGGCGGCTGCTGCGCGAGGGCCTGCGTGGTCAGCGCGGCTGGACGCAAGCCTGGGCCAAAGCCACCCCGCGACCGCGCTACCGCGTCGTCATCGTCGGTGGCGGCGGACATGGGCTCTCGACCGCCTTCCACCTCGCCGCCGAGCACGGCATCACGGATGTCGCGGTGCTGGAGAAGGGCCCCATCGGGCTCGGCAACGTCGGCCGCAACACCACCATCATCCGCTCCAATTACTTCCACCCCGACAACATCCGCTTCTACGAGCTCTCGCTCGGGCTGTGGGAGCGGCTCGAGCAACAGCTCAATTTCAACGCCATGGTGAGCCAGCGCGGCACGCTCAACCTCTTCCACACCGAGGCGCAGCGCGACCTCTTCACGCGCCGCGCGAACCAGATGCGGCTGCTCGGCGTGGACGCGGAGGCGCTCGACCGCGCCGAGGTCGCCCGCAGGGTGCCGCTTGCGGATCTCGATAACGGCCGCTACCCGGTGCTCGGGGGGTTCCTGCAACCCCGCGGTGGCACCGTGCGGCACGATGCCGTGGCGTGGGGATACGCACGCGCCGCGTCGGCGGCCGGTGTCGACATCGTCGAGCACTGCGAGGTCTCGGGCCTGCGCATCGCCCACGGCCGGGTGACCGGTGTCGAGACCCCACAGGGATTCATTGCAGCGGACACCGTGTGCCTTGCGGTCGCGGGCCACTCCTCGGTACTCGCCGCGATGGCCGGCCTGCAGCTCCCCATCGAGACCCACGTGCTGCAGGCATTCGTCAGCGAGCCCGTGAAGCCCGTGCTCGATGTCGTGCTCACCTACGGCGCCGGTCACTTCTACGTGAGCCAGTCGGACAAGGGCGGA
>Ga0318494_10001014_pt1 | contig 10727 bp, 10 predicted proteins | sample GRESIP108b1f24_FD_203293 | JGI IMG/M metagenome (GOLD analysis project Ga0318494, IMG submission 203293) | Tropical soil microbial communities from Luquillo Experimental Forest, Puerto Rico - GRE.SIPMG.108b1f24 | ecosystem: Environmental > Terrestrial > Soil > Tropical forest > Bulk soil... | reverse complement strand
CGGATTCATCGCCCCATTGCCCGCCGGCACGCGTGCGGGGCAGGCCGTTGGTCTGCGCGCGGCACAGCAGGTGGTGGTAAGCGCCGGGGCCACCGTGGACGGCCTTGGCGTCCAGCAGCGCGCCTACCTCGCGCATGGGGTAGGCAAACCGGCTGAACTCCTTGCCGCCCACGGTGACCGAGCCGCCAGTGGGCCGGTCCGGGCCGAGTATCAGCCGCATCGCGGTCGTCTTGCCCGCCCCGTTCGGGCCGAGGAACCCGGTGATCCTGCCGGGCTCGACCGTGAAGGTCAGCTGGTCCACGGCCAGTTTGCCGCTGTACCGTTTGGTGAGCCCCCGTGCCTTGATCATTGCTTCATTGCCTCCTCGGGCGCGGGCGCCATGCCCGCGGTATGAGGCCAGTGTTCCTGGCCGACCGCGTGCGGCGCGTCGTCCGCGGCGCCGATCTTCATCCCCCTCCAGAGGGCGGCGCCTCGCCCGCGGCGCCGATCTTCATCCCCCTTGAGAGGTAGGCCCCGGGGTCGCACCCGCGGTCCGCCGGCAGCCCGCCGCCCGCCAGACGGTGACGCCGCGGACGCCGCGTCACTCCCGCGGGGCCCAGAAGGCCAAGCTCCGCGGCGCGGCGGTGCCAGGCTGTGGGCCTGGACCGCGGACCCGGGTACCGGCCAGTGATTCTACGGGCGCGACGGGACCGTCCCGAGAGCGACTCTGATGCCATGGCCAGGAGACACAGGGGAGGACGGAGTCATGGCAGAACCGACTCTTTATGAACGTCTCGGCGGCATCTTCGCCATCGCCGCTGTCATCGACAACTTCAGCGACCGGCTGGTGAAGAACCCGAAGATCGTCAACGCGAACCCCGAAATGCATGAGTGGCATACGGTGACATACCACACGCGGATGCCGGGCCTGAAGTGGGGAAGAACCCTGTGGGTCGCCATGAAGGCGGGGGGGCCATTCCAGTACACCGGCTTGGAGATGCGCGATGCGCACTGGGACCTCAAGATCTCACCCGAGGTATTCGACGAAGTCACTCAGGAACTGATCAACGCCATGGACGACTTCAAGGTGCCCGAGCGCGAGAAGGCAGAGGTTCTGGCCGCCTTCGGCGCCGAGAAGGGCGAGGTTACGGCCGGTTCCCAGCCGGGGGCGGTCAACTGGCGCCGCTGGCGCTGAGCCGGGCGTGAGCCGGACGGCGAAGCCGATCCAGGTACTGCCGACCACGATGTGGCGGAGATGGTCAGGTGAACGAGCCCCGATCAAGGTCGATCACTTCTATCACCGGCCCGTCTGGAACGTGGCAGGCCTGCTGGCCGGGAAGTCGCGGATCCCAGCCATCCCCGGCGAATTCGGCCTGCCCCGACGCCCGCTACGTCAGCGGCCCTAGTCGCGCCCGGCGTGGTCAACACCATGCCCGAGGCCCACCTTGCGCGCGGTCAAAAGGCCACGGCCACATACCGCAGGACTCGGTGCGCGGCCACCACACCGACGCCCGGCAGGTGCTCAGCGAGCTGCAGGCGCTCGGCGTCGGCTACGACGTCACCTCGGTCCTGGAGGACAACGGCCTGGCCGCCTTCGATGCCAGCTGGCAGGACCTGGGCGACCAGCTAGCCGCTCAGCTAGGAAACGATCGACGCGAGAGGAGAACCGAACATGAACGCGGATGCGGCGTACATGATCGTGGGGGCCAGCCTGGCCGGGGCCAAGGCCGCGGAGACCCTGCGCGAGGAGGGGTTCGACGGCCCCCTCATCCTGATCGGCGAGGAGACCGAACGGCCGTACGAGCGGCCGCCGCTGTCCAAGGACTACCTGCTGGGCAAGGCCGAACGCGAGACCATCTACGTCCACCCGCAGGCGTGGTACGCCGAGCACGATGTCGACCTCCGCCTGGGCACCCGGGTCACCGCCCTGGACCCCGCGGCGCACGAGGTGACGCTGGCCGACGGCAGCCGGGCAGGCTACGCCAAGCTACTGCTGGCTACTGGCTCCTCGCCACGGCGCCTGTCCGTGCCCGGCGCCGACGCCGATGGCGTGCTGTACCTGCGCCGGGTCGGCGACAGCGACCAGATCAAGGCCGCCTTCCAGGCTGCGTCACGGGTCGCGGTGGTCGGCGGGGGCTGGATCGGCCTGGAGACCGCCGCGGCCGCGCGGGCGGCCGGCGCGCAGGTGACCATCCTGGAGAGGGGCGAGCTGCCGCTGCTGCGGGTACTCGGCCGGGAGGCAGCCCAGGTCTTCGCCGACCTGCACCGCGACCACGGGGTCGACCTGCGCTTCGGCGTCCAGGTCGCCGAGATCACCGGAACCGGCGGCCGGGCCGACGGCGTGCGGCTCGCGGACGGAGGCCACGTCAGGGCCGACGCGATCATCGCCGGCATCGGGATCACGCCCAACACCCAGCTCGCCGAGGCCGCAGGCCTTCAGGTCGGCAACGGTATCATCACCGACGCGCGGCTGCGGACCTCCGACCCCGACATCTACGCCGCCGGGGACGTGGCCCACGCCTACCATCCCCTGCTCGGCCAGCCCATCCGGGTCGACCACTGGTACAACGCGCTGCACCAGCCGCACACCGCGGCGAAGGCGATGCTCGGCCAGGATGCCGCCTATGACCGGGTGCCGTACTTCTACACCGACCAGTACGACCTGGGCATGGAGTACGCCGGTTACGTCGAGCCGGGCGGCTATGACCAGGTCGTGTTCCGCGGCGACGTGCCGGGACGGGAGTTCATCGCGTTCTGGCTCGGCGGCGGCCGGGTGCTGGCCGGGATGAACGTCAACGTCTGGGACGTCAACGAGGTGATCCAGGCCATCGTCCGCGGCGGCCGCGCCGTGGATGTGGCCAGGCTCGCCAGCCCCGATGTGCCCCTGGAGGAATTCCTCGGCGACTGACCGGCAGCCGGCGAAGTCAGTGAGAGGTTCATGTGGCAGACCGCCCGGGAGCTGGAGTACCCCCAGCGCGCGGGCGATGCCCACCGCAGCTGCCGCCTCGTCCGGCGGCGCGCTCACTCACGTTTCCCGCCGTTAGAAAAGAGGACTGAGGCTGATGACCGTTCTGGCCGGCCGCCGCGAATCATTCAACGCCGCGCACCAGCTGCGCGACCCGGCCCTGTCAGATGAGCACAATCGGCGCCTTCTCGGGAAGTGCGCGAACCTGCACGGGCACAACTACGTCCTGGAGGTGGTCGTGGCCGACGACATCGACCAGGCCACCGGCTACCTCCTGGACCTGAAACTGCTGTCAGACATCATCACCCGGCAGGTCATCCGCGACGTGGACCACCGCAACCTGAACACCGACGTGCCGTGGCTCAAGAGCCGCGTCCCGAGCACGGAAAACCTGGCCCGGGCATTCCGGGAACGGCTCCGGCCGGGGCCGGAGCTGCGGAGGCGGTACACGGCTGCGGACTTGGGACTGCCTGACGATCAGCATTACTGATTTGACTCGAGACGCCGGGCGTTGCCCGGCAGGAAGGACCAGCGATGATGGTGCTGCCCGGCGGCCAGGCCTTCCACGGCCTGGGCCTGTCGTACTACGTAGCGGAGATGACTGCGGCAGCCGATCGGGGTGATAGGCATGGGCGCTGAGCTCAATCCCGCGCAGCGGCTGCACGCGCTTGGCCAGAGCCTGTGGCTGGACAGCATCAACCGGGTCATGCTGCGCACCGGGGCGCTGGCCCGGTACGTCCGTGACCTGGCGGTCACCGGGCTCACGTCCAACCCGACGATCCTCGGGCATGCCATGGCCGCCGGGTCGGACTATGACAGCTCGCTGACCCGCCTGGTGAGCGAAGGCGTGACTGATGCTCAGGACCTGGTGTACGCCCTGGCGCTGGAGGACCTGGCCGAGGCGGCGACCCTGTTCCGCCCTGAGTGGGAGCGCACCGAGGGCGCGGACGGCTACGTGTCGCTGGAAGTCCCGCCCGATGCCGCCTACGACGCCGCCGCGACGGTCGCGCTCGCCCGGCGCCTGCACGGCCAGGCCGACTTCCCCAACCTGCTGGTCAAGATCCCCGGCACGCCGCCGGGCCTGACCGCCATGGAAGAGGCCATCACCGCCGGCATCGGGGTGAACGTGACACTGCTGTTCTCCGACACCCACTACCTGCGCACAGCCGACGCCTACCTGCGGGCCCTGGAGCGCCGCCGCCGCGCCGGCCTGGACCTGGCGGTGCCCTCGGTGGCCTCGGTGTTCATCTCCCGCTGGGATTCCGCCGCCGACCCCTTGCTGCCGCCCGCGCTGCACGGCAGCCTGGGGCTGGCGATGGCCCAGAAAACCTACGCTTCCCATGTGCGGCTGCTCTCGGACCAGCGCTGGCAGGCGCTCGCCCAGGCCGGCGCCCGCCCGCAGCGGGTCCTGTGGGCATCCACCTCGACCAAGAACCCGGACCTTCCCGACACCTATTACCTGGGCCGGCTGGCCGCCCCGGACACGATCGACACCGTCCCAGAGAAGACGCTGCTCGCCTTCGCCGACCACGGAAGCCTCGACGAGCGGCTGGAGCCCGACTACGCGGCCGGGGAACGGGCCATCGTAGCGGCCGCCGACGCCGGCATCGACGCTGATGCCCTCGCTGAGCAGCTCCAGCGCAACGGAGCAGGCGCCTTCACCGCGGACTGGGCCGCGCTGCTCACCGCGATCGAAGAAAAGGCAGCACCGCTCAAGACCCAAGGCCGCCGCTAACTCCAAGCCAGCCCGATACCAATTCACCGGCGCAGGTCTATACGGCCGGCACCGACCTGAGCAGTGACACTTCGAAGAGATGCCCGAGGCGGGGACCGTCGAGATGAAGCTCGAGGTCGTGACGTTGCCGGTCTGCGATATCGATCGGGCGCGGTACGGGATGCTCCTGGGCACTTCCCTTGGCCGCTCACCGAACCTGCTGTACCGGTCTCGTCATTCGACCTCCGGTTCCTTCAGGTCCGCCTCGACGACAGATACCACCACGACCCGACCTGGCTCCCCAGCAGGCCCGCCTTCGACGGCACCGGCCAGATCGTCAACTTCAGCGACTCCGCCTCCATCGACCTGCACCGCGTCGACGCGGTGATCGCCGGTCACAAGGACGCCGAGATGATCGGCCTACAAGGCGTCTTTGGCAGAGCCAGATCCGTCACCTAAACGCTGAAGAAGCACTGGCACCAGTCAGTGACCGGCTGGTCCGGGCATAGCCAGGCCTGCCGAACACACACCGATCAGCCATTCTTGTGGTGCCCCGCTGGACAAGCTGACGTGCAGAGATCGACGCCAGATCAGGCGGATCTTCTACGCGGCCGCATCAGCGCCGACTACGCTCTGCTATCTCCGTGTGTCCGCCGCTACGGCTATGGGGCTCCTCAGCGTCGCGTGTGCGATGAGAGCTTCGCGTGCTATGTGCTATGGGAGCCGACGTGGTGATATGTCGCGTTCGTGGAACGGGTCACTCGTTCCACGGCTACCGTCCGTAATCTCGGAGAACGTGGTGAAATGCGTCTCTGACCTGCAGATATATCCGAGCCGCCTATCGGAATCGAACCGATGACCTACGCATTACGAGGAGGATTAAGGCCGTCCACAGCTGTCCAGACGGCCACACCTGCCCTGCTCGCGCGGCTTCTCAGTCCCCCTACGTCCGTGGTGGTCCAGGATCGTAGTTAGCAAATCCGTTAGCACGACCGATCCCTGCTGGGACTTCGACCGCCCCCCATCCTGGCCGCGCCGCGCCGGGTCGGCCGCCGCGGGGGCCGCACGCCCGGCGCGTGCTCGGCCGATGACGCCGGACGTAAGCGACTGCTGGCTCCAGCACGCTTCCCAGGTTCGCGCGGCTGAGTACGGTGCTGGCCAGGAGCGTCTGTGATCCGGGCTCCGCTGTCCCCCTGGGGGATCGCGTCGATACGCGATTCAGGCCTCGATCTGCACATGGTCTCCACAAGTCCTGCGCTCCACTTCCATATGTCGTGCATCTGCTAGATGTCCGAAGCGCCAAGGGGGAGGGGCAACAGTGTCCGGAGACGCGCTTAAGCGACTGTACGACGCCCAGAACAGGCACGATCTTGATGCCATGGTGGACTGCTTCGATTCGGCCTACCGTAGCGAACAGCCGGTGCACCCGGACCGGGCCTTGACGGGACGCGGCTGGAAATGCGCGGGGTGACGATCTTCGGCACCCAGCATGGCCGCATCCTTTGGGGTCGGCTCTACATGGACGACATCGACCGCTCGGGCAGAAACATCGATCAGGCCGTTCGGCACATGACCACGACCGCTGATTGAACGGGGTACGTCCTGGCCGGGAAGCCGAAGGCCGCCCAGGCATGAAGTGCGGTCCGCCTATAGCGTTCAACCTGCAGGCCATGGACATGGAGGGGCAAGTCATGGCGATCGAACTGGTGCCATTGTGCACGATGCGGATTCAGGCCAAGCCGCCGGTCGAGGTAGGCGCGGGACCGGCAGGAACGCGGATGGTCTTTGAGGAGACAGGCGTCCAGGTCCGCGGAGACCGCCTGCGCGGCCAACTGGAGGGATCCGCTGGTGACTGCGTCCTCGTCGGCCCGGAGGGGACAGGAACGGTTGACGTCCGCGTGACGCTTCGCACCGATGACGGCGCCGCGATCTTCGTGTATTACCAGGGCCGGGTGGACCTGTCGCGGGGTTTTCAGTTTCCGCTGACGGCTTACGTGGCACCTCGTTTCGAGACCGGGGATGAGCGCTACGCGTGGCTGAACCGGATCCAGGCGGTGGGCAAAGGCACCGTCAACGAGGACCTATCGGTTGACTACGAGTGGTATGAGGTCCGCTAGTTCACGGCGGTTATCGAGTGGATGCTCGCTGACGTACCTGGCACGCTGCTATTCGTGATGCGATGGGGCTGTGCGTCCGGGCCTTCGCTTTTCGGGAGAATGTCCGGGTCCGCGTGAGTCCACCGCAGACCACGTGAGCAGGCCAGATGGCCGGTCCGGGCATCTCGGTGTCCAGGATTGACCCCTCGCGTCCACAACTGTTGTTAGCACCGCGTTAGCAGATGGCCTCTTCGTCCCGAAGCCAACGCGCGAGATCGCCTACCACGACCTTTACTATTTCTTACTATTTCTGACCTGCCTCGCACGGGTCCGTGGACATCCGCGGGTGTCCTCCGGTGTCTGTGGCGGTTGTTACTCACTTAGTTACTCACCTGCCAAAGGTGCGTCGCTCGGCAAGGCGACGCAGCAGGGTTGGCCACGGGCCTTTGCAGCTTCCGTGGTCATCAGGGACCCGGTGGTCCTGTCAAGCCGGGGTCCGGGTCTCCCGGGTAGCTATAACGCGCCGCCCGGGCCAGCCAGCAGTCGCCGGATCTCCGCGGTGAGCTGCTTGGCTGGCGGGAACCCAGGTACGTCGACCTCGGTCTGGGGATTGTGGCCTTCGGCGATGCACTGCCATCGGTCGAGCGCTATCTGGGTGAACTGCGGATCAGTGAATACCCAGAACCGGCTGGCAGCGATGGCGTCCGCCACCAGGTCGGCCACGGCGGCAGGCGCCATCCCTTCGTCAACTGCCCGCTGCAAGTGCGGAACCATCACCTCGGCGGTCGCCGCCCGCGGGGGGGCCTCCCCCAGGCTCTGCGGCCAGTTGCGCTCGGCTTGTCCGATGCTGGTGTGGACCCAGCCCGGGCACAAGACGCTAACCCCGACAGGAAGCATCGCCATGTTCGTCGCCCGGTACAGGTCTTCGGAGATAGCGACCACGGCATGTTTGGTCGCGTCATAGCTGGGACCAGTCGCTGGGATCAGCCCGGCGATGCTCGCCGTGTTCACGATGTGGCCTTCGCCCTGCGCGGCCAGCAGCGGCAGGAAGGCCCGTACCCCGTGGATGACTCCCCACAAGTTGACCCCCAGCACCCACTTCCACGCCGACAGCGGGCCGAACCACGGGTCGGCATGGCTGGCCACGCCCGCGTTATTGCAGACCACGTGCACCGCGCCGAAGCGATCAACCGCGGCAGCTGCCAGGGCATTGACCGCCGCCTCGTCGCTGACATCGGTGGGCACCGCGAGCGTCTTGGCGCCCAGGCCCGCGATCTTCTCCGCGGCGGCCTGCAGTGCAGGCTCCTCGACGTCGGCTAGCACCACGTCGAGCCCGGCGCGGGCGAACCGCTCGGCCAGCGCCAAGCCGATGCCGCTGGCGGCCCCGGTCACGACGGCGACTTTCCCGGCAGTCAGTTCCATGGCCCCTCCCCTGATCAGGCCTGGCCTCACGCTACATCGGCTGGCTCGCCGTAGCACCCCGGAATTCTCGTGATGCAGGAGGCCCGCGCTCGCAGGTCACGGGTGGATTGCATGGCCAGCCGTATGCGGTCAGCAAGAGCATCGTTATGGACTCGCTTTACCGCCCACCGTCAACCGCTGCTTGCCGCGCGATGCCGGTGCCGGTCGGCGCGTAACGGCGGGCCACCACCGGCCTAGGGAAGCGGGGGCGGTCGCCAGGCGTCGGCTCGCCTCGCCCGGCGGGCTCCCGCCCAAAAGGGCGAGGCTCTTGCCGACGCCCCCGGCGCGGACCGTCCCCGTCATTTCCCGCTGAGGCCGTCGCCCTGGTGGTCATCGTCTCGCCGGGTTCCTCGCGCCTGAACCACCAGCTTCCGGCACTCCCGCGCGGACGGAGCAGCGGACTTGACAAGGGGCGGCGGCCTGTACGCTGTCCGGCGATCGGGCGGCCTGTGGCCTGCCCGCCCTAGCCCGATCCGGGCCGTCGCGAGGGTTCCCTTGTCAAGTCCGCTGCGGCCTGGCCGCAGACCCCGGCGCGCCGAAGGTGCGCCCTTGATGATCGTGAAGAAAATCCTCACAGCACTGACATGACGGCTGTGTCGGATCGACGGGAAGCGATCAGATCACGGTTACTCAAGCCAGTCGAATCGTGCCCAGATGGTGCGGCTGGTGTGGTCTCCGTCGATGCCCCACTCGTCTGCCACCGCACGGACGATGTCTAGGCCATGGTGCCGGGTCGGATCGATCATTCCCTGGTTCCAGGGGCCGCCGTCGTCTTGGACTTCGACCCGAACGTAATGGTCCGGATCGATGGTGGTGCGGATAGCGAAGGTGCCGTCTGGCAGGCGGGAGCGGCTGTGCAACGCAGCGTTGGCCGCTAGTTCTGAGGCACACAAGATCACATCGTCCGCCCGCGGGCAGTTGTAGAGGACTACACGGAGGTCAGCGCGGACTCTGCGGATGTGCTCTGTACCGCCCGGATAGCTGACGTCGGTACAGGTTAGTTTGAGTGCTCGGGGTGCTGGCGTGTGCATGGGTCCTCGCTGCGGCGCATGGTCCATGGTCTCTGCAGCCTTGAGCGTACTCTGAGTCATGGTGCCATACAATAAATACGTGTTACTTCGTGTACTGGCCTGGCACAATTGGTGCGAGCATGGCGCCAGGAGAGTTGGAGGAGAGCGATGTTCGGTCTGTGCGTGCGCTTCACGTGCAAGGACGAGGCCGCCGCCGAGGGCTATGACCAGCTGGTCGCCGAGACCATCGAGGCCATCAAGGCGAACGAGCCGGGAACGCTGGTGTACGCCTCCCATACGGTGGAGGGCCAGCCGTTGCAGCGGATCTTCTATGAGCTGTACCGGGACCGGGCGGCGTTCGAGGCGCACGAGGCATCCCCGCACACCCGCCGCTACCTGGAGGCGCGAGACCAGTACCTAGCCAGCACCGAGGTGGACTGGCTTACCCTGCAGACCGGCAAGGGCACCGGCGGGTGACCACTCCGGACTACCAGAAGGCCCTAGGCCGTAAGATCGCCGTCGAGCGGCGCCGCCGAGGCCTGTCCCAGCCCGAACTGGCCCGGATGGTCGACCGGTCAGTCGCCTGGGTCTCCCAGGTCGAGCGCGGCGTGCGCAAGGTTGACCGCATGTCGGTGCTGGAAGCGCTCGCCGCCGCGCTGGATGTGCCGCTGGCCGAGCTGGCCGCCGAGGCACCAGTGGTCGCCGCTGTCACCGGGGAACCGCCTGGCGCGGGCGGACTGCGGCTGGTCCTGTCCGGGGCCTACGCGCTACGCGCGATGCTCGACGGCCGACGGGCCCCTGCGCTCAGCACGCTTCGGACCAAGACCCGCAAGGCATGGGAACTGACCCACGCCGGGCGTTACACCGAACTGAGCGAGCTGCTCCGTGGCCTGGTCCCGGATCTCGAAACAGCCGCCCGGGCAGTTCCCGAGGATCAGCGAGCTGAAGTGTTCGAGCTGATGGCCGCTACCTATCAGGCGTGCTCCGCCGCGCTGGCGAAACTCGGCGAGCCGGACGCCGCATGGATCGCCGCCGACCGGGCCATGGCCGCCGCCGACCGGGCAGGCAACCCGCTGATGGTGGCCGCCGGGGCGTTCCGTCTGGTGTTCGTGTTCATCAACGCCCGGCGCTACGACCAAGCCGAGGAGACCACCCGTACCGCCGCTGAAGCCTTGCAGCCGATGGTCAATCAAGGCACTCCGCAAGCCATGTCGCTGTGGGGCGGGCTGACCTTGCAGCGTGCCGTCATCGCCGCCCACCTCAACGACCCAGACACCGCCTACGGCCAGCTCGAGCAGGCGAGCCAGGTCGCTGGGCGGCTCGGCGAGGGGCACAACGAGTACAACACCGAGTTCGGCCCGGCCAACGTGCGGCTGTATGAGATCGCGGTCGCCGTCGAGCTTGGTGATGCGGGCCGCGCGCTGCGGGCTGCCGCCGCGGTGGATACCAGCGGACTGTCGGCCGAGCGACGGGCCAGGATGCTGGTCGACGTGGCCCGCATC
>Ga0318494_10001011_pt1 | contig 10737 bp, 13 predicted proteins | sample GRESIP108b1f24_FD_203293 | JGI IMG/M metagenome (GOLD analysis project Ga0318494, IMG submission 203293) | Tropical soil microbial communities from Luquillo Experimental Forest, Puerto Rico - GRE.SIPMG.108b1f24 | ecosystem: Environmental > Terrestrial > Soil > Tropical forest > Bulk soil... | reverse complement strand
GCCTACAAAAGCGGCGGCGGCGGCACCTCGTACACCGGCCTGGAATGCAGCCTGACCATACTCTGGATCATGGCCATCCCTTCCGGCGCGGGCAGCAATTATCTGACGGTAGTGGAGGAGACCGACCCCTAAGGGAGATCAACTTATGATGAACCCGATTCGCAATATCGAGCGCGCTCCCGGCCCCGGCGGCCCCGAGCGGTCGCTGGGCCTGTCCAAAAAGAACCCGCTCGGCGGCTTGGGCGGCGGCTTTGACGCGGGGCGGCACCGCCCGCACCAGTACCCGGCGCAGCGCGCCCCCGGTCTGCGCATGGCGAAGGGGCCGTCCAAGGGGCTGTTTAAGCCCAGCCTGTTCGCCATGCAGGAGGGCGGCAGTGTGGACGCGCCCGATCCCGAGGACCTGCGCTCGCCCGACGACAACCTGTCGCCGCACGACGCGCAGCTCAAGCAGCTCGTGGTCGGGGCCATGGCCGCCCTGCGCGGCGAGAGCCCCGACCCCAAGCGCGCCATCCAGGCCTTCATCGACGCCTTCGGCATGGACGATTACCTGGAGCTGCGCCAGATGGTGCTCGGCCAGCATCAGGAGCCCGACGCCGACGACCAGGGCGGGCCGCCCGATTTCGACCAGGACGACATCGGCCCGAGCGGCCAGGGCGCGCCGCCGCCCCAGCCGCCCCAGCAGCAGATGCCGCCCGCGCCCGCCGGGATGCAGGTGGGCGGCCTGTTGAGCGGCCCCGGCAGCGGGCAGAGCGACGAGATCGAGGCGCGCACCCCGAGCGGGCGCAAGGTGCTGCTCAGTGACGGCGAGTACGTGATCGACGCGCCCACCGTGGCCGCGCTCGGCGACGGCAGCAGCAGCTCGGGCGCGCGCCGCCTGGACGCCTTTCGCGAGGCCATCCGCAAGCAGGCCTATGGGCACGGGGATCAGGCCAAGCCCATGAAAAAGGGCGGCAAACTGATGCTTTTAGATGCTTTAAATAGTTAACTTAGTTGACTTAGTTTAAGTATGGAAACTTTCGACTATCTGTTGACCAGGGCGCTAGAGGAGATGTTAGAGATCCGGGTAAATAGTCTTGCCTGCGGGGCTCCCACCGATTACCCGGCTTATTGTATGCTGGTGGGCGAAATTCGCGGTTTGCGGCTGGCCTTGCAGTCGATCCTGAAGGCCCGCGCGCAGGTGAAGGAGACATGAGTAGCGTTGAGTTACAACCGGCCCCGGCTTCCATCGAGGCAATCCTCGAAATCATGCGGCCCACCGCTTACCGCCTCCTGGTGCGCCTGCTCAAGCTGGGCGAGCAGACCAAGGGCGGGATCTATCTTCCTGAAAACGCGCGCAAGGCGCACGAGGCGGCCAGCCAGATGGCCGTGGTGCTGGCCATGGGCGCGGCGGCCTACCGGGAGTACGAGCGGTTTCCCTGCGGGCCGTACTGCCAAGTGGGCGACACCGTCCTGATGCGGGAGTATTCGGGCACGCGCTTCTGTATCGACGGCGAGGAGTACCGGCTGATCAACGACGACACGGTCGAAGCCGTGATCTACCAGCCCGAGCGGATCACGCGAGCGGTATAGGGTTATGGCGGAAGAAGGCAAGGACATCACGGTCGAAACGGAAGACGGCGGGATCGAAGTGGAGGTGGTCCGCGAGAAGCGCAGCGAGCGGCCCACGCTCCGGGGCGACACGCGCTCGCTCGATGTCAAGGACGACGAACTCAGGAAATACTCGGACGAGGTCCAGGACCGCATCAAGAAGCTGCGCTTCGCCTACCACGAGGAGCGCCGCATCCGCGAGCAGAAGGAGCGCGATCTCGCCACCAGCACCGATTTCACGCAGCGCCTCTACCGGGAGAACGCCGAGCTGAAGCGCAACGTGGCGCGCGGCGAGCAGGCGGTGATCCATCAGGCGATCACGCGCACCGACGCCGAGATCGCGCAGGCCAAGCAACTGGCGAAGCAGGCGCACGAGGCGGGCTCCATCGACGACTTTCTGACGAGCAACGAGAAGATGGCGCGCGCCGTGGCCGAGAAGGAGCGTCTGCACCTGCTCAAGGACGCGCCGGTCGAGGATGCGCCGCCGCCCGCGCAGGCCGCGCCGCCGCCCGCTCCCGGCCAGCCGCCGCGCGATGTGCGCGCCGATGCGTGGTTCGCCAAGAACACGTGGTGGGGCAAACCCGGTTATGAGAAGCAGACCCGGTATTTGAAGGGCCTGCACCAGGATCTGTTTGAGCGCAACATCACCTCGCTCGGCACGCCCGATGTCTACTGGAAGACCATCGAGGAGGAGTTAGCGACTTTGCCCGGTCTCGAAAACGGCAATGGCAACGGCCATGAGCCCGACGAGGAGCCGCGCGCCCATACCCGTCCGTTAGCAGTGGCGGGCGGCACACGCAGTGCCGGATCTGCGACCGCTGGCCGCTCCCGCGTTATCCGGTTATCAGAATCGCAGGTGCGGCTGGCGCACCGGCTCGGCATCACGCCTGAACAGTATGCTGCCGAGCTGGTCCTTCAAGAGGAACGGGGGGAAGCGAAGCATGGCTGACCGAACCCCGAGAGAGCAGGAAACTCGCGAGTCGGAGGCGCGCGCCCCCGCATGGCGGCCCGCCAATTCACTGCCCGACCCCGCGCAGCGACCGGGAGTCAAATTCCGGTGGATACGAACGTCGGCTGGTGGACAGTCCGATGCAACCAACGTCTCGCGCCGCCTGCGCGAGGGCTATGTGCCGGTGAAGGCCTCCGAGCATCCCGAACTCCAACTGCTCACCGACAGGGACTCCCGCTTCCCCGATTCCATCGAGGTGGGGGGACTGCTCCTATGCAAGGCTCCCGAGGAAATCACCCGCGCGCGCAGCCGGTATTACCGTGACCAGACCGTGGCGCAAATGAACGCAGTCGATAGTCAACTCATGGCTGAGCAGGACCCACGGATGCGCAGCATGTTTCGGGAAAGTGGAAAACCGCGAACCCGTTTCGGACCCGAGGCGCGACGCGATCCTGGGGGCGAAACGCAATTGCCGACCGGCGTGAGGTGACACTGCACCCGCCTCCCCGCTAGGTCCTGTTCGCGCGCGCGCCCCGGCGGGCGTGCGTGACCGCCAACGTGTACTCAACGGAGAGACTCATCGCTTATGGCGCAAATCAGCAGTCCCTACGGGATGAGGCCGGTGCAGATCTTCGGGGGAACGCCTTTCGCTGCGGCGATTCGCAGTTACCCGGTGTTGAGCAACCCGACCAACCCCATCTTTTTCGCCGAGCCCGTCGCCATCGTCGCTGGAAATATCCAGAAGATCGCGGCGTCGCCCACCAATGCCACCACGGCCAATTCGCCCATCGGCGTTTTCCTCGGCGCGGAATGGCAGGACCCGATTCGCGGGTTCGTCAATTCGCAGTACCTGCCGGGAGGCCTGGGCACCACGGCCACCCAGGTGCGCTGCAAGGTCCTGGAACACCCTTGGGCGGTCTTCAAGATCCAGGCTTCTGGGCCGGTCAACAACAACCAGCTCCAACTGAACATGGGCCTCTTGGCCAGCTCGCTCGTTCCCGGCTCTGCCAACGGCAACATCGCGACCGGCGACAGTCTGATCGCGGGCGACGCGGCCAGCATCGCCGTCACCGCCACGCTCGCGCTCACCATCGTGGGCTTCCCCAATGCGCCCGGTTCGCAGCCGGGAGATCCCTTCACCGACGTGCTGGTGTGCTGGAACTTCGGCGTTCACCGCATGATGAACTCGCTCGCGATCTAAGGAGGATAAGTTATGGCGATCTCTAGAGCACAATTACTCAAGGAACTTATCCCCGGATTAAACGTCCTGTTCGGCGTGGAGTACAAGCGCTATCAGGAGGAGCACAAGGAGATTTTCGCCATCGAAAACTCCGAGCGTTCCTTCGAGGAAGAGGTCAAGATCACCGGCTTCGGTCCCGCCCCGGTCAAGCAGGAGGGCGAGGCCATGCAGTACGACGATGCCCAGGAAAGTTACGTGGCGAGATACACCCACGAGACCATCGTCCTGGGTTTCGCGATCACCGAGGAGGCTGTCGAGGACAACCTCTACGACTCGCTCAGCGGGCGCTACACCAAGGCGCTGGCGCGCTCGATGGCCCACACCAAGCAGACCAAAGGGGCGGCGGTCTTGAATAACAGCTTCGACCCGCTGCATCCCATGGGCGACGGCGTGGCGCTCTGTTCCACCGTGCATCCGCTCGTGACCGGGGGCCTCGTCAACAGCAACACGCCCGCGACCCCGGCGGATCTCAACGAGACCTCGCTCGAAAACGCGGCCACGCAGATCGCGGGCTGGGTGGACGACCGGGGCCTGTTGGTCGCGGCCAAGCCGCGCAAGCTGATCATCCCGGCGGGCCTCATGTTCACCGCGACGCGCACCCTGCGCAGCCAGTACCGACCGGGCACCGCCGACAACGACATCAACGCGATTTACACCAACGGGACCATCCCCGACGGGTATTTCGTCAACCATTACATTACCGACCCCGATGCGTGGTGGATTGTTACGGACATACCCAACGGGCTGAAGCATTTCGTCAGAGTCCCGCTGAAGACCGATGATGACGGGGATTTTGATACGGGGAATGTTCGCTATAAGGCAAGGGAGCGGTATTCCTTCGGCGCGAGCGATCCCTTGGGGGTCTTCGGTTCGCCGGGAGCTTGAGCGAAGTTAGTAAAGTCCTTCGCTTGGGGAGAAGGGCGGGTTATCTAAAAACCAGCTTGGGAATAATCTCGGGGGAGGTAACCTAAGTTGCCCAGTCAAGATAACTCGCCCGCTTACTCCGTAACCTCGGGCGCGGGCGGGAGCGCCTGTTCCTGCATCGCCGCCTGCTGATCCGCCGCCTGCTGCGCGCTCGCCTGATCGCTCTTGTGCTGGCGATCCGCCGCGCCTTCCTGGATGTCCACCAGATGCTTCAACGCGCCCTGGCGCTCGTCGCTCTGAAGCTGCGCGTGCTTGAACTGGTGGTCGAGGAAGGCCTGCCGGTCGCCCGATTGGGTGGCGGCGTGGGCGGTGCCTGCGGTAATCAGGGCGCGGTTGGTTTCGCCCTGGATCTGGGCCGCCGTGCGCCGCTCCTCGCTCGCCATCTTGGCTTGGTCGGTCTGGCCCTTCTGAAGCAATTTCTGCTGCTCCAGTTGCAGCTTGGCCTGATCGCTCTGCTGCTTGCCCTGCACCTGGGCCTGTTTGATCTGGAGTTCCTGTTGCTGCAACTGCACCATCGGGTCCTGCGCCTGCTGCTGCTGCTGGGTCTGCTGCTGCTGGGCCTGATTCTGGCCGAGCAGTTTCTGCGCCGCCTGGGCCTGGATGCCGCTTAATTGCTCCTCGACCTCGGGCGGCAGCTTGGTGGCGCTGTTGGGCAGGGGCACGCCCATCTGCATTTCGATGTCCTTGCGGTACTGGTAGGCGAGGTGCTCGGCGATGTGCGCCTGCCCCGCGCTCATGATCGAGGGCATCAAGGGCGACTGCTGCAAGGCCTGCTGGATCTTGGGGTCCTGGAGGAAGGCTTGGTGGGTCTGGAGGTGCGCCTGATGGTCCTGCCACTCGAAGGTCTTGACCGGCTTGCTCATCAGGATGTGCATGTTCTCGGTGACCGGGTCGGCGGGATCGATGTCGCTCTTGTCGGGCACAATCTGGTCGGCGTTGTCGATGCCCAGCACTTCGAGCATGGAGCGGTGCAGCAGCGGCAAATTGTAGAGCTGCGGGGCCTGCGCGGAGAGTTGCAGGGCGGCCTGATACTCCATGACGCGCTGCGCCACCGTGGCCGAGGCCGGGTCGCTCACCGGCACGATGGTGAGCGCCTGCGCGTAGTCCTGGCGCTTGGCGCTCTTGGGCGCGTTGACCGGGTCGTAGTCGTAGTCGGGGTCGGTGAAGTCTCTGATCAGCTCGGCCAGGATGGTCAGTTCCTTGCCGAGCGTGACGTGGAGCCGCGCCTGCACCGCCGTGATCACCTCGGTGGCCTGCTCGATCAGGGCGAGCATGGTGCCGACCGGCGCGTTCTGCGAGCTGGTGTTGATCTCCAAATCGGCGATGGACGCGAATGCCTTGCCCTCGCCGACCAGCATCTGAAGTAACTGGAAGAGGACCGCGCTCGGCTCTTTGTATGGCAAAGGAAACACGCTGTCGGCGATCTTGCCGGTGGGGATATCGACGTCGCGCCACTCGCCCGGTTGAATCGGGTCGCTGTCGCCCTTGACGCGCATGCCCCTGGTCTTGAGGCCACCGGGCAAGTTACTCAAGGTCCCGGCATCGACGAGCTGGCGCAGGATCGAGGTGCAGCCCTTGCCGATGCCGCCGATTAAGTGGAGCAGGCCGAGGCCGTAAGCGCCCTTCCAGGGCACGTAGCGGTAATGGGCAAAATAAGGTATTTTTGTCTTTTCCGGGTCCTTCTCGCGCCAGTTGCGGCGCACGGCCAGCACCTGATTCGAGTTCTGCTCGATGGTGACGATGTAGGGCACGGGCTCGTCGCCGTCGTCCAGGTCGTCGAACTTGAGGTCGGCGTGGATCTCGCGGATGGTGAGCAGCTCGTTGAGCGCGTAGCTCGGGCGCATGCCCGCGAGGCGGCTCACCTTCTCCTCCACGCGGCTCAGTTCGACCGGCGCTTGCGAGAGCGCGACGTCGCGGTAGAAGCCGCGCTGCTGGAGCCGGATGACGTCGGTGAAGGCCTGTTTCATCAGGTGCGTGTAGCGCGGGCAGCTCTCCAGATTCGGAAAACCGTACGGCTGGATGAAGTCGCTCGCGGCCACGAACTGGGCCATGGGCCGCTTGGTGAGCGGGTCGAAGTAGACCTTGCGGAAGGCCGAGCCATCGACCGGCAGCGCGAAGAGCAACTGCTCGGTTTCGTCCCGGTATTCGGGCATTTTCTCGACAATCCAGTGATTCAGGTCCGCAGCTACCCGTTTGGCCTGGGCGAGCTTGGCGTGGTCGGCCTCGCCGATGATCTTGGCGTGCGCCGGTCCCTCGGCGGGGAAGAGCTTGGTGATCGACTTGGACTGGAAGCGCACCGCCGATTCGAGGATCATGGGGTGGACGATGCCGCAGGCCCCCGGCCACGGCATGGTGCGCTCGGTGACCTTGATGCCGAGCAGGTCCAGGCCCTCGGTGAGCGCCGATTCCCACTCCTTGCGCGAGCCCAGGTCCTCGTCCACCGCCTGCTTCAGGTCGCTGGCGAGCGCGAGCAGGGTCTGCTCGGGCAGCAGCTCGGCCAGATTGACGTCGTGCGGCTCCTCGGGGCCGCCCAGTCCCGGCAGCGGGTCGCCGTAGTGGATCTCGACGCCGCCGTCGGGCAGGCGCACCACCCGGCCCGTGTCCTGCGCTGCCGGATATTCCACCACCGGCATGGACGGGTCGGCGTCATAGCGGCGCATGGATCGCTCGATCATCGGGGGCTTTCCTTACACGACGAGTGTATCTCACGAGTAAGTGCCTCGGGGAGCGTGGGTTGAGCGCGCTTTTGCCCGGTGATTCCCGTGGCACTACTTACGTTGTAGCGATTACTACAATTAAGTTCACGGGGAAAATAAAATGTACCGGAAAACTATTGCAACTCGTTTTACGCAGTCGTATCATCATCTGGAATTCTTTAATTCAGCTATCTTTTATTTGGTTGTGAAGTCGCAGTGAATGCGTTAGAGTGACCGTATCAGCGTCGGGACGATCCCCGCAGAAGCCGAACCGAGCCATCGGTGCCCCGGCTAGAGCGGGCCAAGGCCGTACGCGGCAGTGAAACCTGCCATTCCGGGTGCTTCTCAGCTCCCGGTCCCTGTGAACAATTTAACGAGGAGAAGTGTGCCTAATGAGTATGCCTCCTGTCGCGCTGCGGACGGCTGGCTTTTTGACCGTCCATTTCATCGCGCGCTACGTCGGCGTGGTTTCGGCGACGGCGCGCAAATGGTTTGAAACGACCGACGGCAACGGCGCGCGCAGGCCCATCGACGGCGTGGTGGACATGCCCGCCGGGAGCCAGCGCAACCGCTACTATATTCCCGAGAAGGTGGCGCGCGAGGTGCTCGCGCGCATGAATTTCCCCGCCGCCATCATCGACGGCCTGATCGAGGACCACCGCGCCACTCAGAACGGGACCGCGCCCAAGCGCGCGGCCAACGGCAAGAAGCGCGGGCGGCCCCCCGGCAAGAAGAAACCGGAGCGCGAGCGCGCGGCGCGGTCGCGCCGGGTGGCGTCATGAGCGCCGCGCATTTCATGGAGACGCCCTACGGGCTCTACCGGCGGGTCGCCGACGCGCGCAACGACGTGGCCTGCGCGCTGCGCTACCTGCGCGCGAGCGAGGGCGAGGGCCGCCTGATCGAGTTGTCGGTGGCGAGCGAGTCCATCGCGCTGCACTGCCTCGACTGGGTGCTGGGCCGGGAAAACGGCAAGGCCTTCGAGGAGCACCTCCAGGCGCTGCGCGTGGTGCGGCCCGAGATCGAGCGCAGGCTCAAGGAGCCAACGTCATGACCGAGCCCGTGATGCGCGGCGAGAGCGAGTTGCAGCTCGCCCACGACATCCTCGGCATGGCGGTCTGCTACGGCATGGAGGAGGGCTTCTTCGAGAGCGAGCGGGAGCAGGCGCACGTGAGCGATCTGGCCAAGGTGCTCTGCTGGTGCCTGGGCCACACCCACCGCAACGAGTTCGGCGAGCTGCTCCAGGAGCTGGCCCAGCGCCTGCGCGCGGTGGGCTACCTCAAGACCGAGGCAGAAATGCGCGAGCTGAAGGAGGCGGGGGATGATTCCAGGGGCCACCCCGGAGCCGGGGCCAAAACCAGAACCGAACCTATGTCCTAAGGGCTATCCAGCCGTCCAAGCCAAGCAGGTTGGACAAGAGAATAGGATAGCAATACCGGATTGTAGTGTGCTCGTCGGGGGTACTGCATGAGTACCAGACGGCCACGCCTACTCGATCTGTTCTGTTGCGCTGGTGGCGCAGCCGAAGGCTACCACCGTGCCGGGTTTGATGTTGTGGGTATCGACATTAGGCCGCAGCCAAGGTATCCATACAACTTCCTTCAGGGGGATGCGCTAGCATTCCTGGCCGAACATGGGCGTGAATTCGATGCGATCCACGCATCGCCACCGTGCCAAGCCTACAGCGACATGAAGTACATGCCAACAGCCGGGAAGCACCCGGAACTCATTGTCCCAACGAGAGAATTACTGCTTCAGATTGGTAGGCCATATGCAATCGAGAATGTCGAAGGCGCACCGCTTGAAACTGGCTCACTATTCGGCGGGATAACGCTCTGCGGCTCCATGTTTGGTCTGCGGACCAACAGCCACGAACTTCGGCGGCATCGGCTATTCGAGATCAGTCCGAGTATGCCGCAGCCAGTATGCGCCCATTCCGATCTGCCAGTGATCGGCTTCTACGGCGACCATGCCCGGATTCGGCGCAGGGTCAACGGTAGCAAGGACCGGGGCAAGGACATTACCGGACGAGACCGCAAGTTGGCACTCGTCAAGGAACTAATGGACATCGACTGGATGGAATGGGAAGAAGCGGTCCAGGCGATCCCGCCAGCTTACACGGAGTACATTGGGCGACACCTGATGGAGACCGTTGGTTCAGTCTCTTTGATTTCTCAGCGGATTCCAGTGTGCCCAAGCACATCAGAATCCGCAGAAAGAAAGCCACCAAAACCGAACCCGTGTCCTAAGTGCGGCGCGGACCTGCCCGACCGCAATATGACTACCGCGCCCTGCGAGAAGTGCCTCAACACGGCCTACCTCGCGACCCTGCGCGACCGCGAGGGCGAGGCGCTGGTCAAGGACCCGAATCCGCTCTACCACGTGGCCATGGGCAAGGGCCGCCTGCGCCATATCGTGCTGCGCAGCGATAACGGATTTTGCTTTTGCGGGGAGAAGCCGCAGGGGCCGCGTAAACAGTGGCTGCGCGTCCACCTGCGCGAGCTGCCCAAGGATGTCTGTACCGATTGCCTGCGCGCGGTCGAACACGTACTGCGCGCCATCCACCCGGTGTAGGAGGAATTATGTTGACGGTTCATTTCGTTTTAATGGTTTTGGCGTTGATCTGTCTGGTGCTCGCGGCGCTGGAGATCCACGCGCCCAAGCTCAACCTGCTGGCCTTGGGCCTCGCGTTCTGGGCCTGCTCGGTGCTGGTGCAATGATGCAAGACGACGAGTTCTTCGACGACGGGCCTAATCTGGCGCGCCGGGGCGACCCGGTGACGTCGCATCTCGCCGCCGACCAGTTGGTCGAAAGCGGCAAGTGGCGCAACCAGAAATACCGGGTGCTCGCCTGGATGAGCGAGCACCGGCTGATCGATAACCGCTCCAGCCTGACGGCCAACGAGCTGGCGAGAGAGAGCGGGTTGCCGCATCCCCTCTGCCACAAGCGCCTGCCGGATCTGCGCAAGGAGGGCTTGGTGTGCATGGCGGTGCGGCGCGACTGCCGGGTGACCGGCCTATTGGCCTACACGTGGCGGTTGACGACGCCCGAGGAGCGCGCGGCGTGGAGGGGGGATGGCAATGATGACGAAACAGGAGAGGGCGATATGGCAAAGGCGTTGACGAAGGCCGAGGCGAGCGTCCTGGCCGAATGCGAGGCGGTGATCGAGCGAGGGCTCTCTACATTTATGGAGGTGGGGCAGGCGCTCTTCCAGATTCACGCCAACCATCTCTACCGCGACCATTACAAAAGTTTTGAAGACTACTGCCGCCTGCGTTGGACGATCAGCCGCCAGCGCGCCTACCAACTAATCGATGCGGTTGGGGTGGTGGCCAACATTGGGG
>Ga0318494_10001005_pt1 | contig 10757 bp, 10 predicted proteins | sample GRESIP108b1f24_FD_203293 | JGI IMG/M metagenome (GOLD analysis project Ga0318494, IMG submission 203293) | Tropical soil microbial communities from Luquillo Experimental Forest, Puerto Rico - GRE.SIPMG.108b1f24 | ecosystem: Environmental > Terrestrial > Soil > Tropical forest > Bulk soil... | reverse complement strand
GACATGTTCGTTCTTGCTGTCATAGGAACAGTCGACACAACATTTTTTGTCATCCTCGCTGGACAGGCATATGACACTGGGCTGGGATAACCCCACGGCAGATCCCACCACCACCATCCTGCTGAGGCACGGCGATACCCAGCTATCACCCGAACACCGCTTCAGCGGACTGCGCGACCTCCCGCTTAGCGCCAGCGGAACCCGGCAGGCCCAGGCCGCCGCCTGCCGCCTAGCCAAGGGTGCTCCGATCGACGCCGTGGTCAGCTCGCCATTGCAGCGCGCCGTCGACACCGCCGCCATTGCGGCCGCCGAACTGGGCCTGACCGCGGTCATCGATGATGATCTCCGTGAAACCGACTTCGGTGACTGGGATGGCTTCACCCTGGCAGAAATCCAGCAGCGATGGCCCGCAGCGGCGGCAGCCTGGCGGCGCGACCCCGAACAGGCGCCGCCGGGCGGGGAGAGCTTCGCCGACACCGCACACCGGGTAAACCGGGCCTGTGACCGGCTGCTGCGGGATCACGGCGGCCAGACCGTCCTGGTGGTAAGTCACGTTACCCCGATAAAGATCTTGCTGTGCCGGGCTCTCGGCGTCCCGCTCGGCACCCTTTACCGGCTGTATCTCGGCTCCGCCTGCATCAACGAGATCCAGTGGCACGGCCGCGGGTTTGCCGCCGTTCATTGCGTCAACGACACCAGCCACCTTCCCTGACTCACCGGGCCGCTGGGGACGAGACCGTGCTGAAGGCGCCGAGGAACTGGTTGCGGAAGGCGTCCATTGGCTCGAGCGGAGCGGAGGGGCCGGGCAGCAGCCCGTCCTGCCAGCGCCAGGAGGCAATCTGCCTGAACACGGAAGGGTCGCGGGCGACGATCGAGATCGGCACCACGTGGTTGGCCCCGGGGCTGCTGATGGGGCCACCGGGCTGCTCGTCGCCGAGCAGGATAAGCACGAGGTTCGGGTCGTTGAGCTCGGTGACCCATGAGGTGAGGACCTGCAGCGAGTACCGCATCGACGTGCCGAAGGCCTGACGCTCCTTGCTGGCGTTGCCCACGATGGAGAGCGGGGTCTGGCCGCGCGCGGGCATCGGGTCGAATATCGAGCCGTTGCCGACCTTGTTCCAGGGCACCATGACCGGCAGCGGGGCGTAGGGCGTGTGCGAGGAGACCAGGTCAATCTCGGCCATCACGGGCTTGTGGCCGGGGGTGAGTTCGAGCCGCTGGAACGCGGCCAGGGTGTACTGGTCGGGCATCGAGGCGTAGCTGAAGGTCGGGCCCTGGTAGCCGACGTTGCGCCGGTCGTAGATCTTGTCGAAATGGTAAAAGGACGTGCCGATCGGCCAGTAGTAGTCGTCAGAGGGGCTGTCGCTGACGGTGCGCCAGCCGGCCTTGTTGAAGGCGTCGCTGAGGGTGAACCGGCGGCTGGCAACAATCTCGGCATACCGCTGGTGGGTGTTGACCCACAGCCCCGACTGCAGGGTGGAGTGGGCGAGTTGGCTGACCCCGCCGAAGCCCGGGGCGTCGAGCCAGGCGCTCTGCGTGGACCAGCCGGCGCGGGCCAGTGAGGCGGTGCTCTGGCGCAGGACGGCGTCGATGCCGGCGGAGAAGCTGGTGCCCTGGACGGCGACCTGCCCGTAGCTTTCGACGAAGGCGATGATGACATCCTTGCCGCGCAATCCGGTGAGCAGGTCCGCAGCGGGGACGCTGGCTTCAGGGTCGGAGCCGCGGAGGGCCTGCTTGAAACGGCCCTGGTCGCGGAGCGCTACCTCGGTGTCGCGCACCTGCGCGACGACCAGCCCGGCGGTGCTGGTCGAGGCGACCGGGGCTCCCCGGACGAGTTGCAGTGACAGGCCCGCGCACAGCGCCCAGACCGCTGTGAGGGCGGCGAGTGCGCGAACCGCGCCGCGGCGATGCCGGGCGGCCACGGTGGTGATGTGAATCGCTGACGCGGTGATCGCGCCGACGGCAAGGATCAGACCGAGCCAGACCGCGACGAGCGCGATGTTCGTGAGCGTACCGCCGATCGTATCGCGCACCACGCCGATGGCCGGGGAGATGTCGCCCCAGTTGAGCACCGGGTTGAACGCCTGCCCGATCTCTGCGCGGAACGCTATGTCGAGGATCTTGATGACTGTGACCAGGGCGAACAGGATTCCAGCGACGGCGGCCACGATCCGTCGCGGGCGGGCCGGCAGCACCACCGCGACAGCGACCACGGCCAGCCCTTCCACGGGGATGCGGACAAAGGCGGCGGGGGTGAGCTGGAAATCATGGTCGGGCGCGACGAGAACACCCCACACGAGCACGACCGCAAGCACGGTGATGGCCAGCCGCAGAGCCCGGCGGGTGCGCGGGCCGGCGCCGGCCCGGTACAGCCAGATCACGTCGCGGCCGAACGACTCGGCCAGCAGCAACAGCGCGGCGGCGACCGCGATCATCCCGACCAGGCGGCTGGGCACTCCGGATGCGGCCACGGTGAGCACGATGCCCTGGACGGCAGCCACGACCTTGCGCCAGTACCGGGGTGGCAACGGCGCGGCCAGCCACGGGATCAGCCAGCCCGCTAGCAGCAGCGCGTAGCGGGCGGCGCCGATGACCAGCACCCAGCCGCCGTAGTCCTGGGACACGGCGATGCTGAGCAGCAGGATCAGGAAGGCGTCGACCTCGCCGTCGATGCGGGCGCCCAGCGGGGTGGCGGTACCGGTCCGGCGCGCCACCTGCCCGTCCACCGCGTCGAGGGCCAGCGCGACGCTGGACAGGGTGACGAGCGCTGTGGTCGACAGCGGCTGGCCGAACGAGTCGGCAACTAGGCCCGCGACCCCGGCGATCAGCAGCGTCCGGGTCAGGGTGACCCAGTCCGCCGGGAGTATCGCCGGCTGGTCGCTGCGCATGCGGGCGGTGACCAGCAGCGCGGTCGCCACCGAACCGGTGGCCAGCCCGGCGATCCAGCCGGCGGCGCCGAGACCGGCCGTGGCGGACACGACGCCGAGCAGGGCGGCTGTGGCGAGCATCCCCAGGATCGCCGCGATCCGGATCGTAGGCAGCGCGCCTTTGCCCGCGAGCCGAATCCTAAGCGGAGCGCCTTCGTCCGCAGGCTGAATGGTACGCACCGCGCCTTCCGTCTCCGTAGCCATCTGCCGTCATCCCTCATGCGGACAACGGGTCCGCGGTCACGCTGGTTCACCGGGACCGGCCGCGGGCCGCTACGCTGCCGCAGCCGGACGGTTGAACTATTTGTACAGCCAACCCGTGTAAACCAGTGTGGCGTTCCTGCACTCAGTTACGGCCGGGATCGGTCCGGCCGTCCGCCGCTTCGGCCCGTCGTTGCTGCGTCTGGCCGCAGGCGTCACCGTGCTGTGGTTTCTCTGGCGGCACGTAGGCGCGGCGCCGTTCGAGGACGGGCTGCGCGCGGTCACCTGGCAGGCGGTCGTGGCCGCCGTCACGCTCACTGCCCTGACCACGGTGTGTTCGGCCTGGCGGTGGCGGGTCGTCGCCCGGGCACTCGGCGCCGACCTCGACCTGCCCGGCGCGACCGGTGCCTACTACCGTTCCCTGTTCCTCAACTCCGTGCTCCCCGGCGGGGTTCTCGGCGACGTGCACCGGGCGGTCACGCACGGCAGGCGCGCTGGAGACGTCGCGCAGGGGGTGCGCGCGGTGGCGTGGGAACGGCTGTGCGGTCAGGTCATCCAGGCCGTAGTGACCGCCGTCGTGCTGCTGACCCTGCCCTCGCCGGTTCGGCCCGCGCTACCCTACGTTCTGGCGGGCGTCGCGGGCGTCGCGGGCGTAGCCGGGTGTGCTGCGCTGGTCGTCCGCGGCGCCGGCCGCCGCGGCCGGTCGTGGCTGACCCGCGCCGCCCGAGCCATCGCCGCTGACCTGCGTCGCGGCCTGCAAGTCCCGGGCGTGTGGCCGCAGCTCACGCTGGCCTCGCTGCTGGTCGTCGCCGGGCACACGGCCACGTTCGTCATCGCGGCCCGGGTCGCCGGCTCCGCCGCACCCCTGGGCGAACTGGTCGCGCTGCTGATGGTGGTCCAGACTGCAGTGGTTATCCCCTTGAGTGTCGGCGGGTGGGGGCCACGGGAGGGTGCTGCCGCCTGGGCCTTCGCCGCAGCCGGGCTCGGCGCGGCCAACGGGGTCACGGTCGCCACCCTTTATGCGGTGCTCATGCTGGCCGCGGTTGCCCCGGGCGCGGGCCTGCTGCTGAGGGACGCCGTTCGCCGCCGTCGCGGCCGGGGACACTCGGGCGAGTCGAGAGGACCTGATCCGGCGCCGCTGACGATGGAGGCCGTTCGTGGCTTACCGGCCTTACCCGGTGACCGGGGCGGTCCAGGCGGCAGCGATCCGGCGGCGTATTCGCATCCCACTGCGTCTGGCTGACGACTACTCGACCACTGCCACGATCGTCACCTTCACCGGCCTGGCCGACGCGCAGCAGCACGTGGCCCTCGAGCTCGGCCGACCCGCCGCGGCCCGGCTACCGCTGGTGCGCCTGCACAGTGAGTGCCTCACCGGTGACGTGTTCGGCAGCCAGCGATGCGACTGCGGGCCGCAACTGCGCGAAGCGATCGAGCGGATCACCAAACGCGGCGGGTACGTCCTGTATCTGCGCCAGGAGGGGCGCGGCATCGGACTGTATGACAAACTCGACGCCTACGCGCTGCAAGATCGTGGCCTGGATACGTACGACGCGAATCTCGCCCTCGGTCACCGGGCCGACGAGCGCGACTACACCAGCGCGGCCCAGATGCTCCAGGCGCTCGGCGTCAACCGCATCGCGCTGCTGAGCAACAACCCGGACAAGGGCGCTCAGCTGGCCCGCCTGGGCATCACGATCGCCAGGCAGGTCCCCACCGCCCTGCACCTTACCGAGACCAACGCCGCCTACCTGACCGCCAAGGCCCGGCGCGGAGGGCATGATCTGCTTTCTCGGAGTCTTGAACGCGCCGCCGAGCCGCGCCAGCCGTGGCGATTACGGCCATCAAGCCGGACTGGGCGAGCGGCCCACGAAATCAAGCTGGTGGGCGATGTAGACCAGCTCACCCGCAGCCAGTTGCCGGCCGCGCACGGCCAGCCAGTCGGCCAGGTCCGCCGGTTCCACCCGATCCTCGCGGCTCCGCAACGCGTTCTGGATCGTGCTGAGGATGCTGCGCAGGAAGTAGGCCTCGTCGTCCGGGTAGTTCCCGTCCGGGCCAGCGCATACGACCCAGTCCGACGACCCTGCCGCTAGTGCGGGCGCCCCCGCAGCCCGCAGATAGTGGAACAGGCGGCGGCCCGTTCGGCTATCCCCGGCCGGCCGGCCGTAGCGAAAGCGCTCATCCATGTCGCGGTGGTAGGCCTGCATGACCTGGTCGTCGTGGGGGTGGTCAGGCGCGAAGATGCTCTCGCCGTCGTAGTTGATCGTGAACCAGTAGACGCCGCCGGGGATCAGCAGCCGCAGCAATCCGGGCAGGACGGCCGGCACGTCCACCAGGTCCAGGACCGCGTTGGCGATCAGCACATCGGCCAGCGTCCCGTGAGCGGCCTCCAGGTACCTGCCGAGCTCGGCGTGCACCAGGTGCACCCGCAGATCACCCACCTGCAGCCCATCCGGCTGCAGGTCACTGCGCAGGCCCCGCGCGGCCGCCCAATCGCACAGCCACCGGCGAGAACGATCCAGCAGCTGCCGATCCGCATCCAGCAGGATGTACTCGCCGGCGCCGACCGCGCCCCAGTCCATCAGCCGGGCCACCATCGTCCCCAGGCCGGCGCCGACCTCCAGCACCCGCGGCGCGCCCGCGGGCATGAGGCGGCGCAACTCGGCCAGCACATGCCGGTTAAGTGCCCGGTCATCCACGGTCGTCTTCGCGGTCAGGTAGCGGGCATACTCGGAGGTCATCGAGGCTCCATCGAATCAGGTCATGGCTTCTCGGCTACCATCGCGAACTTGCGCACCCGCCCGCTGCCGAGCCAGTCACTCCACAGCTGATGGGCCGTGATCAGATCCGCGGTGGCCCGCGTCCCGATCTGGCCGGCGATCCGAGGTGAATCAGCCCGGTAACGGCGAAGCAGCGCCGTTGCTATCGCGTGATGGGAGGAGCTGTACTCCTGCCGCCAGGTCACGGTCAACCCCGCGTTGCGCAGCACGCCCGTCAATTCCGCCAACCCGATGGGCCAGACCGTATCGGCGCCGGGCATCTGCGCCCGCTCGTGCTGGGTGAGCGGCCGGCCTTCCTCGACCGTGAAAGCGAAACGCCCGCCCGGCTCCAGCACGCGCGCCACCTCACCCGTCAAGGCATCCTTGTCGGGGAAGGCCAGCATCGTCTCCAGCAGGAATACCACCTCGAAGCGGCCCTCGGGCAGCGGCGGGAGGTGAGCTTGCTCGAAGCGGCAGGGAAGATTCCCGGCCAGCCGCTGGGCGGTGGCCAGCGCGCTGGCGGAGTGATCGACACCCAGGTAGCGGCATCCCGACTCCGCCGTGATCATCCGGCCGGGGCCGGCCACCCCGCAGCACAGGTCGAGCACCGAGACGCCGGGGCCGACCCGGGCCTGGTGAGCCAGTCTCCGGATCTCGGCCGCCCGCATGAAGCTCTCCTGACCGACATACTCGCCCGCGGGGTAGGCGGTCGCCCGGGCCTGCTCTAGCGCCGTCAAGAATGGTGCCCGTTGATCCTGTCTCACGTCAGATCCCGCGCGGTGTCCGGAACGGCGGGTGCCACCCGGCCCGGCAGACCTACCTGCCGCGCCGCGCTCGTGTCGAGCGGACGCCGGTCGTCTCGGGTCGAACCGGGTCCACCGCTTCCACGTACTACCTTGTGTCAGGTATGACGGATCGGGGGCGGGTGTGGTTCAGCTCGGCCGCAGCGGGAGGCTGGCTCGGTGCGGCAGGCGCTCTGGAGGGCCGGAACATCGTGCGGGTCCACGTACTAGTCCCCGAGGGGTTCGACCATCCCGGTCAGCCTACCGGCGGCAACATCTATGACCGGCGGGCCTGCGCCGGGCTGGCCGAGGCCGGCTGGGAGGTGCTGGTCGCGACCGTCGCTGCGGCGTGGCCGGTACCCGGTCCGAGCGGCCGCGCCGACCTGGCCCGCATCGTTTCCGCCATCCCCGACGGTGAGACCGTCCTGATCGACGGGCTCATCGCCTCGCCGGCCGCCGCGCAGCTGCTGCCGCACACCGGGCGGATACGGATGACAGTGCTGCTGCACATGCCACTGGCCACCGCCCTCGACACGCACCATGATGCCAGCGCGGAGCGCTCCGAGCGGGCCGTGCTCCGCGCGGCCACCGGCGTGGTCGTTACCAGCGAATGGACCCGCCGGCAGGTCCTGACCCGATACGCGATCCCGGCCTGCCGGGTGCACGTCGCCCGGCCGGGCGTCGATCGGGTCGCTGCCCCGGCCCGGCCCGTCCGCGGCCACCTGATCTGCGTCGGAGTCCTCGGCCGCCACAAGGGGCAGGACCTCCTCGTCGAGGCACTCGCCGACCTCGCTGACCGGGACTGGCATTGCGTGCTGGCCGGACGGCTCGACCGCGACCCGGACTTCGTCGAGCAACTGCAGACCCGTATCACGCGCCTCGGCTACGGCCACCGCGTCCGGCTCAGCGGCGTCCTGACCGGCTCGGCGCTCAGCCACGCGTATACCACCGCCGACCTGCTCGTCGCGCCGTCACGCTCGGAGACCTACGGCATGACCGTCACCGAAGCGCTCGCCCACGGCCTGCCCGTCGTAGCTGCCGCCGTCGGCGGGCTGCCCGAAGCGCTCGGCTCCACCGCCGATGGCACCCGCCCCGGCCAGCTGATCCCTCCCGGCGATCCGGCTGCCCTCGCCGCCGCGCTCGGAGACTGGCTGGGCGACGAGCGCCACCGGCACCGGCTACGGGCCGCCGCACGACAGCGGCGGTCGACCCTGTGCGGCTGGGAACAAACCACACAAGAGATAGCGAACGCACTGACCGCCCGCGGAAGCATTAAGCCCGGGCCCGGAGTTAACAACCATCCTGGAAAGACCGATGACAATCAGAACCGAGAGTCGCATAACCATCGCCAGCAGCGTCCATGAGGTGTGGGCGTATGTCTGTGACGTCGGACGCTGGCCGGAATGGGCGCCAACCGTTCTCGAATGCCGGGTTCGCGGAGGAGGTCCGCTTCAGCCCGGCTCGCGGGTGGAGCAGCGGGCGAAGGGGATACTCTGGCTGACTCGCGGCCGGAGCCAGGGTGTGACCGCTGTCGAGGCGCCCCGCTACGTGGCGTTCGCCGGGCCAATGGGTACTTCCGCGGCGCGCTGGGGAATGGAACTCGAGCCGGTGGACGATAGGCAGACCGCCGCCGAGATGTGGATCGAGGTTGACCTCGCAGGCATCATGCGCGCGATCCCCGGCCGCATTCTCGAAGGCAGAATTCAGCGCGTAAGCGATCTCGAGATGGCGGCGATCAAGGCCGCGGTCGAGTCCGCCGCGCGGGCAGGCGCGGAGTCCTAGATGGGGTGGCGCGGTTCTACCGCGACGCTAGCGAGATCGAGGAGCGCACCGTGAGCCAGATGGACCGTACGCGCGAGCACCTGATCGAGACCTACCGCAAGAAGGCGAAGCACTACGACATCACCTCCCGGCTCTACCCCGCGCCCGGCTACCCTCAGCGGGCACAACGCCTCCGGGCCATACAAGCGCTCGGCCTTCGCGCGGGCGACAGCGTGATCGACATCGCATGCGGCACAGGCCTGAACTTCCCGCTGGTTGAGGAGGTGATCGGTCCCGATGGCCGGATCGTCGGCGTCGATCTGACCGACGCGATGCTCGCACGTGCCCAGGATCGGATAGAGACGAACGGCTGGAGCAATATCAGCCTCGTACAAGCCGACGCGGCCGACTTCGACTTCCCAGCCGGGGTCAACGCGATCCTGTCCACGTACGCCCTGTCACAGGTGCCTGAGTGCGCAGAGGTCATCGCACACGGCGCTGCGGCCCTCTCCGGAGGCGGACGCTGGGTCGTGCTTGATCTCAAGGTTCCCGGCAACACGCCTAGGTGGCTAGCGCAGCTCGGAACCGCAGTTGTGCGGCCTTTCGCCTCCATAGATGAGTGGATCATGCGCCGTCCGTGGGAGGCGATTCGCGCAGCCATGCAGGAAGAGCTAGCCGATCTCTCCTGGACCGAGTTGTTCCTCGGAACCGCATTCCTCGCTGCCGGGTCCCGCGGCCCTGGAGCCTTCGGTGCACGACCTGAGGGGAGCGGCCATCCGTGACGGGCAGGCGCCCTCGCTGTTCTGACAGGCAAGGCCAGTCAGCTCCGAGCACGCGTCCTGTTGGCTGCCAGCGGTTTGGCGCTGGGCGCCGCCGGGGCACTGCGCCGCCGCGAGCGTGCCGTCGCAGATCGCCGGCGCGAAGCGATGTCCTTGCCGATGCCCGCACGCCCGGCCGCGCCGGTGCCGCCGGCCGCGGAGTTCGAAGTCCCCGGCATCACACCGCTGTTCACGCCCAACCGGTCGTTCTACGTCACCGACACCGCTTTGACTGCACCGCGTGTCGATCGCGATCGCTGGCGGTTGCGTGTCCGCGGACTCGTCGAACGCGAGCTTGAGTTCTCAGTCCAGGAGCTGTTGGAGATGGAGCTGGTCGAGGTCGACGCAACCCTGGTCTGCGTCCACAACCCGGTCGGCGGCGATCGCATCAGCAGCGCCCGCTGGCTGGGCGTCCCACTCGGCGCCCTCTTGGGTACCGCGGGTGTGCGCCCCGAAAGCGACCAGGTGCTGACACACTCAGTTACGGGCTTCACGGCGGGACTCCCCCTCGAGATGGTCGGGGAGGGGCCGACCCCGCTGGTCGCGCTGGGCATGAACGATGAGCCTCTGACGATACGAAACGGCTTCCCCGCGCGACTGCTGACGCCGGGGATCTGGGGCGCCGACGCTAGCACGAAATGGCTGGCCACGATCGAGCTGACCACGTGGGCGAACGCCACCGATTACTGGGACGCGCGCGGCTGGCCCAGGGTCCCCGGCGCCGTCAAACCGGGATCGCGGATCGACGTGCCCGCCGATCGCTCGACCGTCGCCTCCGGGCCGGCCATCGCCGCCGGCATCGCCTGGGCCCCACGACGGGGAGTGAGCGGGGTCGAAGTGGCGATCGACGGCGGCCCCTGGCAGTCGGCCCGGCTTTCGCCGCACATCGCCCCGACGCTCTGGAGACAATGGGCGCTGACCTGGCAGGCGGAACCCGGCGAACACCAGCTGCAAGTCCGAACGCTCAGCGGCGACGAGGTCCAGGAGGAAAATCCCGCCCCGCCGTATCCGCAGGGCAGCTCCGGCTATCACACGATCCGCGCGCAGGTCCCTGACAACGGCGCTCAGCCACCACGCTGGCGGCCGCGGCTTGCCCACACGCGCGCCGATCTCACCGGCCGGCTCCGTCTCGCGGCGAATGCCCCGCCGGCCTGGCGGCGACACGGCTACCCCCCGCCAACCGGTCTTCGCCGACCCGTTGCCTCCCGCACGGCGCGGCCTGCGACAGCTCCTACCGAGCCGGCCCTGACGCCGGCCGGTTGCTCGAACGTTGAAAGGTTAGGATCTGGGCTGTGGGTGGTGTGCTAGTCCGGGATGATCGCATCTAGCTCGAACTCCACCAGCCATCCTGGGTCGACGAAGCGTGACACCTCGATAAATGCGGTGACCGGCCGCACCTGAGCAAATCGCTGCGCGTGCGCGCGGGCGGCCTGCCGCCATTGCCCGATGTCGGTGAGCATCACCCGGGTCCGGATCACGTCGGCCAGTGACGCGCCCGCCTCCTGGAGG
>Ga0318494_10001002_pt1 | contig 10767 bp, 6 predicted proteins | sample GRESIP108b1f24_FD_203293 | JGI IMG/M metagenome (GOLD analysis project Ga0318494, IMG submission 203293) | Tropical soil microbial communities from Luquillo Experimental Forest, Puerto Rico - GRE.SIPMG.108b1f24 | ecosystem: Environmental > Terrestrial > Soil > Tropical forest > Bulk soil... | reverse complement strand
TGCGCGAGGTGGCAGTCGTTGCCGAAGACGAAAACCCCCTGCAGCCTGGACCCCGACAGCTCGGCGATCAGGCGTTCCAGTTCGCTGGCTGGCTCGCTGATCTTTGCGGTTGTGCTCATCGCGCGCTCCTCGCCCGCGTCGGTGCTGTTAGTGGTTGGCAACACGGCGCTGCGCAAGATCGATACCCGACCGCCGGCCAGATGACCAGCTCTTCGAAAAACGCGGGCAGTTTCTGGGCGTCGCAGGTCAGGCGGGACGTTAACCTAGCGTGCCGGAAACTGCTTGTGGTCGTTGGCGTAATCGCCGACGAAGACCGCCGGGTAGCCCACCATCATGAGCTTGTGAGCGCGAAAGGCTGGGCCGCTGGCCGGGCGCGCGCGTCCGGACCGGCCGCGCGGGCACGGCTCGGGCTCGCCTGGCCCGGGCTTGCCGCGCGGGCGTGGCCGGCGCTGGCCGGGCTGGGGCTGGGCGTGCTTGCGCTGGGCCCGGGGCTGCGGCGCGGGTTCCTGCTCAGCTACGACATGGTGATCGTGCCGCGGCAGCCGTTCACCGCGGCGCTGGTCGGGCTGGCCGGCGGGCCGCCCCGGGCGGTGCCCAGCGACGCCGTCGTGGCGGTGGCCTCCCGGGTGCTGCCGGCGGACCTGGTGCAGAAGTTGCTGCTGCTGTCGGTTTTCGTGCTGGCCTGCTCCGGTGCGGCGGCCCTGCTCGACCGGGAGCCGTGGTTCGCGCGGCTGGCCTCCGGGGTCTTCTATTCCTGGAACCCGTTCGTGGCCGAGCGGCTCATCATCGGCCAGTGGGCGCTGCTGCTCGGCTACGCCGGCCTGCCCTGGGCGGTGCGCGCGGTGACCACGGGCTCCACGGCGTCCTGGCGCGGTGCCGGGCGCCTGGCCCTGGCGTTGGTGCCCGCCATCCTCGGCGGGTTCGCCGCGATGACCGTCACTGCGCTGGCCGTGCTGCCCGCCGCAATCCTGGCCCGGCCGCCGGGCGCCGGGCGATCGCCCGGGCAGCGGGCCCGGGCCGGCGCCGCCGCGCTCGGGGTCCTCGCCGCGGGGAGCCTGCCATGGCTGATCCCGTCGCTCGCCCGCCCGGTGTACGCCGACCCGGCCGGGGTCGCCGCGTTCGCCGCCCGGGCGGACACCCCGTTCGGCTCCCTCGGCAGCCTGGTCATGCTGGGCGGGATGTGGAACGCCCAGGCGGTGCCCGCGGGCTACGGGGGGTGGTGGTCGGTCCTGTGGCTGGCCCTGGTGCTGGCGGCGCTGGCCGGGTACCTGGCGTTCGCGGTGCGCCGGAGGCGGTGGCCGGGGCTTGGCATCGCGGCCGGGGCGGGGCTGGTCATCGCGGGCATGGGGATCACCGCGCCCGGCCGGGACCTGCTGCGGGCGCTGGGAACGTCCTGGCCGGGGTTCGCGGTACTGCGCGACGGCCAGCAGTTCACTGCCCCGCTGGCCCTGGTCGGGGCGCTCGGGGCCGGCCTGCTGGTGGCCTGGGCGGCCCGGCCCCGCGTGACCCGCGCGGCGAGCCGGTCCGGCGCGGCCGGCCGGTCCGGGCGGGCTGGCGCGCAGGTTGGCCGGTCCGGTGGAACCGGCGCTCCCGCTGGGTGGTCCGGCCGGTCCGGCGCGCCAGCCGGGTGCGCGGGCGACGACGTCCCCGCGCCGGCGGACCGGGCGGGGCTGGCCATCGCGGTGGCGCTGCTGCTCGCGCCGGTGCTGCTGCTGCCCGGGCTGGCGTGGGGGGCGGCCGGACGGCTGCGCCCCGCCTGGTACCCGTCCTCCTGGCTGACTGCGGCGCGCGTCATCGACGCCTCCCCGGCGGGGGGCAAGGTCCTGCTGCTGCCGTGGACGGCCTACCGGCGGCCGGCCTGGAACGGCGGGCGGGCACTGCTGGATCCGTGGCCGCGGCTGGTCTCCCGGCCGCTGATCTGGAACGACGGGCCACTAGTCGGCAACGTCCAGATGCGGCCCGACGACCCGCCCAGGGGCCGCTTGGCCGCCGCCATCGCCGCGCCGGGCCCGCTCACCCCGGCGCTCGCGGCAGCCGGAGTGAGGTTCGTGATCGCGGACGGCGGCCCTGGCGGGGGTTCCGGCGGCTCCGGCCCCGCGGGTTACGCGAGCCGGCTGCCGGGCTGCACCGTGGTCAGGACCGCGCCCGGGCTGGTCGTGTACCGGGTGCCCGCCGGCCGGGCCGGGTGGTAGCACCGGACGGTCGTCGGCGGCCGGCCCGCGCGGAATCCTCCTAAACGCCCAGGTGCCTGCGCGCCTGGGGATGGTCACCATGTGATTAGAACGTGTTACAGTTTCTTCCTATTTTCGCGGCACGCCGGATGGCTCGCGGCCGCCGCCCAATAATGGGTCTGTCCCCCTGCCGCGAGAGGAGCGCCATGGTCCATTTGCTCATCGCCGTCGCCCTGGGGGTTGTGCTTGCCGTCGGGGCCGCCGTTGCCGCCAGCGGCGCGCTGACCGGCGTGGCCGACGGCGCTCCGAGCAGCGGGTCGCTCTATCAGTACGGGCACCGCTGACCGGCCGGGCGGTGGAAACCCTGCCGCCGGGAGGCGCCCCGCGCGCCGGCCCGGTGCAGATCGAGATCGTTGTCCCGGCCCGCAACGAGGCCCGCAGGCTTCCCGGCGGGCTCACCGAGCTGTGTGACAAGGCGGCTGCCCTGCCCATCCCGGCGGCGGTCCTGGTGGTGGACAGCGCGAGCACCGATGCGACCAGCGATGTGGTGCGGCGCTGGCCCGCGGGCCCGGTGCCGGTCCGCCTGCTGCGGTGCGCCCGCCCCGGCAAGGGGCTGGCGGTCCGGACCGGGCTGCTGGCCACGCGTGCCCCGTTCGTCGGGTTCTGCGACGCGGACATGGCCACCGACCTGTCCGCCCTGGACGCCGCGATCGGCCTGCTCGACGCGGGGCACCCGTTGGTGGTCGGCTCCCGCGGCCTTGGCGCCTCGGTGGTGGAGAACCGGCACAGCGCGATCCGCCGGGCGGGCGCGGTCGTGTTCCGTGCCATGGCCCGCCGGGTGGTCCCGGGTGCCACCGACACCCAGTGCGGGTTCAAGTTCTTCTCCGGGCCGCTGGCCCGTGCCGCCGCGCTGCGGCTGACCACGCCCGGCTTCGCCTTCGACATCGAGCTGATCGCCCTGTGCCAGCGGCTGGGCGCGACGCTGACCGAGTTCCCGGTGTGCTGGCGCGACATGCCGGGCTCCACGTTCTCGGTGCCCAGGCACAGCGCCGCGGCGCTGCGTGACGTGGCGTCCATCTGGCTGAGCCACCGGCCCGCCGCCCGCGCCGCCGGCCTGGCGGCCGCCCCGGCACCGGCGCCGGAATCGCCCGGCCATCCGGACGCGCTGCCGGCCGGGGCCACGCCGGCGTGACCGGCCCCGGCGCCGCCGACGCGCCGGGCACCCCCGGCGGCCGCGGGATGCCCGGCGGCGCCGCGATCCCCGGCGGGCCGGGGGCCGGCGCAAGCGACCTGACCGGCCTGCGGATCGCCATCGCCAACTGGCGGGATCCCTGGCATCCAGACGCGGGCGGCGCCGAACGGTACGCCTGGGAAGTCGGCCGGGGCCTGGTCGCCCGGGGGGCGCGCGTGGTCTTCCTGACCGCGCGGGCGCCCGGGCAGGCCCGGCGCGGCCGCCACGATGGGATCATGGTGGCCCGGATGGGCGGCCGCTTCACCGTGTACCCGCGCGTGCTCGGCTGGCTGCTGCTGCGCCGCCGGTCCTTCAACGCGGTGGTGGACTGCCAGAACGGGATCCCGTTCTTCACCCCGTGCGTGCTGCCCCGCCGGGTGCCCGTGCTCTGCGTGATGCACCACGTGCACACCGCCCAGTTCGGCCTGCACTTCCCGCGCTGGATGGCGCAGGCGGGCCGGGTGCTGGAGGGGCCGGCCGCCCGGCTGGCCTACCGGCGGCACGCCTGCGTGGCGGTCTCCCCGTCCACGGTCGCCGCGATGCGCGAGCGGCTGCGCTGGGCCGGCGACATCTACCTGGTCCCGAACGGCGCTCCGCCGCCCGGCCCCCCGCGCCCCGCGGGCCCCGGCCGGTCCGTGACCTGGGTGGGCCGCCTGGTCGCGCACAAGCGCGCCGAATTGCTGCTGCCGGTAGCGCAGCGGCTGGCGGGCAGCGGGCTCACCGTCGACGTGGTCGGCCGCGGCCCGGTGGGCCCGGCCCTGGCAGCCGGCGTCGAGGCCCGCGGCCTGCGCGGCATCATCCGGCTGCACGGCTTCGTCCCCGAGCCGCGCAAGCAGGAGCTCGTCGCCGGGTCGCTGCTGCACCTGAACACCTCCCAGGGCGAGGGCTGGGGACTGTGCGTGCTCGAAGCCGCCGCGGTCGGCGTGCCCACCGTCGCCTTCGATGTTGACGGGCTGCGCGACGCCATCTGGGACGGCAGGACCGGCTGGCTGGTGCGGGACGGGGAGACGATCGAAGACGCCGCCGAACGCGCCGTCAAGGAACTCGCCGACCCCGCGCGCCGCCGCGAGGTCGCCGCCGCGTGCCGCCGCTGGGCATCCTGCCTGAGCTGGGACCGGAGCGCGGAACGGATGGCCGCGCTGCTCCTGGCCTCCGTGCATTACGGAACGTCGCGGAGCACCCGCCCCGGCGCGTGGATCGCCTCCCGGGCGGGCCAGGACCCCACCGGCGGCGTGCTGGCCGAGGGCCCCGCGCTCGATCTTCTCCTCGCCGCAACCCCCGGCCTGGCCCTGCGCCCGGCCACGCCGCTGGAACGCGTGCTCGGCCGGGCCGCAGGGGAGCCGGGCGGCCCGCCGTGAGCCTGGCACCGGGGCTGACCCGGGGACGCGACCGCGCGTCCCCGGACGAGGCCCGGCGGGCCTGGCGGCTGCCGCTCGCCCCCGGCACCCGGCGGGTCCTTGCGTGCTGCCTGCTGCTGGTGGCGGTCCCGTTCCTGACCGCCCAGGGCAGCCTGATCGCCGACACCAAGCTGGACCTGGCCGTCGCCCCGGTCCGGTTCCTCGCCCGTGCGCTGCACCTGTGGGACCCGCAGCAGTTCGGCCAGTTGCAGGACCAGGCGGCGGGCTACCTGTTCCCGATGGGACCGTTCTTCGCACTGGGCAGGCTCGCGGGGCTGGAACCGTGGGTGATCCAGCGGTTGTGGATCGGCACGGTCAGCGCCGCCGCCTTCGGCGGCCTGGTGCTGCTCGCCGGCCGGCTCGGCATCGGCTCGCCGTGGTCGCGGATCGCGGCCGGCTTCGGGTACGCCGCCTCGCCGGCCGCGCTCACCCTGATCGGCGGGCTGTCGTCGGAGTTCCTCCCGGCGGCGATGCTGCCGTGGATCCTCGTCCCGCTGGTCCGCGCGGCGCAGGGCGGCCCGCGGGTGCGCGCCGCCGCCCGGTCCGCGGTGGCCGTGGCGTGCTGCGGCGGGATCAACGCGGCCGCGACGTTCGCGGTGCTGGTCCCCGCGGTTATCTACCTGTTCACCCTGCCCCGGCCCGCGCCCCGGTGGCGGATCCTCGCCTGGTGGGTCCCGGCGGTCGTGGCGGCCACGTGGTGGTGGTCGGTCCCGCTGGTGCTGCTGTCGCGGTACGGCGTCCCGATCCTGCCCTACACCGAGAGCGCGGCCGTGACCACGTCGGTGACCGGCCTTTCCGACGTGCTGCGCGGCACCGAGAACTGGATCAGCTACCTGCTCGTGGACGGCCAGCCCTGGTGGCGGGTGGGGTATCGGATCGCCACCGGGGCGGTGCCGACCCTGCTCACCGGGCTGGCCGCGGGGCTGGGCCTGGCCGGGTTGCTCCGCCCGCGGCTCCCGGCCCGCCGGTTCCTGCTCTGCCTGCTGCTCACCGGCCTGCTCATCATCTGCGCCGGGCACGTGAGCGGCCTGGGAAACCCGCTGGCGGGGCCCATCCAGCACCTGGTCAACGGGCCTGCCGCGGCGTTTCGTAACGTCCGCAAATTCGACCCGCTGATCCGCCTGCCAATCGTGCTCGGACTCGCCCACCTGCTCGCCTCGGTGCGGCTGCCGCGGCCGCGCGCGGTGGTGGCGGCCGCCGCGGCGCTCGCCATCGGCGGCCTGGCGCTGCCGGCGTACGCCGGCGGGCTGGCCGTCGCCGGCGACTTCCGGCAGATCCCGCCCTACTGGGTGAGCTCCGCCAACTGGCTGAACCGGCACGCGGGCCGCCAGGCGGTGCTCGTGGTCCCCGGCGCCCCGTTCGGCCAGTACCTGTGGGGCAGCCCGCTCGACGACGTGCTCCAGCCGCTGACCGGTGCCGACTGGGCCGAGCGGGACCTGTCGCTGATCGGTTCGCCGGGCAACGAGCGGCTGCTGGACGCGATCGACCAGCGGCTCGCCGCCGGTGCCGGGTCGGCCGCGCTCACCCAGGTGCTGGCGCGGATGGGCGTGCTGTACCTGGTGGTGCGCAACGACCTGGCCCGGCCGGACCTGAACGGCGCCTGGCCGGCCCGGATCGGCCAGGCGCTCGCCGCCTCGCCCGGCATCACCAAGGTTGCTCAGTTCGGCGCCCCGGTGGGCACCACCCCGGCGGGCGACGCGGCGGCCGACTTCGACCCGCCCTACCCGCCGGTGCAGATCTACGAGGTGGCCGGGGCGCAGCCGGTGGCGGCCGTGCAGCCCGCCACGGGCACGCTGCGGGTCTACGGCGGCCCGGAGGCCCTGCTCACGCTGGCCGGCGAGGGCCTGCTGGGGAACCGGGCCGTGCTGCTCAACTCCGATTCCCCCGGCCTGCCCGCCGCGGGCTCGGTGGTCACCGACACGCTGCGGCGCCGGGTCCGCAACTTCGGCGAACTGCGCACCAACTACTCGCCGACGCTGACCGCCACCCAGCCTGCGCGCACGTTCGAGGCGGCCGACGACTACACCGAGCCGGGCTGGACCCGGTACCAGAGCGTCGCGCGGTACGCCGGCATCAGGAACGTCACCGCGTCCTCGTCCGCGGCCGGGATCGAGGCGATCCCCGGCCAGTGGGCGGGCGGGCTGCTTCCGTACTCCGCGGTCGACGGGGACATGCGGACCATGTGGGAGTCCGGCGGCCTGGCCGGCCCGGTCGGGCAGTGGATCCAGCTCGGCTTCGACTCCCGCCTCGACCTGCGGGTGATCGAGGTCGCCTTCACCGACAGCACCGCGCTCGGCCCGGCCGTGACCCAGGTCGCGGTGACCACCGCCGCGGGCAGGCGCACCGACCGGGTCCAGGTCACCGGCCTGCGCCAGGCACTGCTGGTGCCGCCGGGCCGGACCGGCTGGCTGCGGGTCACCGTCACCGGGCTGGCCTCCCCGTCGCGGCCGCCGATCGGGGCCCAGGTGGGGATCAAGGAGATCGCGGTGGCCGGGGTGCACGCCGCGCGGATCATCGCCGCGCCCAGCGTGCCGCCCGCCAACCCCGCAGCGGTGGTGCTGGCCAAGGCCCAGCCGCTGGCGTCGCCGTGCCTGCGCACCACCGCCCGCTGGGTGTGCTCCCCGGCGCTGGCCCGCCCGGTGGAGGAGCAATACGGCTTCGACCAGGCGTTCACCGCGCCCGCCGCGGCCGCCGCCGCCCTCCGCGGGTCCGCGGTGCTGCTCGCGCCCTGGCTGGTCAGCAAGTACCTGCGGCTCGCCGGCCACCAGCCATGGGCGGGCGGGTCGTCACGCTACACCCACACCCCTCAGGACCAGCCCAGGTCCGCCTTTGACGGGAACCCGGCGACCGCCTGGATCACCAGCCCCGCTGACGCGCACCCGGTGCTCACCATCTCCTGGCGGCACCGCCTGACGGTGCGCACGGTGACGATCCAGCGGCCGCCCGGCGCGGACGGGCCGCTGCCGGTCCTGGTCTCGGGGGCACGGGGCCAGGCCCGCGGCGGGGTACTCGGCCCGGCCGGGGTGCTGCGTTTCGCGCCGATCCGGACCAGGGCGCTGGCCTTCCGGTTCTCCCCGCCCCAGGCGCCGCTCGAGGTCTCCGGCGTGACCATCCCCGGGGTGCCCGCCCTGCAGACACCGTCGGGGCCGTTCCGGCTGCCCTGCGGCCTGGGCCCGGCCGTCGAGGTCAACGGGCGGGCCCTGGCGACCCAGGTGGACGGGACGTTCGCCGAGCTGTTCGCCGGCCAGCCCATGCCGTTCACCGGCTGCACCGGCGCCCGTATCGCCGCGGGTGGCAACCGGGTCGTGGAGCCGGCCAAGGACGCCTTCGACATCCAGGACGTCGCGCTGGTGCTGCGCCGGGCGGGCGGCGGGGCGCGGGGCCCGGCCCTGGGGCCCGGCCCGGCGCCGGCCGCCGCGGCCGTGATCCGCTCCTGGACCCCCGCCCGGCGCGTCGTGGACGTCGCCGCGGCCGCCCGGTCCTACCTGGTGGTGAACGAGAACTTCAACGCGGGCTGGCAGGCCCGGCTGGACGGCCGTCCGCTGCGCGCGGTCCGGCTCGACGGGTGGAAGCAGGGGTGGCTGCTGCCGGCCGGGGCTGCCGGGACGGTCACGCTGGCGTACCTGCCGGACGCGCCGTACCGCGCCGCGCTGGCCGGCGGCCTAGGTGCCCTGGTGCTGGTCACGCTGGTAGCGCTCTGGCCGGGCGAGCCCTTCTGGCGGCGCCGCTGGGCCGCCGTCCCCGGGCGCTGGCTCCGCCGCCGGTGGCAGGCCCTGGCGCGGTGGATGGGCGCCGGGGCTGCCGCCGCGCCCGCTGGCGCCGCGCCCGCTGGTCCCGCGCCCGCGTGTACCGCACCGTCCGCTGGTGCCGACGCGGCCGTCGGCGCCGCCATGTCCGGGGGCGCTGGCGCGCCCGAAGGGGATGCAGGACCCGAGCGCGCCGCGCCCGCGACCGCCGGGCCTGCCGGGCCACCGCACGGGCGCTGGCGGCCGCGGCTGCGGGCGCGGGCCGGCACCGCGCTGGTTACTGTGGCGGCGGCCTGCTGCCTGCTGCTGGCCGGGCTGTGGCTTGGCGGGTACCCGGGCGCGGTCATCTTCACCGCCGCGACCGCGTTGTCCGCGGCGGCGGTCAGCTACCGGCGGGCGCACCGGTGGTGGTACCTGCTGTCCCGTCCCTGGGTTGTGACCGCCCTGGTCGTGGCCGCGGCGGCCTGTGCCGTGGCCGGCGGGCAACTGCTGCTCGCCGGGGTCACCGGCCCGGCGGTGACCGTGCTGGTGAACACCGCACCGCAGGTCCTCTGCCTCATCGCGACGGGCAGGCTGGCGGCCGCCCTGATTGTCGGCGACCCCTAGACGGGCGAGCCGGCGCGCCGGGTCCGCGCGGCAACCGGCCGCCCGGACGGTTGCTTGCGTCCGGAGGCACGCGGCGCGTTACGGCATCCCGGGCGAGAGCTTGTGGCAAGCCTGCATCGCAGCGCGGAGCACGGGCGAGTTGGGCGCGGGGCCTTTGCCGTTGGGGCCGCCGATGCTGATGCGGATCCCGCTGGAATTCACGACGGGATCCGGCATGTCCGGTATCCCGTGGGAGCGCATGCACGCGACGAACCTCAGCGCCTGGGCGGTGATCTGCCGCTGCTGTGCCGCGGTCAGCGGGGGAAGCTTGGGCATCAGGTGCTGGCAGGCCTTGTTTGCCGAGTTCATCAGCGCCCCGTTAAGGTGATCTTGCTGGCCGTTGATGAGGATGTTGCCGTTGCTCTGCGGGTCAGGGAAGCCGGGCTCGCCGTGGGCGCGCATGCACTGCGAGAAGGCGACCGCGTCCTGGTAGTAGGCCTGGCTGCCGGGCGTGGCGGGGGCCGCCGGCGAGCCGCCGCCACCGCATGCCGCTGCCAGCACCGCTAGCACCGCCACGGCGCCGGCCAGTGCTCCGGGCCGCCGGAGCCGTGCGCCGCTACCGCTGTCCATTCCGCCGTCCTTGGTTGATCCAGACCGATCCTGACGGGGCACATTGTCGGCGCCGGACCTCAGCGCACGGCCCGGTTTGCGTGTGAGTTCCGTGTGAGTAAGTCCCGGCCAAGGCCGCGCCGCCGGCGTCCAGGGGCAGACGGCTGCGGCCGCCCGGGCGCTATGTTCCCGGACCGGGCCCATCGGGCGCCGGACCGGTGCCACGCCGGCTCACGGCACGATCGGCAGTGAACAGGATTACCGCCGGCTCGGGATGGTGGAACTTGTTACAGTTATCGGCCTGGATCGTCAACGGCGCCCCCGGCACGGCCGGGCCGGCGTCAAAGCGACGGTGGCAAGCCGAATCCAGGAGGAACGATGCGTCGCGTCATCGGGCTCGCCCTCGCCGGCCTGGGCGGCTTTCTCCTCGTGGCCGCGCTGCTCACCCGCACCTACCTGGTTGGCGAGCTGGTCAAGTTCCCGCTGAACACCTACGTCGTGACCACCCTGCTGGGGAAGGACGTCTCCTACTTCAGCCCGAGCCTGGTGCGCCCCGTGACGGGGGCGACGATGGAGGTCACCGACACGGTCAAGGGTGACGCCTCGGCCGGCAGCTCGTCCACCACGGTCTGGGACGAATTCACCTACCTGTACGACCTCACCAACCACCGGGAGTTCTCTTACACCACCCGGCGCGCCGCCTTCGACCGCCATACCGGCCAGCTCGTCGACTGCTGCGGGGTCAACATCAACGGCGACAGCACGGTCCGGCAGACCGGCCTGTCCGGGTACGTCTGGCCGATGGGCACGGAGAAGCGGACCTATGACGTGTTCGATACCACGCTGCTCAAGCCGGTGGCGTTCCGTTACGCGGGCACCGGGACGATCCACGGGATCGGCGCCTACCGTTTCGTCGAGGCCGTGCCGCCCACCCAGTCCGGCACCCAGCAGGTGCCGGGTTCGCTGGTCGGCAGCACCCAGCAGACGGTGAACCTGCCCGAGTACTACGCGGCGACCAACACCTACTG
>Ga0318494_10001001_pt1 | contig 10770 bp, 12 predicted proteins | sample GRESIP108b1f24_FD_203293 | JGI IMG/M metagenome (GOLD analysis project Ga0318494, IMG submission 203293) | Tropical soil microbial communities from Luquillo Experimental Forest, Puerto Rico - GRE.SIPMG.108b1f24 | ecosystem: Environmental > Terrestrial > Soil > Tropical forest > Bulk soil... | reverse complement strand
GGGACACACTGGTCGAGCGGTGCGTGGCCGAGGGCCTGTCCGGGATCGAGTGCCTGTCCGGCATACCCGGCCTGACCGGCGCCACGCCCATCCAGAACGTCGGTGCCTACGGCCAGGAGGTCGCCGAGACGGTGGTCACGGTGCGGGCCTACGACCGGCTGCGGGACACCGTCGCCAAGCTGGCCGGCGCCGACTGCGGCTTCGGGTACCGGACGAGCGCGTTCAAGCGCGGTACCCGGGTGTCCCAGGCGGCGGTTCGCGGCAGCCGTCGCGCCGCGACGGACCCGGCCGCCGCGACCGGGAGGTTCGTCGTGCTCGGCGTCACGTTCCGGCTGGCGCGAGATCCGCTGTCGGCGCCCGTCGGCTACGCCGAGCTCGCCCGGGCGCTCGGGGTCGGCGAGGGCGAACGGGTGCCGCTGGCCGACGCCCGCTCCGCGGTGCTCGCGCTGCGCCGCGGCAAGGGGATGGTGCTGGACCCCGCCGACCCGGACACCCGCAGCGCCGGATCGTTCTTCACCAACCCGGTGCTGGACCGCCGCCAGTTCGCCGAAGTGGAACGCAGGGCCGCGGCCCGGTCGGGACGTCCGGGGGAGCGGGCCGGCGCGCCGTCCTTCCCGGCCGGGGACGGGCTGGTGAAGGTCCCGGCCGCGTGGCTGATCGAGCAGGCCGGCTTCGCCAAGGGATATCCGGGTAACGGGGGCGCGCGCATCTCGTCCAAGCACACGCTGGCGCTGACCAATCCGGGCGGCGCCAGCGCCGCCAGCCTGATCGGGCTGGCGCGGGAAATCAGGAACGGCGTGCGGCAGGCGTTCGGGGTCGAGCTGGTCAGCGAGCCGGTCCTGGTCGGCGCTGAGCTGTGAGGCGGGGCGGCGCCGCCTGAGCCGGCTGCCCGGCCGTGGGTTCCGGTCTCGCCGGGCGGCCTGGGCCCGCGAGATGCGCGACGCAAAGACCCGTCTCGGCGAACGGCTGGAGCCGGTCCGCGGTGACCGGTGCCCGCATCTGGTCGAGCGCGCCCTGCATGAGGCCGAGATGCAGCTGGCACACGACCTCCTGGTGCGCCTCGGCCACTTCGCGGAACGGGCACTGCCGCAGCCGGAGCTCGTACCCGGCTCCGTCCGGCCCGTCCGGCACGGTCTGCGGGGCCTCTGGGGCGAAGCCGAGCTCTTGCAGGGTGGCGGCCAGCCCCGCCACGGCCCCGCAGGCGTCCGGCCGCTGAAAGGGGGCAGGCCGCTCGGTGATGTAGCGGCCCCACTCCCGGCCGGCCTCCACCGCGGCCTCGCCCGGCTCGGGCAGCACGCCCGCGACCAGGCTGGCCAGCATCTCGGCCAGCAGGCGGTACTCGCGCCGCCCCGCGACGGTGCTGTCGACGGCCCGGTAGGCCATGCTGGGCCGGCCCGGGGCGTCGCGGGGCCGGACCGCGCGGGTGGCCAGGCCCGCGTCTACCAGCGCATCCAGGTGGAACCGGGCCGTGTTGGGATGCAGCCCGGTCCGGCCCGCGACGTCCCGCACGCTGACCGGTGAGCGCGCCGTGCGCAGCAGGTCGAGGACGTCAGCGCGCCGCTGGCCGAGCGGGGGGCCAGCGTCCGGAGCGAGAAGCGCCTTTACGTCCATCGCGGCTTTTTACATAAATCAACTAGTAGAAAATAAATAACGGTACCGGCGGGGGACGAGCCCGGCCCGGGGCGAACCTGGCCGGCCCGGCCCGCAGCGCTGCTGCCGTCCGGCGCGCGGGCCAGGCTGGCCGCCGGACGTCGCGGGGACAGCGTCAGGTGACCAGCTTTCCGGCGGGCAGCGGAGGGCGGCACGGCTACCGCGGGGGGAGGTCCTTGACGAAGGGCGTGTCAGCGCCCACCGGGCCGGTGCGAGCGGCCCCGCCCGGCGAGCCGAGCGGCTCGTCCCGGCCGGGCAGCGTCTCGGTGAAGAACTTCGCGTTCTCGCCGGTGTAGACCTGCCATTCGTCCGGCAGGTCGTCCTCGTAGTAGATCGCCTCCACCGGGCACACGGGCTCGCATGCCCCGCAGTCCACGCACTCGTCGGGGTGGATGTAGAGCATGCGCTCGCCCTCGTAGATGCAGTCCACCGGGCACTCGTCCACGCACGTCCGGTCCAGCACATCCACGCAGGCTTCCCCGATCACATAGGTCATCCGGCTTCCCCTCTCCCCGGGCCGCGACCCGTAGAACCGCGTTCTAACAAAGGAGTCTATAAAAACGGCCTCGGCGGGGTGAACAGGCCCCCGGCCCGGGCGCAGCCGGGGCGGCCGGCGGGCCGGTCGCGGCGGGCGAACCCGGTGCGTCAGGGCTGGCGAGGCGGGGGTCAGCGAGCTGGCTGGCGAACCCGCGGGCCCGGGCGGATCAGGTGCGTCAAGCCGCCGTGCGGCCGTGGCAGCGGCACGTCCCGGGTGAACTGGTCCACCAGGTCACTCTGGGCGGGGACGGCGAGCCGGTCCATCAGCTGGTCGGCCACCCGGATCGGCGTGCCGGTGGCCGCGGCCAGGGCCAGCGCGTAGCCGATGCGGACGGTCATCTGCTTCGGCTCGGCGGTGCCCGCCGCGGTGAACTGGATCCGCGCCGCGGCCTGGACGGCGGGGTGCCCTTGACGTGGACCAGTGGTCAGCGCGGGGTCCAGCTCATCGATGTCCACGCCGGTCACCGTCACGCCCGCGGCGCGCAGCAGTTCCGCGGTGATAGCCTCGGCGGGCTCCGGGTGGGGGTGATCCCCCCGGCCGCGGAACAGGCCGTGCCCTTCGGGCCCGTTCAGCCACACCGGGAAGCCCCGGCCGCCGGATTCGTCGGTGAGTACGACCAGGAACGAGAAGATCCCGAACCCGCGACCGCGCCCGCCCATCCGCTCGCCTGGCCATGGCTTGATGTCTGCGATCTGCACCGTCGTCATGCTCGTGAAACGCTCCGCACCGGGACCAAGTGCCAGGCGCGTCGAGCGCCAGGCGACCTCGGGGCGGGGCCATCCGGCGGGCGGCCGAGAAGCACATGGTTCTTTAATTAGCTTTCATTAATGATAGATTGCAGGGGTGATCTTGCCTCCGGACGAGGCCGCCCTGGCCTCGCTGAGCAGCCTGGACGACCGGGTGCGCGGGGCCCTGTACGCGTTCGTGTCCGGGCGCACCGAACCGGTCGGGCGGGACGAGGCGGCGACCGCGGTCGGTGTCGGGCGCGCCCTGGCCGTGTATCACCTGGACAAGCTGGTCGAGGCCGGGCTGCTGGCCGTTACCTACCGGCGGCCCCCCGGCCGCAGCGGTCCCGGGGCCGGCCGCCCGGCCAAGCTGTACTCCCGGTCCGGCCGGGAGTTCGCGGTACGCGTGCCGCCGCGGGAGTACGAGCTGGCCGCGCGCTTGCTGGTCCAGGTGGTCGGCTCCGATCGCAGCGGCCAGAGCCGGACCGCGCTCGATGCCGCCGCGCGCCGGCTGGGTGCCCAGCTCGCGGCCGGCCGGCAGGCCGGGGCCGCCGGCCGTGAAGATCCGCGGCGGGCTCTGCGGGCCATACTGCGCGATCACGGCTTCGAGCCCTACGAGGTCGTGGATGGCGCTGTCCGCCTCAGGAACTGCCCGTTTCACCGGCTCGCGGAGCAAGATCCCGGCATTGTCTGCGGCATGAGCCTCGCGCTGATCACGGGGATGGTCACCGGGCTCGGGACCGGCGGCCTGCGCCCGGCCCTCGATCCGCGGCCCGGGCAGTGCTGCGTCGCGATACACCAGCGGAATACGGAGGACGAACGCCATGGCGCAGAACCTGGCTCTTGATCCAGCCGAATCGCCGCCGCCCGGGCGGCCCCGGGCCGCGCTCCGGATCGCCAGCGAGGGCGCACCCGTCGACCTGGCGGCAGCCGAGCGGGCGGCGGCGGACTTCCTGGCCGCCCTGGGGATCAGCCTCGACCGGGAGGGACTGCGCGAGACGCCGGCCCGGATGGCGCGCGCTTACGCCGAGTTGCTCGCCCCGCGGCCGTTCCACCTGACGACCTTCCCCAACGACGAGGGCTACGACGAGCTGGTGCTGGCGCGCGCGATCCCGTTCCGGACCGTCTGCGAGCACCACCTGCTGCCGTTCTCCGGGGTCGCGCATATCGGTTACCTGCCCGCCGACCGCATCGTCGGGTTGTCCAAGCTGGCCCGGCTGACCGAGCACTTCGCGGCCCGGCCGCAGACCCAGGAGCGCCTGACCAGGCAGATCGCCGACAGCCTGGACGCTCATCTGGCGCCCCGCGGGGCCGGGGTCGTGCTGGAGGCCGAGCACTCGTGCATGACCCACCGCGGCGTGCGGGCCCTCGGCGCCAAGACCGTCACCTCGGCCCTGCTCGGCGCGCTCCGCGCCGATCCCCGTTCCCGGGCCGAGTTCTTCGCCCTGGCCGGGGTACCAGGCTGACAGCACGGCCGGCCTGGCCAGGGTCAGGCCGGATCCGGCTTGATCATCCGGACTAGGGCCCGCAGGCCGGTCAGCAGCTCCTGGTGGTCGCTGATGCCGTCCAGGGTAGCCTCGATCCTGCGCACCATCTGGTCGATCCTGCGCCCCAGCTCGTCGTCGCGGTTGCGGGCCTCCGTCCGGTCGGCCGCCTGCTCATCCTGCACCCGGGCCAGATCGGTGGTCAGCACCTGCCGTGCATGCGCGATGTCCCCGGCCAGGGTGGACCCGGTCCGGCGCAGTTCCTCGCGCAGCTCGGCGACGGCCTTGGTCGCGCGGTCCACCTGGTGCTTCAGCGTCACCACGTCGTCGCGGGGATACGTGCTCTCGCGCGTCAGCACCGTGATCCGCTCGCGCACGTGGGCGACGTAGGCCACGGCGGGGCGGATGGCCGTGGAGAGCAGGTAAAAGCCGGCGAAGTAGTAACCCACCGTGGCCCCGGAGAAGTACGTGATCACCGCGACGACCGCGGCGGTGCCGACGTGCGCGCCGAGCGCGAGCCACAGCATCCGCCGGGCCAGCCGCGCGGCTTCCGCCTCCTGGTCCGCCCGGACGGCAATGCCCCGCTCGCGTGAGACGGCCAGGTCGGCCACGACCTGGCGGGCCGCGAAGTACAGGTTCCACGGCACGGTCACCAGCACGATCAGCCAGGCCAGGGCGACCCCGCCCGCCCCGATGGCCAGCAGCGTGGCCAGCGGCACCCCCGCCAGGCGCCCGAGCCAGGCGAACAACAGGGCCGCCGCCGCCCCGCCCAGGACCATGGCCCACCAGACGACCGGGCCGCGCGGCGCGTGGACGCTGATGGAGCCATCGTGATCCGGCGGCGCGTTGACGCTGATCGGGCCATCGTGGTAAGGCGGCGCGTTGACGCTCATGGGGCCATCGTGGTCCACAGGCATCCCGTTCCGGATCCGCCAAAGTACTCAGATGGCGCTACGAGCCCGCCGCGCTGCTGGCCAGCAGGGCCAGGAAGGCTCCCGCGACCATGAACGGGCCGAACGCAATGCGCTGCCCGCGGTGAGCGCGGCGGGACACCAGCAGGACAGCCCCGTAGACCGCGCCGAGCAGGAACCCGGCGAAGGCGCCGGCGAACAACGTCGGCCAGCCGGGCCAGGCCGTCAGGGTGCCCAGGCTGGCGGCCAGCTTGGCGTCGCCGAGGCCGACCGCGGACCGGCTGATCACGACGAGGGCCAGGTACGCGACGGCCAGGGCCAGTCCCCCGAGCACCGCCCTGAGCAGGTCGCGCCAGTGCCCGCTGACCGCGGCGGCCAGCAGCAAGAAGGCCACCGTCCCGGCGTAGGCCGGGGCGGTGAGGGCGTCGGGTAGCCGCTGGACGGCTGCGTCAATCCAGGCCAGCGCCACGGCCCAGGCGGCCAGCCAGCACGCGGCGGCCAGCACCAGGGCGGGGTGGACGCGGGCGGCCAGCGCCGCGTACAGGACCGCCGTGACCAGCTCGACGGCCAGCGGCGGGGGCCCGATGCGGACCCCGCAGGCGAGGCACCGGCCCGACGGCGACACGGCCGGCCGGGGACGTCGGCCCGACCGGGACACGGCGGGCCGGGGCAGCCGGCCGGCCGCCAGGATCTGGTCCTCGCACTGCGGGCAGGCCCGGGCCGGCGCCGTGCCGGCCGGGACGGCGTAGGCGAAGATGACGCCGCGCAGGAACCAGCCGATCAGCAGGCCCGCGAGGGCGAGGATCGCTACCAGCGGCCCGTTCATGGCCGGCCGCCCGGCCGGGGAAGCAGGAGTCCGGCGCTCATGATCGAAAGGTAGACGGTGTCATCTGGGTCATGATGGCCGCGCGGGAGCGCAGCCCTTCGTAGCCTATGTGCGTTCGGCGGATTCGAGGCATCTGTCTGTCCACGGAGGCGGTGCGCATGAGCCGGATCGCCGCCGCGGCGCTGGGCCTGGCCCTCGCCGTGGCCGCCCAGGCACCAGCGACCGCGGCGGTAGGGTCCGCCGAGTCGTCCGGCGCAGCCGGGTCGGCCGGGGCACTCGTCGCCGACAGGCCGTCGCCCAAGCCGACCATCAAGCCATCCCCCCGTAGGTCGCGGCCGCCCGCGCCGGTGCTGCGGGCGCTGCCCGTGGAACCCCCGCCGACGGGGCCCCGGCCGACGCGGCGGGCCAGGAAGCGGCCGACCGGACCGGGTTCTCGATGATGGGCGGCGCCGGCGGCAGCAGGCGCGAGACCGAGCGCCACCGCCAGGCCTGGATGGCCGAGGAGGCCGACGTCTGGGCAGGCCAGGAGGAAACGGCGCGCCCGCGGCTCGGCACCTAACCCCAGCCAGGGCGGGGTGGCGGCGAGCCCTGGCCGGCCCCGCCGCGCTGGTGGTCACCTGCCTAGCGCTGGCCGTCGGGCCGTCGGCCCACGCCGGGCTGGCCGCGGTGATCGCCGCGGCCGCCGTGGCGGCGGGCGGCGCGGCGCTGGCCCTGGTCGCCGCCCGCCGCCGGAGCCGCCGCCAGGCCTGAGAGCCGCGAGCGCGCCGCACGCCGTCATCCCTAGTCCGCGGCCGGCCACGGGTTCGCCGCCCCGCTCGGCTCGAGCGGCCGGGGCTCGGCCGGGGACGAGAGCCAGGCGTCGATCCTGGCCAGCTCCTGGGAGCGGATGTCGCCGGGCGCCGCGCAGGCCCGCACCGACATCCGCGCAAGCTCCGCGAGTTCGGCATCGGACAGGCCGTGCGCCTGCCGGGCGATCTGGTACTGGGCGGTGAGCCGCCGGCCGAACAGCAGCGGGTCATCGGCACCCAGAGCGATCTGGACCCCCGCGTCGAGCAGCGCCCGCAGCGGGACGTCGGCCGCAGTGGCGGCGACCCCGAGCGCCACGTTGGACGACGGGCAGACTTCGAGCGTGATCCCGGCCGCGGCTATCCGTTGGGTCAATGACTGGTCTTGAGAGGCCGCGACCCCGTGCCCGATGCGGTCGGCGTGCAGGTCGTCGAGGCAGGCCCGGACGCTGGCGGGGCCGGCCAGCTCGCCGCCGTGCGGCACGGCCATCAGTCCCGCGCGGGCGGCGATCCGGAAGGCCGGCGAGAAGTCGGCCGCGGCCCCGCGGCGCTCGTCGTTGGACAGGCCGAAACCGGTGACGCCGCGCCCGGCGTGCGCCGCCGCCAGCCGGGCCAGCGTGCGCGCGTCCAGCGGATGCCTGGTCCGGTTGGCCGCGATGATCACGCCGATGCCGACAGCGGTGGCCGCGGTGGCCTCGGCCGCGGCGTCCAGGACCAGCTCCACCGTGGGCGTCAGACCGCCGAACCGGGCCGCGTAACCCGAGGGATCCACCTGGATCTCCAGCCAGCGCGACCCCTCAGCCCGCTCGTCCTGCGCCACCTCGCGGAGCAGCCGGCGCACGTCGGACTCGGTGCGGACCACCGACCGGGCGATGTCGTATAGCCGCTGGAACCTGAACCAGCCGCGCTCGTCGGTCCCGCTGAGCCGTGGCGGCCAGTCGGCGACGAGGGCCTCGGGCAGGTGCAGACCGTGCTCGCGGGCGAGCTCGACCAGAGTGGAATGGCGCATCCCGCCGGTGAAGTGCAGGTGCAGGTGCGCCTTGGGGAGTCGGGTGAGCGAGCGGGCCATGGTGTCGGAGGCCCGGCTCGGGTGTCAGCGACTGGGGCGTGAGCGGCCCGGTGTCACCGGGCCGAGCGTCAGCGCGCCTGGCCGAGCAGCTTGCCGAGCCGGGTGATCCCCTCCTCAAGGTCGGAGTCGCCGAGGGCGCACGACAGCCGGAAGTAGCCCGGGGTCCCGAACGCCTCGCCGGGCACCACCGCGACATCGACCTCGTCGAGCAGCAGCTCGGCGAGCTCGGCGCTGGTGGCCGGCCTGCGCCCGGCGACTTCCCGGCCGAGCAGTCCCTTGACCGAGGGATAGCAGTAGAACGCGCCCTCGGGCAGCGGGCAGACCATGCCGGGGATCTCGTTCAGCATGCCGGTCATCAGCTGCCGGCGGCGGTCGAACGCCTCCCGCATCCGCGCCACGGCAGACAGGTCGCCGGAGACGGCGGCGAGCGCCGCGGCCTGCGCCACGTTGCAGACGTTCGAGCACAGGTGCGATTGCAAGTCGGCAGCGGCCTTGGTCACGTCGGGCGGGCTGATCATCCAGCCGACCCGCCACCCGGTCATCGCGTAGGTCTTGGCCACCCCGTTGAGCACCACGCACCGGTCGGCGAGTTCCGGCGCCGCGACGGCGATCGAGGCAAACCGCGCGTCGCCGTAGACCAGGTGCTCGTAGATCTCGTCGGTGATCACCCAGATGCCCGCCGCGGCGGCCCAGTGCCCGATCTCGGCGACCAGCTCGGGCGGGTACACCGCGCCGGTCGGGTTGGACGGCGAGACGAACAGCAGCGCCTTCGTGCGGTCGGTGCGGCGGGCCTCGAGGTCCTCCACCGAGGTCAGGTAGCCCGACTTCTCGTCGGTCATGACCGTGACCGGCGTCCCGCCCGCGAGGCCGATCGCCTCCGGGTAGGTCGTCCAGTACGGCGTGGGCAGCAGCACCTCGTCGCCGGGGTCGATCAGCGTGGCGAACGTCTGGTAGACGGCCTGCTTGCCGCCGTTGGTCACTATGACCTGCCCGGGGGCCACCTCGTAGCCGGAATCGCGCTTGGTCTTCGCCGCGATCGCCTCGCGCAGCTCGGGCAGGCCGGCCGCGGGGGAGTACTTGTGGAACCTCGGCTCGGCACAGGCGCGCTGCGCGGCCTCGACAATGTAATCGGGGGTCGGGAAGTCGGGCTCGCCAGCGCCGAAGCCGATGACCGGCCGACCCGCGGCCTTGAGCGCGCGGGCCTTCGCGTCCACGGCGAGCGTCGCCGACTCGGTGATCGCCCCGACCCGGGCCGAGATCCTGTGCGGAGAGGAAGCCATGCCCTCCATGGTGGCATCCTCCGGAGCGTGCCGGGGACGCGCGCGCTGGATCAGCAGGCGGGATTAGCCCGGGCGGATCAGGCGTTGCGGGTGTGAACGCGGCCGAGGTTCGCGCGTGGTTCGACGGCGGGGGTCCGGGCAACGTAGACTTCAGCAACTGGTGGCGGTCCACCAGGTGGTTGGTGCGTGCCCGCACGACGGTCGATGGTGACTGTCCGGCAGGCACCTGCCGCGGCCGTGCCGCCACAGGGCAGTAGCTCAATTGGCTAGAGTCCCGGTCTCCAAAACCGGCGGTTGGGGGTTCGAGTCCCTCCTGCCCTGCGAGTGCGGTCCGTGCAGGCTGCGGGCGCACGACGTCAGCCGGTCAGTGACGAGCGCTGTTCAGGTGAGGACATGGCAACTCAGACACGTGGCACCGCGGCGGAGAAGCCGGCCAGGCCCGGGCGCCCGGCCAAGGCGGAACGGACCACTCCGCTGGTGTTCCTGCGTCAGGTCATCGCGGAACTGCGCAAGGTCATCTGGCCCACCCGCCAGGAGCTTGTCACCTACACCACGGTGGCGATCGTGTTTATCCTGATCATGACGGCCTTCGTGACCGCCCTGGACTACGGGTTCACCAAGCTCGTCTTCGAGCTCTTCGGCTGAGGTGTTGGCTGGCTGAGTGGTGAGCCGCGCGCCGGAGTGGCAGCATGATCACGCCGGGGTCGGCTGTTCAGGGTCCGGCCTGCCGCGGGGAGGCCCGGCGGCGAGCCCGGGTGACGCCGGAATGAAGCGCGAAGAGCAACAGTTATTAGGGAAAGAGTTACTGTGTCCGAGTCCGAACTGCAGGGCGGCCAGGAGCCGGCCGAGCGCGACGATCAGGCCATCGCCTTCGGGATGCCAGAGGCCGAGTCCCTGGCTGAGGCCGGTGAAGAGCTCGAGGCCGAGGCGGCGCTCGAGGAGGCCGAGGCCATCGCTGAAGCCGAAGCCGAGGCCCGCGCCGAGGCTGCGGCCCAGCCCGAGGATGACTCTGGCGCTGGCGAGACCGACCCGATCGGCGAGTTCAAGTCCGAGCTGCGGTTGCTGCCCGGCGACTGGTACGTGGTGCACTCCTACGCCGGGTACGAGAACCGGGTCCGGACCAACCTGGAGAGCCGCACCCAGTCCCTGAACATGGAGGACTACATCTTCCAGATCGAGGTGCCCACGCACGAGGTGACCGAGATCAAGGGCGGCAAGCGGCAGCAGGTCCAGGAGAAGGTCCTGCCGGGATACATCCTGGTCCGGATGGATCTCACCGACGAGTCGTGGGCCGCGGTCAGGAACACGCCGGGGGTCACCGGGTTCGTCGGGCTGTCCAGCAGGCCCTCTCCGCTGAGCCTGGATGAGGTGGCGGTGCTGCTCGCACCGGAGCCCGAGGAGAAGGTGGCGCAAAAGGCCGAGACCCTGCGCGCGGCCTCCGTGGACTTCGAGGTCGGCCAGTCCGTTACCGTTATGGACGGCCCGTTCGCGACACTCCCGGC
>Ga0318494_10000996_pt1 | contig 10793 bp, 11 predicted proteins | sample GRESIP108b1f24_FD_203293 | JGI IMG/M metagenome (GOLD analysis project Ga0318494, IMG submission 203293) | Tropical soil microbial communities from Luquillo Experimental Forest, Puerto Rico - GRE.SIPMG.108b1f24 | ecosystem: Environmental > Terrestrial > Soil > Tropical forest > Bulk soil... | reverse complement strand
CGCAGGCATGGTACGCGCTCGGCGGCGCCGGGGCGGGCATCGTGTACGGCGGGACGGTGGCGCGCGTGCTGAAGCGGTTCACGGAACGGAAGGCGCAGGCCATCGGCGTGACGGCGGCGGCGATCGCCGGCGTGCTGGCGCTCGCCGTCTGGGCCTACGTACGATCGATCACGACGCCCGGCGCGATCACGCTGCTCCTCGCCATCGGCGCGGGGCAGGCGACCATCGTGATCGTCGCGACGCTGATGATCCTCAAGCCGCCGCCGAGCGGCGGCGAGCCGCCGGCGTACTGAGCCGCGCCCCCGGGCCCGCCGGCGCGCTCTGCGGCGCGGAGCGAGGGGAGGCCACCATGGCCATCCACGTGAGCAGGATCGAGGAGTGGAGCCGACTCGCGCGCGAGGCGCGATGCGTCCGGGCGCGCGATCCGGCGGACGGCGGCTGCCCGCGCTGCGCCGAGCTGGGCGCCGCAGTCCTGGCGCTCGTCGGCGAGGTCGAGCTGCTGAGGGCCCCGTACGCGAGGGCCTTCCGGGACGGCGTCGACGGGGCCCTGGACTTCGCCGCGCGCACGTTCAGCGCGATGGGGGAGCGGGACGGGGCGCGCGTCCTCCGGGACCTGCGCGCGGTGACGAGGGGCTGAGGAGCAACCATGCCGCCCGGCCGCCACTTCCTGCAGATCCCGGGGCCGTCGAACGTCCCGGACCGCGTCCTGCGTGCGCTCGCGCGGCCGACGATCGACCACCGCGGGCCCGAGTTCGCTCGCCTGATGCGCGAGATCTTCGGCGGGCTCGGCGCCGTCGTCGGCACGCAGGGGTCGGTCATCGTGTTCCCCTCGTCCGGGACGGGCGCCTGGGAGGCTGCGCTGGTGAACACGCTCCGGCCGGGCGACCGGGTCCTCATGTTCGAGACCGGCCACTTCGCCACGCTGTGGAAGCGGATGGCGGAGCGGCTCGGGCTCGCGGTCGACTTCGTCCCGGGCGACTGGCGTCGCGGCGTCGACGCTTCGGTGGTGGAGGCGAAGCTGCGCGAGGACCGCGCCCGCGCGATCCGCGCCGTCGCGGTGGTCCACAACGAGACCTCGACCGGGGTCACGAGCCGCATCCCGCCGATCCGGCAGGCCATCGACCGCGCGGGCCACGACGCGCTGCTGCTCGTCGACACGATCTCCTCGCTCGCGTCGATCGAGTACCGCCACGACGCCTGGGGCGTGGACGTGACCGTCGGCTGCTCGCAGAAGGGGCTGATGCTGCCCCCCGGGCTCGGGCTCAACGCGGTGAGCGAGAAGGCGCTCGCGGCGGCGCGGAGGGGTGGCATGCCCCGGTCCTACTGGGACTGGGAGGAGATGCTGAAGAACAACGCCAGCGGCTACTTCCCGTACACGCCGGCGACGAACCTCCTCTACGGCCTCCGCGAGGCGCTCGCCATGCTGCGCGAGGAGGGGCTCGCGAACGTCTTCGCCCGCCACGCGCGCCACGCGGAGGCGACGCGGCGCGCCGCGGGCGGGTGGGGGCTCGAGCTCCTCTGCGCCGAGCCGGAGGAGTGCTCGAACGTGCTCACCGCGGTCCTCATGCCGGATCGTCGTGGCGCCGACGCCTTCCGCGCGACCGTGCTCGATCGCTTCGATCTCTCGCTCGGCACGGGGCTCGGCAAGGTGGCCGACCAGGTCTTCCGCATCGGCCACCTGGGCGATCTCAACGACCTCATGCTCGTGGGCACGCTCGCGGGCGTGGAGATGGGGCTCGCCGCCGCCGGTGTCCGGCACGCGCCGGGCGGCACGCTGCGGGCGATGGAGTACCTCGCCGAGGGCCGATCGACGGGCTCCATTCACGGACGGTGAGGAGCGCGATCCACCGCTCCGAGAGGGGGTGCGCCCATGACGAAGAAGAGGCTGTCGGCACCCGGCATCGTGCTGCTGCTGCTGTGCCTGATGTACTTCCTCACGTACATCGACCGCGTGAACATCGGGACGGCGGGCCCGATCATCAAGAGGGAGTTCGGGCTGTCGAACACGCAGCTCGGGCTCGTGTTCTCCGGGTTCGCCTACCCGTACGCGCTGTTCCAGGTCGCGGGCGGCTGGGTGGGGGATCGGTTCGGCCCGCGCAAGACGCTCCTCCTCTGCGGCGGCATCTGGGCGCTGGCCACGGCGCTGACCGGCCTCGCCACCGGGCTCGCCTCGCTCATGCTCTTCCGGCTGGCGCTCGGGTTCGGCGAAGGCGCGACCTTCCCCACCGCGACGCGCGCCATGCAGAACTGGACGCCGGCGGGGAAGCGCGCCTTCGCGCAGGGGATCACGCACTCGTTCGCGCGGCTCGGCAACGCGGTCACGCCCCCCATCGTCGCGGCGCTCATGGTCTGGGTCACCTGGCGCGGCGCCTTCGTCGTCCTCGGCGCGGCGAGCACGGCCTGGGTCCTCGCGTGGTGGCTCTGCTTCCGGGACGATCCGCGCGACCACCCCGGCGTCACCCCCGCGGACCTGGCGCGCCTGCCCCCGATGCGCCCGCGGGGTGTCGCGCTGCAGGTCCCCTGGGGCCGCCTCACGCTCCGCATCCTGCCCGTCACCCTCACGTACTTCTGCTACGGCTGGTCGCTCTGGCTCTTCCTCAACTGGCTGCCGTCCTTCTTCCTCCAGGGCTACGGGCTCGACCTCAAGCGGACGGCGCTCTTCTCGGGCGGCGTCTTCCTGGCCGGCGTCGTGGGCGACGCGCTCGGCGGCATCCTGAGCGATCTCCTCCTCCGCAAGACGCGGAGCGTGAAGGTCGCCCGGCTGGCGGTGATCCTCATCGGCATGCTCGGCGCCGCCGCGTGCTGCGCGCCGGTGGTGTTCAGCCGGAACGTGGCGACGCTCGCGCTCTGCCTGTCGGCCGGCTTCTTCTTCCTCGAGCTCACCATCGGGCCCATCTGGTCGGTGCCGATGGACGTCGCCCCGCGCTACGCGGGCACCGCGAGCGGGCTCATGAACACCGGCTCGGCGGTCGCGGCGATCGTCTCGCCGCTGGCGTTCGGCCTCATCGTGGACCTGACGGGCAACTGGAACGTCCCGTTCGTGCTCTCGATCGGGATCCTGCTCCTCGGCGCCGCGCTGTCCTTCACGATGCACCCGGACCGACAGTTCGAGGAACGGGCGCCGCTGCCGGGCGTGCCCGTCCCGGTGAAGTGACGGCGACGTCGCCCTCGCCCGAAGGCCGAACCCCCGGGTGGGCGTTGCGGCGGCCCCGGGCCATGTCCATCCGAGGTCCCATGCACGAGCACGAGCACGAGCACCAGCACACCCATGAGCACACGCACGCGGACGGCACGAAGCACAGCCACCCGCACACGCACCAGCACGTGCACGAGCACGGGCACGACGCCGGGCACGAGCAGGAGCACGTGCACGAGCACGGCATGCCGCACGAGTCGGGCGCCGAGCACCGGCACGCGCACTGACGGCCGCCCGCTCCTTCGCGGTCGGTCATCTCCCCTGCGCGACGTCGGCTCGGCGCGCTCGGGTTCTCGTCGGAGGTAGGGTCTTGGCTCCGCGCGTCGCCCTCCTGGCGCTCGTCGTCGGCTGCGCTACGGCGGGGGTTCCGGTGGTGCGGCCCTATCGCCTCTCCGGGAGCGACTCCGCACCGAGCGATAACGTCCACCAGGAGGGCGAGCACGGCTACGTGGTGCGGCTCGACGACGGCGTCGAGTACGCGACGGACGTCGCGCTGGCGTCGGGAGCGGTGCGGCTGCGGACGACGATCCGCAACGGGAGCCTGCGCCCGGTCCGCTACGACGTCGAGGCGACGAGGATCGTGGCCGCGGACGGGAGCCTCCTCCGCCTCGAGGCGGTGGAGGACGAGGCAGGGCTGCGCGCGTCGGTCGAGCACGCGCGCGGCGAGCTGACGGTCCCGCCCGGCGAGCGGTTCGCGATCCTGCGAAGCTATGGGCTCGTCGAGGGCAAGAGGCAAGGACCCGACCTCCTGCTCCTCGCGCGCCTCGCGCTCGAGGACGAGCTGCGCGTGGACGACCGCGCGGCGCGGGTGACGCTGCGGTTCCAGGAATGAGCCGACGTCGCTATCATCCGCCCGCCGTGCGCGATCGCCTCCGATTCTGGGCCCGGGTCTTCTGCGTCGAGGCGCTGCGGGCGCTCGCCCGCCACAAGCTGCGGACCGCGCTCACGACCCTCGGGATCACCATCGGCGTCGCCGCCGTCATCTGGGCGGTGGCGATCGGCGAGGGAGGGGCGGCGCGCGCGCGGCGGGTCCTCGAGGATCTCGGGGACAACTTCGTCTGGATCGAGGCGGGGACGCGCAGCGTGAACGGGCTCCGCACCGGCTCCCACTCGACGACGACGCTCACGCCGGAGGACGCGGAGGCGATCCGTCGCGAGGTGCCGCTCGTGACGCGCGTGTCGGAGAACGTCGACGGCAACGTCCAGGTCGTCGGGCCGGAGCGGAACTGGGCGACGCACTACCGCGGCATCGCGCCCGATTACGCGGAGATCAAGCGATGGCGGATGGCGGCGGGGGCGTTCCTCGCCGACGAGCAGGTGCTGCACGCGTCGAGCGTGGCGGTCCTCGGGGAGACGGTGCGCGCCCGGATCTTCGGCGCCGAGGCGGCCGTCGGCCAGGTGGTCCGGTTGAACGGCTTCCCGTTCCAGGTGATCGGCGTCCTCGCGCCGAAGGGGCAGTCGGCGACGGGCCAGGACCAGGACGACACGGTGCTCCTGCCGTGGACCGCAGCCCAGCGCAAGCTCCGCGGCCGCAACTTCACCTGGCTGGACGACATCGTCTGCTCGGCGGTCGCGATGGACTCGGTGGACGCGGCCATCGCCCGCATCACGGCGCTCCTCCGCCAGCGGCACCACCTCCAGGCCGGAGAGGACGACGACTTCAACGTCCGGCGGCCCGACGCGGCGATCAAGGCGCAGATCGAGGCGAGCGAGACGATCGCGACCCTGCTCGTGGCGCTGGCGTCGATCTCGCTGTTCATCGGCGGGATCGGGATCATGAACGTGATGCTCGCGTCCGTCCTGCAGCGCACGAACGAGATCGGCGTGCGGATCGCGGTCGGCGCAACGCCGCGGGACGTGCAGCTCCAGTTCCTCGGCGAGGCGGTGATGCTGTCCCTGATCGGCGGCGTCCTCGGCCTCGCCCTCGCCGCAGCGGGCTCGTGGATCTTCACCGACCTCGTCGGCTGGCAGATCGTCGTCCCGCCGAGCGCCGCGCTCCTCGCGATCGCGTGCTCCGCCGCGGCCGGCGTCGCGTCGGGCTTCTATCCCGCCCGGAAGGCGTCCCGCCTCGATCCGATCGTCGCGCTGCGCGCGGAGTGAACTGTCTCCGGCGCTAAGCATACGGCGGAGGGCCGGAGGCCGGAGTCAAATGCGCGCGGCTTCAGTGACGCTCCCGCCTGAACCGTTCCCGGTACCGGGCCGGCGACACGCCGACCGAGGGGAAGCACGGGACGTACTGGTTCGTCCCGATCGTCGCCGACGTCGAGGCCGGCTTCAGCGGGCCGCTCAACGCCAGCGAGAGGCTCCCTGTGCCGCCCGTCACCAGCGCCGTGTCGGTCGGCGCCGCCACAGGTCCGTCGCCGGCGCCCCGGCCGCAGACGACTGCGTTTCGTTGCGCGCCTCGCGGGCCGGCCAGCGTCGGCGGCTGCTCGTTCCGCGGGTCTCTCGGTCCTCTGTGCGTGAAGCGATCCATCCAGCCGTCCCCGAACTCCCGCCGCGCCTCGAGATCGTTGTGGAAGCGGCAGCGCAACGAAAGGTTCTCGACGGTGGTGGGCCCGCCAAGGGCGCGTGCGACGACGTGGTGGACCTCGACCCTCTCCTTCGAGCCGCAGACCCCGCCCGAAGCGAGCGAATGCTGACACTTTCCGTCGTCGCGGCTCCACACCTCGCGGAGGACGTGAGCCGGGACGTGGTCCGGGTTCGCCGGCCGCGGCGTCGCCCGCGGCTTCGCGACGAGCCCCTTGCGCTTCGCGCGCTGCGCGAGGACGAGGTCGAGCCCGGCCTCGAGGACCTGCTCGGGGGAGGCACGCGGGTGGACGTGCGAGAGTGCCGCGCGCGCGGCCTCGAGCTTTGCGAGGAAGCGGCGCGACACGGTGACGTGGAGGCGCGACAGGTCAGCGGTGAGCGGAAGCGAGGTGTCGCGGGTCTGCTGGCTCTGAGGACTCAAGTTGGCACGAGCGAGTTCAACCGGTTGAACTGCGGGTGGCACGAGCTCGCTCGGCGCAGGAGTCGGCGCCGCGTTCGGCAGAAGGGAGGGCCCGGCCTCCGCTGACTCGGCGGGGAGGCGAAGCGCGGTGACGACGGCCCGGGTCGGCGGCGCCTCGGCAGGGCGTAGGGCGGCTACCTCGACCATCGCCTCGCGCTTCGAGCGGTGGAAGAAGCGCGGCAGGACCTCATCCTGGTTCTCGGGGGTGAGCACCTTCGCGAGCTCGACGATGCTCGTGAAACAGAGTCTTCCATCCCGGAGAGGCTCGACGATCGCCGGGACGCGCTGGATCAGCTCGGCTGCGACCTTCCGGTAGTGCGCCGCGCCCTTGGTGACGCCAAGCTCGCGGTGGAGGTACTCGAAGAGCGAACGGTAACCGAGCTCGACCCAGCGGCGCTGTCGGTCAAAGTCCGCGAGGGCGACGAGGAAGTCCGACATGGCGCCGTGCTCGCGGCGGAGCATCTCGGCGAGCTGGGAGGAGAGATCGCGGGCGGTGTTCATGAAACGAGCATCTCACGCGGTTTCGAGGCCTCGCCCAACGCACGGAAACGCTCGTGGACGCGCGAACGCGGGCGGGGTGGCGCCAGCGCGCTCGACTTCCTTCCGGGCCCCGACGCGGCCTCGCTGCGCTGCGAGAGGACCGTTCCCGCGCGACGAGTCGCCCGCATGCGTTCGCTTGGATCGCGCCGCACGAGTCGCGTTCATTGTCCCCCGCGCCCTCCGTCGGTCGTGCCCGGCGCGTCCGCATGGACGGCGGCGCCTGGCTCAAGCGTCAGCGCGAACGTGACCTCGAGCTCGTCCTCCACGCCGACCGTCCCGCCGACCCCGCTGTACGGCCGGATGCCGAACTCCGATTGGCGGAACCGCGCCTGACCGTGGACCCGCCACCCGTTCCCCTCGCGCGCGGCGTCGAACGACGCGTCCACCGGGCGCGTCCTTCCGCGGAGCGTCAGCGCGCCGTGGATCGTCCCGCGGGCCGGACCGGCACCCGCGCCGGAGGGGGCGTCGAGCGTCACGCGCTGGGCGCGGTAGATGATCTCGGGGGCGTGCGCCGCGTCGAGGATCTCCGGGCCCGCCGCCTGCGCCTCGACCCTGCCGCGATCGCCGCTCGAGAGCCCCTTCTCGCGATCGCGCAGCGAGCTCGCCTCGAGCACCACCTCGAGCGAGGCGCGCGCCGGATCGCCGCCGGGGATCGCCGCGTCGCCACGCCAGCGGGTCACCTCGAAGTCGTGGTCGTGCGCGAAGGCCGAGAACAGCCCGCGCTTCGCGACGTGGATCCGGATGCCGTCTCCCTCCGGCAGCGCCACGAACCGACCGCCGTCCGGGGGCGGCGCTGCCGCCACTGCGAAGAGCGCGAGCAGGGTGAGCGGCTTCATCTCGTCCTCCCTCGCATCGCCCGGCCGACGTCACCCGCCGAACAGGTACCCCAGCCGGAAGTTCACGTGGACCAGCCGGTCCGGGTAGGCGTCGACCTCGACGGCGCCCTCCCAGTGCGATTGGAACAGGAGCCTGAGCCCCCCGTACACCGCCGGGCCGGTGTAGTCGCTGTGGAGGACCGTCCCGTCGCTCGTGACCCGGAACCGGCCGGCGAGCGACACGACGCCGGCGCCCGCGTAGGGGTCGATCCTGAGCGCCCGGTAATCGAAGCGCGCGCCGATGGAGAGGTCGCCGCCCCCCTCGGTCGTCTCGAGCGTGTCGCGCGTCGAGGGATCCGTGACCGGCGCCTTCGAGTAGGCGTACGTCACGTGCCCGCGCAGGCCGAGGCGGAGCAGGCCGGGCGCCCACCCGATGCCCGCCTCCCCCGCGATGTAGTTCGTGCTCAGCTCGTTGATCACGATGGGCGGGATGTACGAGAGCCCGACGAAGATCCGGAAGTTCTCCGGCGCCGGCAGGCCGAGCTGCAGGCGCGGGCGCGGGTAGAGCGGCGAGCGATCCGACGCGGTGATCTGCTTCAACGATCCGGTCGTCCCGTCGATGGGCGGGATGGTGACGATCTCGAGCGAGAGGCCGAGCCTGCCGCTCGAGAGCGCCGCCGGCGCCTGGAGCGGGGGAAGGTCTAGGAGCAGGGAGTGGATGTCGATGAGCCGCTGCTGCTGGTCGAGCATCGTCTGCGCGCGCGCCGCCTCGGGCGCGGCGCAGAGGGCCGCGAGCAGGACCGGCGCGCAGCGGGTCATCGCGGCGCCTGGGCGAGGCCGGCGAGGTACTGGCCGGCCGTGTCGAAGCCGGCGTGGTACATGTCCGCGTACGCGATCGTGCCGCCGCTCGGCCCGCCGAACTGCCCGGGCGCGTTGCACGCACGGTACCGCATGCGATCGAGGACACCGCGCGCGGGCGGCGCGGGACGATCCGGATGGGGCGCGCGGCCGTGCGTGCGCGCCGCGCTTCCGACGATCCCCGCGGCGTGGCCGGCAGCGGCGAGGCGAAAGGAGGGATCGCCGCGGGACCGCCCCGCCGACGGTCGACGTGACCCATCCGCCTGCCCGACGGCGAGCCGTGCGCTCCGGCCCGCGAGCGTCCTACGGGGACCCCGGCTGCGCCGGCGCTCGGCTCGCGCGCTTCACCGCCTCGACGATCGCGTCCGCGCCGATGCCGGCGCCGTCGAGGAGCTCGCGCGGCGTCCCCGAGCCGGGCAGGCTCCGCACCGCGAGGCGCACGATGGCCGGCGCGGGCCGGCCGGCGAACACCTCGCTCACCGCGTCGCCCAGGCCACCTTCCGGGAAGTGATCCTCGACGACGATGAGCCTGCCCCCGCACTCGCGGGCGCAGGCCTCGACGGTCGCCGCGTCGATCGGCTTCACGGAATAGAGATCCACCACGCGCACCGGGACCCCGTCCGCGGCGAGCCGCTCGTGGGCGCGGAGCGCCTCGTGCAGCGTGATGCCGGCGGCGAGGACCGCGGCGACGTCGCCGCCCGATCGGCGCAGGACCTTGCTCCCGCCGATCGGGAAGCGCTCCCCCGGGCCGTACAGGACCGGCGTCTTCTCGCGGGTCGTCCGCATGTACGTGATCCCGGCGCGCTCCGCCATCTGGCGGGTCAGCTCGACCGTCGTCGTGGCGCACGACGGGTAGAGGACCGTGCTCCCCGCGACGGCCCGCATCATCGCCAGATCCTCGAGCGCCATCTGCGACGGTCCGTCCTCGCCGATCGAGACGCCCGCGTGCGATCCGACGAGGCCGAGGTGCGCGCGGGAGATCGCGGCCATGCGGATCTGATCATGGGCGCGCGTGAAGAAGGCGGCGAACGTCGCCGCGAACGGCGCGAGCCCGAGGGTCTGCATCCCGACGGCCGCGGAGACGAGCTGCTGCTCCGCGATGTACATCTCGAAGAACCGCTCCGGGTGCGCCTTCGCGAACACCTCCGTGAAGGTCGAGTTGCCCACCTCGCCGTCGAGCGCGACGACGTCGCCGCGGGCGTCGCCGAGCGCGCGGAGCGCGTCGCCGAACGCCTGGCGCGTGGCGACCTTCGCGCCGACCTCGTACCGCGGCGCGCGGAAGGCGCCGCGCGGGAGCTCCGGCGCCGCCCGGCGTCCGCGCGCGCCCGGAGGGCGAACGACGAGATCGCCCGCGGGATTGCCGAGCTCGGCGAGCGCCTTCGCCTCCTCGTCGCTCGAGAACGCCTTGCCGTGCCACCCCTCGCGATCCTCGACGAACGAGACGCCCGCGCCCTTCTTCGTGCGGGCGACGATGCACACGGGGCGATCGGAGCCCTCCGCGTCGGTGTACGCTCGGTGGATCGCTGCGCGATCGTGGCCGTCGATGACCATCGCGTTCCAGCCGAACGCCCGCGCGCGCTCGGCGTAGCGCTCCCCGTTCCACTGCAGCATCGTGGGGCCGCGCTGGCCGAGCCGGTTCATGTCGACGATCGCCACGATGCGCGCGAGCCCCTCGTAGCCCCCCAGCTCGAACGCCTCGTAGACGCTGCCCTCCGCCATCTCGCTGTCGCCGAGGAGCACCCAGCAGCGCAGCTCGAGGCCGAGCAGGCGCGCGCCGAGCGCCATGCCCACCGCGGCGGGGAGCCCCTGTCCGAGGGACCCGGTCGCGACGTGCACCCAGGGGAGGCGAGGGGTGGGGTGGCCCTCGAGCCGGCTCCCGAGCTTTCGCAGCGTCAGGAGCTCCGCGTCCGAGATCGCGCCCACCGCCTTGAACATCGCGTACAGCAACGGCGCCGCGTGGCCCTTCGAGAAGATGATCCGGTCCTCGTCGAAGCTCGTCGAGGCGCCCCAGTCCGCGCGGAGGTGGTCTTGCAGGAGGACCGCCATGAGGTCGGCGGCGGAGAGGCTCGAGGTCGGGTGCCCGGACCCGGCCGTGGTGGTGGCGCGGATGCTGTCGGCGCGGAGCTGCGTCGCGAGGGGTGCCCATCGGTCATTCGAGGTCATGGCACCCGATATATGGACGCGGGCGCCGGTGAGGAACCGCAGAAGCGCCTCGCCCCATGGTCGGCCGGGCGCGGCGCGCGCCGAGGCGGTCCACGCGTCGGTGAACACGACCGGTCGCCTCGCGGGCTGCGACGAGCCCGATCCCTCGGGAGGCGAGCCGCCGCGCGGGGGAGTGCCGGCGAGGGACCCCGCGGCGCACGTGGCGGCCGCGTGGCGCGGCGAAGAAACCAGTGGG
>Ga0318494_10000995_pt1 | contig 10796 bp, 10 predicted proteins | sample GRESIP108b1f24_FD_203293 | JGI IMG/M metagenome (GOLD analysis project Ga0318494, IMG submission 203293) | Tropical soil microbial communities from Luquillo Experimental Forest, Puerto Rico - GRE.SIPMG.108b1f24 | ecosystem: Environmental > Terrestrial > Soil > Tropical forest > Bulk soil... | reverse complement strand
GGATGCGCTCGAGCGGCTGCTGCTCGGGTGCGACGACGTCGACCGCGACCTTGCGCTGGCGCAGCGATGCCGCGACCTCGAGCCCGATGAAGCTCGCGCCGACGACCACGACGCGCTTCGCGGAGGTGGTGCGCGCGATCAGCGCGCGGCTGTCCGCAAACGTGCGGAGGACCTGCAGCTGCGACGCCTGCGCGCCTTCGACGGGAATCCTCACCGGGTCGGCGCCCGTCGCGAGCAGGATCGCGCCGAACTCGCGCTCGGTGCCGTCGGCGAGGCGGATGCGCTTCTTCGCGGCGTCGAGCGCGGCGACGCGCGTTCCGGTCAGGAGCTCGATGCGCGACTCCGTGTAGAAAGCGGGTGGGCGCAGCGGCATCCAGCCCTCGGGCGCCGTGCCCGCGAGATAGTCCTTCGACAGATTCGGGCGATCGACCGGCGGCGAGTCATCGGCGCTGAGGATCGTCACGGGCCCTGCATAGCCCTCGCGCCGCAGCATCTCCGCCGCTGCGAGCCCGGCCGCGCCGCCTCCGATGATGCCGACGGAGCGCGGCGCGCGCGCCGACTCCTGGGCGCTCAGGCGTTTGGGTTTCGCATCGATCTTCTCGCGCACGAAGACGCGGTCGCCCACGCGCTCGACCCGCCAGCACGGCACCGGATCGAGCGCGGGCGCGCGCAGCGCTTCGCCGCTGCGCAGGTCGAAGCAGGCGTGGTGAAGCGGGCAGCGCAGCTCGTCGCCCACGACCAGGCCCTCCGCCAGGGCGCCGTGGTAGTGCGTGCAGAACGCGCCGAGGGCGAAGAACTCTTCGCCTCGGCGCACCAGCACCGCGTCCTCGCCGCCGATCTTTCCCGCGATCCTCGCGCCGTCGGGGAGATCCTCGATCGCCACGCCGGCCCCGAAGTCCCGTTCTTGCTCGCTCATGGTCCGCTCATGCGTTGGAAGCGCGATACCGGCGGCTGCTTTGCGGAGGGCTCGTAGAACCAGGTGCCAGTCGGCGTCGTCTCGAAGTGGCCGGCCGCGAGCACGCAGTCCGCCTGCGAGGTGACCGGGTGTTCGGCCTCCATCTGGAGCACCGCACGCGAGATCTTGTAGGTCGCGGACTGGACCAGCATCGCGTGGAAGAAGTAGTGCCAGGAGGCGTCGCTGCCGCAGTACGAGACGTTGTCGGCCGGCTCGAAGTGCTGCATCGAGACCAGCTCGGGCGGCTCGATCTCCTGCGCTTCGCTGGGGGCGAACTTCGCCGCGCAGCCGGCCAGGCCGAGCACGAGAACGGAGACCAGGACGAGACGCCACGAACGCCGCACCATCCCTGGACACTAGCGTGGCATCGATCGTGCCTCCGCTCCCCTTCGGCTCGACTGTCGACTACTTCACAGCACGGCCGTGCTCCGGTGGTACGCTCGGGACCCCTCTTTCCGGAAGGAGTCCCGCATGGCCGAGAAAACCCGCACGACCCGCTGCTTCTGCGGCGCGGTCGAGGTCGAGCTCCAGGGCGAGCCCGGCCCCCAGGTCTACTGTCACTGCAACTCGTGCCGGAGCTGGCTGGGCGCGCCGATCCACGCCGCGACGCTCTGGCCGACGCCGAAGGTCAACGTGAAGAAGGGCGCCGACAAGATCGGCATGACCAAGCGCACCGAGAACAGCCTGCGCAACTTCTGCACCTCGTGCGGCTCGCCGGTGTTCGTGCGCCATCCCGCGATCGGCATGACCGACGTGCCGGCGGGGACCATTCCCGACTTCATGTTCAAACCGACGCTGCACGTGCACTACGGCGAGAAGGTGATGCCGGTGAAGGACGGCCTGCCGAAGTTCAAGGACTTCCCCAAGGAGTTCGGCGGCTCGGGGGCGACGGTCCCGGAGTAGCCACCCGCCTGGCCCCGACCAGCGCGTGACTCGCGCTGGTCGGGGCGGCTCGGTCTCGCGGTCTCTAGCTCTGCTTGGGCGCGAAGTCGGTGAAGCCGGTGACGGACTGGAGCCGTCCGTCCTTCGCGATCACGCAAACGTCGGTGCCGCCGAAGTGGAGCGGCGCCTCGGGGATGCCGCCCGCCTCCCAGCGGAAGCGCATCACGTCGTGGTGCGCCTCGACCTCGCTCGCGAGGCGGAAGCGGTACGTGTCGGGGAAGCGCTCGTGCACCGCCGCGATCATCGCGGCGAGGCCGGGGTGGCCCTTGCCGTCGCGGTGCGCGTCGACGTAGCTCGCGCTCTCGGTGTACGTCTTGGCGACGAGGTCGAGCCGCTTCGCGGCGTCGCGCTCGTTCCACGAGGCGATGTAGCGCTCGGCGATCTCGGTGGGGTTGCTCATGGTGGGACTCCTTTCACCCCATGAAGTACGCCGGACACGGAGGCGAAGCGATTACCTGCGAGGTCATGGGCGCGCCGCTTCCCGTCGGATACCGTCGTGCGCATGGCCCAGCGGACTCCGGTCGGCAGTCTCCTGCGCGCATGGCGGCAGCGCCGGCGCAAGAGCCAGCTCGCGCTCGCGTGCGACGCGGAGATCTCGACGCGCCACCTCTCGTTCATCGAGACCGGACGGGCGCAGCCCAGCCGCGAGATGGTGCTGCACCTGGCCGAGCGCCTCGACGTGCCGCTGCGCGAGCGCAACGTGCTGCTCACCGCGGCGGGGTTCGCGCCGACGTTCGCGGAGCGCCCGCTCGACGACCCGTCGCTGCGCGCCGCGCGCCAGGCGGTGGACTTCATCCTCGTCGGACACGAGCCGTACCCCGCGCTGGCGGTCGACGCGCGCTGGAGGCTGCTGGCCTCGAACAAGGCGGTGCCGCCGCTGCTCGCGGGCGTGGCGGCGGAGCTCTTGGCGCCGCCGGTGAACGTGATGCGGCTCGCGCTCCACCCGCAGGGCCTCGCGCCGCGCATCGCGAACTTCGCCGAGTGGCGCGCGCACCTCCTGGCGCGGCTGCAGCGCCAGATCGAGGTGACCGCGGACCCGCAGCTGATCGCGCTCCAAGAGGAGCTGCGCGGCTACCCGACACCGATCGGTGTGCGCTCGGGGACGCCGGCCGAGCGCGAGACCCTGGCGCAGCGCGTGGCGGTGCCGTTCAAGCTGCGCACCGAGCGCGGCACGCTCTCGTTCATCTCCACCACCACGGTGTTCGGCACGCCGGTCGACGTGACGCTGTCCGAGCTCGCGCTCGAGACGTTCTTCCCCGCCGACGCCGAGACCGCCGAGGCGCTGCGCGCTCAGTAGGTCGGGTTCGGCTCGCGGTTCGGGTCGCGGCTCATGTCGTGGCTCGGATCGCGGCTCGCGGGAGCCTGCTCCGGGTTGCCGGAGGGCAGCGGCCGGTCGTCCACCTTCACCTTCACCTTCGGCCAGGGCGACGGCATCGCCTCGCGGCGCGGATCGCGGCGCTCGAGCACGCGACAGATGCCTTCCTCGATCTGGCCCGTGGCCGCAATCGCGTTCGGCACCGAGAGTGCGGGCCCGGTCGCCGACTTCACCGCGCCCTGCACCAGCGCCTGGCGCACGGCCAGCGGCTCGAGGTCGGGGCGCACGCCGGTGACGAGCACCGCGGCCCCGGCTGCGAGCCCGACTGCGCCCGCGGACCCGGTGACCGGCGCGGTGCGCTTGTCGGGGATGCTGGTGCCGTCGTTCCAGGGATTCGAAACCGCGCCGTCGATCGCGAGCCGGCTGCCGCCCGGCTGGGGCAGCACGAGGTCCGCCTCGGCGCCCGCGCTCGGCGCGACCTCGGCCACGACCAGCGCGCGCAACGGCCGGAGCAGCGTGCTTCCCACGTCCTGGCCCGTCCACGGATCCCAGACCACGCCGGTGTCGCCGCCGTTGCGGCGCAGCCACGACTCGCGCCAGTGCGACGGGTAGCTGCCCGCCGCTGCCGGCTCGTCGCCGGGGCCGCATACGGCGATCGCGCAGTTGTCCTCGGCGAAGAGCAGCGCGTCGTGCAGGATCCAGTTCGCCTGCTGCCCGGGCCAGGCGCAGGTGACCACGCGCGCGCGCTCGCCCACCGCGTAGGCGATGCCCGCGGCGCGCGCCCAGACCGACATCGGCCGCAGCGGCCGCACCGGCCCGTCGGCGTTCGACATGCGCGGATCGTCGCCGCTGCGCTGGGTCAGGCTGGTGCGCAGGTTCTCCTGGATGTCGACGGGCAGGATCTGCGCGCGCGGTGCGACACCGATCCGTGTACCCGCGCCCGAGCCGGCGGCGATCGACGCGATCGCCGTGCCGTGACCCCAGTCGTGGCGCGTGCGCTCCTCGGCGCCGGCCCAGTCCGAGACGTTGGTCGCGAGCCCCAGCGCCAGGCGCGTGCCCGCGCCGCCGTGCGCGATCGCGAGGTCGGAGAGGTTCACGCCGTACTCGTCGCCGGGCACGCCGTTGCCGTCGAAGTCGTCGCCCGCGCGCTCGCTGGCCTTCTGCACCAGGTTCGGCCGCAGCGAGGCGTGGTCGATGTCGACGCCGGTGTCGATCACGGCGAGGCGGATGCCCTCGCCCTGCTCCTCGCTCCACACCTGCGGCGCGCCGATCGCCGCGAGGTCCGACGACGCCTGCGTCGGCATCGCGCGCTTCTGCGCCGCCATCTGCACCTGCTTCTGGTACGCATCCGCGTCGGGATCGGTCGCACGCGTCACCGCCGCGAACGCCTTCGGCCAGTCGGCCGTCGCCGCCACGCGCAGATACGCGCCGTCCTCGGGCAGGTAGCTCTCCGCGAAGATCTCCGGGTCGCTGCGCAGCCAGCTCACCGCCTGGTAGAAGTTCACACCGGGAGGCAGGTCGATCACCACCCACAGCCCGAGCCCGACCGCGTCGCGCGTGCCGGTGCGGTCGAACGGGAAGGCCGGCATCACTTCGGCGCCCAGCGTCGCGAGCTTCGCATCGAGCGAGCGGAGGCCCAGCGACTTCCGCGCCGTTCCGTCGGTGAACGGCTTGTCGAGCTCGCGCAGCTTGAACAGCACCACGCCGCCGGCGTAGGGATCCGAGACCGGCAGGGTCTTGGAGTCGGTGAAGGTGACCTGCGCGCGCGCCTGCGCGTCACCCGCCTTGCAGATCACCTCGATCGGCGCCGGCACGGCCGGCGAAGGCACGACCAGTCCCTGCGCGTCGCCGCCCAGCCCGTCGCCGTCGGCCGTCTGGCAGCTCGCCGCCACCGACTGCGTGCTCAACACCGAGAGGTGCGCGCTCTCGCCGAGGCGCGCGACGGCGTTCAGCGGCTCGATCCGCAGCCGGTTCGCATCCGACGTCGGCGACACAGCACGCCACAACGGTGCGAGCTTCGACTCCATGCCCCCGCCGGTCGCACAGGCCCACGCAAGACAAGCCGCAACCAACGCGATCCGCCCCGAGATTCCCCGCTTCATGAGGGAATCTTCGGGCATTTCGCCAGCCCGGTTTAGGACTCAGTGCACAGTCGCGGCGCTAGTCCACGAACGCGCGCAGCACCCGCGCTCGCGAGGGGTGGCGCAGCTTGCGCAGCGCCTTCGCCTCGATCTGGCGGATGCGTTCGCGGGTGACCGCGAAGTCCTGGCCGACCTCTTCCAGCGTGTGGTTGGAGCGCTCGCCGATGCCGAAGCGCATCTTCAGCACCTTCTCCTCGCGCGGGGTGAGGGTCGAGAGCACCTTGCGCGTGTGCGCGGCGAGGTTGCGCTGGATCACCTCGTCGGTGATCGAGAGCCGCTTCTTGTCCTCGAGGAAATCGCCCAGATGCGAGTCCTCGTCCTCGCCGATCGGCGTCTCGAGCGAGATGGGCTCCTTCGCGATCTTGAGCACCATCTGCACCTTCTCGAGCGGCATCTCCATCTCTTCCGCGATCTCTTCCGGCGCCGGCTCGCGGCCGAGCTTCTGCACCAGGTAGCGCTGCGCGCGCACCAGCTTGTTCATGGTCTCGATCATGTGCACCGGGATGCGGATGGTGCGCGCCTGGTCCGCGATCGCGCGGGTGATGGCCTGGCGGATCCACCAGGTGGCGTAGGTCGAGAACTTGTAGCCGCGCTGGTACTCGAACTTGTCGACGGCCTTCATCAGGCCGATGTTGCCTTCCTGGATCAGGTCCAGGAACTGCAGGCCGCGGTTCGTGTACTTCTTCGCGATCGACACCACCAGCCGCAGGTTCGCCTCGATCAGCTCGCTCTTGGCCTGACCCGCGCGCTCCTTGGAGATCTGGAAGCGGACCAGGGACTGGCGCGCCTCGTCGACCGTACAGCGCGCCTCGTGTTCGAGGACCTCGACCTTGCGCTGCACCGCGACCACGTCCTTCTCGGCTACGAGCACCGCCTCGGGATCGCCGCCGAGCTGCACCAGCGCCTTCTTGCCGGGCATGGAGCGCCGGCGCGACTGCGCCGCGAGCGCGAGGAAGTCGTCGGCCTTCGCCAGCCCGAACGGGTGCAGGATGCCTGCGATCACCTGGCCCTGCTCCTCGATCGCCGCGATGAAGCGGCGGATCTCGTCGGCCAGCGAGTAGATCGACTCCTTCAGGATGCCGGTCTCGCGGATGCGCTGCGCGTTGCGCAGGCGGATCTCCTCGACCTCGGCCTCGAGCCGCGCGCGCGTGTCGCGGCTGGTGCGCGCGTTCGACAGCACGCGCAGCCGGCGGGCCACGTCGGCCTGCGAGCGGCGCAGCGAGGTGAGCGCGAGCAGGTACTTCTGCTTCTTGTCGTCGAGCGTCTCGGTCTCGCCCTCGGCGATCGGCGGGAACATGTCCTTCACGTCGCGCTTGCCGCGGCGGATCTCGTCGCCGTCGTTCAGCAGCTTCTCGGCGGCGAGCGGCGACTTCAGGATCTCGGCCAGTGCGGAGTTCTCACCGGCCTCGATGCGCTTGGCGATCTCGACCTCGCCCTCTCGCGTGAGCAGCGACACCGCGCCCATCTCGCGCAGGTAGACGCGCACCGGGTCGTTGGAGCGGAAGCCCTCGACCTCTTCCGGGCCCGACTGGCGGCGCCGCGTCTCGGGCTTGCGCATCACCACTGGCGGTTGCCACTGGCGCACCGCGACCGAGTGGCGGCGGAACAGCTCGAGCACCTCTTCCAGCCGCTCGGGCGCCGCGAGCAGGTGCTCGGGCAGGACCTTCAGGAGCTCCGCGCCGTCGACGAAGCCGACTTCCTTGCTCTTGCGCAGGAGCTGCCGGAAGCTGGGCTGGTTCGACCCGTTCGCGACACCGTTGTGCGTAGCCCGGCCGCGCCTGGCCGCCGAGCCGTTCGGCTTGCGCTCGGGCCTCTGCGGAATCGGAGCGCCGGCGAGCGGAGGAGGCGCCACGGCTGCACGTCCGTTGCGCGTCGACGAGGGGGTCTTGGGGGTCTTGCTGAGCGTCATTGGGGGGGAACTCCTCGGCCAGTACGTGGGAAAAACGAGTTAGAGGTGACTCTGCGACTTCCGCAGTTCGTGCTTCCGCGTCACGATGCGCTGGATCTCCAGAGTCAGCGCGTCGAGCTGCGCAACATCGGTGCAGGACTTGAGGCGGGCGTCGAGCTGCTGCTTCTGCCGGTCGAGCGCCGCGATCTCGAGCGTGGCGATGCAATCGGAGACGCTGCGCCGGGCGGCGCGCGGGTCGTCGAGACCCGGCTCGGCCGACAGCTGCAGCAGCAGACTGCGCTGATCTTCGGGCAGCGGCTCGGAGTCGGCCGTGAGCAGGGTCGCCACGCCGGCGCGGCCGTGCGCGCGGGAAGCATCCAGCAGCCGCAGCAGGAGATCGCGGCCGGGTCCCGGGGCGACCCAGGCCGGATCGAGCTCGTCGAACAGCGGCGCCAGGTCGGCATGGGCCGCGAGCGCGGCGACGAGACCGCGAACCGCCGGTTCGAGCTCGCGCGCTGCCCGCCCGGCTGCGGCCTCGACGCCGCGGGCGGTTGCGCCGGCGCGCGCGGGGCTCGGGGTCGAGACGGCGTGCGCGGTGCCCGCGCCCTGGCGCAGCGCCTCGTCCAGCGCGGCGGGCGGGATCTCGAGCTGGCTCGAGAGCTGGCGCACGTAGGCGGCGCGCTCGACCGGATCGCCGATCGCCCGCAGATAGGGCGCCAGGCTGCGCGCGGCATCGGCCGCGGCCCAGGCGTGGCCCGCAGCATCCTTCAGCGCGCGCTCGATCAGGTGGTCGAGCAACGGCACCGCGCTGTCCACGCAGCTGCGCAGCGCCGCGACGCCCGACTTGGCGAGCAGCGTGTCGGGATCGTCGCCCAGCGGCAGGAAAGCGGCCCGCACGCGCAGGCCCTCGGCCAAGAGGACCGGTAGCGCGCGCTCCGAGGCGGCCTGACCGGCGGCGTCGCCGTCGAACAGCAGCACCACCTCTTCCGCGTAGCGCCGGATCCGGTGCGCATGGGTCTGCGTGAGCGCGGTGCCGCACGGCGCCACGGCCTCGTGCAGGCCCGCGCGGTGGAGCGCGAGCAGGTCGAAGTAGCCCTCGACCACGATCACGCGCCCGCTCTGGCGGATGGCGTCCAGCGCTTGCGCCAGGCCGAACAGCACGCGGCTCTTCTTGTACACGGGCGACTCGGGCGAGTTCAGGTACTTGGGTGTGTCGTCGCCCATGGCCCGGCCGCCGAAGCCGGCGATCTGGCCGCTCGGGTCCGTGATCGGGAACACCACGCGCGAGCGGAAGCGGTCGTAATGGCCGTCACCCGTCTGGCGGCGCGCCACCAGCCCCGCTGCCTCGGCATCGGCGAGCGGAACGCTCGCGCGGCGGAGGTGCGAGACCAGCCCGTCCCAGCCCGCCGGCGCGAAGCCGATCTGGAACCGGTCGACCAGGTCCTCGGTCACGCCGCGTTCCGCCAAGTACTGGCGCGCGGCACCCCCGTTCGGGCCTCGCAGCTCGGAGCGGAAGAAGGCGCAGGCGACGTCTTCGCGCGGTGCGCGGCGGCGGCCTGATTCTCGCCGGCCCCGGCTTCCGGGATCGCGATCCCGAGCTCGCGGCCGAGCGCACGCACCGCATCGGGGAAGTCCAGGCCCTCCTGGCGCATGCGGAAGGCGAAGACGTCGCCCCCGGCGCCGCAGCCGAAGCAGTAGAAGATCTGCTTGTCCTCGTTCACCTGGAACGAGGCCGTCTTCTCGCCGTGGAAGGGGCACAGCCCCCAGTAGCGGCTGCCGGATCGGCGCAGCGTCACGTAGCGGCCGACGAACTGCACGATGTCGGCGCGCTCACGGATCTCTGCCACGACCTGCTCGGGGATTCGACCCACTCCGCCCTCGCTCCGAGACTGTCCGAGACTTCGACGAGACCTGAAAACAAAGGGCCCAGGCAACTGCCCGGGCCCTCCCGATCTAATACGCGGCCTTCAGCTTCTTCAGCGCCCGCTTGCGCGCTGCCAAGGCCTTCTTCTTGCGGCGAACGCTCGGCTTCTCGTAGTGCTCGCGCTTGCGGAGCTCGTACATCAGGCCGGCCTTCTCGCACTGCTTCTTGAAGCGCTTCAGCGCGCTCTCGAAGGACTCGTTCTCCTTCAGCTTCACACCAGGCAAACGGTCTCCCTCGAATTCACTTCAAACCTGGGTTCGCCCGCGCCGGGCGCTCGGCGATCGCAGGGGGTGTCGGCAGCAACCGGTTGGATCCAACTTCCGAGCTTCCGGATGGCTTCCGGAAAGTCCTTATGGTTCAGACACTTAGGAGTCCAACCGAACGGCGGGAGAACCTAGCACACGGTTTTTGCGGCGCGCAATACACAGCCTGTCGCAAGCTCGAATAAAGCAATTGGTCCGACCAAATCAGGCGGAAGGAGCACGGACCGGTCGGACCAGCACGCCCTTCGAGGCCAGGAATTCCTTGGCCTCGGGCACGCGGTACACACCGAAGTGGAAGATGCTCGCGGCGAGTACGGCCGACGCGCCGCCGCCCCTCGGCGAGTCATCGAGGCCCTGGTAGAGATGCTCGAGCGTGCCGGCGCCGCCCGACGCAATCACCGGGATGCGCACGCTCCGAGTCACTGCGCGAGTGAGCTCGAGGTCGTAGCCGTCGCGGGTGCCGTCGCGGTCCATGCTGGTGAGCAGGATCTCGCCGGCGCCCAGAGACTCCGCGCGCGCCGCCCACTCGACCGCGTCCATCCCCGTTGACCGACGGCCACCGTGGCTGAAGACCTCCCAGCCGTTCGCCGGGTTCGCCGTGTCGCGCCGGCGCGCGTCGATCGCGACGATCAGGTTCGCCGAGCCGAGGCGTTCGGCGGTCTCGGCGATCAGCTCGGGCCGCGCGAGCGCGGCCGAATTCACCGATACCTTGTCCGCGCCCGCGCGGAGCAGCGCGCGCACGTCGTCGAGCGAGCGCACGCCGCCGCCCACCGAGAACGGCACGGTCAGCCGATCGGCGGTGCGCTCGACCAGCTCGAGCAGCGTGCCGCGGTTCTCGTGCGAGGCGTTGATGTCGAGGAAGCAGATCTCGTCCGCGCCCTGCGCATCGTATGCGGCCGCGACCTCGACCGGGTCACCCGCGTCGGTGAGCTCGACGAACTGCACGCCCTTCACGACCCGCCCGTCCTTCACATCGAGACAGGGGATGATGCGTTTGGTCAGCACGACGCGAGCCTCGCCAGCGCCTGGTCGAGCGCGATCGCGCCGGAGTAGAGCGCGCGGCCCACGATCGCAGCCGCGATGACCCCGGTCCGCGCGAGCCGCTCGAGGTCGTCGATCGAGCCGACTCCGCCCGACGCGATCACGGGCAGGTCGGTGCTGCGCGCGAGGCGCGCGGTGCCCTCGATGTCCGGCCCCTGCAGCAGCCCGTCGCGGCCGATCTCGGTGTGGAGGACCGCGGCGAACGGCACGCCCGCGAAGCGACCGAGCAGCTGCTCGGGACCCTGCGCCGAGGTCTCCCGCCAGCCGCGCACCGCGACGCGCCCGCCGCGCGTGTCGAGCCCGAGCACGACGCACCCCGGATACGCC
>Ga0318494_10000988_pt1 | contig 10817 bp, 11 predicted proteins | sample GRESIP108b1f24_FD_203293 | JGI IMG/M metagenome (GOLD analysis project Ga0318494, IMG submission 203293) | Tropical soil microbial communities from Luquillo Experimental Forest, Puerto Rico - GRE.SIPMG.108b1f24 | ecosystem: Environmental > Terrestrial > Soil > Tropical forest > Bulk soil... | reverse complement strand
CTCTTCGTTCACCGGCTTCAGGTGATCGAGGTCCACCATCACGCACGCGAGCGGGGTCCCGTAGCGGCGCGCGCGCTTCACCTCGAGCGCGAGCCGGCTCCGGAAGGCGCGCCGATTGGCGAGCCCGGTGAGGGCATCGGTCTCGGCGAGCGCCTGGAGCTGGCTCTGCCGGCGCGCGAGCCGGAGCGTGCGCTCGATGCGCGCGCGCAGCTCGCGCTCGGAGTAGGGCTTCTGCAGGAAGTCGATGGCGCCGAGGTCGAGGCTCCGCGCGCGCGTGAGGTCGTCGCCGTGCCCCGACACGAGGATCACGGGCAGGTCGGCCGTGGAGGGATCCGCCCGGAGCGCTTCGAGGGCGCCGAACCCGTCGAGGCGCGGCAGCCCGATGTCCATGAGGACCAGGTCGGGCCGCCGCGCTCGCGCCGCCTCCACGCCCTCGAGGCCGTCCACCGCGGGCTCGACGTCGTAGGCGTCCGCGAGCGCCTCACCGAGCGCCTCGCGCGTGGGCTCGTCGTCCTCCACGAGCAGGAGCCGGGGCCGGCCGGCGGGGGCCGCGGGGGCCGTCGAGGACTGCGCGCCCGCGTCCTCCACGAGCCACACCTCCGCGCGGCCGGGCGCGGCGTCGAGAACGCCGCCGTGGAGCTCGAGGATCTCGCGAGCGAGCCCGAGGGCGACGGTTCCCGAGAGCGGCGGACGGCCCGGCGAGGACCCGGGCGCGAGCCGGAGCTCGAAGGCGATGCGGCCGCCGCCGGGCAGGGCGTCGAGCCGCAGCGCGAGCCGGGCGCCCGGCGGGGCGCCCGCCGCGACGCCGGCCGCGATCTCGCCGAGCGCGAGCCGCAGCCGGTCGGAGTCGGCGACGAGGTGGACCGGGAAGACGGGCAGCTCGCGCTCCACGGGCACGCCCGCACGGCGATCGAGCGCATCGGCGATCTTTGCGCAGATCTCGGCCAGGTCCACGCGGGAGCGGTGGAGACGGGCCCGGCCGACCGACAGCTCCTGCAGCTCGGTCAGGTCTTGCTGGAGATCGCGGATGGACGCGAGCTGCCGCTCGATCTCCTCGATCCCCTGGCGCACCGGACCGGGCGGCACGGCGGCGAGGAGGGCTCGCACCTCCGCGCGCGCGGCCTCCAGCGGCGCTCCGAGCTCGCGCGCGACCGCGCCCACGAGCTCGTCCCGGCGCCGGGCCGTGTCGCGGAAGCGCCGGACCGGATCGTCGGGCTCCCGCGGCGCCGGCGGTGCGGGCGGTGGTGCACGGGCCGTGAGGTCGTCCGGCATGAGGATCGGGCTGCGGCTCCTTTCCGAGATTGTCGGCCAGGATCGGAGCCAGTGCACCGCCCCCGAGGGGCGGGTGGGAGCGCGGCATACGTCCCGATTGCCTGTCCGCGCGCCGCCCGGAATACTCGGGTGGAGGAGGAACCGATGGCCGGAGAGGTCGAGATCTACGGGAAGGACACCTGACCCTACACCACTGCCGCCCGTGAGGATTACGGCAAGGAAGGCTACGTGGTGAGGTATTTCGACGTGCGGAAGGACGCCGCGGCGATGGCGCGCTTCCTCGAGCTGTCGGGCGGCGAGCGGCGCGTGCCCCTCGTCGTGGACGCGAAGGGGCGCGTGACCGTCGGCCACGGCGGTGGCTGAACGGTGTAGCGGCTCCGGTCGGAGCCGTAACATGGGCTAGCGGCGGCCGTAGATGGCGCGCCGCGAGCCGCGCATCATGCTCGGGTTCACGAACTGCGGCGGCATGGCCTCCAGGTGGAACTGGAACCATTGCTCGCCGTAGAGCTTGCCGAGCTTCAGCTTCTTGTCGTTCTGCAGGGCCTGCAGCGCAGCCTTCAGCTTCTCGTCCGAAGGGTTCGCGGCGGAGCCGCGGCCGAGCACCTTCACCGCCTCGTCGTGGCGCTCTTCCTTCTCGAGGAGCCACGCGTACACGCACCAGACGAGCCCCTCCTTCTTGCTCGTCTTCACCGCCTCCTCGAAGGTCTTCTCCATGCCCGCGAGGTCGCGCCGACGCCAGCGCGAGGCGCCGAGCATCGCGCGCGCGACCCAGTGGCGCGAGAAGCTCTTTTCCAGGTGAGGCAGCGCGCGGTCGAAATCCTTCTTCACATAGAGCAGCACACCGATCTGGGAGTGAAGCTGGGACGCGACCAAAAATTGCCAGGGCGCGAGGACGAACCCGCGCTCGAGGACCTGGACCGCGCGGTCGATCCGCTGCGCCCGGAGCTCGCCCTGCGTCTCCTCGAACACGCCCTCCAGCTGCTTCCACGTGCGGCGCGCGAGGACGAAGTAGGCGGCGAGGAGGGCGATGATCCCGGGGAGCACCGCGGCCGCCCAACCAAAGGTGGTCCCGAGGCGGATGGCGAGCGTGACCGCGAGCCCGATGGCGAGGCTGATGAGGAGGTTGTACATGGCGGTTCCGGAAGGGGGGCGGGGGCGTTACGGAATACACGTCGGGGCGGCGCCGCCGCAAGGGGAAATGCCCACGCGCACGGGCGTCCGCCCGCCTGCCCGTGCCATCCGGGGGGTCTTCGATTGGCCCTCCCCGGAGTCGAACCGGGACGGGGGGTTGCCCCACTCGATTTTGAGTCGAGCGCGTCTGCCGATTCCGCCAGAGGGCCGTGCGTCGGTCGGCAACGTAACAGAGATTTCGGATTTGCGCACCCGGTCCAATCGGAATATGGTTCCGGCGAATTTGTTGGGGGGGCGACTCACAAAAGATCACAATCGAAGTCCTTTTCCCGGAACGAGGAGAGACGCACATGGCCCGCACACCTCAGACCCCCTCGATCGACGAGATCGTCCGCGAAGCGATGGAGGGCGTCGTGAAGCGCGCCTCCGCCGCGATTGCGAAGGCGATCGCCGAGCTCGCGGCCTCGCGGCTCGACGCCGAGCTGCAGGGCGGAATCGCTCGCGCGCGTGGCGCGAAGGTCCGCGGCCGGCCGGGTCGCCGGACCGGCGCGCGCCGGGCTCGCACCGAGATCACGCGCTGGGTAGCGGACAACCGCGCCCGCCGGGTCCCGAACTTCGTCATCTCGATGACGGGCGGCCTCGACACGAAGAAGAAGATCGTCGCCAAGTTCGGCGAGAACGCCGTCTTCGAGAAGGGCAAGCCGCTGCCCAAGCAGAAGGCGAGCTAATCGTTCGGGCGGGGGCTGCGCCTCCGCCCGAATGGCAGAGCCCAGGGCTTCGATGACGCCCCGCCCCGCGCAGCGGGGCCCTGGCGCGCTTGGCCTTCGGCTAGCGCGCCGTCCCGCGGGCGCTGCTGCGCAGCGCTCTTCGCGCGTAAACGCGCTCAGTCCTTCTTCGCCGTATCCGCGCCGCCGCTGGCGGGCTTCGAGGCCCCGCCGCCGGCGGCGTCTTGCTTCGAGGCGGCCTTCTCCCCCGCCGGCTTCTCCGCGGAGGGTTTGCCGTCCGCGCCGTCCTTCTTGCGCGAGGCGTACAGGTCGGCGTACCACCCGCCGCCCTTCAGCTGGAAAGCGCTGCGCGATACGAGGCGGGCGACCCGGTCGCTGCCGCACTCGCCGCACGTGGAAGGGCCGTGCTCGCTGACCTTGTGGATCACCTCGGTGATCCGGCCGCAGCTCTCGCAGAGATACTCGTAGATCGGCACGCTGCGATGATAACGGGCGCCCCGGGGGCCGGGCCAGGCCGGTTAGCGATCACCGCGCGGAGGGCGCGGGCCGCGAGGCCGAGTCGGTCCGCCGCGAGGCGCGCCGGTGCGAGGCGGGCCGGAGCGAGGCGGGCCGGAGCGAGGCGGGCCGGAGCGAGGCGGGCCGGAGCGAGGTGCGCCAGGGCGGCCCGAGCCGCCTGGGCGTGACCCGGCGCGCGGGGAGCGCGGCGCGCCGAAGCTCCCCGGGCGCGGCCCTCCGGTGCGCGGAGCACCGAAGCTTCCCGGGCGCGGCCCTCCGGTGCGCGGAGCGCCGAAGCTTCCCGGGCGCGGCCCTCCGGTGCGCGGAGCACCGAAGCTTCCCGGGCGCGGCCCTCCGGTGCGCGGAGCGCCGGAGCTTCCCGGGCGCGGCCCTCCGGTGTGCGGAGCGCCGGAGCTCCCGGGGCGCGGCCCGGAGCGCGGAGCGCCGGGGCGGCTCGTCGGGCCGGGGCGAGCAGAGGCGCCGGGGCGCGGCGCGCCGTACCGCGTCGGCGACGGCCGGGCGGCGGGCTCGCTACCCGGTGACGCCGTGGCGCGGGGCCGCCCCGTGGCAGGGCGCGAGAACCGGGACGGTCCGGACGGTCCCGGACGAGGCCGAACTCCACCGGCCGGCCGGCCGGCATGCGAAGGTCCAGCGGGGCGCATGAGCGGCGTGGACTGCGGTGGCGTGGTTCGCCCGCCAGCCGGGGGCCGCGCGCGGCCGGCATCGTGCGCGGGCCGCCTGGGGGGACGCATGCCACCGACGGTCCCCTCCGCCGGGCGGGGCGCTCGCGCCGGGGCCACGCCGTGGGGGCGGTCCTCCGCGATGGGGATCTGCAGGCGTCTCGCGAGCGACTCGGCGGCCGGGCGGGGCAGCGCGAGCGTGCGCGCGAGGCCGGCGGCGAGGTGCTCCTCGCCGGAGGCGCGCAGCGCGCGGAGGTGCTCGGGGAGCCGGGCGCGGAAGTCGTCCTCCAGCTCGGCCAGGATCTCGAGATCCTCGAGCCGCTCCCGCTCCTCGGTGAGGAGGCGCGCGCGCTCCGCGAGCGTCGCCCGGCGGCGCAGCTCTTCGCGCCGCTCCGCGCGGATCCGCTCCGCGTCTCGCTCCGCGCCGGTGCGTGCGAGCAGGGCGGGCAGCTCCTCGGCCGTGACCCCGAGCGCCGCCGCGGCGCGGATCATCATGCCGCCGGCCGCGCGGAGCGCGTGGAGCGCCTCGTCCCGCTCCCGCCGCTCGTACACGCGAGAGAGGCCGTGCTCCTCGAGCAGCCGCGCGAGATCGTCCGCCGACGCGGGCGTGCCGTCGCCGTGGCGCCAGCCCGCGGCGAGCTCGGCCACGATCGCGGCGCGGCGGCCGCCGTGGCGCCGCACGAGCCGCTCCAGCTCGGAGCGGCCCTCGGGCCGCAGGAGCTCGTCGACCAGGGGCAGCTCGCGCGTGGGGGCGGGCGGCGCCTCGGCGCGCTCGCTGGCGCGGCGGATCACGATGGGCGTGGCGGCCCGCTTCCGGCGACCCCGAGGACGCCGCTCCGCGCCATGCTCCGGCGCCGGCGCCGGCGCCTCCGCCGTCACCGGCTCCGACGGGGCGGCCTCGGGCTCCTCGCGGTAGCGGCCCTCGCGCTGGCGCTCGGCCGCGACGTCGGCGGCCGTGCCGCGCGCGACGTCGGCGAGGGCGTGCGGGCCTAGCGGGCGTGCCGGCGGCGGATCGGCGAGGAGCGCGCGCACGGCGAGCAGCTCGTCCCAGGTGAGCGGAGCGAGCGCGGCGCGCGCCTCCGCGGCAGTGGACTGGCGCCCCGCCTCCGCGCACCAGCGGAGCGTGCGCGCGATGAGCTCGTCGTCGATCTCGGCCACGCGCGCACCCTGCGATGCCGCGCGCCCCGCGTCAAGGGAGGGGCGAGGCGTACGCTTGGCCCGGGGTGTCCGCCGTGCTTCACTGCGCCCATGAAGGATGCGCCGAATCGCGCCGCGCTCCCCCCCGGCTCCGTCCGTCCCGCCCGGATCCTGCTCTACCTCCTGCTGCTCGCCGCATGCCTCGTGAGCGTGTTCGGGCTCCCGTCGCTCGAGCAGGCCGTGCGCGAGGGGCGCCACTCTCCCTGGGTGCTCATGGTCGCGCCGGCGCTGCTCGCCGCCTTCATCGCGACCTTCGCCTTCTACCGGCTCCGCCTCGTCCGGGAGGGCCGCTACCACGCGGGGAGGGCCTTCGTGGTGCTGGGGCTCATGGTGCTCGCGCTCGGGCTCGTGCTGCCGGGCTCGCTCGATCGCTACCGCGCTGCCGGCACCGTGCGGTCGGTGGACCTCTCCCGCCACCTCGTCTCCGGCGACCCCGAGGCCCGCGCGATGGCCGCCGAGCTCGCGCGCCACCGGGATCGCGGCGACGCGCTCCGGTACGTCCCGCGGCTCGTCGAGCTCCTGCAGGACGACTCGGCCGAGGTCCGCCGGCAGGCGCATGCCTCGCTCGTGTCGCTCGCGGGGGTGGACGCAGGAGGGGAGGGCGCCGAGGCCGCCGCGCGCTGGCGCACGTACTGGGAGTCGCAGGGGGTCCGGTTTCCCGTGAGGTGACCCGGCGCTTCGGTGAGCGCTCGCGATCGGCGCTTGATGGGGGTCAAGGGTCGATCCCCGTGATTCCGCCCTCTTGCGCGGGACCCCTCGAAATCGGGCCGAATGTCGCTCGCGGGCCTTGCCCTGCGGGGCCGAGTCCTGATAGTGATAATCACTATCAAGATGACGGCGCGTGGTGACAGGCGGGAGGCGAGGGTGCAGGGCGGCGCGAGGCACGAGGGCGCGAGCCCCGCCGCGGCGGCGCTCGTCGATGCCATCGCCCAGCGAGGCCTGAAGCACTCCCGCCAGCGCACGATCATCGCCGAGACCTTCTTCGGCATGGGCGGCCACGTCGCGGTCGAGGAGCTCGTCACTCGCGTCCGCGAGCAGGATCCGCGGGTCTCGGTCGCCACCGTCTACCGCACGATGAAGCTGCTCGCCGAGTGCGGCCTCGCCGTCGCGCGCCACTTCGGCGACGGGCAGACCCGCTACGAGCCGGCGGTCCGTCGCCACCACCACGACCACCTCATCTGCACCGTGTGCGGGGAGATCGTGGAGTTCGAGAGCGAGCGGATCGAGGAGCTCCAGGACCGCGTCGCGAAGCGGCACGGCTTCGAGGTCGAGCACCACCGGCTCGAGATCTACGGGCGATGCAGCCGCTGTCGCGGCGCCGCCCGCAAGGAGTCCGCGGCGTGACCCCTCCCTCCACCGGCGCCGCGCGCGCGCAGCCGCTCGACAAGCAGGTCGTCGCGGCACCCCGCAGCGTGATCCTCGTCGGGAACCCCAACGTCGGGAAGAGCGCGCTCTTCGGCGCGCTCACCGGCAAGTACGTCACCGTCTCGAACTACCCGGGCACGACCGTCGAGGTGACGCGCGGCTCGGCGACGCTCGACGGCCGGCCCTGGCACGTGATGGACACGCCGGGGACGAACAACCTCCTCCCGATGTCGGAGGACGAGCAGGTCACCCGCGACATCCTCCTCGTCGAGCGCGACTACGTCTGCATCCAGGTCTGCGATGCGAAGAACCTGCGGCGCGGCCTCCTCCTCGCGGCCCAGCTCGCCGAGGCGAAGGTCCCGTTCGCGCTCGCGCTGAACATGAGCGACGAGGCCGCCGCGCGCGGCTTCCACATCGACGTCGCCCGGCTCGAGCAGGAGCTCGGGGTCGACGTCGTCCCCACCGTCGCCGTCCAGCGGCAGGGGCTCGCGACGCTCGCGTCGAAGCTCCCGAACGCCCGCGCCTCGCGCTTCCAGCCGCGCTACGACGAGGCGATCGAGGGGGCGATCCTCGCCCTCGAGCCGCTCATGCCGAAGGGCGGCGTGGGGCCGCGTGCGCTGGCGGTCATGGCCCTCGTCGGCGACGACTCGCTGCGGGGCCACCTCGCCGCCAACCTCTCGTCCGCCGAGCTCGGCCGCGTGGACGAGGTCCGCCGCGCGCTCTCCGCCCGATACCCCGAGTCGCTCCGCTTCGTGGTCGCCCGCCAGCGGCTCGCCGCGGCAGATCGTCTCCACGACGCGGTGGTCACCCGCGGCTCGGTGTCGGCCGGCAGCGGCTTCGCGCGCAAGCTCGGGCACCTCTCCACGCACCCGTGGTGGGGCGTCCCGATCCTCGCCGTCGTCCTCGTCGTCGCGTACGAGTTCGTTGGCGTGTTCGGCGCCGGCACGGCGGTCAACTTCCTCGAGAAGACGGTGTTCGCGGAGTGGCTCATCCCGGCGCTCGGCGCCGCGGTGCGCTTCGTCGTGCCGCAAGGGAGGGTGCAGGACTTCCTCGTGGGCCCCCCGGGCGTCGATCCGCTCCAGCACGCCGGGTTCCTCATCGGGAAGTACGGCGTCGTCTCCATGGGGCTCTCCTACGGCCTCGCGATCGTGCTGCCCATCGTCACCACCTTCTTCATCGCCTTCAGCGTCCTCGAGGACTCGGGGTACCTGCCGCGGCTCGCGGTGATGGTGAACCGCGTCTTCAAGCGGATGGGGCTGAACGGCAAGGCGGTGCTGCCGATGGTGCTCGGCCTTGGCTGCGACACGATGGCGACGATGACGGCGCGCATCATGGAGACGCGGAAGGAGCGCGTGATCGTGACGCTGCTCCTCGCGCTCGCGATCCCCTGCAGCGCGCAGATGGCCGTGATCCTGGCGATGGTGTCGCACCTCGGGGCCGTCCCGGCCGCCTGGTTCGCGCTCACCATCCTGCTCGTGCTCTTCCTCTGCGGCTGGCTGGCCGCGAAGGTGATCCCCGGCCGCGGCTCCGACTTCATGCTCGAGCTCCCGCCGCTCCGCGTCCCGCAGGCCTCGAACATCGCGGTGAAGACGCTGGCGCGCATCGAGTGGTACCTGCGCGAGGCGCTGCCGCTGTTCCTCCTCGGCACGCTCATGCTGTGGGGCCTCGATCGCATCCACGGGCTCGCGGTGCTCGAGCGCGCGATGGCCCCGCTCGTGGTGGGCGTGCTCGACCTGCCCAAGGAGGCCGCCACCGCGTTCATCCTCGGCTTCCTGCGCCGCGACTACGCCGCGGCCGGCCTCTTCCTGCACTACCAGCCCTTCATCGACGGCGGCACGCTCACCCGCGAGATGCAGGTGGAGATCGTGGTCGCGCTCACGACCATCACGCTGTTCATCCCCTGCATCGCGAACTTCTTCATGATCCTGAAGGAGCGCGGCTGGAAGACCGGCGTCGCGATCGCCGGCTTCATCGTGCCGTTCGCGATCTGCGTCGGCGGGATCGTGAACTTCCTCATGCGGCGGGTGTGGCTGTGAGCGCGTCCGCCGAGCCCCACGTACCGGCGCCGCGGCTCGAGACCTGCTCGCTCTGCGGCACCGAGTTCGACGCGTCGGGGCAGGGCTGCCGCCCGAGCTGCCCGATGGCGAAGGGCTGCTCGGTCGTGTGCTGCCCGTCGTGCGGCTACTCGTTCCCGCAGGAGACCGGCCTCGCCGGCAAGCTGCGGCGGATGCTCGATCGGAAGCGGAGGGCGGAGTGACGGATTCGATGCAGGCCCGCGAGGTGGAGGAGCTCCTCGAGGCGGTGTTCACGGAGCGTGAGCACGGCCGGAGCGACGCCGCCGGCGTGATCTCGCGCGCGGGCGCCCACGCGGGCGACGCCGGGCTCCGCGGCCTCGCCGCGCTCGAGGACGAGGGGCTCGTCCGGCTCGATGGCGCGGCCGTGACCCTCACCGACGAGGGCGAGCGTCGGGCGCGCGGCGTGGTGCGCCGCCATCGCCTCGCCGAGCGGCTCTTCAAGGACCTGCTCGCGGTCTCCGAGAACACCATGGAGAACCAGGCCTGCGAGTTCGAGCACATCCTCTCGCCCGAGGCGACCGACTCGGTGTGCACGCTCCTCGGCCACCCGCCGACCTGTCCCCACGGCAAGCCCATTCCGCCCGGCGACTGCTGCGGCAGCTACCAGAAGACGGTACGCCCGCTCGTCACCGGGCTCGCGAGCTTCGAGCTCGGGGCGCGCGCCCGCATCGTCTTCATCGCGCCCAAGTTCCACGATCGCATGGACCGGCTCGCCGCGCTCGGCGTCGTGCCGGGCAGCGAGGTGCGGCTCCACCAGCGCGCGCCGTCGTTCGTCATCGAGGTGGGGGAGACCACCATCGCCCTCGACCCCGAGATCGCGGGCGAGATCTTCGTGAAGCGCGTCGAAGCCTGACCGCTTCACGCTCCAGAGCGCCCAGCGCGCCCTTCCGGAAGCGGCCGCCGAGCCCAGGCACACCCCGAGTGAAGAAGAGCACCGTAGCCGTCCTCGCCGCAGCGCTCCTCACGCCCGCCCTCGCGCGCGCGGATCGCCGCTACTACGGCGAGACCTACAACGCCACCACCGCCGCCCCGGGCAGCCTCGACGTGGAGCTGTGGTCCACGTTCCACCAGGCACCCAAGGACGAGGGGAACTCCCACCTCTGGCGCCACCAGCTCGAGCTGGAGACCGGCATCACCGATCGCTGGGACGTGGCGCTCTACAACGTGTGGGTCTACCCGCAGGGCGAGAGCACGAAGTACGAGGCGACCAAGGTCGAGACCCGGTACCGGCTCTCGCGTCCGGGCGAGTGGTTCGTCGACCCGATCCTCTACCTCGAGCTGAGCAAGGAGTGGATCGAGGACAAGCCGTTCGCGGTGGAGGAGAAGCTCATCGTCGGCAAGGACGTGGGCGCCTGGAACACGTCCGTCAACGTCATCGCCGAGCAGGAGTTCATCCCCGGCGGTGGCCGCGAGTACGAGTGGGGCTACGCGGCGGGCACGTCGTACGAGGTGTTCCCCTGGGTCCGCGCCGGTGGTGAGGTCTTCGGCGACTGGCGGCGCGCCGCCGGCTCCACGATCAGCGAGCACTGGGCGGGCCCGGCGCTCTCGTTCGCCTATTCGCGGGTGTGGCTCGTCACCGCGCTCGGCTTCGGCCTCACCGATCAGAGCGAGCAGTTGCGCGCCCGCGCCGTGCTCGCGTTCCAGTTCTGATGCGCGCCCCGCTCGTCCTCGCGTCCGCCGCCGCCGCCCTCGTCGTCGTCCTCGCCGCCTGCGCGTCGGCGCCGCCGATCGCCGATCCCAACGGCCCGTACGCGCAGGGCGAGCGCACCTACCGTTCCCACTGCGCGGCCTGTCACCGGCTCCGCGCGCCGTCCTCCGAGACGCGCGCGCGCTGGGCGTGGGCGGTGGAGAAGTACGGGCCGCGCAGTGGGAACGGT
>Ga0318494_10000984_pt1 | contig 10838 bp, 7 predicted proteins | sample GRESIP108b1f24_FD_203293 | JGI IMG/M metagenome (GOLD analysis project Ga0318494, IMG submission 203293) | Tropical soil microbial communities from Luquillo Experimental Forest, Puerto Rico - GRE.SIPMG.108b1f24 | ecosystem: Environmental > Terrestrial > Soil > Tropical forest > Bulk soil... | reverse complement strand
CCTTGCCGGTGAACACCGCGACGACCCCGGCGGCGTCCTTCGCCGCGCTGGTGTCGATGTTGCCGATCTTCGCGTGCGCGACCGTCGAGCGCACGAAATGCACGTAGCAGGCACCGGCAAGCCGCTCATCCTGGACGTCTTCGGTATAGACGGCTCCCGTGGTGAGGAAGCCGGGATCTTCGGTCCGCAGGACCCGGGTGCCTAGTATGCTCACGCCGTCTTAGCTCCTCTTGCAGCCTTCATGACCTCGTGTGATCTTCACGGACGATCCTTTCCCGCCCGAGGTGCCCCGGTCAAACTGGAGAAACACCCCTTGTTTAACCCTAAACGGAGGGTGGCTCTGGTTTGTGCTGGACCCCAACGCGGGCGCTATCTCGGCGGCGAGAGGTCGGCGGCCTTGGCCGGCACGAAGCGCTTCTGCGCGGCCTGCTTGGAGACGCCCATGGCCGCGCCGATCTGGCTCCAGGACGCGCCGGACTTGCGGGCCTGGTCGACGAAGAAGCCGATCAGCGCGTCCGACTGCTCGTCGAGCCGGGCGGAAACGGCGAATGCGTCCGCCACGCTGTCCAGCGGCCCGCCGTCCGGGTGCAAGGCCTTCACGTAAGCGATCAGGTTGTCCAGCGGGACAGGAAACTCAGTCATGGGTCAACCTTAGGTTGACGACCTGACGACGTCAACTTTAAGTTGACGATTAGCGATGCGGTACGGAGGATGGCGGGTCCGTTCGGGCGAAATGGAAGGCGCGCCGAAGCGGGACGCGCGCCGCCCAGGTGGCTAGGCGAACAGGGCGCGGATGTCGTCGGCGTCCAGCCCGGAGCTGAACGAGCCGTCGCTGTCGATCACGCTGTTGAACAGTTCGGCCTTGCGGGCCTTGAGGGCCATGACCTTTTCCTCGATGGTGCCGGAGGCGATCAGCCGGTACACCATCACGTTGCGGGTCTGCCCGATGCGGTGTGTCCGGTCCACCGCCTGCGCCTCCGTGGCCGGGTTCCACCACGGGTCGAGCAGGAAGCAGTAGTCGGCCTCGGTGAGGTTCAGGCCGAATCCGCCGGCCTTCAGGCTGATGAGGAACACCGGCGCCGCGCCGTCCTTGAACGAGGAGATCACGGCGGCGCGGTTCACGGTCCCCCCGTCCAGGTAGCAGCACGGGACCCCGGCCGCTTCCAGGCGGCCACGGACCATGCGCAAGAAGCGGGTGAACTGGCTGAACACGAGCGCCCGGTGCCCGCCCCCCACCACGTCCTCGATCTGCTCGAGCAGCGCGTCGATCTTGGCGGACGGGACGTCCTGGTGCGATTCGTCGACCAGTCCGGCATGCAGCGAGAGCTGCCGCAGCAACGTCAGCGACCGCAGGATCGTGAACCGGTTGTGGTTGACGTCGCCGAGCAGGCCGAGCACCTTCTGGCGTTCGCGCTGCAGGTGGGTCTGGTAGAGCCTGCGGTGCCGCGGATGCAGCTCGACCTCGAGGATCTGCTCTTGCTTTTCCGGCAGGTCGGCGGCCACCTGCTCCTTGGTGCGGCGCATGATGAGCGGCCGGATGCGGCGGCGCAGCTGGGCGAGCAGCTCGGTGTCACCCTGCTTCTCGATGGGGCGGGCGTAGTACTCGCGGAACCGCTCCGGGTTGGGAAACAGGCCCGGCGCGGTGATCGACAGCAGCGACCACAGCTCCATCAGGTTGTTCTCCATCGGCGTGCCGGTGATCGCGACCTTGAACGGGGCCGAGACCCGGCGCGCGCACTGGTACGCCTTGGACTGGTGGTTCTTGACGTACTGCGCTTCGTCGAGGATGAGGCCCGACCACGGCGCGCCGCCGTACGCGTCGAAGTCCAGCCGCAGCAGCGTGTAGGAGGTCACCACCGCGTCGGCGCCGTCGATCACCTCCCGCAGGGACGCGCCGCGCCGCGCGAGCGTGTCGCCGACCGTGACCACTTTCAGGTCAGGGGTGAACCGGTGCGCTTCCGCCGTCCAGTTCGACAGCACGCTCGTCGGGGCGACGATAAGAAAAGGCGGATTGTCCGCAACGGTCCCGGCTGACTCCCCGTCCGCCACCGGTCTCGCGTGCCGCAGCAGCGCCAGTGTCTGCAGCGTCTTGCCCAGCCCCATATCGTCGGCCAGGATGCCGCCTAGCCCGTGCTGCCACAGGAACGCGAGCCACTGGAAGCCCGTGAGCTGGTAGGGGCGCAGCAGTCCGCGCAGGGCCGCGGGCGGCTCGGTCTGGCTGATCTCATCGATCGACAGCAGCCCGCGGACCTGGCGCTGCCAGGCGAGGGCCTGGTGGCCGACCACGCCGAGACCGGCCAGGTCTTCCCAGAGGCCGGCCTGGAACCTGCTGATGCGCAGCGGGCCGTCGGGCCGGTCCTGCAGCGCGCGGGCTTCTTCGATCAGCCGGGCGAGCGCGGTGAGTTCGGGCTTGTCGAGGGAGAAGTACGCGCCGTCCGGCAGCAGCAGGTGCGACTGGCCGCTCGCGAGCGCCACGAAAAGCTCGGCGAACGGCACCTCCCGGCCCTCCACGGTGACGGTGATGCCAAGGTCGAACCAGTCTTGCTCGCCGTCGAGCTCGCCGGCCGAAACGCCGATGCTCAGTGATTCGCCGGCCTCCCGGTAGTCGGGGCGGTGCCCGGACACCTCGACGCGGACCCCGTCGTGCGCCGACAGCAGCGGCAGCACCTCGGTGGTGAACACCATCGTGTCGAGCCCGTGGAGAGTTCTCGGTGTCCCCGGAGCGGCCGCGGGCAGGTCGAGAGTGGCCAGGGCCCGCGCCTCCGCCGCCGGGTCGCGGAAGTCGGCGGCGCCGGCGGCGCGGGCGGCCAGCGGTGCCCGCACCTCGGCGTCACCCACCTGGTAGGCCCACTCCCAGCTGACGTCCACGTCGTGGCCGCCCGAATACGCGGCGCGGAGCACCAGCCGCGGTTCGGAGATCCGCGGCGGCGTGAACGAGCCGTCCGACGAGATCACCGTGGCCATCCGGCGCAGCCGCGGGTAGTACCGGGACAGGAACGCGGCCTGGCCGGCCGCGGGAACGGTCAGCTGCTCGTCCGTGAGTGCCAGGTGCTGCAGCCGCGCGGGAGCCGGGGCGCTGAGCCTGGCGAGCCGGAACCGGGCGTGCTCCGGCTGGCGGGCCTGCGTGCTGTCGGCGAACACGACGCCGTGGCCGTCGGAGCCGATGAACCGGAGCGGAACGGCATCCGTGCCGTCGGCGGTCCTGATCACCGGGGTGATGAGCAGCGCGGAACCGTCATGCGTGAGGTCAAGGCAGAGCTCCGCGCCGCCGGGCGGCGGCACCGGTCCCCGCTTGCCCGGGTAGACCACGGGAAGGCCGATCGCGTACGCCTGGTCGAGAACCGGCCAGAGCTGGCGGGACTCGCAGGCGGACAGATCGAGGGACTTCTGGTCGCCGTAGCCGTAATTGAAGGGGTGCTGGGCCGAGGCGCTCGCCCGGTACAGGGCGTACAGCTCGTGCAGCAGTCGTACGTGTGCCGCCGGATACTCGCCCCGCAGCAGCAGGTAGTCGAGCCTCGGCCAGGCCAGGTTCCCGGCGATCCAGTTTCCGCTGCGGCCCCGCTGCACGACGCGGGCCTGCAGCTTCAGCCGGCGGGCGGCGCTATCGGCGGCGGGTTCCTGGCGGGCGTAGTAGGCGGCGTAGCGGCTGGCGTCTGGCGTGTTCGGCACCAGCGACAGCTCGATGGCGAGCGGCGTGCCGTGATCGGTGCCGCCGGTCTCCTCGGCGGCCCGCGGCGTGGCGAGCAGCGAGTCCAGCGACTGCTCCCACGGCAGCGCGGAACGGCGGGTCACCGGGCGGGGAGCGGGCAGCGCGGCCTCGTCGGTCGCGGCGATGACGAGCGCGGCGACGTGCGCGCAGTTGAGCCCCGCCGGGCAGCTGCAGTGACCGCTCCTGAACCGCAGCGGGAACCCGGCGGACGCCCGGAACGAGGCGGAAACGGTCCTGATCTCGCCGCCCGTATCGCGGACGGTGCCGCTAAGCAGCTGCTGCGAGGCCTCCCACGCCATCTGGACGACCGCGCCGCGGCGGGCGCACTCGGCGCCATCGGCGCAGCCAGCGAGACCAACCGCGTCCTGGAAAGAGGCAAGATCGACATCCCGCAACACGACGCGCTGCACCTGTCGAGACTAGCCGGTCCGGGGTGCTGCTATGTGCCGGAAATGCCGGACATACACTGCTGACGTGTCCAAGGGCGAGTCCGAGCGGGACAAGCATGGCGAGTCCATGTCCAAGTGGCTCGGGCATGGCGAGTTCGAGCTAGGCACCGACGGGCCCTCCGTCATCCTGGTAGGCGTCGACGACACGGTGACCGCGACCCGGGCGGGGTTTTACGCCGCCGGGCTGGCCCGCAGGCAGGGCGCCAAGCTCATCGCGGTGTTCGTGGCGCCGGTGCCGACCATAGTGTCCGCCGCGCCGACGGGGGCGGCGGTGATCGCGGCGGAGATGCAAGCCCACGACGAGCTCGCCAGCCAGATGCGGGCCCGGGCCGAGGCCGGGGGGCGGGAGTTCGGCATCTCGATCACCTTCATCACCGCGCACGGCGATCCCTACACCGAGATCAAGCGCATCGCGGACGAGACCCACGCCGACGCCATCGTGGTCGGCGCCTCCGCGAAAGCCGGCCACCGGCTGGTCGGGTCGCTCGCCGTTCGCCTCGTGCGCGCAGGGAAGTGGCCGGTTACCGTAGTCCCGTGACGGACACCGAACTGACCCGGCGGCTGGTCCTGCTCAGGCACGCCAAGTCGGACTGGCCGGACGTCGCAGACCATGAACGCCCGCTCGCCAAGCGCGGCCGGCGTGACGCCCCGGTGGCGGGCCGCTGGCTCGGCCGGTCCGGATACGTGCCGGACGCGGTGGTGTGCTCGACCGCCCGCCGGGCGCGGGAGACCTGGGAACTGGCGGCGGCCGGCCTGGCGGACGCCGTCCGGGGCGCGGCACCCCCGGTGCGATACGAACCGCGTGTCTACGAGGCCACGGTGCTTGGGTTGCTGATGCTGGTCCGCGAGTTGCCCGACGACCAGCACACGGTGCTGCTCGTCGGGCACAACCCGGGCATCGCCGAGCTGGCGGTCGGGTTGACGGCGCCCCCGCCGGAGCCGCCGTCGGCGTTTCCTACCGCGTCGGTCGCGGTGCTCGGCCTGGCTGGCACCTGGGCCGAGACGGCGCCGGGGGAGGCGCAGTTGCTGGCCTTCGCGGTGCCAGCCGAAATGCGGTTATGCCCCGATCACCGACCGGACTTCGGCGGCTATCTGCTTGTCCTCGCGCGCGGCGATCCGGTAGGCGCGTACCGGCGCGCCGGCCGGGCTGATCTCCCAGTCATCGCCATCAGCGCCGACGCCGGAGTTGCGCTCGTCGTCCACCTGGACACCGAGGAAGCCGAGTCCGGCGGCGGTGCGGGACCGGATCTCCGCGGAGTTCTCGCCCACACCGCCGGTGAACACGATGATGTCGAGCCCGTCCATCGCGGCCGTCATCGCCGCGATGAGCCCGCGGAGCCGATGCAGGTAGACATCGCGGCCGAGCACCGCCCGCGGCTCGCCGGCCGCGGCACGGTCGAGCACTTCCCGCATGTCGCCCGTTCCGGCCAGGCCGGTCAGCCCGGAGCGGTACTCGAGCGTCGCGGCGAGTTCGCCCGACGGGGTGTGCGCGTGCTCCTCCAGCCAGAGCACCAGGCCCGGGTCCACCGATCCCGATCGGGTGGCCATGACAAGCCCGTCGAGCGGGGTGAAGCCCATGGTGGTGTCCACCGACTTGCCGGACTTGACGGCCGCCAGCGACGCGCCCGCGCCCAGGTGGCAGGTAACGACACGGAGCCCCTCGGGTGTCGCCACGCCGGCGAGCTCGGCGGCCCGCCGCGAGGCGTAGGCGTGGGACAGGCCGTGGAATCCGTAGCGGCGCAGGGTCCAGCGGATGCGCCACTCGGCGGGCAGCGCGAACGTCGCCGCGGCGTCGCCGATGGTGGCGTGGAAGGCGGTGTCGAAGCACGCCACGCCGGGCGTGTCGGGCAGCACGGCCCGCACCGCGTCCATCGCTGCCAGGGACTTCGGCTGGTGCAGCGGCGCGAGGTCGCTGAGCGTCTCGAGGCGCCGCCGCACTTCGTCAGTGGCCAGCACCGGAGCGGCGTACAGCGTCCCGCCGTGCACCACCCGGTGGCCTACCGCGTCCACCGGGCCGAACGATTCGATCGCTTCCTTGATTTCGGCATTGTCCGCGGTACCGCGCGGCGCGGGCAGGTCGGCGGTGGCCACCACGTCGTCCCCCGCGAGGACGCGAAGCTTGAGGCTGCTGGATCCGGCGTTGACGACAAGCACCCGAGTGGTCATAGCTGCTAGCCGCCCTGCTCACTGGCCGTCAGCGGGCCAGCTTCCGTCGCTGTCATGCCGGTCCCCTTTGTTATCCCGAACGTACGCGTGGCGCCTCTCCTTGGGTCACCACCATCCCTACCCGGCAGGCAGCGATGAGTTAACCAGGTACTTGGTGAACGGGAGGTTTCGTTACCGTAGCCGCCGGAGGAAGGGATCCTGCGGCGTCTGCGCCTCGACCTTGATCCGCGCGTCGACCGCGACCACGCGGTCCGGACCGGCGATGACGGGGTTGAGGTCCAGCTCGGTGACCTCTGGCAGGTCGTCGGCGAGCCGGGACACCCGCATCAGCATGTCGCGCAGCGCCGCGAGATCGGCTGCCGGGGAACCCCGGTGCCCGTGCAGCAGCGGCGCGGAGCGGATCGAGTTGATCAGCGTGTCCGCGTCGGCCTCGGTCACCGGCGCCAGCCGCGCCGCGTGGTCGGCCAGCACCTCGGTGGCGACCCCGCCGAGCCCGAACACCACCAGCGGCCCGAACATCTGGTCGTCCTGCACCCCGATGATCACTTCCGTTCCGCCCGTGATCATCGGCTGGACGAGGACCCCGGTGAGCTGGCCGCCGAACTGGTCCGCCAGCCGCCGGTAGGCAGCCCGCACGCTGTCCTCGGTGCGCAGGTCGAGCAGCACGGCGCCGGCGTCGGTCTTGTGCACGAGGCCAGGGACGTCCGCCTTAATCACGACCGGGTAGCCCGCCGCGTCGGCGGCGGCCACCGCGTCATCCTCGGTGCGCGCGGCCACCGTGGCCACCAGCGGTATCCCGTATAGCCGGAGCAGCGCAGCCACGTCGGCGGGCGGGAGCCATCCGCCGCCGTGTGCCGGCTGTGCCAGGAAACCGCGCACTAGGGCACGGGCTCGCGCGACATCCACATCGCCGAAGCCGGGAGCGGGGGTGTGCGGCGTCAGCCGCCACTGGCCGTACTTGGCGGCCCGGGCGAGCGCCCCGGCCGCGGCCTCCGGATATCCGTAGGCCGGGAGCTTGCCGGCCTTGGCGTCGAGGATGCGGACCGCCTCCGCCTGGCCGAGGAGGACGGCGGCGAGCGGGACCGGTATGTCGGCTTCCTGGATGGCCGCCACCAGGTCGCCGGTAGCGCCGGTCGGTAGCACGAGCGCGATCATCGCGTCCACGTCCTCGCCGGCGGCGAGCAGCTCGATTACCTGCCGGAAGTCCGCGCTGGAAACGGTGGCCGTGGTGTCCACGGGGCCGGTCACCGCGCCGCCGCCGGGGATTAGCGCGTGCAGCCGCCGCTTGACCTGGCCGCGCGGGTGGTGCACGGTCAGGCCGAGATCGGTGCAGGCGTCGGCGGCCAGCACCCCCGCGCCGCCGACGTTGGACACGATCGCGACCGTGCGCCCGGTGGGCGGCGGCTGGGTCGCCAGCAGCGCGGTGGCCTCGACGAGCTCGCCGAAGCCCGGGGTGGCGATGATCCCGGCCTGCTCGAACAGCGCCTCCCGGCTGACCAGCGGGGTGGCGATCGCGGCGGTGTGCGAGGCGGCTGCCTGCTGGCCGGCCTCGCTGCGTCCCGCGTGCACGGTGAGCACGGGCATCTGCGCGCCGACCTGGCGCGCGGTGCGCGCGAACTTGCGCGGGTTGCCGAACGACTCGATGTACAGCAGGGCGAGCTTGGTCACCTCGTCCTGCTCCCACCACATCAGCAAGTCGTTGCTCGACACGTCGAGCTTGTTGCCAACCGAGGCGAACGAGGAGATGCCGATGCCGAGCCGGGACAGGTGTTCCACCATCGCGAAGCCGAGGCCCCCCGACTGCATGACCAGGCCCGCCCCGCCGGGCGCCGGGTGGCTCGCCGCGAACGTGGCGTCGAGCCCGATGCCGGGAACGGCGATGCCGAAGCAGTTCGGCCCGATCAGCCGCATCCCGTGCCTGCGGCAGGTGGCGAGCAGGTCGGCGCAGACCGCCGTGTCCAGCCCGGCGGTGAAAACGACTAGGCCGCGTACGCCGCGCGCGCCGCAGGCCTCGGCGGCGTCGACCACCGCGGGCGGCGGCACCGCGATCAGCGCGAGGTCCGGCGTTTCCGGCAGGCTGGCCACGTCCGGGACACACGGGATCCCGCTGACCTGCCGGGCGTTCGGGTTGACCGCGAAGAGGCGGCCCTGGTATCCGCCGGTCCTGATGTTGTCGAGTACCGACCTGCCGACCGTGCCCCGCCGCCGGCTGGCCCCGATCACGGCGACAGAACGCGGGGCGAAGACCGGCCGGAGGCTGGCGACGTTGGCGGAGCGCTCGCGGAGCGCCACCGTGTCGAGGTAGTCCTCCAGTTGTTTGCCGGTGTCGTCGGGCGGCAGCGGGATGGTGATGCTAACCACGCCGTCCTCCCGGGTGCTGTGGGTGGGCAGTCCGGCGTCGGAGAAGACGCGCAGCATGCTTGTGTTCTCGCTCAGCGTCTCCGCGACGAACGATTCGATCTGCTGGCCGCGGGCCAGCGAGACGAGATGCTCGAGCAGCAGGGTCGCGATGCCCCGGTGGTGCATGGTGTCCGCGACGGCGAACGCGATCTCCGCTGACTTGCCGCCGCTGCTCTTGACGACTTCGTAGCTGGCGACGCCAACGACTTTGGTGCCGTACAGGGCGAGCAGGGCGGCGTGATCAGGCCCGGGGTCACGGGTGAGCCGCCGCGCCTCCTGCTCGGCAGCGCTCCTGCTCAGGCTGAAGAACCGCAGGTAAGCATTGCCTGGCGCCATGGCGTCGTGCATCGCCTTGACCGCCTCGAAGTCCGCGGCCATCGCAGGCCTGATCTGCACAGTCGTCCCGTCGGCCAGCAAGGCGTATACACCGGTGGTCTGCGCTAGCGGCTCGCTCTGTTTTCCCCGCTCATCTCCGGGCGCCTCCACGTACCGTCTTCCTTCCTCCCTCGTCGCTTCGCTCCTCGCTCGTCAGTCCAGACGGCACGGCGCCCTTCGACTCGCGGGAGAGCGCCTTCGGCGGGTGAGGGTCTCGATCGGCTAGGAATACCAAGCCTAGCCATAGGGCCAGCGAGGCCGCTACGACGAGGCCGATCGCCATCATTGTCAGCGCCGACAGCGCCGAGTTGGGGTATGCCGATGCGAGATACATGGCGGCGGCCTCAGAATGCCGGGCCGGGGCTGACCGGCCGCGAGTCCGGGTAGCTGAGCCGGTCACGGACCGCGACGACGGCTTCGACGTGCCGGATCTCTTCGATCATGTCATGTCCGACCCGGGCGGTCTCGGGCATGCCCTCGATGGTGACGATGCCCTCCTTGACGGTGACCGTGAACTTGCTCGGGTCACAGAGCAGCATGCCGAGGATGACGTTGTCGATGATCTCGCGCCGGATGTCGCTGTCGGGACGGTTGTACACGCTCAGCACGTCAGCCCTGGAGACGATCCCGATCAGCCGGCCGTCGTCGTCCACTACCGGGAGCCGCTTCACCTTGCGGGCGTACATCAGCCGCGCCGCGTGCGAGACGAATTCGTCTGGCCCGACGGTCACCGGCGGCTTGGTCATCAGGTCGGCCGCGGTGGTCGCGGCGGCCTTGGCCTGCTCCCTGTGGTGCAGCATGCCGCTAACCCGGCCCGTGGCGCTGAACTCCAGCGCCTCCTTGGTCAGCAGGTCAGCCTCGGACACCACGCCGACGACCTTGTTGTCCTCATCAAGCACGGGGAACGCGCTTACCCGGTGCTCCCGCAGCCTCGTTGCCATCTCTTTGAATGGCGCGTTCTTCCTGACGGCGACCACGTGCGTCGACATGACGTCCTTCACGGTGGCGTTCATCGCAACCGTCCCTTCCTAGCGCATCGCTACTGGACTAAGTCCACTCCGCGCCGGGGTTTTCGCCCACCGTCGAACGACCCCCGAGAAGGGGACCAAAGCCCCAACCCGGACATCTGGCCGCGCCCCGCACTCCACGGCCGCGGCCGCGCTCCGGGCGCGACTTTACGTACCTTCCGCACCCGCATTTCGGGCATTTCGGGCATCAAAATGGTCGTAAGGTACGTAAAGTGGACACTAGGGGCCTGTGTGACGGCTGATGTGACGCGGTGGGAGGCCGGTCGGCAGGCGTGAACGGCCTCAGGGAGACTTGTGGGGCGGTGGAGATATGAGTGACGGGAGGGGCTCGAACTCCACTTCTCGCGGATTCCGATTGCGCGGTGCGCGAGCCGGTCCGTTGCCTCCGGCCCGTTCCTCCGCGTCTTAAGCGGGTCCCTCCCGTCACTGTCGAGATAACCGCACCCGCAAGCCCGCCGCAATGGGCCGAAAGTCCCGACCTCACCCGCCCAGCGGCATGCCCGCGCGAGCCTCGCGGTAACCGGTGACCAGCACGCCGTGCCGGCCGGCCGCGTACGCGAGCACGTGGGCGAGGAAGATCCCGTCCGGCAGGCCGGAGACGTCGATCACCTGGGTGGGTTTACCGGTCCGGCCGATGATGATCTCGTAGACGTAATCTGCGGCGCCGATGTACGTCATGCGAATCGACTTGATCTCCGTCCACGGAATGAG
>Ga0318494_10000981_pt1 | contig 10849 bp, 13 predicted proteins | sample GRESIP108b1f24_FD_203293 | JGI IMG/M metagenome (GOLD analysis project Ga0318494, IMG submission 203293) | Tropical soil microbial communities from Luquillo Experimental Forest, Puerto Rico - GRE.SIPMG.108b1f24 | ecosystem: Environmental > Terrestrial > Soil > Tropical forest > Bulk soil... | reverse complement strand
CGGGACGGAGCCTCGCCTACTCCGCCGACACCGGCGAGTCGGCCGCCCTGGTCGAGCTGGCGCGCGAGGCCGACCTGCTGCTGTGCGAGGCCTCGCTGCTCGACGGCCCCGACCTGCCGCGCGACCTGCACCTGACCGCCCGGCAGGCGGCGCTGCACGCGGCCCAGGCCGGGGCCGGGCGGCTGATGCTCACCCACCTGGTGCCGTGGAACGACCCGGTCCGCAGCCTGGAGGAGGCCTGCGGGTCCTCGTTCACCGGGCCGATCTCGCTGGCCGCCTCCGGGGATTCACTCGAGCTCGGCTGAGCGGCCGGGCGGGCTGGCCGTCGGCTCACCGCGGTGCGCTCCCGGTCCCAGGACTACCGCGTCGCGAGCCCCAGCTGCCGGGCGACGCCGGGAGCGCCGGCCGCCCGGCGCAGCGGCCGCGCGCCGATGATCTGGTCAATCAGCCGGGTCAGCGCGTAGTGGTCGGCGGGCCGGCCGGTGACGGCGCCGGGCACCCCTGGGGCGATGAGCACGAACGGCACGTCGTTGGCCCCGTCTCCCTCGTCGAAGGTGACGGCGATGGCCAGCCGCCCGCGCCGCCAGTCGGGCCCGGACATCAGCACCGGCATCCAGCGCCGCAGCCAGGCATCCGCCTGGGCCAGCGTCCCGTCGTGGGCGTCGTTGATGAGGTTGGGCGTGATCAGGCCGACCGTGGGCAGGGCTCCGGCCCGCACGTCCGAGACCAGGGCCCCGCGGGACGGGGTCCCGGCCGCCACGTCGTCCGCCCGGCACTCGGCGGCCTCGCCCGGGACGTACGCCCACGGGTTGTGCCGCACGGCGTATTCCCCGCTGTCCGCGTGGTCGCACGGCTGCGGCATGGACTCCTCGTAGGAGCGGGCGGTCTCGCCGAGGGCCAGCGCCTGGCCGAAGACCGACGGCCCCGGATAGCTGCACCCGGGCCCCGGGCTGCAGTCCTGCGGGTCGTTGAACGCGGACCCGCTGAAGATGGCGAGGTAGTTCGGCAGGCTCGGGTGGGTGATGGCGCGCCAGGCCGTGGCCCGCCCGTACCGGCGGGCCAGGTGCCACAGGTAGGGCATGCCGCGGGGGAAGACCTCGCCCGTGCTGTGGTTCTCCTCCATGATCACAAGGATCTTGCTCACGCCGCCGCCAGCGGTGGCGGCCGGCGACGGTGAGCCGCCGGGCGCGGAGGCGGACGCGGGCGGCCCGGACGGGGCGGCCCCGGTACCGCAGCCCGCGGCGAGGCAGCTCACCAGTCCGGCGCCGATCAGCCGGGCGACCCTGCGCACCGCCCCACGATAGCCACGCCCACCGGCGCCGCGGCGGAGCCGGCGAAGGGGCAGGCAGGCGCGGCGCACCCGGGCGGAGATGATAGGCAGTCGGAGCGCGGCGGCGGTGATCGGCACGTGGCCCGCGGCGGCCGCGCCGTGGGCCGGCTTTAGGATCGGTGGTTATGCGGGTTCTGGTGACGGGTGGTGCCGGCTTTATCGGTTCTCATCTGGTTGATGCGCTGGTGGCCAGAGGGGACGAAGTGGTTGTGGCCGATGATTTGTCGGCGGCCCCGGCCGGGCGGCTTGACCCGCAGGTGGAGCTGCACAAGGTCACCGTCGCCGATCTGGGGGCGCTGGCGGCGGTGATGAAGGCGTCAGGCGCCGAACTGGTGTGTCATCTGGCCGCGCAGATCGACGTGCGGTCGTCGGTGGATTTCCCCGCTGACGATGCGCAGGCGAACGTGGTGGGAACGGTGAACGTGCTCGAGGCGGCGCGCCAGGTCGGGGCCCGGGTGCTGTTCGCTTCCTCCGGCGGCGCGCTGTACGGGCGGGACGCGCCGATCCCCTCGTGGGAGGACGTGCTGCCGCTGCCGGAGTCGCCGTACGGGATCGCGAAATACTGCGCCGAGTGCTACATCGGGCTGTACAACCGGCTGCACGGGATGTCGCATTCGGTGCTGCGGATGGCCAATGTGTATGGGCCGCGGCAGGATCCGGCCGGCGAGGCCGGGGTTATCACGATTTTCTGCGCGAGCGCGCTGTCCGGGCAGCGGCCGGCCATTTTCGGCGACGGCACCCAGACCCGTGACTACGTGTACGTCGGTGATGTGGTAGCCGCGTTTCTGGCCGCCGCTGACCGGGGGCGGCCCGGAACCTGGAATATCGGCACCGGCGTGGAAATCAGCGTGCTGGAGCTGGTGGGCATCATCGCCAGCCTCGCGGGCCACGAGCTGTCGCCGGTGTTCGCCCCGCCGCGCCCCGGTGAGCTGGCGCGCAGCGTGCTGGCGGTGGACCGGGCCGCCGGTGAGCTGGGCTGGCGGGCGGCGACGCCGCTGGCCGAGGGGATCCGCCGGGTCTACCGCTGGATCGAGGACGGGGCGCCCGACCGCGCCGGTTGCTAGGGCCGGCCGCGCGGATCTCCGGCCGACGGCGCGGCGGCGTGGTCCACGGGGCATCCCGTAGTGGCTAGGCTGTCCGGCATGTCCCGACCCGATGGGCGCAGACCCGATCAGCTGCGCGAGATACGGCTCACCCGCGGCTGGCTGGAGCACGCCGAGGGGTCGGTTCTGGTCGAGTTCGGCGCCACTCGCGTGCTGTGCGCCGCCAGTGCCACCGAGGAAGTGCCGCGCTGGCGGCGCGGCAGCGGGCTGGGCTGGGTCACCGCCGAGTACGCGATGCTGCCGCGGGCCACCAACACCCGTGGTGAGCGCGAGTCGGTCAAGGGGCGGCTGGGCGGCCGCACCCAGGAGATCTCCCGGCTGGTCGGCCGGTCGCTGCGCGCCTGCGTGGACGCCAAGGCGCTGGGCGAGAACACGATCATCATCGACTGCGACGTCCTGCAGGCGGACGGCGGCACCCGCACCGCCGCGATCACCGGCGGGTACATCGCGCTCGCCGATGCCGTCGGCTGGCTGCGGGGCCACAAACGGACCAAGGGCGACCCCCTGGTCGCGTCGGTGGCCGCGGTCAGCGTCGGGATCGTGGACGGCGAGCCCCTGCTCGACCTGTGCTACTCCGAGGATGTCGCCGCCGAGACGGACATGAACGTGGTGTGCACCGGCGACGGCCGCTTCGTGGAGGTCCAGGGGACGGCCGAGCGGGAGCCGTTCGGCCGGGATCTGCTCGACCGGCTGCTGGACCTGGGCGTGGCGGGGTGCGCGGACCTCACGCGGCTGCAGGCCGGCGCGCTCGGCCGGTGACGCCGCGGGCCGGCATGACCGGCCCGGCCAGGATCGTCCTCGCGACCCGGAACCCGGGCAAGCTAGCGGAGCTGCGGCGGATCCTGGCCGCGGCCGGGGTGAGCGCGGCCGTGACCGACCTCGGCGATGCCCCCGGCATGCCCGAGGTGGCCGAGACCGGCCGGACCTTCGAGGAGAACGCGCTGCTCAAGGCCCGGGCGGTGGCCGCGTTCACCGGGCTTCCGGCGGTCGCGGACGACTCCGGCCTGTGCGTGGACGCGCTGAACGCGATGCCCGGGGTACTGTCGGCCCGCTGGTCCGGGCGGCACGGGGACGACGAGGCGAACCTGCGGCTGGTGCTGGGCCAGATCGCCGACGTGCCAGCCAGCCAGCGGGGGGCGCACTTCACGTGCGTGGCCGCGCTCGTGCTGCCCTCGGGCGAGGAGCGCGTCACCGAGGGCACCGTGTATGGCCAGCTGACCAGCGTTCCCCGCGGCAGCAACGGCTTCGGATACGACCCCATCTTCGTGCCGCACGGCTTCGGGCAGACCACCGCGCAGATGAGCGCCGGTGAGAAGGACAAGATCAGCCATCGCGGGCAGGCGCTGCGCGCGCTCGCGCCGCTCATAGCCGAGCTCCTCGGGGCCTAGGCACCGCGCCCGCGCGGAACAGCCCGGTACGGTAGTCGCCGTAGGGTTGGAGCGTCCGCCCGAAGGGAGCGCGCGTGAGCGAGCACAAGCTGGCACCTGGGGACAAGGCGCCGGACTTCACCCTGCCCGACGCCGACGGCACGCCGGTGAGCCTGTCGTCCCTGCGTGGGCAGCAGGTGATCGTCTACTTCTACCCGGCGGCGATGACCCCCGGCTGCACCACCGAGGCGTGCGACTTCCGCGACAGCCTGAGCTCGCTGGCCTCGGCCGGTGTCACGGTCCTCGGCATCTCCCCCGACCAGCCGGCCAAGCTGGCCAAGTTCCGCGACCGCGACCACCTGACCTTCCCGCTGCTGTCCGACCCGGATCACCAGGTGGAGAAGGCGTACGGCGCGTACGGGGAGAAGAAGCTCTACGGCAAGACGAGGATGGGCGTGATCAGGTCCACGTTCGTGATCGACCCCAGCGGCGTGGTGAGCAAGGCTTACTACAACGTGAAGGCCACGGGCCACGTCAAGCGCCTCAGGGACGAGCTAGGTATCTGAACGAGCCGGGTGCCGGGGCCGTAGCCCAATGGCAGGAGGCGAACGATTTAGGGTCGTTACAGTGTGGGTTCGAGTCCCACCGGCCCCACCACCCGATCTGGCTCGCGAAGATAGCTCCGTGACCGCGCGGACGGGCGCGGCACGGGCAGGCAATCCGCGGCTGGGATACTCGCCAGGTGCTGCCTGAGCTGCCCGCTGACAACCACGTGCACTCGCAGTGGTCCTACGACACGTTCGGGCGGACGTCGATGGTGGCGGAGTGCCGCCGGGCCGTGGAACTCGGCGTCCCGGCGGTCGCCTTCACCGAGCACCTGGACTTCGCCGACTACGGCCCCGGCGACGCGATCGCCGCGACCGGGGTCAAGACCGGCTGGTGGGAAGCGATCCGGCCGCTGGATGTCACCGGATACCTGGCCAGCATCGAAGAGTGCCGCCACCGGTTCCCCTCGTTGCGCATCTGGTCCGGGGTGGAGGCGGGGGAGCCGCACCTGTTCGCGGGCAGCGTCGCTGCCGTGCTGGCGGGCGGATCGTTCGACCGGGTGCTCGGGTCCCTGCACGCGCTGACCTGGCATGGCCGGCTGGTCAACTCCTCGTCCCTGTTCGAGATCCTGGCTCCCGCGGAGGTGATGCGGCGGTACCTGGCGGAGGTGGCCGCGCTCGTCAAGGGCAGCGGGGTGTTCGAGATCCTGGCCCACCTGGACTACCCGCGGCGGCACTGGCCGGCCAGCGCCGGGCCGTACCCGGAAGCCGGCCTCGAAGAGGAGTACCGGGCCGTGCTGCGCGCGCTGGCGTCCTCGGGGCGGGTGCTGGAGGTCAACACGTTCAGCCCGCTGGCCTCGGTCACGCTGCTGCGCTGGTGGCGGGATGAGGGCGGCCGGGCCGTGTCGTTCGGCAGCGACGCGCACGTGACGTCGCGGGTCGCCGACAGGTTCCGCGCGGCGGTGGACATCGCCGAGGCGGCGGGCTTCGGGCGCGGCCGGGACCCGTCCGGTTTCTGGCGCTGCTGAGCCCGCACCGTGGCCAGGGCCGCCGGCCACGGCCGCCGGTTCCCTACGCGCGGATCTGCTCCCGGACGGCCGCAGTCACCTGCTCGGCGCGGGCGATGATCGCGTCGGCCTTGGCCTCCTCGGCGATCATCTCCAGGCCCGCCTGCGCGTCCGTGATCGAGGCCAGGTTGATCTCGATGTTGACCCGGGCGATGGCCACCGCGGCGCGGGCCGCCTCCGCCGCGGCGGCGACGTCGGAGATGACGTTGCGGTTCCCGATCGCCGCCAGCGCCTCGGCGAGGTCGACCACCATGCCCGCGACGCTGATGACCTGGGCCGATGGCCAGGCGGCATGGACCAGCGCCTGGGCGACGGCCGCCGCTCGGGCGTCCCGTTGCTCCTCGCTGTCGCTGGGCAGACGGTAGGCCTCGTGCACGGCCATGAAGGCGTCCTCGTCCGCGTCGGCCAGCCGCAGCGCGAGCGCCCGCAACTCGTCGACCTCGGTGACGATGCGGCCGATCGCCGCCTCGTGCTGGGCATACTGCCTGCCGGTGGTGTACCGGCCGACCTTGGCGAGCAGCGCGGCGCCCTGCGCCGCGTGCAGGGCCGCGGCGGCGCCACCTCCTGGGACCGGCACGCGCGCGGCGAACCGTTCCAGGAGATCGCCGATCGGTTCGTCGCTGATGGGCACCCGTCCTCCCCTTTGACCGGATCGGTCCATCAGCCTTCCACGCCGGTGGTCCCGTCCGTGATCGTGTGGCGATCTTGTGGCCCGCCCGTGATCGTGGGGCGATCATGCCCAGCCGTGGCCGTGGGCGCAATTCGCTACCCGCGGCCGGTCCCGGATTCCGCGCGATCGCCGCCCGGCCGGCCCCGATTCCCGCGCCGGAGCATCCGGCCGCCCGCTGATCCCACGCCCGCGTGGCGGAATCGTCGCGCCGCGGTGTTGACTATGGGCATGCCTGTCGAGGGTGAATACGAGCCGAGCCCAAGGGCCTGGGTCCGGGAGCAGGTCGAGCTGTATGAGGGCTCCGGCGGCGCGCAGGGCACGACGCTGCGGGACACCGGGCTGCCGGTGGTGATCATCACCAACCGCGGGGCGCGCAGCGGCAAGCTCCGCAAGACACCGGTGATGCGGGTCGAGCACGACGGCCGCTACGCCGCGGTCGCGTCGCAGGGAGGGGCCCCCACCCACCCGTTCTGGTACTACAACCTGCGCGCCGGCCCGCACATCGAGCTCCAGGACGGCCCCCGCAAGCAGGACATGGTCGCCCGCGAGGTCACCGGGGACGAGCGGGCCCGGTGGTGGGCACGCGCGGTCGCCGCCTACCCGCCCTACGCCGAATACCAGCAGCGGACCGACCGCCAGATCCCGGTGTTCGTCCTCGAGCCCGCGGGTGGCGGCTGACCTGCGCCAGCCTTGCCGGCGGCACACCCTAAGGGCTGCCCCGGCCGGGAGTGAGGCGGACACTGGAGTCATGCGTTATCTGGACATCGGCACCACCAGGAAGATTTCCAAGATCGGGCTGGGAACCTGGCAGTTCGGGTCCCGCGAGTGGGGATACGGCCCGCAGTACGCCGATCAGGTCGCGCACGCGATCGTCCGCCGTGCGCTCGAACTCGGGATCACCCTGTTCGACACCGCCGAGATCTACGGCTTCGGGCGCAGCGAGCGGATCCTCGGCCGGGCCCTCGGGGAGGACCGGGAGGCGGTGTTCCTGGCCACGAAGCTCTTCCCCCTGCTGCCGGTCGCCCCGGTCGTCGAGCAGCGGGCGGTGGCCAGCGCGAACCGGCTCGGGACCCACCGGCTCGACCTCTACCAGGTGCACCAGGCGAACCCGGTGATCCGCGACGGCACGATCATGCGCGGCATGGATGCGCTGCAGCGGGTCGGACTGGTCGGCGAGGTCGGCGTCAGCAACTACTCCCTGCAGCGCTGGCGGGCCGCCGAGGACGCGCTGGGCAGCCGGGTGCTCAGCAACCAGGTCAGCTACAGCCTCGTCGTCCGCTCCCCCGAGCGCGACCTCCTGCCGTTCGCCGAGTCGCACGATCGCGTGGTGATCGCCTACAGCCCGCTGGCCCAGGGGCTGCTGTCGGGCCGGTACGACCGGGACAACCGCCCGGCGAACCGGCTCAGGGCGGCCAGCCCGCTGTTCCTCCCGGACAACCTCGACCGGGCCGGTGACCTGATCGGGGTCCTGGGGGAGGTGGCGGGCGCGCACTCAGCCACCCCGGCGCAGATCGCGCTCGCCTGGGCCATCCACCGGCCCGCCGTGGTGGCGATCCCGGGCGCATCCAGCGTTGAGCAGCTCGAAAGCAACGCCGCCGCCGCCGATATCCAGCTGACCGACGACGAGTACGAAGCGCTGAACGCCGCCTCGGCCCGGTTCACCCCGATCACCGGGCCGGCCGCGTTCCCGCGCATCGCCCGGGCCCGGCTCGGCCGCTGAGCCCGCCGCCAGTGCCCAGACGGTGAGCCCGCCGCCAACGCCCGGGCCGGTGAGGCCGCCGCCAGCGCCTGGACGGTGGCGGCCGGCTCTGCCTGGCGTCCGGCGGCCCGGCCGGCCGGGGCCGCGGTTCAGAGGCCGGCGAGCAGGTCCGTCTCGGTGATGCCGGGACCCTGGCCGTCACGGATGAACCACTCCGTGGCGAACCCGTACCGGAACGCCTCGTCCGGCATGGCCAGGAAGAACGACGACTCGCTGATCTGGCTGGCGTGCGCCCGCATGGCCTGGCGCTTGTACTCCAGGTAGGGGGTGACGTCCACCGCGGCGGTGATCGCCGACTCCGGTTTGCCCCAGTCCTCGGCGTCGTCGAGAGCGGTCTCGGGTAGGTCGATCCCGGCCGCGGCGGCCTGCTCGGCGAAAGCGGCCCGGCCGCGCTCCAGGTGATCGCGGTTCATCGTGTTCTGGTAGACGCGCGGGGTGCCGGCCAGCTCGCCGGCCCGCATGCCCACCCGGTGGACCTGGATGTGATCCGGGTGGCCGTAGCCGCCGATGTCGTCGTAGCACGTGAGGACGTCGGCGCGCTCCTCCTCGAGCAGCGCGGCCAGCTTCTTGGCCGCCTCGTCGACGGGGGTGCTCCAGAACGAGCCGGGCGCGCTGTTCGTCGCCGTACCCATCATCCCGGAGTCGGTGTACCCGAGGAACTCCACCCGCTGCGCGCCGAGGATCGCCGCCGACGCGTGGGTCTCCGCGACCCGGCGCTGCCACAGTTCCTCGCCGTCGGTGAGGAACCCGTCCGGCACCTCGCCGTGCTCACCGCGGGTGGCCACCACCAGCACGACCCGGTGACCCTCCGTGGACGCCTTGCGGATCACCCCGCCGCAGGCGATGCACTCGTCGTCCGGATGGGCGTGGAACGAAACCATCGTGGCCATGCCGCCGACGCTACCCGACGGGCCGGACAGCCGGCCGCTCCCGCTGCCGGCGGCCGCGATGCCGATCGGGCCTGCCGTGGGGCCACGTCTTGCCTCGCGAGGCGCTGCGGGATCATTAACCTTGTGCCTGGGCAAAGGAGTGCCTAATGATCTTCATCACCGCTAAGTGGCGGATCCTGCCCGAATACGCCGATCGCTGGCCCGAGATCGCCGGGGACTTCACCCGGGCGTGCCGCGCCGAGCCGGGCTGCATGTGGTTCGACTGGTCCCGGAGCGTGGATGACCCCAACGAGTACGTCCTGGTCGAGGCCTTCCGCGACTATGACGCCGGGGTGGCGCACGTCCAGACGCAGCACTTCAAGGACGCGCAGCAGTGGCTGCCGCGCCATCTCGCTGAGACTCCTCGGATCATCAACGTGAACATCCCCCAGGACGACTGGTCCGAGCTCGGCGAGATGGCCGTCAGCGGGTAGGGCGGTCCGGCCGCGGCCGGGAACGGACCCGGCCGCCTTACTATCATCGGGGCGTGGCAGGACGGGGAACGCCCGCTACCGCGCTGCTGGCCAAGCTGGACGTGGCGCACTCCGTGCACACCTATGACCATGACCCGCGGCACGGTGCCTACGGGCTGGAGGCCAGCGACGCGCTGGGTGTCGCGCCGGAACGGGTGTTCAAGACGCTCGTCGCCGAGGTCGACGGCGCGCTGACGGTCGGCGTGGTCCCGGTGGCCGGGCACCTCGACCTCAAGGCCCTCGCCGCCGCGGCCGGGGGGAAGAAGGCGGTCATGGCCGACGTGGCCGCCGCCGAGCGGGCGACCGGCTACGTGGCGGGTGGCATCTCCCCGCTGGGCCAGCGCAAACGCCTGCCGGTGGTGATCGACTCCTCCGCGCTGGGGTTCGCGACCGTCTTCTGCAGCGGCGGCCGCCGCGGGCTGGAGATCGAGCTCGCGCCCGCCGACCTGGTGCGGGCCACCGGCGCGAAGGTGGCGGCGATCGCCCAGCCGGACCGCGGCTGAGGCGAGCCGGCGGCAACGCGGCCAGGCGCAGCTGACGGTCCGGCGGGCCGGGCGGGGCGCGGCCGGGACCGCTAAGCCAGGTTCGCGATCGTGCGCATAACGGCTCCGCGGACAGGCGGGTCCGGCCGGTCGATGAACAATTCGCCGCGCAGATGGTCGGTTTCGTGCTGGAGGCACCGGTCACCCAGCAGGCGCAGCGGGCGCTCAGCCACCGTCGATCTCCCGCGGCCGGCCCGGCGACCCGTTCCCGCCAGCGGCCCACGCGTCGATGTGCTGCATGAGCTGGGCGAGGCCGCTGATGACGGCGTCGGGCACGGCGTGGAAGGCGGGAACGTCGCTGTGGGGGACCAGGACCGCGCGCATCCCGGCGCGCTTGGCGCCGTGGATGTCGTCGTAGGGCCGGTCGCCGACGAACACACAGGCGGCGGGGTCGGGCTCGCCGACCGCCGCCATCGCCGCCAGGAACGCCTCGGTGTGTGGTTTGGCCCAGGGGATCTCGCTGCTGTAGACGGCGCCGTCGATCAGCTCCAGGACCTGGTCGCGGATGAACACCCGCTCGTGCGCGCTGCGCGGCCACATGGTGTTGGAGAGCACGCCCACCTTGATGCCCCGCTCCCGCAGCCCCCGCAGGAGCGGCGCCGCCTGCGGGTCGGTGAAGGTGTGCGGATCCCACGACTGGTAGTAGGTGGCCAGGAGCTCGTCGGTGGCGGTGACCCCGGCGCGCTCGAAGACCTGGGCCAGGGTCGCGCTCTGATGCGAGCGCTCGGTCACCTGCCACAGATCCCGCTCGGCGGCCAGGATCGCCGCCGCCACCTCGCCCGCCCGCTCCGCCGGGAAATGCGGTGTGCAGATGGCCCGCCAGAGCGCGTCGTGATCTACCAGATGCCACGGGGTGAGCGTCCCGCCCCAGTCGAAGATGACCGCCCTGACCGCCATGCCCGCATGGTAATGCGCACGGCCGTGGATCCCGCTCCCGGGCGCGCCGGGCGGCGAACCGGGCAGGAGCAGGCCGCCGGCGTCGCTACGGCTACGCCACCGGCGGCGACCAGCCGGACGCGGCAGGCGGGGCGGACGCCGGCGACCTGGCACGGTTGGTCTTCACG
>Ga0318494_10000976_pt1 | contig 10859 bp, 6 predicted proteins | sample GRESIP108b1f24_FD_203293 | JGI IMG/M metagenome (GOLD analysis project Ga0318494, IMG submission 203293) | Tropical soil microbial communities from Luquillo Experimental Forest, Puerto Rico - GRE.SIPMG.108b1f24 | ecosystem: Environmental > Terrestrial > Soil > Tropical forest > Bulk soil... | reverse complement strand
GGGCAGCTCGGCGACGATCGGCTGGGCGTCGAGCGGCATGGGCGCCGGGAGGTTCTCCGGGAGCGGCGCGCCGACGAGGAGGACGAGCGCGTTCGCCGCCTGGTCGCGCTGCTGCTCGGCGGCCGCGAGGTTGAAGCGCGCGGTCTCCACCTGCGTCTCGGCGGTGCGCAGGTCGAGCTCGGCGGTGCGGCCCGCCTCCCAGCCGCGCTGCGTGAGCTTGTAGGACGCCTCCACGGCCTCGAGCGTGCTGCGCGCGAGCGCGACCTGGTCGTCGAACGCGCGGGTGGCGAGGTACTGCGTCGCGACCCCAGCGACGAGCGAGAGGTGGGCGCTCCGACGCGCCTCCTCGGTGGCGAAGAACTGCTCGAGGGCGGCCGAGGAGAGGCTGCGCACGCGGCCGAAGAGGTCGAGCTCGAACGAGGCCGCGCCGCCCACGTTCCAGACGCTGCTCGTCACGGGCGCGCCGCTGGCGGAGAGGGCGGTGGGCGTGCGCTGGCGCGTGAAGCTGCCGTTCGCTTCCACCTGCGGCAGCAGCTCGGCGCGCTGGATCCGGTACTGCGCCTGCGTGAGCTGCACGTTCAGCGCGGCCACGCGCAGGTCGCGGTTGTTCTCGAGCGCGAGCGCGACGAGCGCCTGCAGCCGCGGGTCGCCGAACACGTCGCGCCAGCCGAGGTCGGAGGCGGCCGTCGCGCCGGCCGGAGCGGGCGCAGGGGCGCCGGGGAAGGCGGGCGCGACCGGGGCGGCGGGCCGCTCGTAGCGCGGCGCGAGCGAGCAGGCGGTGGCGAGGACCGCGGCGGCGGCCAGGAGGACCTTACGCATGGGCGGCCCCCTTCGCGCTACGGCGTGCGGCCATCTCGGCCTCCTCGACCAGGCTCTCGGCCTCGAGGTCATGCTCCTCCTCGTGCTGCTCGGGTGGCTTGGACCTGCGGGCGATGAGGACGAAGAAGAGCGGCACGAACAGGACCGCGAGCACGGTCGCCGAGACCACGCCGCCGATCACCGCGGTTCCGATCGCGATCTGCCCGCCGGCGCCGGCGCCGTGCGCGATGGCGAGCGGCAGGACGCCGAGGACGAACGCGAGGGAGGTCATGAGGATGGGCCGGAGCCGCATGCGCGCCGCCTCGATCGCCGCCTCGACGGCCCCCTTGCCGCGCTCGTGCAGCTCCTTCGCGAACTCCACGATGAGGATCGCGTTCTTCGCCGAGAGTCCGATGGTCGTGAGCAAGCCGACCTGGAAGAAGACGTCGTTCGCGAGGCCGCGGAACATCGTCGCCAGCACGGCGCCGAGGACGCCGAGCGGTACGACGAGCATCACCGAGACCGGGATCGACCAGCTCTCGTAGAGCGCTGCGAGGCAGAGGAACACGACGAGCAGCGAGATCGCGTAGAGCGCGCCCGCGCCGGATCCGGACAGGCGCTCCTCGTAGGAGAGGCCCGACCACTCGAGGCCGACGCCCGCCGGGAGCTGCTTCGCGATGGACTCGAGGGCGGTCATCGCGTCGCCGGAGCTGTGGCCCGCCGACGGCTCGCCCTGGATCTGGAGCGACGAGATGCCGTTGAACCGCTCGAGCTTCGGCGAGCCGAACGTCCAGCGGCTCGTCGCGAGCGCGGAGAAGGGCACCATCTCGCCCTGCCGGTTCCGCACGTACCAGCGGCCCAGGTCCTCGGGCGTCATCCGGAACGGCGCGTCGGCCTGCATGTAGACGCGCTTCGTGCGCCCCTTGTCCATGAAGTCGTTCACGTACGCGACGCCCCACGTCGAGGCGAGCGTCTGGTTCACGTCGGCGAGCGAGACCCCGAGCGCAGTCGTCTTCTGCTGGTCGAGGTCGATCTTGAACTCCGGGTTGTCCTCGAGGCCGGCCGGGCGCACCTTGGCGAGCCGCGGATCCTTGCGGGCGAGGTCGAGGAGCTGGTTGCGCGCGGCCATGAGGCCGTCGTGGCCGATGTTGCCGCGGTCCTGGAGCTGGAGCTCGAAGCCGCTCGCGTTGCCGAGCTCGGTGACCGCGGGCGGGGTGAACACGAAGACGTTCGCCTCCTTGAGGCCGGCGAAGGCCTTCTGGACCCGGGCCGCGACCACGTCGGCCCGGAGGCGCGCGCCGCTCCGCTCGTCCCAGGGCTTGAGCCGGATGAACCCGACGCCGGCGTTCTGTCCGCGCGAGCCGAAGTTGAACCCCGCGATCGACATCACCGACTCGACCGCGTCCTTCTCCTCGGTGAGGAGGTGCTTCGAGATCTTCTCGAGCGTCTGCTTCGTCATCTCGAGCGTGCTGCCCGGCGGCAGCACGATCTGCGCGTACATGAGCCCCTGGTCCTCCTGCGGGAGGAAGCCGGTGGGCACGCGCCCGAACAGCCCCGCGAGCACCGCGACGAGCACGGCGTAGCCGATCATGCCGCGCACGCGGCGCTGGAGGAGGAACTCCACGATGCGCTGGTAGCGGCCCGCGCCGCGGTCGTAGCTCCGGTTGAACCAGCCGAAGAAGCCCCGCTTCTCGTGCCCGTGACCCTTCTCGACCGGCTTCAGGATCGTGGCGCAGAGCGCGGGCGTGAGCGTCAGCGCGACGAGCACCGACAGCGCCATCGACGACACGATCGTGATCGAGAACTGCCGGTAGATGACGCCGACGGACCCGCCGAAGAAGGCCATCGGGACGAAGACCGCCGCGAGCACGAGCGCGATGCCCACGAGCGCGCCCGTGATCTGCTTCATCGACTTGCGGGTCGCGGACTTCGGGGGCAGCCCCTCCTCGCTCATCACGCGCTCCACGTTCTCGACGACGACGATCGCGTCGTCCACGAGGAGGCCGATCGCGAGCACGAGACCGAACATCGTGAGCGTGTTGATGCTGAAGCCGAACGCCGCGAGGACGCCGAAGGTGCCGAGGAGCACCACCGGGACGGCGATGGTGGGGATGAGCGTCGCGCGGAAGTTCTGCAGGAACAGGAACATCACGAGGAAGACGAGGATGATCGCCTCGACGAGCGTCTTCACGACCTCCTCGATGGAGAGCCGCACGAACGGCGTCGTGTCGAGCGGGTAGAGGATCTTCAGCCCGGCCGGGAAGAAGCGCGACATGTCCTGCAGCTTGGCGCGGACCGCGTCCGCGGTCTGGAGCGCGTTCGCGCCGGCGGCGAGCTTGATGCCCATGCCGCTCGAGGGCTTGCCGTTGATATAGGTCTCGATCTCGGAGTTCTCGCCGGCGAGCTCCACGCGCGCGACGTCGCCGAGCCGCACCTGCGAGCCGTCCGGGTTCACGCGCAGCAGGATCGCGCGGAACTGCTCCGGGGTCTGGAGCCGGGTCTGCGCGGTGATGGTCGCGGTGAGCTTCTGCCCCTCCACCGCCGGGAGGCCGCCGAGCTGACCCGCGGAGATCTGCGCGTTCTGCGCCTGCACCGCGTTCGAGACGTCGATCGGCGTGAGCCGGTACTTCGTGAGCTGGTCGGGGTTCAGCCAGATCCGCATCGCGTACTGCGAGCCGAACGTGATCACCTCGCCCACGCCCGGGACGCGGCTCACCGGATCCTGCAAGGACGAGTACGCGTAGTCGGAGATGTCGTTCCGCGTCATCGAGCCGTCCTCGGAGTAGAGGCCGACGATGAGGAGGAAGTTCGAGTTCGCCTTGGCGACCTTCACGCCCTGCCGCTGCACCTCCTGCGGGAGCTGCGGCATCGCGAGCGACAGCTTGTTCTGGACCTGCACCTGCGCCACGTCGGGGTTCGTCCCGGCGTCGAAGGTGAGCGTCACCGACGAGTTGCCGGCCGAGTCGGACGACGACGCGAGGTAGCGCAGGTTGTCGAGGCCGTTCATGCGCTGCTCGATCACCTGCGTGACCGTGTCCTCGAGCGTCTTCGCAGACGCGCCTGGGTAGGTCGTCGACACGGTGATCTGCGGCGGCGCGATGGCCGGGTACTGCGAGACCGGGAGCCCGATGATCGAGAGTGCGCCAGCCAGCATCACGAGGATGCCGATGACCCACGCGAAGATGGGACGATCGATGAAGAACTGTGCCACGAGCGCTCCTGAATCCTGGGTTCGGGCGCGCCTACCGCGCCGCCTGCTTCACGCCGCCGGCCGGCACCGCCTTCACCTCGACCCCGGGGCGGACCTTCTGCAGGCCCTCCACGATCACCTGGTCGCCGGGCTTCACGCCGGAGCTCACGAGCCACGCGTCGCCGATCGCGCGATCGGTCACGAGCTGCCGCCGCTCCACCTTCCGCTCCGCGTTCACGACGAGCGCCGTGGGTAGCCCCTTCTGATCGCGGCTGACGCCCTGCTGCGGCACGAGCAGCGCCTGCGGGCTCACGCCCTCCTCGAGCCGCGCACGGACGAACATGCCGGGGAGGAGCTCGCTGCGCGGGTTCGGGAACAGCGCGCGCAGCGTGATGGAGCCGGTGCTCGGGTCCACGGTGACGTCCGCGAACTGGAGCGCGCCGGCGGTGCCGTACTCGCGGCCGTCCTCGAGCACGAGCCGCACCCGCGCCTGCTCGCGGCCCGCGCTCTGCAGCCTGCCTTCCGCGAGGTCGCGCCGGAGCCGCAGCGCGTCGGCGGAGGACTGCGTGACGTCGACGTACATCGGATCGAGCTGCTGCACCGTCGCGAGGAGCGTGGCCTGCGACTGCTGCACGAACGCGCCCTCGGTCACCGCCGACCGGCCGATCCGCCCCGACACCGGCGAGGTGACCGTCGTGTACCCGAGGTTGATGCGCGCCGCGTCCACCGCCGCGCGGCCCGCGGCCACGTCCGCCTCCGACGTCTTCAGCGTCGCCGTGGCGTTCTCGTACTCCTGCCGGCTCACCGCGTCGTCCTTCACGAGGTCGCTGTAGCGCTGCGCCGTGAGCCTGGCGTTCGCGAGGCTCGCCTCCGCGCGCGCGAGCTGCGCGGTGGCGGAGTCGAGCGCGGCCTGGTACGGCGCCGGGTCGATCCGGAAGAGCGGCTGCCCCTCCTTCACGTCGCTGCCCTCGGTGAAGAGCCGCTTCAGCACGATGCCATTCACGCGCGCGCGGACCTCGGCCACGCGCGTCGCGGCGGTGCGGCCGGGTAGCTCCCGCGTGAGCGTCACCGCGGCGGGCGCGAGCGTCACGACGCCCACCTCCACCGGGCCGGTGGCGGCCTGCGGCGGCGCCTTGCCCGAGCAGGCAGCGAGCGGGAAGGCGGCGGCGAGGAACAGAGGCAGGAGCCGGAGCGTCCGGCGGCGCAGGTCGGGGGTAGGCATGGGAGCTTCCCCTCCTAACGACGTTTGGGTTGACAGTCAATACTGAACCGTACAGTTTAGTTGTCAGGATGGCATCTAGCACCCGCAACGGCACGACCAGACCCCGCAACGGCACCACGCCCAGCCGGCGACCGGCCAAGCTCTCGGTTGCCAAGCGCAGGCAGATCCTCACCGGCGCCCGCAAGGTGTTCGCCGAGCGCGGCTTCGAGGCCGCGAGCGTGGACGAGGCGGCTGCGCGCGCGGGGGTCTCGAAGGCCACCGTCTACAACCACTTCGACGACAAGAAGAAGCTCTTCGTAGACTGCTTCGCGGAGGGGGCCGACGAGATGCAGGAGGCGCTGCGGGCCTCGCTCGCCGAGCCCGTGGGCGACGTCGAGCGCGATCTCCAGCACGCCGGCGAGCAGATCCTGAAGCTCCTCTGCTCGAAGATGGCGGTGTGCCTGTACCGACAGGCGGTCGCGTCGTCTGCCCGCTTCCCCGAGGTGGGCGAGACGTTCTACGAGCGCGGGTCGATCATGTACGACACGATCGGCTCGTACCTGGCGCGCTGCGCCGAGCGGGGCGCGCTCTCGATCCCCGACCCGCGCACGGCGGCGGCGCAGTTCATCCTGCTTTGCCAGGGCGAGCTCGTGGGTCGGGCGCGGCTCGGGCTCCTCCGCGAGCCGTCGGACGACCTCGTGCGGCGGACGGTGCAGACCGCGGTCGCGACGTTCCTGCGGGCGTACGCGCGGTGAGCCCTCCGCGCCGGCGGCGGCGTCACGAGCCCTGACCCGTCGCCGACCAGCGATCCCCGGACGTCGCCGCGCGCCCCTCGCGCCGGAGCAGCTCGAGCGTGGCGAGGCAGCTCCGCGCCGCGAGCGGGTGGATCGCCGGCGGGGTGTCGTCGTACGCGCGGGCGGTGATCTCCTCCAGCGTGCCCGGACCCGCCGCGAGCGCGTCGAGCACCTTCGCGGTACGCGCATGCCGGTGGGCGATCGCGCCCTCGAGCGCCGCGCGGCCGTCGGGCGCGGGCGAGCCGTGCGCGGGGAAGAGACCACCGAGCTTCGAAGTCGCCGAGAGTGCGCGGCAGCGCTCGAGCGAGGAGAGGTAGACGCCCATGTCCCCCTCGGGCGGATCGATCACGATCGTGGAGAGGGTCGAGACGAGGTCGCCCGCGAAGAGCGCGCCGGTGCGCTCGTCGTGAAACGCGAGGTGGCCGCGGGCGTGGCCCGGCGTGTGGAGCGCGCGCCAGCGGCCGTGGAGGAGCTCGCCGTCGGCGAGGGGGCGCGCGTGGGATCGCGCCTCGGCCGGGAGGCGCGCGATGCACTCCGGGTGCGCGCGGATCGGCGCGCCGTGCCGGGAGGCGAGCGCCGCCGCGCCGCCCACGTGATCGCGGTGCTCGTGAGTGATCCAGATCTCGCGCAGCGGCCGGCCCTGCGCCGCGTGTGCCGCGAGGAGCGCCTCGAGCACGCGCTGCTCCTCCTCCCACGGCGAGCCCGGATCGATCGCGGCGAGACCGGCGCCGGAGCCAGAGGCGAGCTCGACGAGCCAGCAGTTCGTATGCGCGGCGGGCGGCAACGTAGGGGTGCGGAGCGGTGCCTGGAACACGCCCTCCTGGAACTCGATCCAGTCGGTGACGTGGCGCGCGTCCATCCGCGGCGGCGCGCGGAGCACCGGGAGCGCCTCCTCGGGCGCGAGCCGCGTGAGGGTGCGGATCGCATGCAGGTTCGGCGGATGGAGGAGCGCCTCGCCCGAGGACCAGCGCGCGAGCGCATCGGCGGCCGGGAGCAGCTCGCCGTGCACGAGCTCGCCCTCCCACACCTCGGGCTCCTCTCCCTCCGGCAACCGCGCGAGGAAGACGCGCGCGTCGTAGCGCACCGGGACGAACTCCGGCGTGAGCCAGCGCCCGGCCGGATGGAACCGAGCGCCCTCCACCGCGAGGCCGTGGTCGCGCAGGAAGTCGGCGAGCGAGAGCGCGCCGTCGAGCATCGCCTCGCGCGCGAGCCGCCGGTCCTCGCGCGAGACCGGCGGTCCCACCGCGAGCAGCACGCCCGTCTCCTCGAACACCTCGCGCACCGCGCAGGCCACGTGCGCGGCGTCCTCGCCCGCGAGCCCGGCCACCTCCACCTCGCGATCGGCCGGGTCGAGCCGGCCGCCCGGGAAGGCGCGGAAGCCGCCCGCGAAGCCGAGCTTCGTCGAGCGGAGGACCCAGAAGATCTCGGTGCCCCGCGGCCCGGGCCGCCAGAGGATCACCGCCGAGGCGTCGCGCGCGGGGGAGGGCGGCGGCGGGGGCGGCAGGCCTGGAAAAGCCTCACTCACACCGGATCCGGACGAGCTCCCGCTGGACCTTCGAGAACACCTGCGGCCCGTCCGGCGTCATCACGACGTCGATCTCGGTGCGGACGCCGAGCCCCTCGTCGGGCAGGTAGATGCCGGGCTCGATGGAGAACGCGAGCCCCTCCACGAGGCCGCGCGTATCGTGCGTCTCGTAGTCGTCCACGTTGGCGCCGTCGCCGTGCACGTTCGTCGTGCCGATGGAATGGCCGGTGCGGTGGATGAACCGCTCGCCGTAGCCGCGTGACGCGATCTGGTCGCGCACCGCGCGGTCGACCTCCCATCCCTGGAGCGTCCGCCGCTCCTTCCACGCGCGCCCGAGGAGCGCCACGCCGGCGTCGCGTCCCTCGGCGGCCACGCCGAAGATCTCCTCCGCCTTCGCGGAGGGCCGGTCGCCCGTCCAGGCGCACCAGGTGATGTCCGCGTACGGATCCTCCGGCGCGAGCCCCTTCGCCCACAGGTCGATGAGGACGAGGTCACCCTTCCGGATCGGCGTCGGCGTGCGCTCGGAGGGCACGTAGTGCGGATCGCCGGCGTGGCCGTTCACCGCCACGATGGGCGGGTGGTCGGCGGTGAGCTTCTCGTCCTGGAAGCGCTTCCACAGGAACTGCTGGATCGCGACCTCGGTCACGTCGATGCCGCGCTGGAGCGCGAAGCCGATCTGGTCGAACGCCTCGTCCTTCGCGGCGTCGATGGCGCGCAGGGCCCGCACGTGCTGGGCGAGCTGGTGCGGCGACCAGCGCGCGACGAAGCGCTGGACGAGCTCGGCGGACGAGGCGACCTCGACGCCGAGCGAGCGCACGAGCTCGAGCGTGCCGGCGTCCACCCGCGAGAGGTACGGGATCGCCGCCTCGGGGTAGTACTCCATCGCGAGCTTCCTGCGCCCGCCGACGAGCCGCCGGAGCTCCTCGCGCAGCGACTGCCACGACGCGTAGCTCCGCCGCTCCCCCGGCACGTGCGCGGGGAGCGACCCCCGCTCGATCGCGTGGACGAGCGCCACCGGCTCGCCCTCGGCCGGCACGAGCAGGAACCAGCGCCGGGTGAGCATGTGGCCGGCGAGCCCGGCCGCCTCGAGGGCGGTGGGGTTCTGGCCGCGGAAGTCGTAGAGGAGCCAGCCGTCGAGGCCCAGGTCCCGGATCGAGGCCTGGAGAGCGGCGATGCGCTTCGCGTCCATTCAGCGCTCCCAGTCCTCGCCGCGGGTCTTCTCCACCTGCTCCGGGATCTGGTGGAGCCGCAGCGAGTTCGTCATGCCCGGGACCCCGAGCGGTGAGCCGAACACCAGCACCACGCGGTCTCCAGGCTTCGCGATGCCGTCGCCCACGAGCCGCTCGGAGACCATCTGGCTCATGAGGTCGGAGTTGCGGATCGGCTCCATGATCTTCGGGACCACGCCCCAGTACATCGCGAGCCGGCGGCGGATCGCGTGGTCGGGCGAGAAGCCGATGATCGGCACGGGCGGCCGGTGGTGCGAGAGGAGGCGGGCGGTGGCGCCGGAGAGCGTGAAGCAGCAGATCGCGACCGCGCCCGACTGGATCGCCGCCCGGCCCGCCGCGGAGGCGATGACGTCGGGGAGCGTGGCCGGCGGCGTCGGATCGGTGGGCTGCCACTCGTGCCACCCGAGCTGCGCCTCGGCGTCGCGCACGATCCGGTCCATCATCTGGACCGCGAGCACCGGGTAACGCCCGCTCGCCGACTCACCCGAGAGCATCACCGCGTCGGCGCCGTCCCAGATCGCGTTCGCGACGTCGCTCGCCTCGGCGCGCGTGGGGCGCGGGTGCTCGATCATCGACTCGAGCATCTGCGTGGCGATGATCACCGGCTTCCCGGCGTCGTTGCCCTTGCGCAGGATCGTCTTCTGGATCGCCGGCACGCGCTCGGGCTGGATCTCCACGCCGAGGTCGCCGCGCGCCACCATCACGCCGTCGGCGGCGGCGATGATCGCGTCGATGTGGGCGAGCGCCTCGGGCTTCTCGATCTTCGCGATGATCGGCACGACGCGGCCGTTCTTCTCCATCTCGGCCCGGCAGAGCGCCACGTCGTCGGCGGTGCGCACGAACGAGAGCGCCACGTAGTCCACGCCGTGGGCGAGGCCGAACGCGAGGTCGCGCTTGTCCTTCTCCGAGAGCGCCTGGGCTCGCAGCGCCACGCCGGGGAGGTTGATCCCCTTGTGCTCCTTGAGGATGCCCGCCTCCAGCACCTCGCAGCGCGCCCGCGTCCCGTCCGAGTCGAGGACCCTCAGCTCGATGAGGCCGTCGTCGATGAGCAGCCGGTCGCCCGCGTGCACGTCCTCCGCGAGGTGCGGATAGGTCGTGGAGACGAGGTGCTCGTCGCCCAGGAGCTCGTGCTCGGTGGTGATGGTGATCTCGGCGCCGGACTTCAGCTTGACGCCGAGCTTTCCCGCCTTGAGGGGCCCGGTGCGGATCTTCGGCCCCTGCAGGTCCTGCAGGATGGCCGTCGCTTTCACGATCCGCCGCGACGCGGCGCGGATCCGGTCGACCACCTCGGCGTGTTCCTCGAGCTGGCCGTGGGAAAAGTTGAGGCGGGCGATGTCAACGCCCTCCTCGATCAGCCTCTGAATGGTCGACGGGTCGGAGCTGGCAGGGCCGAGCGTCGCGACGATCTTTGCGCGCCTCATCGGTCGTGCCGGTTCTATGCCGGTTCCACGGCGAGGGCCATCCTTTCCTCTTTCCGGCCCGCGGCGGGCCGAGCCCTCTCCGGGCTGGTCAGCGCACGCCTGTGGCCTGGAACCACGAGCGGAGGGCGCCCTGGCACGCGCGCTCGAGGAGCCCCGCGCGTTGCCAACTCGTCACGTGGCGCATGGGTCGCGTTGCCGGCCCGGCACGGCGGGGTGTACCTGTGGGCGCATGGCGGCCGTCCGCAAGCTCCCGCGCTCGTTCTACGCGCGCGACACGCGCGAGGTGGCGCGGGACCTCCTCGGAAAGGTGCTCGTGCACGTGGACGGGGGCGTGCGTCGCGCGGCCCGGCTCGTCGAGACGGAGGCCTACCACGGGCCCGACGACGCCGCGTCCCACGCGCGCTTCGGCCCCACGCCGCGCGCGGCGATCATGTTCGGGCCCCCGGGCTTCGCCTACGTCTACCTCGTCTACGGCATTTCACACTGCGTGAACGTCGTCACCGGGCCCGCCGGGTTCCCGGCCGCGGTGCTCCTGCGCGCGGGCGAGCCGCTCGAGGGTTGCCTCCACTCCACGAAGGGACCGGGGAACCTGACCCGCGCGCTCGGCATCCGGCGCGAGCGCGCGAACGGGCTCGACCTCGCGGGGGACGAGCTCTTCGTCGAGGACGCGCCGGAGCCTGCCGGGCGCATCGTGGCGACGC
>Ga0318494_10000968_pt1 | contig 10910 bp, 8 predicted proteins | sample GRESIP108b1f24_FD_203293 | JGI IMG/M metagenome (GOLD analysis project Ga0318494, IMG submission 203293) | Tropical soil microbial communities from Luquillo Experimental Forest, Puerto Rico - GRE.SIPMG.108b1f24 | ecosystem: Environmental > Terrestrial > Soil > Tropical forest > Bulk soil... | reverse complement strand
GAACCCGGCAGATCTGTGGTCCCGCGTGAAGCCGGGGCCACGAGCGAACTTAAGAGACCACGACCACCTTGTCGGCCTGCGCGCCCCGGTCGCTCTGCGTGATCTCGAACTCGACCCGCTGTCCCTCTTCGAGGGTGCGGTAACCATCCGACTGGATCGCGGAGAAGTGGACGAAAACGTCCTTGCCACCGTCGACGGCGATAAAGCCGTATCCCTTGTCCGGGTTGAACCACTTGACGGTGCCCTGAGCCATTCCAAACAACTCCCTAACATACGCTCGGGCCTCGAGCCCCGCCCTTGTCACCGCGGAACCCGTCGATCGCGAACCGGTGAGAACGGCGGAGCGCATCAACGCCCGAACCCCGTCCCCGTCGAACGGCGACCGGAACTGACCTTACCCTGTACCGAGGGTGCCTGCCGCCACTTACCCACCAATCACGCCATCTGACCTATGTTCTCCCCTGCCCCGGACGCCCCGCCCGCCACGGCGGGAATGACCGAGACCCGCTCTCCGGCGGGCACCTGCGTGTCGAGGCCCTGGGCGAAACGCACGTCCTCGTCGCCCACGTACACGTTGACGAACCGGCGCAGCTTGCCGCCGTCGTCGATGATCCGGCCGCCCAGGCCCGGGTAGGCGGCGTCCAGGCCTGCGATGACCTCGCGGAGCGTGCCCTCCGGGGCGGTCACCTCCGCCGCGCCGCCGGTGTAGGACCGCAGGATCGTGGGGATGCGCACCTGCACAGTCACGGACATTGCCTCCCTGCTGACTTAAGAAAGCTTCGCGTAATTCAGATTTCCGCCGGGTTTCCCGCTAGGCCGGTTCCGAATAACGCTCCTGAAACGCTTCGAGGGTCGCCCTGATCGGGGCCGGCACGTCCACCGCCGCGGCCACCGCGTCGAGCGTCTTCAGCCCGTCACCCGAGTTGATGATCACGGTCTCGGCCTCCGGGTCGAGCTGGCCCTCCTTCAGCAGCTTGCGCAGCACGCCGAGGGTGACGCCGCCGGCCGTCTCGCCGAAGATGCCCTCGGTGGCGGCGAGCAGCCGGATCGAGTCGACGACCTCGTCGTCGCTCACGTCGCCGATGGCCCCGCCGGTGCGGCGCACCACGTCGAGCACGTAGGGCCCGTCCGCCGGGTTGCCGATGGCCAGCGACTTGGCGATGGTGTCCGGGCGGACCGGCCGGACCACGTCGTGCCCGGCGGCGAACGCGGCGGACACCGGCGAGCACCCGGTGGCCTGGGCACCGAAGACCCGCCACGGGGTCTGCGGCACCAGGCCGAGCGAGGTCAGCTCGGTGAAGCCCTTGTCCACCTTGACCAGCTGCGCGCCCGATGCGATCGGCACCACCACCTGCTCGGGCAGCCGCCAGCCGAGCTGCTCGGCGATCTCGAAGCCGAGCGTCTTGGACCCCTCGGCGTAGTAGGGCCGCACGTTGACGTTGACGAAGGCCCAGTCGGGATGCTCGCCCGCGAGCTCGGAGGCCAGCCGGTTGACGTCGTCGTAGGTGCCGTCCACGGTGATGAACGTACCGTCGTAGACCGACGTGGTGATGATCTTCTGCAGTTCCAGGTCGGCGGGCACCATGACCACCGAGCGCACCCCGGCCCGGGCCGCCGCGGCGGCCACCGCGTTGGCCAGGTTGCCGGTGGACGGGCAGGCCAGCACCTTGAAGCCCATCTCGGTGGCGGCGGCCAGGGCCACCGCGACCACCCGGTCCTTGAACGAGTGCGTCGGGTTACCCCGGTCGTCCTTGACCCACAGCCGGCGCATGCCCAGCGCGTGGGCGAGGTTGTCGGCACGGATCAGCTTGGTGTAGCCGGGCTCGGTGGTGGGCCGGGCGGCGATGTCGGCCGGGACCGGGAGCAGGGGCGCGTACCGCCACATGTTCGGCGGGCCGGCCTCGATGCCGGCCCGGGTCAGCGGCGGGTAGTCGTAGCAGACCTCCAGCGGCCCGAAACACTCCTCGCAGGCGTAGTGCGGGCCGAGTTCGTAGACCTTGCCGCACTCGCGGCAGGACAGCCCGGTGGCGTAGCCGAACCCGGAGGCTGAGTGAGACGTGCGTGTCGTTGCTGTGGTCACCGGCGAGGATTTCCTTCCCCATCTTTCCCAGCGGTCACCCTGACCGCGGGCCGGACTTGGCACCATGTCACGCGCCTCGCCGTTCACGACGGGCATGCATGCGCGCTAGGTTGCCGGGGCTTCACAGGGCCGATCCCTCCACCCCTCTGGATGAGCGTTATTCGATTGTGGCCAAACGCCACAAGGATACATCAGCCGTACCGTCAGCTCCGCACGAGAAGCCCGGACGCACGTGCACTAGCCTGCCAAGCTATGAATCAGCGAGTGCTCGTGGCGTCCAACCGCGGTCCGGTGTCGTACCAGTTCGGCGCCGACGGCTCGCTGACCGGCAGCCGGGGCGGCGGCGGCATGATCGCCGGGGTCACCGACGGGCTGGCCGCGCTGGACCCAGGGACCGACGTGACCTGGATCTGCGCCGCGCTCAGCGATGCCGACCGGGCGGTCGCGCGGTCGCAGGAAGCCGACCCGAGCGACGAGGGTCTGCGGGCCGGCATCCCGGTGCGGATGCTCGACATCGCGCCCGCCACCTTCGACCGCGCCTACAACAACGTGGCCAACTCGGCCCTGTGGTTCCTGCTCCACCAGCTCTTCGACACCCCGAACCAGCCCCGGTTCGGCCGTGAGTTCCGCCGCGACTGGGAGTCCTACCTGGCCTACAACGAGGCCTTCGCCGACGCCCTGACCCAGGAGGCCCTGAGCGGGGACGCCGGCCTGCGGGTGCTGATCCAGGACTACCATCTGTGCCTGGTCCCGCGGCTGCTCCGTAACCGGCTGGGCCACCGGCTGGGCGAGGACGCCCGCGATGCGGGCATCGGGCACTTCTGCCACACCCCGTGGGCGCCACCCGACTACTACCGGATGCTCCCGGACGAGGTGGGCTGGGCGCTGCTCGACGGCATCCTCGGTGCGGACCGGGCCGGCTTTCACGCCGAGCGGTGGGCCACCGCGTTCATGGACTGCTGCGCCGCCGTGCTCGGCGCGCAGGTGAGCCGGGTCGGGCTCGGCGGTCCCGGCCCGGGCCCGGTCGGGCGGGTGACCTACCGGGGCCACGTCACCGAGGTGGCCGTGAACCCGCTCGGCGTGGACGCGCCCGCGCTGCGCGAGCGCGCCAGGGCCGGCGACGTCCAGGCGAACGTGGACGCGCTCCGCCGGGCCGCGGGCGACCGCAAGCTGATCGTCCGGGTGGACCGGACCGAGCTGTCCAAGAACATCGTGCGCGGCCTGGCCGCGTACCGCGAGCTGCTCGTGACCCGGCCGCAGTGGCGCGGCCGGGTGGTGCACCTGGCCTTCGCCTACCCGTCCCGGTCGGCGCTGGCCGAGTACCGCGCCTACACCGACCAGGTACGCCAGCTCGCGGGCCAGATCACCGAGGAATTCCGCACCGCGGACTGGGATCCGCTGCTCCTCGAGGTGAGGGACGACTACCCGCGGTCGCTGGCCGCCTGCGCGCTGGCCGACGTGCTGCTGGTCAACCCGATCAGGGACGGCATGAACCTGGTCGCGCAGGAGGGCCCGGTGCTCTCCGAGCGCGGCTGCGCGCTGGTGCTCTCCCGCGAGGCCGGCGCGGCCGCCACGCTGGCCGCCGACGCGCTGCTGGTCAACCCGTACGACGTCACCGAGACGGCCGAGGCGCTGCACCAGGCGCTGGCCATGCCCGACGCCGAGCGCCAGCGCCGCGGCGCCGCGCTCGCCGCCACCGCCGCGGCGGATCCGCCCGCCCGCTGGCTGGGCGGCCAGCTCGCCTCGCTCGGGTCCTTACCGGGGGCGGGATGGCCAGCCCGTTCGGGTCAATGGCCGAGCTGGCCGGCCAGCGCGGTGAGCAGCGCGACCACCCCGTCCGGCCCCGCCACCACCAGGTCGGCCGCGGCGGCGACCTGCGGCGACTCGGCGCTGGCGCTGGCCACGGCGCAGCCGGGGACGCCGTCGGCCCGCAGCGCGCGGACCGCGGCGAAGGCGGGCAGGTCGCCGAGGTCATCGCCGCAGAACAAGACCGAACGGGCGGCCCGCTCGCCGGCCAGCCCGGTCAGCGCGCTCCCCTTGTCGACGCCCGGCGGGCGCAGCTCGATCACGAGGCGGCCGGGCTCCGCGGCGAGGCCGAGCCGGGTCGCGAGCTCGCCCAGCGGCGCGCGGAGCCGGTCCAGCGCCGCCTGCGGATCGGCGGTGCCGCGGGTGTGCACCGCCACCGCGTGCGCCTTGTCCTCGACCCAGGTGCCGTCGGGGGCGCCCGCCGCGGCGAGCACGCCGGGCAGCGCGGCGCGGGCTTCCGCCACGGCCGCCGGGGCTCGCGTCGTGGTCAGCTCGCCGTCCTGCCACCGCTGCCAGCCGTAGTGCCCGATCACGACCAGGCCGGGGATGGTCTCGAGCCCGCCCAGGGCCACCGCGTCCGCCGCGGGCCGGCCGGTGATGACCGCGACCGTTCCCACCGCCCCGGCCAGCGCGGTCAGGGCCGGCAGCACGCCGGGGCGGGCGCGCGCGTCGGCCGGGCGGGCCACGATCGGCGCGAGCGTGCCGTCGAAGTCCGAGGCGACCAGCGCGTGCCGCGGGTCGGCGAGCAGCGCGTCGAGGCCGGCCTGGCCTGCCGCGGTAGCCGGGCGGGGCAGCGTCACCCGGGCCTGCCCTTGGTGCCCTTCGGCCGCGGCGAGCGCATCCGCTGCCTCCGGGCCCGCTGCGCGCGCAGCCGCTTGACCAGCACCGGGTCGAACGCGAGCGCCTCGGGCCGGTCGATCAGCTCGTTCAGCAGCTGGTAGTACCGGGTGGCCGGCATGTCGAGCACCTCGGCGATGGCCTGCTCCTTCACCGCGGGCGACCGCCAGCCACGCCGCTCGAACGCGAGGATCCGCATGTCCCGCTCGGACAATTCGGGCATGCCACCTCCTCCGGACCCGGTTAGTGCGACCGTACCTGACATCGCGGGGGTCCTGTACCTCCAGGCACGGGCGACGTACGCTCACGGGTCGTGACCCATTTTCGCTACCTCAGCTTCCTCACCGACTACGGGCTCGAGGACGGTTTCGTGGCCGCCTGCCACGGGGTCAGCGCCAGGATCGCGCCGCACGCGGACATCATCGACGTGACCCACCTGATCCCGCGGGGCGACGTCAGGCGCGGCGCGGCGGTGCTCGCGCAGACCGTGCCCTACCTGCCCCCGGCGGTGCACGTGGCGGTGGTCGACCCGGGCGTGGGGACGGCCAGGCGCGGGATCGCGGTGGCGGCGGGGGATTCGGTCTTCATCGGGCCGGACAACGGCCTGCTGTCCTGGGCGCTGACCGCGGCGGGCGGCCCGGCCCGCGCGTTCAACCTGACCAACCGGGGGCTGTGGCTCGGCCGGGTGACGCCGACCTTCCATGGCCGGGACATCTTCATGCCGGTGGCCGCGCACCTGGCGGCGGACTCGGAACTGACCGCGGCCGGGGAGGAAATCGACGTCGGCGACCTGGTCACGCTGCCCGCCCCGGAGCGGGTGGTCCGCGACTTCACCGCGGCGGGGGAAGTGCTCACCGTGGACCGGTTCGGCAACGTCCAGCTCTCCATCACCGGGGCGGACGCGGCGCAGATCGGGGTCAAGCCGGGCGGGACCGTGCTCATGCACCTCGGCCACCGCCAGCTGACCCTGCCCTACCGGGATACGTTCGGCGCGGTGGCGACCGGCGAGCTGGTCGGCTACACGGACAGCGCGGGGCTGGTCTCCGTCGCGGTCAACGGCGGGAACGCGGCGCAGCGGCTCGGACTGCCGCCCGGCGCGCGGGTATCGATCACCTTTGTACCTAGATTATTAATGGATCACGCATTCCACGACCGACGGCCACATGGCACGATTGCGTCAGGCCGGGTCGGGACATCGCCGCTGCACGCCAGCTCGGCCAGTCTCGGAGGAGATATCTGACCAAGTGTCACACCGATCGTTCCGCAGCAGCCTGGTCCCGGTGGCCACAGGACTTGCTGCGGTTATGGCCATCTCCTGGACTGCCCCTGCGCACGCCGCCGCGGGCTATGTCGTCGCGGGCCAGGGCGTCCAGGCCCAGGAGTGGTGGCTGAGCGGCCTGCACGTGACGCAGACCTGGCCGGACACCGAGGGCGCCGGGGTCACCGTGGCCGTGCTGGGCACGGGCGTCGACGCGCAGTACCCGGACCTGGCCGGATCGGTGAGCACGGGCCCGGACCTCAGCGGTTCGGGCCGGACGGCGGGCGGGCCGTTCTGGGGCATCAACGGCACGGAGGTCGCCGGGACCATCGCCGGGCACGGGCACGGCACCGGCCGCGCGGACGGCCTGCTCGGCATCGCGCCCATGGCGAAGATCCTGTCCGTCCGGGTCAGCCTGGAGTACAACGACCCGCTGAACTCCGACCAGGCCATCGCCAGGAAGCTGCCCCGGGCCATCGCCAGCGGCATCGTCTACGCGGTCGACCACGGCGCGCGGATCATCGCGCTGCCCCTGGACCCCGGCACGGCCGGCCTGACCGGCCAGGGTAGCCCGGCCGCGGCCGGCGGCAGCCCGGCCGAGCGGACGGCGGTGGCGTACGCGCTGGGCAAGAACGTGGTGCTGGTGGCCCCGGCGGGCGACGATGGCCAGGGTCCGGGCCTGATGGATTACCCGGCCGCCTACCCCGGGGTCATCGCGGTGGGCGCGGTCGCCCGCAACGGGCAGGTCGCCCCGTTCAGCTGCAGGCGCTCGTACGTGTCGCTGACCGCCCCGGGCGTCGCGCTGCCGGCCACGGTCCCGCCCGGCGACTACACGCGGATCAGCTCGACCAGCACGTCCAGCGGCATCGTGGCCGGCGTGGCCGCCCTCATCCTGTCCCGGTTCCCGCACCTCACCGCGGCCCAGGTCGGCCGGGCGCTGACCGGGGGCACGACCGCCGCCGGGACCACCGCCCCCGGCGCCGGGCACGGCATCATCGACGCCGCGCGGGCGGTCGATCTGGCCGCTTCCTTCAGCGCCGCCGCGGAGCCCAGCCGGCCGGCCGTGACGGCCCGGCCGGACCAGCCCGAGCGGCTGTCGACCACGGCGACGTACCGGACGAACACCGGCGACCTGGCCGGCTCGCTGGTGCGGTACGTCGTGGCCGGCCTGTGCGTGCTGATCGTGCTGCTGGTGGCGCTGCTCCTGGTGATGCGCTCCCGGCGGAAGCGGACCCGGGTCGGGGCGGCGGAGCCGGGGCCGGGCCGGGCCCGTCCCCGGGGGCAGCACGAGCAGCGCAGGCCAGAGCCCGTCCCCGGGCCGGTCATCGGCCCCAGCCGGTCTCAGCTGGCCGTGCCCGGGCCGTCCTGGTCCGCCACCGGAGGCTGGCAGGGCGGCAGCAGCCTGGGCGAGATGCAGCCCGCCCCGGCCGAGCCGTTCCGGCCTGCCATCGCCCCGGCGCCGAAGCCGTCCAGGACGTCGGCCAGACCGGCCCCGGCCTCCTCGGGACCACCGTGGGCGCCCGCGCCGGAGCCCGAGCGCATGTTCGGGCCGCTGCCGTCGGTGCCGAACAGCGCGCTGCCGCCGGATCCGGGCCCCGGCATCAGGGTGCCGGGGGACATGACGGACCTGCCCGCCGTGCCGCCCGACGCCGTGCTGCCCGCGCCGTTCGACGTCAGCGCGTCGCCGGACCCGGACTTCCCGCCGCGGCCCGCGGACGGCGGCGACCGTAGCCCGGCTCCGCCGACCCGGGAGAGCCTCGGCTTCGCCGCGGCCCCGGTCCCGGTCGACTACGCGCCGCCGCAGGCGCCCGACTTCACCGTGCCGTCACGCGCGGGCGGCGTGGTCCTCAGCGCCGACACCGCCCCGAAGACCCCGAAGATCCCGAACGCCTCGGCCAGCCCGGCCAGCCCGGCTGGCGCGAGCGCCCCGGCGCGGCCGGGACCGGGGCCCGCCGCCGCCGACCCCAGCTACATCTGGGACCTGGCCGCGACCGACGTGTTCCCGGCGGCGGCCGATCCCGGTCCGCCGACAGAGGCGCCGGGCGCCGTCCCAGAGGACGGCGATCCCGGCGCCAGCTGAGGTCGCGGTGCCCGCCGCCTAGGCGGCCGCCCCCGCGACCTGGGGGACCTGCGCGGGCTCGAGCGCGAGCGCGAGCACGTCACGGACGTCGCCCATCGTGTGCACGTCCAGCTTCTCGAGCACCTCGGCCGGGACGTCGTCCAGGTCCGGCTCGTTCCGCTGCGGGATGAGCACCGTGGTGATGCCGGCCCGGTGCGCGGCGAGCAGCTTCTGCTTCACACCGCCGATGGGCAGCACCCGCCCGGTGAGCGAGACCTCGCCGGTCATCGCCACGTCGGAGCGCACCGGGCGCCCGGACAGCAGCGACGCCAGCGCGGTGGTCATCGTCACGCCCGCGCTCGGCCCGTCCTTGGGCACGGCGCCGGCCGGCACGTGCACGTGCACGCCGCGGTCCTTCAGCTCGCCGACCGGCAGGTCAAGCTCGGCACCGTGCGAGCGCAGGTAGGACAGCGCGATCCTGGCCGACTCCTTCATCACGTCGCCGAGCTGCCCGGTGAGCGTGACCCCGGTCTCGCCGGTCTCCCTTTCGGCCAGGGACGCCTCGATGTACAGCACGTCGCCACCCGCGCCGGTCACCGCCAGGCCGGTCGCCACGCCGGGCACCGCCGTGCGGCGGTCGCTCGACGTCAGCTTGGTCTCCGGGGTGAACCGGGGCCGCCCCAGGTAATCACGCAGGTTCTCGGGGGAGACGGTCACCGGAAGCGTGCCCGGCTCGAGCGACTCCTTCGCGGTCACCTTGCGCAGCACCCGGGCGATGGCCCGCTCCAACGACCGGACGCCCGCCTCGCGGGTGTACTCGGCCGCGATGAGCCGCAGCGCGTCGTCGATGAGGGTGACCTCATCGGCGTTCAGGCCCGCCTTGGACAGCTGCCTGGGCAGCAGGTGGTCCCGGCCGATGGCGACCTTCTCGTCCTCGGTGTAGCCGTCCAGCTGAACCAGCTCCATCCGGTCGATCAGCGGCCCGGGTATCGAGTCGAGCACGTTCGCCGTGGCCAGGAACACCACGTCGGACAGGTCGAGGTCGACCTCGAGGTAGTGGTCGCGGAAGGTGTGGTTCTGCGCCGGGTCGAGCACCTCGAGCAGTGCGGCCGCCGGGTCGCCCCGGTAGTCGCTGCCGAGCTTGTCGACCTCGTCGAGAAGCACGACCGGGTTCATCGTGCCCGCCTCGCGGATGGCCCGAACGATCCGGCCGGGCAGCGCGCCGACGTAGGTACGCCGGTGGCCGCGGATCTCCGCCTCGTCCCGGACGCCGCCCAGGGAGACCCGGACGAACTTGCGGCCCATGGCCCGCGCGACCGACTCGCCGAGCGACGTCTTGCCGACGCCGGGCGGGCCGACCAGGGCGAGCACGGCACCGGAGCGCCGGCCGCCGACGACCCCGAGGCCGCGGTCGCTGCGCCGCTTGCGCACCGCCAGGTATTCGATGATCCGGTCCTTCACGTCGTCGAGCCCGGTGTGGTCCTCATCGAGGATCTGCCGCGCCCCGGCGATGTCGTAGGCGTCCTCGGTCCGCTCGTTCCACGGGATGTCGAGGATGGTGTCGAGCCAGGTCCTGATCCAGCCGACTTCCGGCGACTGGTCCGAGGTCCGCTCGAGCTTGTCGACCTCGCGCATCGCGGCCTCGTGGACGTTCTCCGGCAGGTTCGCCGCCTCCACGCGGGCCCGGTAATCGTCCTCCTCGGTGCCCTTGCCCCCGCCGGTCAGCTCGTTCAGCTCCTTGCGGACGGCGGCGAGCTGCTGGCGGAGCAGGAATTCCTTCTGCTGCTTCTCCATGCCCTCGGAGACGTCCTTGCGGATGGATTCGGCCACTTCCATCTCGGCCAGCTGGTCCTTGGCCCAGCCGATGACGAGCTCCAGGCGCTGGACCAGGTCAGCGGTCTCGAGCAGCTGCAGCTTCTGCGTGGTCGAGAGGTAGCTCGAGTAGCCCGCGCGGTCCGCGATCGCGGACGCGTCGGTGAGCTGCTGGATCGCGTCGATGACCTGCCAGGCGCCGCGCTGCTGCAGCATGCTGGTGATCAGGGTCTTGTACTGCTGGGCCAGTTCGTCGGCGTGCGCCCCGAGGTTGGTCTCCTCGATCACGGTGCCTTCAACCCACAGCGCCGCGCCGGGGCCGGTGGTACCCGAACCGATCTTGACCCTGGCGGTGCCGCGGACCACCGCGCCGGGCTGCCCGCCGGGCAGCCGCCCGACCTGCTCCACCACGGCGAGGGTGCCGACGCCCGCGAGCCCGCGGTCGGCCAGCCGCGGCACGAGCAGCACCCGCGCCTTGACCTCGGAACGCATACCCATACCGGGAACCTGCCGGGACGGCATCCGGGCCGCGTCGATGGCCGCGCCAACTTCCGGCTGTGACGTCTCCAGCGGCACCACCATCCCCGGCAGCACCACCTCGTCGTCAAGGGGCAGCACCGGCAGCGTGAGCGTTTCACTCATTGATGGCCTCCAAAGCTTGAGTCATACACACTCAAGAAAGAAGAGCCCCGAATAATTTCCGCCCGGCGTTCGCCGGGAGCGATACGCCCCCGGGGTACCGGCCGCGCGTGCCCCATCCGCGCGCTCCGCGCTCGCGGCAGCGGATTCTGCATGGCTAACACTTACGATCATGAACAGGAATGGGGCCTGGACTCTTCCGCAGTGGACGGCACGTAGTCCCTGGCGCTGCTGCGCTCTTGGGACGCTGCCGTGGCTCGTGATACGTGCCCGCCTCCAGCGGATAAGGCGTGGATGTCCCAGCCATGTCGCTCAGTGATCATTCCGGTTTTACCTGAGTTTCCGGCGTGTCGCGTGCCAGGATCGTGGTATGAGTAGCCCTGTGTCAAGCCGCTGCCGGTTTTTGCCCGGTGAGGATG
>Ga0318494_10000954_pt1 | contig 10967 bp, 10 predicted proteins | sample GRESIP108b1f24_FD_203293 | JGI IMG/M metagenome (GOLD analysis project Ga0318494, IMG submission 203293) | Tropical soil microbial communities from Luquillo Experimental Forest, Puerto Rico - GRE.SIPMG.108b1f24 | ecosystem: Environmental > Terrestrial > Soil > Tropical forest > Bulk soil... | reverse complement strand
CTCGATCACGAGCGCGGGGTCTCGCGCCACACCCTGCGCAGCTACGCCGCCGATCTCGCCGAGTTCGGGGCCTTCCTCACGCGCGAGAAGCTGGGCGGCCTCGCCCAGGCTGACGCCCGCGCCATCCGCGCCTGGCTCGCCTCGCTCCATGAGCGCAAGCTCGCGCGTTCTTCCGTGGCTCGCAAGCTGGCCAGCGTGCGGAGCTGCCTCAAGTACCTCGCTCGCCGGGGGGCGGTCGAGCTCAACGTCGCGCGACAGGTCCGGAGCCCCAAGCTTCCGCAGCGGCTGCCGTCCTTCCTCCCCAAGGACGAGTCGAAGAACCTGCTCGATGCGCCCATGGAACGAACGGAGACGGGGCTGCGCGACCGCGCGATCCTCGAGCTGCTCTACGCCACCGGGCTCCGCGTCGCCGAGTGCTGTGGCCTCGATCTGGACGACGTCGACCGCCAGCAGGGCTCCGTGCGCGTCATGGGCAAGGGCGGCAAGGAGCGGGTGGTGCCCGCGGGCGACGTCGCCCTCCAGGCTCTCGAGGCGTGGCTGAGCGTGCGGGGATCGCAACGGGGCCCGCTCTTCACCAATCCGCGCGGCGGCCGCCTCTCCACGCGTGGCGTCCACCGCATCGTCAGGATCCGGGCGCGCGCGGCAGGGATCGAGCGCCGCGTCACTCCCCACACCTTTCGCCACAGCTTCGCCACCCACATGCTCGGCGAAGGCGCGGACCTGCGCCTCATCCAGGAGCTCCTCGGTCACAGCCGCCTCAGCACGACCCAGCGCTACACGCATGTGAGCGCAGAGCACCTGATGAAGGTGTACGATCGGGCTCATCCTCGCGCCAACTGATACGATCTCGAAGGACCCCATGACATCCGAGACGGGCGACACCTTTCACGCCACCACCGTGGCCTGCGTCCGGCACCAGGGACGCGTGGCCCTGGCCGGAGACGGCCAGGTCTCCATTGGCCAGACCATCGTGAAGGCAGGAGCGCGCAAGGTCCGCAAGGTCTACCAGGGTCGCGTCCTCGCCGGCTTCGCGGGAGCGGCCGCCGACGCCTTCACCCTCTTCGCCAAGTTCGAGGCCAAGCTGGAGGAACATCGCGGCAACCTGCCCCGGGCGGCGGTGGAGCTGGCCAAGGACTGGCGGATGGATCGCGTGCTGCGCCGGCTGGAGGCGCTCCTCGCGGTGGCGGACCGCGAGGCGTCGTTCATCGTGTCCGGTACCGGCGACGTCATCGAGCCCGACGACGGACTCATCGGCATCGGCTCCGGCGGGCCTTACGCCCTCGCCGCCGCCCGCGCCCTCTGCCTCCACTCGAGCCTGACCGCCGAGCAGATCGCCGAGCAGGCCCTCCGCATCGCGGCCGGCATCTGCGTCTACACTAACGAGCACATCACCGTGGAGACGCTCCAGCCGTGAGCTTGACCCCGCCCCTCACGCCCGCGGAGATCGTGGCCGAGCTCGATCGCTACATCGTGGGCCAACACCTCGCCAAGAAGGCGGTGGCCATCGCGCTGCGCAATCGCTGGCGCCGTCAGAATCTGCCCCCTGAGCTTCGCGACGAGGTCGCGCCCAAGAACATCATCATGATCGGGCCCACCGGGGTGGGGAAGACGGAGATCGCGCGCCGCCTCGCCAAACTCGCTCAAGCGCCCTTTCTCAAGGTGGAAGCTTCCAAGTACACCGAGGTCGGCTACGTGGGCCGCGACGTGGAGTCCATGATTCGCGATCTGACCGAGCTGTCCGTGAACATGGTCAAGGCGGAGATGGCCTTGGCCGTTCGCGAGCGCGCCGAGCACCTCTCCGAGGAGCGCATCCTCGACCTTCTGCTGCCGCGCCGTCCCGGGGAGTCCTTCTCGAGCGATACCCTGGAAGAGGTGTCGCCCGAGGCCTCACGGGATGCCACGCGGGACAAGCTGCGCGCCCAGCTCCGCGCGGGCAAGCTCGACGAACGGCAGATCGAGCTCGACGTGCAGGCCCAGACCGGACCTCTGTTCGAGGTCTTCTCGGGGCAGGGGATGGAAGAGGTGGGCATCAACATCAAGGACATGCTCGCCAACCTCATGCCGAACAAGACGCGCCGGCGCCGGCTGAAGGTGGCCGAGGCCCGGCGGCTCCTCGCTCAGGAAGAGGCGCAGAAGCTCGTGGACGTGGACGAGGCGGTGAGCCAGGCCATCCGCCGCGCGGAGGACTCCGGGATCATCTTCCTGGACGAGCTCGACAAGGTGGCGGGACGCGAGGGCGTGCACGGCCCCGACGTCTCGCGCGAGGGCGTGCAGCGTGACCTCCTGCCCATCGTGGAAGTCTCGACGGTCACCACCAAATACGGCATGGTCCGCACCGATCACATTTTGTTCATCGCGGCGGGAGCCTTCCACGTCTCCAAACCCTCGGATCTCATCCCAGAGCTGCAGGGTCGCTTCCCCATCCGGGTGGAGCTCGAGCCCTTGACGCGGGAGGATTTTATCCGCATCCTGAGCGAGCCTCGGAACGCCCTCATCCGCCAGTACGTGGAGCTCCTGAAGACCGAGGGCGTCACCCTGGCCTTCGGGCAGGACGCCATGGAGGCGGTGGCGGACATCGCCTCCACCGTCAATCAGCGAGCGGAGAACATCGGGGCGCGGAGGCTCTACACGGTGATGGAGAAGCTGCTCGAGGAGGTGTCCTTCGGGGCGCCCGACCTGCGCGGGCAGACCATCACCATCGACGCCCATTATGTCCGCGACCACCTCGCTCCTGTCCTGAAGGACGAGGACCTGTCGCGGTACATCCTCTAGCTCGGGAGCGCGGGTGGACGCAGAGACCACGGCAATGGTGCAGCGGGCGGAAGTCCTTCTGGAGGCGTTGCCCTATATCCGAGCCTTCCAGGGCAAGACCCTCGTCATCAAATACGGGGGGGCGGCCATGGAACAGGCCGATCTCAAGGACCAGTTCGCCAAAGACGTGCTCCTCCTCAAGCTGGTCGGCATGCGTCCCGTCATCGTGCACGGGGGCGGGCCCCAGATCGGCGCCCTCATGAAGCGGCTGGGCAAGACGGCAGAGTTCGTGGGCGGCATGCGGGTGACCGACGCGGAGACCGTGGAGATCGTGGAGATGGTGCTCGTGGGCAAGATCAACAAGGAGATCGTGGGACTCATCAATCTCCACGGTGGTCGAGCAGTGGGACTCTCCGGCAAGGACGGCAGCCTGCTGCGGGCTCGCAAGCGCATGCACCGCCAGGCCGATGGCACCATGGCGGACATCGGCCTCGTAGGCGAGGTGGAGGCGGTGAATCCTGAGCCCATTCGCGTTCTCGAGGAGAACGGGTTCATTCCCGTGATCGCGCCAGTGGGGGTGGGGGCAGGTGGCGAGACCTACAACATCAACGCCGATCTGGTGGCAGGGGATGTGGCGGCCGCCCTCTTCGCGGAGAAGCTGATCCATCTCACCGACGTGCAGGGCATCAAGGGAGAGGACGGCACGCACGTTTCCACCCTGACCAAGCGTGAAGCAGAGCGGCTCATCAAGAGCAACGTGATCGACGGCGGGATGTTGCCCAAGGTCGAGTCGTCGCTGCGCGCGCTCTCGGGCGGCGCCCAGAAGGCGCACATCATCGACGGGCGGCGGCCGCACGCCATCCTGCTCGAGGTGCTCACCAAGGAAGGTATCGGCACGGAGATCGTTCTCTAGCGGCGGAGCGGACGAGGAGGAGACTCGTGGACACGAGGCGGATGTTCGAGCTGGCGGACAAGCACCTGATGGCTTTCACCAAGCGGCAGCCCGTGGCCCTCGTGCGCGGGGAGGGCTCTCGCGTGTGGGACTCCGACGGCAAGATGTACCTCGACTTCACGGGCGGTATCTCCGTCACCGCCCTCGGCCACAGCCATCCGAAAGTGGTGGGCACGCTGCGCGAGCAGGCGGCCACCCTCCTCCACGTGTCGAACATTTTCCACATTCCCCAACAGGCTCAGCTCGCTCAGCTCCTCTGCGAGCACTCCTTCGCCGACCGCGTATTCTTTGGCAACTCCGGGGCCGAGGCCAACGAGACGGCCATCAAGCTCGCGCGCAAGTGGGCCAAGGAGCACGGGGCGAGCGACCGCGGCGACATCATCAGCATGCGCGGCGGCTTTCACGGGCGCACCCTGGCCACCGTCACCGCCACCGCCCAGGAGAAGTACCACCACGGCTTCGAGCCGCTCCCCGGCGGCTTCAAGTACGTCGCCTACAACGACCTCAAGGCGCTGGAGCGCGCCATCGACAGCCATACGGCGGCGGTGCTCGTGGAGCCGATCCAGGGCGAGGGCGGGATCATCGTGCCCGACGAGGGCTACCTCCCCGGTTTGCGCAAGCTCTGCGACGAGGCGGGGATCCTCCTCGTCCTCGACGAGATCCAGACGGGCATGGGCCGCACGGGGAAGCTCTGGGCCTATGAGCACTCCGGGGTCGCCCCCGACATCATGACCCTGGCCAAGGCCCTCGCCAACGGCGTGCCCATCGGCGCGACCCTGGCCACGGAGAGCGTGGCGAGCGCGTTCACGCCGGGGAGCCACGGGTCCACCTTCGGCGGCAATCCCCTCGCCACCGCGGTGGGCGTGACGGTGTTCGCCACGCTCATCGAGGACAAGCTGGCCGATCGCGCCGCGCGCATGGGCAAGGCGCTGGGCCAGGCCCTTGAGGCTCTGCGCGCCAAGTATCCAAAGGCGGTGAAGGAGGTCCGCGGCCGCGGGCTCCTCATGGGCCTCGACCTGGCCACGCCGGTGGGGGACGTGGTCAATGCCTGCCGCGAGCGCGGCCTCCTCGTTCTCACCGCGGGGGACAACACCCTCCGCCTCGCTCCCGCCCTGATCGTCGACGAGAAGGAGATCGCCGAGGGCTGCGCCATCATCGACAAGGCCCTGGAGTCGATCAAGCAATGAACCACTTCCTGTCGATTCGCGATCTCGATCGGGACGACGTCGGACGGCTGTTCCGCCTCACCGCCGAGCTCAAGGCCAAGGTGAAGTCGCGGGAGCGGATCAGCCCGCTCGGGGGCCGCACCATGGCCCTCATCTTCGAGAAGCCCTCGCTGCGCACGCGGGTCACTTTCGAGGTGGGCATGGTCCAGCTTGGGGGCGCTGCAGTGTATCTCTCCGCCCAGGAGATCGGCATGGGCAAGCGCGAGTCCGTGTCCGACGTGGCGCGCAACCTCTCGCGCTGGGTTGACGGCATCACCGCCCGCGTATTCGCCCACCAGACCCTGATGGAGCTGGCCCGGCACGCTACCGTGCCCGTGATCAACGCGTTGAGTGACTACGAACACCCCTGCCAGGCCATGGCGGACTTCTTCACGCTCTGGGAGCGCGGCATCGAGCTCTCCGGGCTCGAGATGGCGTGGGTGGGCGACGGGAACAACATGTGCCACTCGCTCCTCCTCCTCTCCGCCCTCACCGGCGTGCGCATGCGCGTGGCCTGTCCGCCCGACTTCAGCCCCGACCCCGCCGTGCTCGAGGCCTGCCGCGACCTGGGCGGGCAGTTCTCCATCACCACCGAGGCCAACGAGGCGGTGCAGGGCGCCCACGTCATCTACACCGACGTGTGGATCAGCATGGGACAGGAGGCGGAGCGCGAGAGCCGGCTCGAGACCTTCCAGCGCTATCAGCTCAACGAGACGCTGCTCCGCTTCGCGCCGACGCAAGCCCTGGTCATGCACTGCCTCCCCGCCCATCGCGGCGAGGAGATCACTGACGCCGTCCTCGACGGGCCGCAGAGCATCGTGTTCGACCAGGCGGAGAATCGCCTCCACGTCCAGAAGGCCATCGTGATGGATCTCTTCGGGGTGAGCCTGTGAGCGGCTCCGCCAAGAAGGTGGTCCTGGCCTACTCGGGCGGCCTCGACACCTCCGTCATCCTCCGCTGGCTCATCGAAACCTACCACTGCGACGTCATCGCCTACTGCGCCGACCTGGGGCAGGGCGAGGAGCTGATCCCCGTACGGGACAAGGCTCTGCGCACGGGAGCCTCCGCCGTGCACATCCGCGACCTCCGCGAGGAGTTCGTGCGCGACTTCGTGTTCCCTATGCTCAGGGCCAACGCGATCTACGAGGGCTCGTACCTCATGGGCACCTCCATCGCGCGCCCGCTCATCGCCAAGGCTCAGGTCGAGATCGCCCTGGCGGAGGGGGCGGACGCGGTGAGTCACGGCGCCACCGGCAAGGGCAACGACCAGATCCGCTTCGAGCTGACCTATGCCGCCCTCGCCCCCGAGCTCACGGTGATCGCGCCGTGGCGCGAGTGGGATCTCGACTCGCGCACCTCGCTGATGGACTTCGCGCGCAAGCACGACATCCCCGTGCCCGTGACCACGGAACGGCCCTATTCCACCGACCGCAATCTCTTCCACATCTCCTTCGAAGGCGGCATCCTCGAGGACCCATGGACGGAGCCCCCGCCCAAGATGTTCCTCCTCACCAACTCACCCGAGTCGGCGCCGGACGTGCCGGTGTACGTGGAGATCGAGTACGAGTCGGGCAATCCCGTGGCGGTGGACAGACGGCGGCTCGGGCCCGTGGCCTTGCTGGAGTCCTTGAACCGGCTCGGAGGCGAGCACGGCATTGGGCGGGTCGACCTCGTCGAGAACCGCTACGTGGGCATGAAGTCCCGCGGCGTCTACGAGACGCCGGGCGGCACCGTCCTCCATGCGGCCCACCGCGCCCTGGAGTCCATCACTCTCGATCGCGAGCTCCTGCACCTGCGCGATTCCCTCGTGTCGCGCTACGCGGAGATGATCTATTACGGCTTCTGGTTCTCCCCCGAGCGCGAGGCGCTCCAAGGGCTCATCGACCAGGTGCAGCGCGACGTCACGGGCACGGTCAGGCTCAAGCTCTACAAGGGCACGGTCACCGTGGCGGGGCGCCGCTCGCCGCGCTCCCTCTACCGCACGGACTTCGTGACCTTCGAAGCTGACCGCGTCTACCGCCAGAAGAACGCCGAGGGTTTCATCAACCTGAACGCGCTCCGTCTGAAGATCCGCGCTCTCCGCGACCGCAGCCGGTAGGGCCCGACCGGTCATGCAGGTGCACGTCGCCCTCATGCCGGGTGAGTTCCCGGAGCTCGATCTCGCCGGTCGGGTGGCCCTGGTGGTGGACGTCTTCCGGGCCACCACCATGGTGGTGGCCGCCTTCGGCGCGGGCTGCGCGCGCGTCATTCCCGTGGCGAGCGAGGCGGCTGCCCGTTCGCGGGCGGCGGCTCTGGCCCCGGAGCCCGTGCTCTTGGCGGGCGAGCGCGGCGGCGATCCCATCGACGGCTTCGATCTGGGAAACTCGCCGCTCGACTGCACCTCGGAGCGGGTGGGAGGCCGCACGCTCGTCCTCACTACCACCAACGGCACCCGCGCCATGCTCAAGGCGGGTGAGGCGGCGGCGGCCGCCCTCGCCGCCCTGACCAACGTGGGCGCGGCGGCGCAGTGGGCGGCCGGTCACCGCCGTGACGTCACCGTGCTGTGTGCGGGGGAGCAGGGTCGCTTCTCCCTCGAGGACGCGGTGTGCGCGGGCCTCCTCGTGGCGGGAGTGCTGCGGGCGAATCCGGAGGCCAAGCTCACGGACGCCGCGCGCGCCGCGCACCGCCTGGGGATCTCTTACGGCGCCGAGCCTGATCGCCTCAAGCAGGACGCGGCGTGGGCGCGCCAGCTTTACCGGCGAGGGCGCGCCGCCGATCTCGAGGCGTGCGTCCGCATCGACGTCGCGGCGCTCGTGCCGGAACTCGTGGCGGGGGCCGTGGTCCGCGGCGCCCATTCCTTGACTTGGGCCGGTGGCGCGGCCGATACTCGGACGGGCCGAAGTTCCGGGCCGGGTGCCACATGATGAGCCTTCCTATCAATCTCCCCATCGCCCTGACGCTCTTCCGCATCGTTCTCGTCCCGCTCATCATCGTCTTCGCCATCTCCTCCGATCGCGTGCGGGTGCTCATCGCCGCGGTGATCTTCGTGGCCGCCTCGCTCACCGACTGGCTGGACGGCACCATGGCCCGTCGACGGAACCAGGTGACGCGCTTCGGCACGCTCCTCGATCCCGTGGCGGACAAGCTGCTGGTGGCCGCGGCCCTCGTGGCTCTCGTGCAGGTCGACATGGTGCGCGCGTGGATGGCCATGGTCATCATCGGCCGGGAGCTCGCGGTGACGGGACTGCGCGGCGTCGCCCTCTCCATGGGCGTGGTGGTGCCTGCCTCGTCCTTCGGCAAGCTCAAGACCGTCTCGCAGTACGTGGGCATCACCATCCTGATCCTCGAGCGGGGCGTTCCCCCGGAGTACGTGCCCTTCCATCTCCTCTCCGTGGCCGCCCTCTGGGTCATGCTGGGTCTCACCGTGCTGTCGGGCGCCGACTACTTCTATCGGTTCTTCCTCAAGGCAGGCCCGCGCGCCATCATCAAGGACCAGGAACGCTGGCCATGAGAGCGCTCGGTCTAATCGTCGTGTACCTGATCGGCTCCATCCCGGTGGGCTTCCTCGTCACGCGCCTGGCCGGTGGCTTCGACATCCGCGGTCGGGGGAGCGGGACTATCGGCGCCACCAACGTGCTGCGCACCCTCGGCCCGGTGCCTGCCATCGCCACCCTCCTCGGCGACGTGCTCAAAGGCTACGTCGCGGTCCGCGCGGCCGAGGTGCTGGGACCGGAGCCGTCGTGGGGCGCGGCGGGCGCCCTCCTCGCCATCGTCGGCAACTGCTGGCCGGTCTTCCTGCGCTTCAAAGGTGGCAAAGGGGTGGCCACGGGTCTCGGGGCCTTCCTCGCCCTCACTCCCAAGGCGATCCTGCCCGCCCTCGTGATCTGGCTCGTGCTCGTGGCTGCCTTCCGCTACGTCTCGCTCGCCTCTATCGCGGGCTGCGTCACCATGGCGATCAGCGTATGGCTCTTCGGCTACCCGCGCGTCTACGCGGCCGCGGCCGGCTGCGTGTTCGCGCTGATCACCTGGCGCCATCACGCCAACCTCCGCCGCCTCTTGTCGGGCACGGAGCCACGGCTGGGAGAGCGAGCGCCCGCGGCATGACGGCCACGGGCTCCGGAGTGGCGGTGATCGGAGCGGGGAGCTGGGGGACGACGCTTGCGATCCAGATCGCCCGCGGCGCCGGCGCCGTGCGGCTCTGGGGACGCGACGCTTCGCTCGTCTCCACGATGCAGGCGACACGGGAGAATCCGCGCTATCTTCCGGGGATCGCACTCTCCGCCGGCGTTCGCGCCACCACCGACCACGCGGAGGCGCTACGCGGCGCCGACCTCGTCCTCGTGGCCGTGCCGTCGCACTTCGTGCGCGCGACGCTCGGCCCCATGGTCCGCGCGGTGCCTCCCGGTGCGGCCGTGCTCTCCGCGACCAAGGGATTCGAGCCGGGCACCGCGCTGCGCATGTCCGAACTCCTCGCCGAGCTCTTGCCCGAGCATCCCGTGGCCGCTCTGTCCGGGCCTTCCTTCGCCCGCGAGGTGGCGGGCGGGAAGCCCGCTGCCCTCGTGGTCGCCTCGCCGGACCCGGCAGTGGCGCGGCAGCTTCAGGAGCGGCTGACCGCTCCCGCCTTCCGCCTGTACACGAATCGCGATCTGGTGGGGGTGGAGATCGGCGGCGCGCTCAAGAACGTGATGGCCATTGCCACCGGGCTCTCCGACGGTCTCGGCCTCGGCGAGAACGCGCGGGCCGCACTCGTCACGCGCGGGCTCGCGGAGATCGGCCGGCTCGCCCTCGCCTCGGGCGGCCAGGCGGCGACCCTGGCCGGGCTGGCCGGGCTCGGCGATCTCGTGCTCACCTGCACGGGTGCGGAGAGCCGCAACCACCGTCTTGGGCTTGCCGTGGCGAACGGGCGGACGCTGGCCGAGGCGGAAGGGGCCACGCGCATGGTCGCGGAGGGTGTGCGCACGGTGAGCTCGGCGCGGATTCTCGCCCGGCGGGCGGAGGTGAGCATGCCGATCTGCGACGAGGTGTCGGCGGTGCTCTTCGAAGGTAAGCCCGTGCGGGAGGCCCTCGCCTCGCTGCTCGCACGCGAGCCGCGCCCCGAGGAGGAGCAGGCCGTCCGTGCCTGAGCTCAGACGGGATCCGGTGGTCGGCCGCTGGGTGATCATCTCCACCGAGCGGTCACGTCGTCCCTCCGACTTCTCCTTGGCGCCCGTGCGTCCCCAGAGCGCGGGACCGTGCGCCTTCTGTTCGGGCCAGGAGGGGCGCACTCCCGACGAGATCCTTGCCGTGCGCGATGCGGGGACGTTGCCCAACGGACCGGGATGGCAGATCCGTGTCGTCCCGAACAAGTTTCCCGCCCTCCGCATCGAGGGCGATCTCGAGCCATCGGGCGACGGGGTCTACGATCGGATGAACGGCATCGGGGCCCACGAAGTCATCATCGAGACGCCGGACCATTGCGCCTCCATGCCCGAGCTCTCCGAGAGCGAGGTTGCCGCCGTGCTCGAGGCGTGGCGTCAGCGGATGATCGATCTGCAGAAAGACACGCGCTTCGAGTACGTGAGCGTGTTCAAGAACCACGGAGAGGCGGCGGGCGCATCGCTGGAGCACCCGCACTCCCAGCTCATCGCCACGCCCATCGTGCCTCTGGCCGTCGAGCAAGAGCTGGAAGGGGCGCTCCGTCACTTCCGCATCAAGAAGCGCTGCATTTGGTGCGACATGATCCGTCAGGAGATGCAAGGAAAGAGCCGCCGAGGGGGGCGGCTCGTCCTGGCCGACGAGGGGCTGGTTGCCCTCTGTCCCTATGCCCCGCGTTTCCCCTTCGAAACGTGGTTGCTGCCCGCGGCCCATCGATCGAGCTATGAGGACATCGACGGCGTCGATCCCGCCGCGCTCGCCCGCGTGCTGCGGGAGGTGCTTCGGCGGATGGACAGCGTCCTGGGTCGACCAGCCTGGAATCTGAGCCTGCACTCCGCACCTCTCAAGACGCCGACCCTCGATCACTTCCACTGGCACCTCGAGATCAGCCCGCGGCTCACGAGGGTGGCGGGGTTCGAATGGGGAACAGGGTTCTTCATCAACCC
>Ga0318494_10000948_pt1 | contig 10987 bp, 9 predicted proteins | sample GRESIP108b1f24_FD_203293 | JGI IMG/M metagenome (GOLD analysis project Ga0318494, IMG submission 203293) | Tropical soil microbial communities from Luquillo Experimental Forest, Puerto Rico - GRE.SIPMG.108b1f24 | ecosystem: Environmental > Terrestrial > Soil > Tropical forest > Bulk soil... | reverse complement strand
GCAGCGCGGAGAGCTGCTCGAGCTGCGCCGAGCGCCCGGCGAGCGCGGTGCGCTCCTCGCCCAGCACGAGTGTCAGCGTGCCCACGGCCACGAGCACGAGCAGCGTCACGTCCACGAACACGCCGAGCAGCACGCCCGAGCCCTGCGCGCGGAGCAGCGGGTAATCGAGGTGGTGGAGGCCCCAGAGCAGGAACGCCCACGACAGGAGCCGCGCGCCGGTGGACGGTGAAGCGCGGTCGTGGCGCATGAACACGTACGCGGTGCCGAGCGTGACCGCGGACAGGAGCAGCGCGGACGAGAGCCCGGCCGTGGCCATGTCGTGAATCGCGAACACGCCGTACCAGGCCCAGACGATCGCCAGGACGGGTGCGATCACGTAGCGCGCCCGCCAGCGCACCTGGGCGGCGAACTGGAGCGCGGCCCAGAGCAGAAGCAGCGCCGAGCCCATCGTCACCACCTGGTGGGCGAACAGCCAGCCCAGGCGTTTCGTCTCGATGAACGCGGAGATGAAGATGAGCCGCAGCGCGTACACCGCCCAGGCGGTCGCCCACGTGGCGTGGAACGCCTGCCGCCGCTGGCGCCACAGCCCCAGGTGGACGGCCGACAGCGCCAGCGTGCACAACGTCTGGAACAGCAGCGGGGCAATGGACTCTAGGGTCATTTCCGGCCTTGACGAGCGCGGGGACCGCTGGTATTAGGTTAGCCTAACGATTTGTTGTCGTCCCTGATACGCGCCCACCCACGCACTCTGGGGCCTTTCGATGCTCTCCGGCAAGCACAGTCACGACCGCGAACTGACAGCCAGCCAGGAGCACTACCTGCGCGCCATCTGGGAACTCCGCTCCCGCCGCGGCTACGCCCGGCTCGCCGACCTGGCCCGCGCGCTCGACGTGACGCCGGCCACGCTCTCGGTAGGGCTCCGGCCACTCGAGGCGAACAGGCTTTTGGCGCACGACGACCAGCGTTTCCTGCTGCTCACCCCGGCCGGAGAGCGCAAGGCGCGCGAGGTGCACCACCGGTTCGTGGTGCTCCGCTCGTTCCTCGTCGACGTGCTGCGCGTCCCTACGGCGACAGCCGAGCGCGAGGCCGACAAGATCGAACACGACGTGAGCGCCGCCACCACCGAGCGCCTCGTCGATTTCCTGAAGCTGCTGCAGGACGACCGCGAGTTTGGGCCCCTGTTCCGCGCGCGTTTCGACGCGTTCCACCGCTCGTGCGGTCCGTCGCGCGCGTGCGCCGACTGCGGCCTCGCCTGTCTCACCGCTCCGCCTCGGTGACCGCGGCTCTCTCGTGGCGTTGGCTGCTCGCCAGCGCGCTCGTTGCATGCGCGGTCGCCCCGGACGCCTGCGCGGCCACACGCGCGCGCTGGCTCATGGGCACGCTGTGGACCGCCTCGGCCGACGGCGACGGTTCGGCGGCTGCGCTCGACGCAGCCCTCGACACGGTCGCGGCGCTCGAGCGCTCATTGAGCAACTGGAGCCCGGCGAGCGAGCTTTCGCGGTTGAACGCCGCGGGGGGCGGAATACCGTCCGAGCCGCTCTGCGCGGTGATCGATTCGGCGCGCGCGCTCGCGGCTGCGACGGAGGGGGCGTTCGACCCCACGGTGGAGCCGCTCTCGCTCGCCTGGGATCTGCGCGGCGCGGGGAGGGTTCCGAGTGAAGCGCAGTTGGTCGTGGCGCGCGATCGGGTCGGTTGGGAGCGCTTGTCGGTCGATCGCGAGCACTCGCGCGTCGAACTGCATGGCGCGCTGCTCGACCTGGGCGGCATCGCGAAGGGCTTCGCGTTGGACCGTGCGGCGGCGGTCCTGGCCGCCCGCGGCGTCGCCGGCGCCTCGCTCGATGCGGGCGGCCAGCGGCTGCTTCCGGGCGGTGAGCCGTGCAGCGTTTGGGTCGCGCACCCCGAGCAGCGCGACCGCGCCGCGGTCTGCCTCGTGCTCGCGGCCGGCTCGCTGTCGACCAGTGCGCAGTCCGAGCGCTCGCTCGGCCACGGCCGGCACCGCATCGGCCACATACTCGACCCGCGGTCCGGCCGCCCGGCGCCGACGCACGCCTCGGTGAGCGTGTTCGCGCGCTCGGGCACGCGGGCGGACGCACTCTCCACCGCGCTCCTCGTCCTGGGTCGCGAGCGCGCGCGCGCGTTCGCAATCGCACACCGCGAGCTGGGCGTGCTGTGGCTCGAGCCCGACGGGACGCGCGTCACCGCCGAGGCCTGGAACCTCGATGTCGCCGCCGCCGCGCCGTTCGTCGTGCTCGTCCCTACCAACTCCGCCTCGCTCGCAAGGAGTCCTTCCCTCCCATGAGACCGGTCGCCCTCCTCGTCGCGGTTCTCCTCCTCCCTCCCCTCGCGACCGCAAGCGCCGAGTCGACCGACGAGCGCCTCACCGTGGTCGAGAAGAAGCTCGACGCCGCGCTCGCCGAGATCGAGCGTATGAAGCTGGGCGCCGCGACGGCGGATACGTCGGGGGCCCGTGTCTCCCGTCACGGCCTGGCGCCGGGCGCGTCGCGCATCTATGACCGGCCGGTGGGGCCGTCGGTGGGCGGCTACGGCGAGGTGATCTTTAGTGTGCCCGACGGCGAGACGGAGGGCGGCCAGCCGGCGAACCTGCGCCCGAGCGCGGATCTGCTGCGCGCCGTGTTCTACGTCGGCCACAAGTTCACGCCCGAGCTGCTCTTCAACTCAGAGGTCGAGTGGGAGCACGCCGGCATCGTGGACGTGGCGCCGGTGCAGGTGGATCCGGTGACGGGAGCGGGCCAGGCCGAGCTCTCCGGCGAGGCCACGGTGGAATTCGCCTACCTCGACTGGCAGCCGAAGCCGTATCTCGGCATGCGTGCGGGCAAGGTGCTCGTGCCGGTGGGGCTCGTGAACGAGCAACACGAGCCGCCCGTCTTCTACGGCACGCGGCGACCCGACGTCGAGACGGTCCTCATCCCCAGCACGTGGGCCGGCGCAGGTGCAGGTGTGTACGGCCACTCGGAGTCGGGTCTGGAGTGGCGTGCCTATGTCATGGAGGGGCTCGACGCGCGCGGGTTCAACGCGTCGCTTCCGATACGCGACGGCCGTCAGGGCGGCTCGCAGGCGCTGCTCACGCACGCCGCGGTCGTCGGCCGTGTGGACTGGAAGGGCACGCCGGGGCTGCTCGCGGGCGTGTCGCTGTTCACCGGCGACTCGTGGCAGGAGGCGAACCCGCCGGGCGTGTCGCTCGCCGCGCGCATCACGCTCACCGACATCCACGCCACGTGGAGTTGGCGCGGGCTCGAGGCGCGCGGGCTGTGGACGACCGGCCGCCTCGGCGACGCGGGCGCGCTCTCCGATGCGCTCGGTCTGACCGGCAGTGAACGGCTCGGCGAGCGCTTCTCGGGCGGCTACCTCGAAGCCGCCTACGACGTGGCTCCGCTTACGTGGCCGGGCACACGCTGGGCAGTGGCGCCGTACCTGCGCGCCGAGGCCCTGGACTCGCAGCAGAACGTGCCCGGCGGCAGCGAGGACCCGGCGCTCGACCGCGGCGTGCTGCTGTTCGGCGCGGCGGTGAAGCCGCACCCGAACGTGGTGGTGAAGGTCGACCGCGAGCAGCGCCGGAGCGGCGGCGACGCCGAGACGAGCCGCTGGAACCTGGCGCTCGGGTGGCTGTTCTGATCTCATTCAGCCGCACGGCCAGCGCGATCGGCGCGGCGCTCGCGTTGCTCGTTGCCGCGCCCGCGGAGAGCACGAGCAACGCGAGCGGTGCGCCACAGACGGCCACGCTCACGCCGCTCGACGAGGCGCTGGCGCGCGCGTTCCCTGGCGCGCGGATCGAGCCGCATCCACTCGCGCTCTCGGCCGCCGACGTGAAGGAGGTGGAGCAGCGGGCGCACGCGCGATGCGAGCCGCGTCTCGTCACCGCGTACGTGGCGTGGCGCGGCGACACGCTGGCGGGTGTCGCGTACACCGACCGGCGCGTCATCCGCACGCGGGAGGCGTTGCTCCTGATCGCGATCGCGCCGGACACGACGATCGCCCGCATCGACGTGCTCGCGTTCTTCGAGCCGCCAGATTATCGCCCGGCCGAACGCTGGCTCGCGCGCTTCCGTGGCGTCGCCGCCACCGCCGCGCTCGCGCCCGGCCGCGACCTGCCGCCGCTCGCGGGGGCCTCGCTCACGTCGCGCGCGGTGAGCGAGAGCGCGCGGCTGGCGCTGGCGTGGCACGCGCTGCTGCTGGCGCCGGAGTTGGCGAAGTCGGCAGGGAAGGCACCGAAGCCTCGCGAGTCCGAGCGATGAGATACCTCCAGCAGGGCGGCTTCCAGAATAACCCGCACATGCGGCTGACGCTCGGGCTCTCGCTCGTGCTGCTCGCCGGCTTCTGGGTGAGCAACGTGGCACTCTACTTCGCCCACATGAACCTCGATCCCGCGAGCGTGGTGGCGTACTACCGTGGTGACGAGGCGCGCTTCATGGCGCCGCGCTCGGCCGAGAGCATGCTCGAGGTGACGCACATGCACCTGCCGATGTTCGCGCTGGTCCTGCTGCTTCTCACCCACCTGGTGCTGTTCGCGCCGATGCGCAGCGCGACCAAGACGGCGCTGATCGTAGCCTCGTTCGGCTCGGCGGTGCTCATGGAGGCCGCGGGCTGGCTGACGCGGTTCGCTCACCCTGGCTTCGGCTGGCTCAAGGTGATCGCGTTCGTGGCGTTCCAGGCAGTGCTCGGCGTGCTCATCGCCGGACTTTCAGCCTATCTGGTGCGCGGGCACAGGCGTCCTCGCCGACTCCGAGCCCCGCAGGAGGCCTCCGTGGAACTACGGAAGGCGCGGCGCGGCGCCCGCCCCTAGAATGCTTGCGGCGCGAGCCCCGATCCGCGTTGGACCAGGGCCCGCGCACGTGACGCTTCGCTACGCTGTGAGTCGTGCAGCGACTTCAGGGCACTCCCATGAGCGCCCTTCTGGATACTGCGCGATTCCGCTCGCGAACCGGAACGGTGCGCGCGTTGAATTCACAAACCTTCGACGCCGCGCGACAAGCATGCGCGAACACAACGCGGACTCCGGGTCATCACATGGTGCATGTCCGGCCGCGTCGACCGGGAGCCACTCACCCCTCGATCCAGGAGGATGCATGCAGTCCCGACTCGCGCGGGCCTTGCCCGCCCTTGCTCTCGTCCTCGCGTTCGCCGCCGCGCTGGCCGCAGGGTGCTCCAGCAGCAGCAACAGCACGGCGCCGCCGCCTAACAACGTGGTCGGTCCCACGTTCAGCCTGGCGTTCCCCGTAGCCGGGACGCCGGCGTCGCCGGGCACGTCCAACAAGATCATCTTTCCCGCCGCCGACTCCGGGAGCTGGAATTATCACTGCATCCCGCACCAGAGCTTCGGCATGACCGGCACGATCAACGTGGTCCCCGGGGCTCAGGCGGAGTCGGCGTTCGTGCTGGTCGGCGTCGACGACAGTCCGCAGCACAACGCGGCGTTCCATTTCAGCCCCGCCACGGTCACGATCGACACCGGTGGCTACGTGAGGTGGGCGAACGCCAGCGCGATGACGATCCACACGGCCACGCGCTAGTAGCACTTCGCGCGTTCGCGTTCCCGAGGCCGCGGCGATCCGATCGCCGCGGCCTCGTCGCGTGCGGTGCCGCGCCGCTGTCGCGCGCTGTGGCGGGACCGCCACAGGTCGGCGTGCCGGGCGGGATGACCCTGTCGGGACAAGTCCTTGGCCGCGTTGGATATGGGCGCCACGCGCCCGCGTGGCACGAGGGCTGCTTTTGGTCTCCGGTGAAGCAGTCGGACCGCACCCCGGAGGACGTCATGCACTCGAATCTCTCGCGCACTGTTCATAGCGGCCTGCTCGCCGCGACGCTGCTGCTCACGACCTCGACCGCGTACGCGGACGGCCGCCGGTTCAAGGTGGTCAGCAATGACTACCCGGTGCAGCGCGTCATCGTCCGCGAGCACTCGAGTGCCGCGCCGGCGATGGCCGCGCTGATCGGCGGGTTCATCCTCGGCAGCGCGATCGCGGCGAACGCGCAACCGGTCATCGTGCACGAGGTGCCGGTCTATCACCATCCGGTGGCCGTGTACCGCTACTACGATCCGTACAACGAGGTCTGGTACGACTCGCTCGATGAATGCCAGTTCCGTCCCTATCACCCGGCCGTTGTCCAGGTGATCGACGTGCGCAGCGGCCGGCACGTCCGTTCGCTGAGGTTCTATGACGGTGAATGGCACAGGTACTACGACGAGGGCTGCGACCGCGACTGACGAGGGTCGCAAGCCCGCAGGGAGTGGGTCCGCGGCGGTGGGGCTGGAACAAACGGGGAGCGTCCAGGCTCGCACGGCTGACCCACTGAAACGCGAAGGGCGGCACCGATCCGGGTGCCGCCCTTTCGCTGTCTCCCGGCTCACGCCGCGAGGAGCTGTTCCGTGTCGGTCTGGTGCTCTTCCGGCGGCAGCACGCGCCGCACGGTCTCCGTGGCCGGCATCGGGTCCCAGATCTCGTCGTCCGCGCCGGTCCCTGCGTCCGCCGGCCGGTGGAGCACACGGCAATTCGGACGCGTGACGTCGGCCACGTTCGGCGACATCGCGAGCACCAGGTGGCCCGACTCGGTCTGCATCACGGTGCCCGCCGGGTAGAGCCCGACGGTCTTGATCAGCGCCCACAGCACGGCCGGGTCAAAGTTCACGCGGTTCGGACCCATCAGCACCTGGAGCCCCTCGAATGCGGTGTGCGGCCGCTTGTAGTACGCGCGATGCGCGGTGATGGCGTCGAAGCAGTCGGCCATGGCGATGATGCGCGACAGCGTCGCCTGCCCCCAGTCCACGGCCACGTCGGGATAGCCCGTGCGGTTGTAGTTCATGTGGTGCTCGAGACAGCCGCGCATGGAGTCGATCATCACCTGCGAGAGCCCGGGCATGCGCGCGACCATCTTGGCGCCCTCGATCGGGTGGCGGCGCATCTGCAGCCACTCCTCGGCGGAGAGCGCGCCCGGCTTCCGCAGCACGTCGCCGGCGACCCGCATCTTGCCGAGGTCGTGGAGCAGCCCGGCCACGCCCAGGTCGGCGAGCGCCTGCCGCGGCAGCCCGAGCGACTGCCCCATGCCGACCGAGAGCACGGCCACGTTCACGCAGTGAGCGTACGTGTACTCGTCGTGGTCCTTGAGCGCCGTGAGCCCGACGAGCGTGTACTCGCTCTTCATCACCGTGTCGACGATCGGCTGGACGACGCGCTTCGCGTGACGCAGGTCCGGGCGGCCGGACTGCCGCGCGCGCAGCACGACCTTCTTCGTGCCCACGACCGCGCGCCAGAAGACCTGCTTCGCCCGGACGCGCTCCTGCTGGTGCTTCGGGAGGTCGTCCAGCTCCCGCACCAGGTCCTCGGCGTCCATGTGCGCCGCCGGGAACGGCGTGATGTTCTGGATCTGCGCCTCGTCCACCGTCTCCGGCAGCTTCGGGGCCAGCGCCGGGTCCTCGGCGGCGAGGAAGATCTGGAAGAAGCGCTCGACCTCGGCCTCGTTCACGCCCTGCGAGAAACGCACGCCGCCGGTCTGCCGCCGCTCGAAGTCGGCGAGCAGCGTGTGGTACGGGCCCATGAGCGCCGTGTTCGCCTTCACGCGCACGCCGTTCAGGTAGAAGTAGTCGGCCACCGCGACGAGCGTGACCTCCTCCTCCTCGTCGAGCAGCCGGCGCAGCACGCCCATGAACTCCTGGAGCTGGCGCTGGAATGCCATGTTCGACACGTCGTACGTGCGCGCCGTGCGCATGAGCGCCACCACGCGCTGGATGAGCAGCCCGCCCTGCTCGGCGAGGAGCTGGGCGTCGCCGGATCCCGAAGCCTCGCCCGGGGTGTCGTCGCGCTCGGGCTCGCTCATGCCGCCTTCCTCGCCTGGAGCGCCGCCTCGCACGCCTGCCGCACCGGCGCGCGCCGCGACTGGGCGCCGGCCTCGAGCGCCGCGATCGCCTTCGGCGTGCCGATGCGCAGCAGGCAGCGGGCGACGGCGTGGCGGTGCACCTCCTGGTCGCGGTCGAACCAGTTGCCGCCGTTCATGGCCTGCTCCAGCTCGGGCACGATTTCGTCGCCGCCCGTGGACGCGATCGCGGCGTAGATCGCGCGCCGCTCCTCGACCGGGCGGTGGAGGAAGCGGTCCTGCGCGATGAACGCGGTCACGTAGCGGGCCACGGCGGGGTCGCGCGCGGCCGAGAGCTGCTGGAGAACCTGGCAGAAGAGCTTCGTGTCCGCGCCCTCGAGCGCGCGGATCAGGACCGGCCGCGCGAGCCGCGGCTCCACGGCCTGGAGCGCGTTCACCACCTCGGCGGTGACGCGCGGGTCGGGGTACTTGACCGCGTTCTGGAGCAGCGGCACGACGCCCGCGCCGCCCACCCAGCCCAGGATGTGCACCACGTTCCGCACCACGTACCAGCGCGGGTCGTTGATCCAGGCCGCGAGCCGCGACGGGTCCTCCTGCGCGCGCACGGCGATGGCCTCGGCCACCATCTGGCGGGCCATGCGCGTCTGGCACTCGGACAGCGTCAGCGTGAGCCAGTCGACCGCCACCGGCCCCAGCTCGCTCGCGAGCGCCACGAACTCACTCAGGGCAGCCGGGCCCTGAGTGTCGAGCACCTCGGCCGCGCGCGTGATCGAGACCGGCTGCAGCAGCTCCTGCGCGAAGCGCTCGTCCGACCACTCGCCCGAGTCGCACGCGCGCACCAGGTGCACCGCCTCGCGCGCGTCGCCCCAGGCGCCGTCGGCGATCGCGGCGCGCAGCACGCGCGGGAGGAAGCGCGCCATCTCCTTGCGGTCGTCGTCGTTCGGGTCGGCGTTCAGGCAGGCGTGCGCCACCGCCAGCGCCGCCGTGGCCGGAGGCACCCTGCGCTCGGCGTCGAACTCCTGCCTGAAGCGCGGCACCTCCTGCTGGGACATGAAGTCCAGCTCGGCGAACGTGGCCTCGACCTCCTCGGTGAGCTGGCCCAGCGACCAGTCCTCGGAGCGCTCCGGACCCGGCGAGGATTCGCCCTGCGACTTCCCCTGCTCGCCGCCGCCCGCGGTGGGCCAGGGCAGCAGCGCGCCCTCCTCGGGCTGTGCGCCGTCGGCCGTGCCCGCCTCGCCCTCTGCGGGGATGTAGTCCACGTCCACGTGACGGAGGTTTGCCTCCCAGAGCAGCGTCACCAGGTCGTCGCCATCCAGGTTCTGGCCGGTCACGCCGAGCACGGCGTCCACGAGCGCGTCGCACTCGCGCGGCTCGGCGCCGGGCGAGATCGTGAGCCCGCGCACGCCGTCGCGATAGAACGCGAACGCCAGGTTGTCCTCGCGCGATCGCGCCGGGTAGAGCGACTGCTCCTCGCAGGTGACGTCGTCCGCGGTGAAGCGGTACGTCACCGGGCCGTGCTCGGTGAGCAGCTGGCGCAGGGACTTCGCCAGCTCCTCGCGGAAGCGCACCGCGGCCGGGTTGCCGGCGTCGTAGAGCCGGCACGTCTTGAGCGTTCGCGCGAACATGTGCAGCCACACGCTCGCCGCCTTGACCGCGGGCGCGAGCGCCGCGCGCGCCTCGTCGTCGGCCTCGTCGTCCGCCGCGTCCGGCTCGCCGACCGGCGCGCCCGCGGGCGGCTCGCCCGGCGTCGCGAGCACGTCCCAGCCGCGGCCGGGCGCGGGATCGCGCACCGGGTCCGCGGGCTTCTGGGCGAGGTCGGCGAACAGGTCCTCGAACCCGTCGTCGGGCACGCGGTGGCTGCGGTCGGGCGGATCCGGCCCGTCCGCTTTCCCGCCGCGGATGACTCTCATGACGCCATGCACCTCCGTGTGCGGCCAGGCTCTGCTCGAAAACGCCCTACCGGCCCGGCGCGCGCGTGCGGCCGGGCTCCTCCGAGGGACGGCCCTCCTCGGGCGTTATCGGCGTTGCGCCGCAGGCTCTTGAGACAGCGCCCTCGCCTCGCTCGAAGCTCGCGGCGGCACGCTCGTGGTGCGGGCCTTGACCTGCCGGTGGACGGCTCCGGAGACTGCCGTGTTCCCACGGTTGGCACCTGACGATCCCCCTCGGAGGACCACGGTTCCCCCATGCCTGCCCTGTTCGCCGCCACGTCGGACCCGGCTTCGCCGGGCGCCCCGCGCGCCCGTTGGACGCGCTTGCTTTCGCTCCCGCTGCTCGCGCTCGCGTGCGCGCTCCTCCCCCGCCAGGCCTCGGCGCTCGAAGAGTGCCGGCTCATGCGCCAGCCCGACATCCAGGGCGACCACATCGTGTTCGTGTACGCGGGCGACCTGTGGACGTTGCCGCGCACCGGCGGCGTGGCGCAGCGCCTCACGACGCACGAAGGGCTGGAGATCTTCCCCAAGCTCTCGCCCGACGGGAACACCGTGGCGTTCACGGCGGAGTACGACGGCAACCAGGACGCCTACACGATCCCGTACGCGGGCGGGGAACCGAAGCGGCTCACGTTCCATCCCGGCCCCGACGTGGTGGCGGAGTGGTACCCGGACGGCAAGTCGCTGCTGCTGCGCTCGCCGCGCGCCTCGAGCGTGCAGCGCTACACGCGCTTCTTCAAGATCCCCGCGACCGGCGGCTTCGAGGAGATGCTGCCGCTCCCGACGGCCGGCTACGCGAGTCTCTCGGCCGACGCGAACCTGATCGCGTTCGTGTCGCCCTCGTACGACAACCGCACGTGGAAGCGCTACCGCGGCGGCAACGCGCCGAACATCTGGGTGTACGACTTCAAGGCGAACAAGTCGGAGAACATCACCGCCGACTGGCCCGGGCCAGACGAGTGGCCGATGTTCCATGGCCGCACGGTCTACTACTGCTCCGACCGGAACGGGCGCACCGCGAACCTCTGGGCGTACGACCTCGACAAGAAGACGCAACGCCAGGTGACGCAGTTCACCGACTACGACGTCAAGTGGCCGAGCGTCGGCTCGGACGCGATCGTGTTCGAGAACGGCGGCTGGCTCTACGTGCTCGACCTGCCGTCCGAGAAGCTGCACAAGCTCTCCGTGCAAGTGCCCGACGACAAGCCCGCGACGCGCCCGGAGTACCGAAC